>SXGT01105305.1_pt1 | contig 13123 bp, 8 predicted proteins | sample 3176221 | NCBI WGS metagenome assembly SXGT01 (sample SAMN11356862, study PRJNA531348) | freshwater metagenome | isolation source: freshwater sample F1-120 | place: China: Fuxian Lake, Yuxi | collected 2017-12-25
GCCGAGCGACTTGCTCATCTTCTCGCCTTCGTAGTTGACCATCGCCGAGTGCATCCAATGCCGCACGAACGGCTTGCCGGTGACCGCTTCACTCTGCGCGACCTCGCACTCGTGATGCGGAAAGATCAGATCGGTCCCGCCGCCGTGCAAGTCGATCGTTTCGCCGTGTTCGGCCATCGACATGGCACTGCATTCGATGTGCCAGCCCGGTCGTCCGACTCCGAACGGCGCACGCCAGCTGGGTTCGTCGGCCAGGCTCGGCTGCCAGAGCACGAAATCGAGGGGATGACGGCGATGCGGGTCGTCGGGATTGCCGCCACGCGCTCGCGCCAACTTCACCATGCGCGCCTCGGGGTACCGCGACAACCCGCCAAAGGTCGGAAAACTCGAGATGTCGAAATAGACGGTGCCCGCGGTCATGTAGGCGTGACCCCGGTCAAGGAGTTGCTCGACGAGGCGGATGATGCCGTCGATGGCTTCGGTGGCACGCGGTTCGGCATCGGGCGCGCGCATCTCGAGCGCATCCATGTCGCCGCGGAACCGGACCATCTCGCGCTCGGCGAGCTCGAGGTAGTGGACGCCGAGTTCGCGCGCCTTGGGCAGGATCGAGTCGTCCACGTCGGTGACGTTGCGGACGTAGCGCACTCGATGCCCGAGTTGTTCGAGCCGGCGAATCAGCAGGTCGTAGGCCAAGTAGGTCGCCGCGTGCCCGAGATGGGTGCTGTCGTAGGGCGTGATGCCACAGACGTAGATGCTGACGTCTTCGCCGGGTTCGAACGGTACGACCGCTCGTTTCGCGGTGTCGTAGAGGCGCACGGGGCGACGTTACTAGCGCACCGTCTGGAGTCGCAGGCTCGCCTTCATCTTGTGCCGAACGTTGATCGTGAGCAGCACCGCGGCGAAGGTTTCCATCCCGACGGCATTGCGCAACGAACCGCCGTCGAGCGCGCGTAGGTTCGGGATCGAGCCGGTGATCTCCATCAACGTCTCGCGCGCTTCGTCGTCGTCGCCCAGCACGACGACGTCGCTTTCCATGGTGTGGTCGAGGTCGGCGAACTCCGCCGCAGGAACCAGATGGAACGCCGTGACGACCCGGGACCGCCACAAGAACGCTTGGATCTCGGCGGCGACCGAACCATGTGGCGGCAGCACCGCGTTGAACTCGTTGCCGTTTCGGGTGAGGTTGTTGGCCATCGACACGACGACCTTGTTGGCCAATCGCTCGCTGTGTTCTTTCACCGTCGGAATCGCCGAGTCGGCGTTGACTGCCAAGATCACGACCGGTGCGTCGCAGGCCCACGCGTTGTCGCACGGGATCAGCCCGCTGGCCCGCTCGCCCCATTTCAGCTGCAGTTCTTCGACTGCAGACTTCGCTTTGTCGACGGCCCGTGACCCGAACAGCACTTCATGACCGACGCTCGAGAGCCGGGCCGCGAGTCCCGCGCCGGCCGGCCCCGTCGCTCCCAGGATTCCAATACGCATAGGGCGGGCATTCTCGCACAATCCGCCCCCTGCCCGGCGAGTCGCGCCGCGCGCGCCTCGATTCGATCCAGCGTGGCGACCCGCGGGCGTCGACCCGCGGCTCAGAGAATGCAGTCGGCCCCGAACGCGACCCGCAGTTCGGCGTGCAGACCGTTGCTGCCGTCGCAGTTGAAGTCGTCGGGAAGCCGGATCACCGTCTCTTTGTCGGGACCGAGCATGTGGACGAAGAACGGCGAGTCACCGGGATGGGCTCCGATCAACTCGCGCAGACGCGCGACCTTGTCGGTGTCGAAGACCCCGGCGCGCACGCGGAGCCGCACGGGCGGTCCGCCATCGTCGATCGCGATCTCGGGCCGGGTGAGGTCCATGACGATCAACTTCGGCGTGTCGTCGCGACGATCGAGCCGTGCCTTCACCGCAACGATCGCGTCGTTGGCCAGCAACTCGTTGATGTTCATCATCGTCTTCGGGAACACCATCGCTTCGAGCGAAGCCGAGAGGTCTTCGAGCACGAAGGTCGCCATGAGGTCGCCGCGCTTGGTGTACTTGCGACCCAACGTCGTGATGATTCCGCACAGATTGCGCATCGAACCATCTTCGAGTTCTGCGAACTCAGCCACGGTGACCTCGGCCAGACGCGCCACGGCTCGGCGAGCGCCGAGCAACGGATGGTCGCTCACGTAGAGCCCGAGCATCTCCTTTTCGAACGCCAGACGTGTGCTCTTGTCGAACTCCATGTCCGGGATCGGCAAACGATCGCTGAAGCCCGAGTCGTCATCGAGTCCCTCGTCGAGATCGAAGAACGACATGACTCCCTGATCGCGTTCGCGCCGACGAGAGACCGTCGAATCGACGATCTGTTCGAAGACGGCGAGGAGCCCTTGTCGTGGGTGTCCGAGGTTGTCGAACCCGCCGGCTTTGATCAACGACTCCAGCGTTCGCTTGTTGAGCACCGTGAGGTCGACCCGCTCGCAGAAGTCCGTGAAATCGACGAAGGGGCCATCGACCGAACGTGCCTGCACGATCTGCTCGGCCACCCCCTCCCCGACGTTGCGCACCGCCGAGAGCCCGAACCGGATCCGGTTGGCCGCCTTCGTCTCGGCGTCGCCGGGTTCGATCCGCACCGCAAAGTCGACCTCGCCGTCGTTGACACAGGGATTGAGGACTTCGATGTCGAGCGCCCGGCACTCGGCGAGATACACCGCAGCCTTGTCGAGGTTCGTCTTCACCGACGTCAGCAACGCTGCGAGATACTGCACTGGGTAGTTCGCCTTCAGCCACGCGGTCTGATAGGCGACCAGGCCGTAACCAACCGAGTGACTCTTGTTGAACGAGTAGTCGGCGAACGGTTCGATCGTGTCGAAGTACCGCTGCGACCAGTCTTCGGCGTGGCCGTTCGCGATGCACCCTGCGACGAACTTCGACCGCTCCTTCGCGATCATCTCGCGAATCTTCTTACCGGTGGCCTTGCGAAGGTTGTCGGCCTCTTCGAGCGTGTATCCCGCAAGGCGCTGCGACACTCGCATCAGCTGCTCTTGGTAGATCATCAATCCGTACGTCGGGCCGAGGATCTCTTCCAGGTCGGCGTGGTCGTAGCGGACCGGTTTGCGGCCGTTCTTGCGGTCGGCGTATTCGTTGTGCCAGTTCTGGGCCATCGGGCCGGGCCGATAGAGCGCCACCAACGCGGCGACGTCTTCGAAGCTCGTGGGCGCGAGCGAACGCATGAGCGCGCGCATCGGACCCCCTTCGAGCTGGAAGACGCCGATCGAGTCACCCCGTCGCAGCAACTCGTAAGTGCGTTCGTCGCCGAGATCGACGTTGTCGATGTCGGGTCGGTCGCCGGTCGAGCGTTCGATCAACTCGAGTGCGATCTCCATGACGTCAAGGTTGCGCAGCCCCAAGAAGTCCATCTTCAAGAGCCCGAGTTCTTCGACGCCGTTCATCTCGTACTGCGTGACGACCGGCGACTCTTCGATGGGCGTGCCCGGTTCGGGTTTGCGTTGGATCGGGAGATAATCGGTGAGCGGATCGCGTGTGATGACGACGGCGGCGGCGTGGATGCCGTCTTGACGACGCATGCCCTCGAGCCCCCGGGCCACATCGATGACGCGCTGCGCGTCGGGATCGGTCTCGTACATTGCCCGCAGGTCGGCAGCCATCTTGTAGCCATCGCTGTACTTCTCGGACTCTTCGAAGCAGTACCGCAACGGCGTGTCGCGCCCCATGATCAGCGGCGGCATGGCCTTGGCGATCTTGTCGCCGACCATGAACGGGTACCCGAGCACACGAGCGGCGTCGCGCACGGCTGCTCGAGCCTTGATGGTCGAGAACGTGATGATCTGCGCGACGCGGTCGGACCCGTACTTCTGCGCGGCGTACTTGATCATCTCGCCGCGATAACGCGAGTCGAAGTCCATGTCGATGTCGGGCATCTGCTTGCGACCGGGGTTCAAGAACCGTTCGAACAGCAGGTCGTAACGGATCGGGTCGATGTCGACGATCTGGAGGGCGTACGCAACACACGAACCCGCCGCGCTCCCCCGGCCCGGACCGACTCGAATGCCGTGACTCTTGGCGTAGCGCACGAGATCCCAGACGACGAGGAAGTACGCCGAGAACCCCATGGAGCTGATGACGCCGAGTTCGTATTCGATGCGTTCGAGCACGTGCAAGGCTGGCGACCGACCGTAGCGATCTTTGGCGCCTTCGAGCACGAGCTCGCGCAGGTACGAGTCTTCGTCGTGGCCCTCGGGCACCGGGAACGCCGGCAAGACGGCGTTGTCGAACGACAACTCGACCTGGCTGCGTTCGGCGATCCAGAGCGTGTTGTCGCACGCCTCGGGCAGCTCGCGAAACAGGTACCGCATCTCTTGCGCGGACTTGATGTAGAAGTCTTCGCCGTCGAACTTGAACCGGTTCGTATCCGATTTCAGCGCGCCGGTCTGAACGCACAGCAACGCGTCGTGCGCGTCGGCGTCTTCCTTGTGCGTGTAGTGCGAGTCGTTCGTTGCGAGCAACGGCGCCTTCAACCGCCGCGAGATGTCGAGCAGCGGCATCAACGTGCGGTGCTGGTCTTCGATGCCGTGGTCTTGCAACTCGATGAAGAAGTTGTCGCGGCCGAAGATGTCTTGGAAGCGACCCGCAGCTTTGTACGCCGCCTCCTCGTCGCCCGCCAGGATGAGTTGGGAGACAAGACCACCGAGGCACCCGCTCGTCGCAATGATGCCTTCGTGGTGCCGTTCGAGAAGGTCCCAGTCGGTGCGAGGTTTGTAGTAGTAGCCCTCGAGGAAGGCCATGCTCGTGAGCTTGACGAGGTTGTGGTAGCCGAGGGTGGTCTCGGCGAGCATCGTGAGGTGGAACGTCTCGTTCTCGGAGCGTTTCGGGCGGTCGAAGCGGCTCGTGTTGGTGAAGTAGCCCTCCATGCCCAGCACCGGCACGAGCCCGGCTTTGCGGGCGGCCTTGTAGAGCTCGACGACGCCGTACATGTTGCCGTGGTCGGTGATCCCGACCGCAGGCTGACCGTCGGCGGCGGCGGCCGCGACGACCTCGTCGATCCGCGACGCGCCGTCGAGCATCGAATACTCGGTGTGCAGGTGAAGATGGACGAAGCTGTCGCCGCCACTGCGATTGCCCACCGCCGCTGCTCCCCCTCGAAGCTCTCCCGCGCGTTTTCCACAGGCCCCTGTGGAGAATTACAGCGCTGTCATTCCGCCGAGCCCGACCCTACGCCAGCGACGGCGCGCCGCCAAACGACCCGGTCAGCTCCAGGTGTCGGCCGCAGCGACCCTTGCTCAGGCGCCGAGCAAGGGGACCCGCAACTCGGCCGGGGTCGCCGAACCGTGGGCCGAGCGCAGGCTGCGTTCGCGTGGGAGCGCCGGGTCGACGAAGCCGAACGCGGTGCGGGGCAGCAACACGACGTCGCCGAGGCGCCCTGCGATCGAACCCGTCGCGACGGGGCCGAACGTGGCGGCGTCGAGCAGCTCGCGGCGTGTGCACACCCAGGCAACTGCGCCATACGCCTCACGACACGCGGCGGCGAGCTCGCCCGCTGCGCCAGCGCGGGCGTAGAGAAACCGACAGCGCGCATCGCCCGCCTGCATCGCCACGAGGTTCGCCAACGCCGGTTCGTGCACGATCCAGGACTCGGACTCCAGATGCACCTGGCCGTGATCGGCAGTGACGAGCAATGCGCACGAGTCTGGCAGCGCAGCGCGTAACCGAGCCACGAGCGAATCGGCGGCGGCCAACTCGTCGCGGTATTGCGCACCGAGCAGACCGAACTCGTGCGCGACCTCATCGACGCCCGGGTAGTACGCGTACACGAGGCGGTGGCCGTCGAGGATCAGCGAGCGACACGCGGTCACGATGTCGTCGGGTTCCTGCCAGCCGACGAACGGCACGTCGCGCAGGTGCGCCCGGCTGAATCCGGACTCGGCGTGTTCGGCTTTGGCGACCACCGGGACGTTGTGCCCGCGAAACGGCCGCTGACGCTGCACCCACTCGGGGTCGGGCGCTGGAGCAGAGCGCGGCTCGCACTGCCATCGGAGGTTGTTCAGAACGTGTTCGTCGACCCGCATGCGGTAACCGAAGATCCCGTGCGTTCCGGGAGTGGTACCCGTCGTGATCGACGTCAATGCCGTCGCGGTCGTCGCCGGGAGCACGGTGTCGATCGGTCCGCCCGCAAACGACGACAACGTCGGCAACGCTTCGGGCGCATCGGCAAACGCTTGCCATCCGAGCCCATCGATGACCAACAACACCGTGGCGTGACGACCGCGCACCGGTTCGGGGAGCCAGTCGGCGTCGTGCAGTCCGAGCAACGCGGGCACGATCGCGGCCACGCTGCGGTCGAAGTCGAGAGCGGGAAGATCGCCGTGTGGCACTCAGCGACACTACGCCGCGACGCCACGAACGACCTCACGGCCCATACGACCACACGGTCGAGCCGTCGCGCCGTTCCCGGTCGCGCCAGGTCCCGTCGCGCGAGTTCCCGTCTGGCCGACTCCTGCACTCGGCGGGCGCGCCGTGGCTACGATTCCTCGCCAATGAAGGTCTCGACGCGCGCCGACTACGCAGCCCGAGCCCTGTTGTCCATGGCGTTGCGCTGGACGAGCTGCGAAGACCGGCCGACGTCGGTCAAGGAAATGGCCGAACGCACGAACCTGCCTCAGCCCTACCTCGAACAGATTCTCTTGTCTGTGAAGGGCGCCGGACTCGTTCGATCCAAGCGCGGCGTCGGCGGTGGTTACGTGCTCGCTCGACCGCCCGCCGAGATCACGCTGGCCGACATCGTGGCTGCCGTCGAGGGCCCAGCACCAACGTTGATCCACGACCATGACCACTGCGAGGGCCACTGCGTCTTGCAAGAAGTTTGGGTCGAGCTCGCCGAAGACACGCGCACGATTCTCGATCGATACACGTTGGCCGACCTCGTCGAACGCACTCGACGCGGTCACGCCGCGCTCTGACCGAACCTCCGAGCGAACGACTCGCTGCGACGCAACGCTCGCCGATGTCGGGGGGCGGTTCGCCGCTGTGGCATCACAGCACCTGGTCAGTCCGGCGGGTCGGGCTCGGTGTCCAGACTCGCGAGCACCCCGGTGAGGTCTGCGGGCAGTGGCTCGGTGACGAGCACCTGGGTACCGGTGCGCGGGTGCGCAAACCCGAGCAGGCGCGCGTGCAAGAACGGACGCCGCAGCGCGATGTTTTCGCGATAACCGCCATAGGTCGCGTCGCCGACGATCGGATGACCGATCGCGGCCAGGTGGACGCGGATCTGGTGCGTGCGTCCCGTCTCGAGTTGGCACTCGAGTTGGCTGAGATCGGGCCGGCGCCATTGCGCGACGACCGCGTAACGCGTGCGAGCGTCGCGTCCATCGTCGCGGATCGACATCCGGGTCCGGCGGTGCACCGATCGTCCGATCGGCGCATCGATGAGGCCCCGGCTCGACGCCGGCGACCCCCAACACAATGCGTCGTAGATCCGTTCGACCGACCGCGACGCGAGTTGTTCGACGAGCGACTCGTACGCCGCTTGCGTTCGGGCGACGACGAGGAGTCCGCTCGTGTCGCGATCGAGGCGGTGCACGATGCCGGGTCGGAACTCGTCACCGACGTCGGCCATCTCGGGGTAGCGATGCAGCAAGGCGTTCACGAGTGTGCCGTGCGCGTTGCCCGCGCCGGGGTGCACCACGAGCCCGGCGGGCTTGGCGACAACGACGACATCGTCGTCCTCGTAGCGCACCTCGATGGCGATTGCTTCACCGCTCGGCGGCGCATCGGGGGTTGGAGCTCCGAGCAACTCGACGCGGTCGCCGATGCTGAGCCGGTGGCTCTTCGCAACCGCGCGACCGTCGACGAGCACGAGCTCGTCGGCCAACAGCGCTTGTACCTCGGATCGACTCCATCCGGTGAGCAACGCAAGCGCTCGGTCGACCCGGTCGCCGTCGCAGACGTCGGGGACTTCGAAGACCTCGCTCATCGTTGCGGTGCCGACTCGTCCGATGTCGGCGAACCATCGTTGGCTGCTGCTTCGGCGTCGGTTTGGAGGTCGACGCATCGATCGGCACCGGGTTCGCCGGTTAGCGAGACGTCGAGCGCGGCCGCATCGGCGTTGGCGCGAGCCGCGGCCCGACCTTCGAACAACAACGAAGCGATCAATGCAATCGACCCGAACGTCACAGCCATGTCCGCGACGTTGAACGTCGGCCAGTTCGGGAGGCGGATGAAGTCGACCACCTCACCACGCAAGATGCCCGGGGCCCGAAAGATCCGGTCGCCGAGGTTGCCGAGCGCGCCACAGAGCAGCAGCGTCAAACCCGCCACCGAGAGCCGGTCTTCGGTCGAACGCAGGAGGTGGATCAGATATCCGGTGGCGCCGATCGCGAGCACCGCGAGGATGGGTGTCGACCCTTGGAACATCGAGAACGATCCGCCGCTGTTCGTCGTGAGGTCGAACGTGAGGAACGAGCCGATGACTTCGACCGAATCCCCGCGATCGAGTTGCGCGACCGCGATCGACTTGGTGATCTGGTCAACCGCGACCACCGCGACAACCGTGAGCGCGACGCGTCGCGCTCGGCTGCGACGGGGGGACGGTTCAGTAGCGACGTTCACCCCGCGACTTGCATTTGACGCACATGTCGGCCTCGGGCGCGGCTTCGAGCCGGATGACCGGGATGCGATCACCACAGACCAGGCAATAGCCGTAGGTTCCCGCGTTCATCCGCCCGAGCGCCGCATCGACGAGTTCGACCTTTTGGCGATGCTGTGCCGACACGACGAGGTCGCGTTCGCGCTCGATGCTGATCGTGTCGCCTTCGCCCGACTCTTCGTCGAACTGGGTGTCGCCCAGTTCGCGGTCCTTCACCAGCGATTCGGCCTCGGCCGTCAGCTTGTCGGCCTGGCCGGACAGCCGACCCCGCTCTTCGACGAGCAGCACCTTCAGCTTTTCGATCGTGCCGGGCGACAACGCCGAACCCGATCGTTTTGCCGGGGCATCACGGTGTTCGACGAACCGGCTGGGAGCCATCCGGAGTTCGATGGGCGGCTTGGCGGGCACCTTCTTGGCCGGAGTCTTCTTCGCCGGCGCCTCGACGGCCTTCGTTGCCACAGCCTTCGTTGCCACAGCCTTCGTTGCCGGAGCCTTCTTGGCCGCAACCTTCTTGGCCGCAACCTTCGTTGCGGCAGCCTTCTTGGCCGCAACGGCAGATGACTGCGCGGCCGGCTTCTTCGCCGGGGTCGAAGCCTTGGCGCCGGCCGCCTTCGGGGTCGCCTTGGCACCGGCTTTGGTGGCGGGCTTCGGGGCTGCTTTCGCCTTGCCGGCGCTCGCCTTGGTCGCTTTGGCAGCTTTGGCAGCTTTGGTAGGGGTCGGCTTCGCCGCGGTCTTGGCCGCGGCCGGTTTCGGTGTCACTTTTGCCTTCTTGGCGATCGCGTTGGCCGCAGCGGCCTTGGTGCCCTTCACTGCAGCGGCCTTGGTGCCCTTCGGTGCGGCGGGCTTGGCCGCCCCACGAGCGGCCGACTTGGCACTGGCTTGTTTGGTCGCGGGTTGTTTGGTCGCGGGCTTCTTGGCCGCCTTGGCCGCCTTGGCCAGCTTGGCCGCCCCCGACGACGTTGCGGTCGCAGTCTTCTTGGCCCCGCCCGCTTTGACCTGGGCTTTCTTGGCCGGGGATTGCTTGACCGAGGCCTTCGTTGGCTTCGCGGCCATCAGATCGTCCTTCGTCAGCGGGACCAGCGAGTGCGGGAGTGTACCAACGTCACTTCGGCGGGGTGGCCACGACGCGGCCGAAGCCGTTGGGTCGCAGGATTTGGTCCGGTTTACGGCAGATGCCGACCGCGGCAAGCGGCCCGGCGCCACTGCCCGGTCTCAGTACGACCAGACCGCCGAACCAATGGGCATCAGGTTCGCTTCCCACACGTAGTCCATCGCGGGGTAACTCAGCCGTGCGCAACCGTGCGATGCCGGCCATGGCGGAATCGATCGGCTTCCGTGGAAGGCAATGCCACCGTCGAAATACTTCGGTCGCCAGAGTTGGCCCAACCGACTGATCCGCAGACCATCGATGTGGCGTTGAATCACGAACCGACCCCGCGACGTGTGGGCGATCGAGGTGACCCCTTCGAAGGTGTAGGGCGTTTCGGTGCCGGTCGACGTGTTGAACACCCACTTCACTCGCCCGTCGCGCACGATGAACGCGATCTGACGGGCGATATCGAGTTCGGTGAGATCTCCCGACGAACTCCGAGCGACCGGACGTTTGGCCTGCAGGAGTCGGGTGTTGGTCTGGATGTTGATCGATCCGGTCCGCGCCAGACGCTCGTACTTCTGGAATGCATAGACCGCTTGTTGGGTCAGCGGTCCGTAGGAACCATCGATCGGCAACCAGTAGCCGAGGTCGTGGAGCCGGCGCTGGAGTTGCACGACGCGGCGCCCCTGGGCGCCTGGTCCCAAGAACAAGTAGTTCGGCGGCTTCGGACCGATCGCGAACCAATAGCCGTCGGGGCCGCTGGTCGTCGCCGCGAACCCGACCACCTGACGTTCGCTCGACATCGCATAGGTGCCGCCGCGATCGGCCGCACCACCAAACGCGTACACGCGTCCGTCGGAAGCCGTCAGCCAATAGCCATCGCCAGAAGCGGTGCGGGTCAACGCAAGGATCGGCGCGCTCGGCGGTGTCGAGCCGAGCGAACCATGGAAGGTCGCGTCACCGAACGAGAACACTCCCCCGCTCGTCGTCGCAATCCAGTAGCCATCCCCCGTCGGCGACGATGCGATTCCGAACGCGAAGCCGCTATGGGGAACATCACGCAGGGTTCCGTGCCAGCGGGCATCGCCGAAGTCGAACACACGCCCACTCGAGCTGAGCATCCAGTAGCCCTTGCCGGTAGGCGTGATCGCCATTGCGGTGATCGGCGCCTCGGACAGTCCCCGGGCCGAGCCGTGCCAACGAGCATCGCCGAAGTCCGCCACGCGCCCGTTGCGCTGGAAGAGCCAGTAGCCCTTGCCGGTGGGCGTCGCCACGATGCCCACGACCGGAGCGTCGAGTCTGCGATCTCGCAACGATCCGTGCCAGCGCGCCGATCCGAAATGGAACACACGTCCATCGGCGGTCGCGAGCCAGTAGCCGGTGCCGTCGGGCATGCCGGCGATCCCGACGATGCCCGCTTGCGGGTCGACCTCGGGTGAGCCGAGGAAGTCGGCCGCGCCGCGAGCGTGCACGATGCTGTCTCGTCCTGGCCCGCCCAACGCCGCGCCATCCATGATCGGGACCACGACCGCGGCGAGCACCACCGGAACCAGGAGTTGGCGAAGTGTGCGTCGCATACCGCGCCAATCGTATCGACCGAGCGGCCGAGCCGCCGTCATCGTGGCCCGGTCGACCGCGAGCGTCTCGGTGCGCGCGGGTCGGTGCTTCACCCCGAGGCGTGCACGACCTCACCGGTAGGCTCGACCGCCATGTCCGAGCCGACGCACGCGTTTGCACCTGTCGACGCAAACCTCGATCTGCTCGCCCTCGAGGCCGCGATCCTTGGGGCGTGGCGCGACGAGGACACCTTCGCCGAGAGCCTGCGACGGCGAGCGGGATCACCCGAGTGGGTGTTCTACGAGGGACCGCCGACCGCGAACGGCCGCCCAGGTATCCACCACGTCTGGGCGCGCATCTTCAAGGACATCTACCCGCGGTTCCACACCATGCGGGGCAAGCTCGTGGCCCGCAAAGGCGGGTGGGACTGCCACGGGCTTCCGGTCGAAGTCGAGGTCGAAAAGGAACTCGGTTTCAGCGGCAAGATCCAGATCATCGACTACGGCATCGCCGAGTTCAACGAGCGGTGCCGGGCGTCGGTCCATCGCTACGTCGAAGACTGGCAGTCCCTCACCAGCCGGATCGGCATGTGGCTCGACACCGCCGATGCGTACTGGACCCTCACCCCGGAGTTCGTCGAGAGCACCTGGTGGCAGTTCAAACAGATGTGGGACAAGGGCCTGGTCTACGAAGGCCACAAGGTCATCCCCTATTGCGGCCGATGCGGCACAGCGTTGTCGAGCCACGAGCTCGCCCAGCCCGGCGCGTACCAAGACGTCACCGAGCCGTCGGTCTACGTCCGCTTTCCTGTCGTCGGACGCGACTTCGACCTCGTCGTCTGGACCACGACACCGTGGACCTTGCCGAGCAACGTCGCCGCCGCCGTTGGCCCGACCATCGACTACGTCCAGGTGCGCGACCCGCTCGGGGGACGTGATCTCGTCGTCGGCCGGGCGCGCGCCGAAGCGCTGTTCGGCGACGACGTCGTCATCGTCGCCGACATCGCCGCCTCCGAACTCGTCGGCCTGCACTACGAGCGGCCCTTCGACTGGCTGCCCACCACCGAGGCCGCCAACGTCATCGTCGCGGCCGAGTTCGTCACGACCGACGACGGTTCAGGCATCGTCCACCTCGCGCCTGCGTTCGGCGAGATCGACCGCGAGGTCGCCGAGCCCTACGGACTACCCGTATTGAACCCGGTCGACGAGCACGCGCAGTTCATCGAGCCGCTGCCGATCGAGTTGCGCGGCCGATTCGTCAAAGACACCGACGCCGAACTGATCGAACGGCTGCGCGACGCGGGGCGCATCGTCGTCGTTGCCGACTACACCCACAGCTACCCACACTGCTGGCGATGCAAGTCGCCGCTCATCTACTGGGCAAAGCCGACGTGGTTCGCCCGCACGTCGAGCCTGCGGGGCGAGCTGCTGACGAACAACGAGACCGTTGCTTGGCACCCAGAGACGATCAAGCACGGGCGATTCGGCAACTGGCTCGAGGGCAACATCGATTGGGCGTTGTCGCGCGACCGATTCTGGGGCACGCCGATTCCGGTGTGGCGTTGCGCCGAGGGCCACGACACGTGTGTTGGGTCGTTGGCCGAGTTGAGCGAGTTGGCCGGCGCTGATCTGGCCGCGCTCGACCCGCACCGCCCGACCGTCGACGACGTCGTCATCACGTGCCCGATCTGTCACGAGCCCGCGCATCGAGTCGAACCCGTCCTCGACGCCTGGTTCGACTCGGGATCGATGCCCGCATCGCAGTATCACTACCCCTTCGAGAACACCGACCTGTTCGAACGCCGGTTCCCCGCCGACTTCATCTGCGAGGCGATCGAC
>SXGT01015671.1_pt1 | contig 13122 bp, 14 predicted proteins | sample 3176221 | NCBI WGS metagenome assembly SXGT01 (sample SAMN11356862, study PRJNA531348) | freshwater metagenome | isolation source: freshwater sample F1-120 | place: China: Fuxian Lake, Yuxi | collected 2017-12-25
ATCCAGCCCCTGCGACGAAGTTAATTGGGATGCGAAGGCACCGACCGAGGCGAAGCGGAAAATGCCTTCAAGTGGTGACGTCATTTCCCCGACAGAGTTACTGGATGTTTAGCGTTCCCGTAGGTCCTCAGGGCCAGCGATATCTTGACGACCAATTCACTTTCGCCGCTGCGCTTTCTCTTGAGGTGCGCGCTGACTTGATCGTTCGCCTGTATTCGAGTGACTACGGATGGGATCAAGAACAGCGATGGAAAGAAATTGAGCCAGATATTGCAACTGACTCCGGTGACAGTGACCTAGAGATCTTGCTAAATCAGACGCGGCTCTATGTCGCGACCTACAATGCAACTACTTTCCTTGAGTCTTTCACGCAGGGGATTCCGACCGTCATGTTCTGGAATCCGGAATTTTGGGAACTGTCGGAGAGCGCCCAGCCCTACTTTGATGCGCTTCGTCAAGCAAGGGTCTTGTTTGACGATCCAGTCACTTGCGCCACGCATCTCAATTCAATATGGGCTGATGTTCCGCTGTGGTGGGCGTCGTCAGATGTGCAGAGGGCGGTAACTGAATTCCGCGCGCATTATGCCTATGTCGGCCCGAGACCATTGCGTGAACTTAAGAATGCCTTGACCAGCTGGTAGTAGCTAGCATTTAGCTTTGGGGACAATCACTTGCCAACGATTCCACGCCAGGATGCGAGCTTTGGATCCATACCGTAAAAGTCATTGACGTTCACTGAGGCCCGCTGAGCTGCGGCGCTTGAGTTCTTGATAGCTGCGCTGATGCTTTCCGGTGACGTCACGAACATTACGGTTGCTGACAACTCGACTGGGTTAGTAAAGAACGCGTCGCTGTCGCCGACGATTAAGGCTAGCCGCCCGCAACACACCGCCTCAACTAAAACGCTGGACATGACCCCTGTCACAACGACGTCTGCAGGCCCAATGGCCTCGCGTATAGATGCATTGTTATCAAATTGGATACTGGGGTGGAGGCGCACTTGCGGTCCGACGTAGGCGGGGTGGGGCCGATAGGTGGGGGTGATCGGGATGTCGATGATGTCGAGAGCTTCGTTCACGAGATCAAGCATTCGCTTTGCCGCATCAGGGGAGTACTCACCACAAACGAGGATGCGTACCGGCCCCTCGGATAGCGATGGCGGCAGTTCCTGCTGGATGTCGAGGTAGCGGAGTGCTTCGACGTCGACGATGCGGTTCGCCGGGTAGCCGGCACCTAGGCACTGCGTGCGCATCGCAGGGCCGTTGACCGCGACGCTGTCAGGCCAGGGCATCGGGTTTCCACCTTCGCTCGACCACATGTCTCGTGAATCCTTGAAATAGCGAGTGTCCCAAAAGCGCGTGGTTGAGTGGGCCACGCCGATGAGTTCACCGTGACCGGCCGCGCGCCACGCAGTGACGAATGCCATCTCCCACGGTTGGTTCTCAAAGAGGTAGATGCCCAGTCGCTGGTGGGGCCTGATGGCGAGGGTCTCGTGGAACAGGTTGATCCAGATGCAGTTGAGCATGGCGGTCTTGCCGAAGAACTGGTCGCGGTAGGTGGCCCGGAAGGCTTGCCAGAGTGGAACTCGTGACTGGGAGTCGGTAAAGACTTGAGCCCTGTTGCGAACTCGGATCCCAAAAATACAGACGCGCAGGTAGTCACGGCACGAGCGGGCGAGGACTTCCCAAGTGAGGTGTTCGTGGAGCAGTCCGTGGGTTTGTTTCGTGGCGTTGCTGTTGAACCGTCGAACGAGTTCGCTGTCGCGATCAACTACCTTGCCTGAGGCGAGGTCGGCGGGAATATGAAGCCAATGGACGGGCTCGTCCGTTTCATCGAGCACGTCGACTAAAGGACCCCAATAGTTTGAATCGAAGCGCCCCTCGGTGGCCGCGGCCGGGCCCAGATTGGCCAGGTAGTCGACAAAGGTGATGCCCTCGGGATGGGTGACTGGATCCGCGCTCTTGGCCCGCCTAGGCAGCTTGAGATGGGCTAGTAGCACTCGCAGGGCGGCCAGAGGCGGAGCGACGCTGTACAGGCGCTCACGGCCTTTATTGGTCCACTTTTCGGATGCCGGTGAGGTGGCACTGGTCTGGCGCCCTGATGACCGTGCCCACTGCTTGAGGAGTTGGGTCGTGAGCCTGTTGGCACCGATTATGTCGATGTTTGTGATTTTGAGTTGATGGGCGAGTTGCGCTAGGGCCATCATTCGTGAGGCGACGTAGGCGGGTGAATTGGGCGCTAGGGAGAAATCGGCTGGAATCGTCATCCACCAGTAACTCAAACCCGGCCGAATCGCCATGCGATCAATGAGAGTGCTGCCTTTGACCTTCGTTACCCCTACCTCATGGAGCCATTTCAGGTATTGGCTTCGTAGCCGCACTCGGTCCCGATGGACCTCCTCTGGGAGGGAGAACCAGGTAGGTGGCGGATCTGTTGGCAGGAAGGTGTGCCAGAACACCAAGAACCCAGTGTCATGCGGAGGAGGTGAATCAGAAGCCCAAATCGTCAAGGTGGTCATTACTGCGTCACCCATCAGGGCCATTCTGAAACGCGGCTAGCACATCTGCTGGCAGTGTGAGCTCCAAAGCGAAGTCGCCTTTCTCCTCGGACTTAGTGAGGGCAAAGACTGAGAAACAAACGCTCTGAAATGGGGTCACTGCGGTTGAACTTGGTGCACCCCAATATCCGTGCGCGCGGCCCCCCCTAACACCCAACTCTTGAAAGAGTTCCCGCACGTCGCCGACGTTCAACACCACGTAGGGAGCCTTCTCACCCTGTTGCAGCCCTTGGTAGTTGATGAACTGGAAAGACTTGGAGAAATCTGTACATGACTCATCCAACGTCAGGCGGAGGCTCAAAATGAGCATGCCGCCCGTAGCGACTGTGTCCCAAGCCCGCTTGAGCAGTTCAACGGTATTCATCTGCCAATCCACGCAACTCAGAGAAAAGACGAGGTCATAACCTACCTGGCGCAACTCAGAGTCCTTGACTTGCAGAAAGTCACCCTCAATGAATTGAGCAGACGGGTTTAGGCGCCTTGCGGTCTGGACGGCCTGGGAGTTGAATTCAATTCCGGTGTAACTCGAGAGAGTGCCAAATCGCTCCTCTAGCGCTAAACCGAGGCCGCCGCAGGCTGACCCAATATCGAGGATGTGGGGAGGATCTGTTGGCCAGACTGACTCGATCAGCTCTTGTTCGGATGGAAAGAAGCCATCCCACGTTATTCGGTGGCGTGAGTAGTAATCGCTAATGTCATTACCCTCATATTTCAGGCTCTTCATGAATTAGCCGCCGCACTTACCCTGAAAGCATCTTTCACCAAGCGGGCATCTTCGGTGGAACAGACAGATAAACTAGGTGGAGAACGGTCAGCAGCGTTCTGTTGGGCTACATCCATTTCTCAGCTCCCATCATTATGTTGAGTACGAATGACTCCCGAGTGAATTGAAAACCACATAGGGGGCGAATCTGTTGGCAGGAAGGCCTGCCACAGGACAACGTTCGCAGTGTCCAATGGCGGCAGCTGCGTGGGGGGCAGACGGTTAGACTAAGCATGGAAGCTTCACACTTTCCTCACAAAGGAGCCCCGCCTTGAGCACGCCACGTTTGTATCGTAAGGCAGACAGCTTCGAGTCTGTTGTCGGCGACTTCTCTGTGGAGGCCGTGGTAGGCCGGGTTGGTGCACTTCAGGGCGCCCTGCCCGCTTTGTCCTTGGGGCCGCAGATGACAGCGATCCTTGAACGGGCCTTCGCTGACTTGGACGTGGCCCCCGCTGATCGGGTAGCTGGAACCTTCTACCTTCGTCCTCACGTCATTGAGGAAATCGCACGTATTGCGGATGATGATCTTCCCCGTTACTTGTTTCACCGTTATCGCTATGACGTGTTCCCGACGACCAAGGAACTTGACGCCTACCCGCCATGTGTTCAGATCGAGCCGACATCTATTTGCAACTTCAGATGCGTCTTTTGTTTCCAGACCGACCCACTATTGACCCTGCGCAAGCATGGCCACGCGGGCCAGATATCGGTCGACCTGTTCAAGCGGGTCGTCGACCAGATCGAGGGTCACGTCGAGTTCGTGACGTTAGCGTCGCGCGGCGAGCCGCTGATGACGAAGGGCTTCGAAGAGATGCTTGCCTACGCCTCGGGCAAGTTCCTAGGCTTGAAGATGAACACCAACGCGACATTCCTTAACGAGAAGAAGGCGCATGCGATCTTGCAGGCCGAGCCCAACACGCTGGTGTTCTCCGCAGATGCGGCCGATGCGAAGACTTACGCACAACTTCGGGTCAATGGCGACTTTGAGAAGGTCATGGGCAACATCGCGCGCTTTAAGGAGATCAGGGAGCGCGACTACCCGAACTCGCGCCTGATCACCCGAGTTTCAGGTGTGGCATTCGATCGTGAGCGACAAGATCACCAAAAGATTGAAAAGTTTTGGCGCGAGTATGTAGACCAGGTGGCATTCGTTGACTACAACCCTTGGGAAAACGCCTACGAAAACGAACCAAATGGAATTGAGGAAGCCTGCTCTGACCTTTGGCGCCGTTGTTTCGTTTGGTGGGACGGAAAGATGAATCCATGTGATGTCGACTACCGCTCGTTCCTATGTCCGGGAACTGTCGAGGAAGAGTCTGTAAGCGATATCTGGACTGGAAAGGGTTATACCCACCTGCGTGATCAGCACCAGTCCTTGCAGCGGCAGGGGCTGACGCCCTGTCGAGGATGCGTCAGCGTATGAGTGCTGAGTTCGTCGCACCGGTGGCGGCGCGCAGCGCGCGAGTGACCCGAACGGTGGTGCCGTTCGAGGATCGCACCGGCCTGGTGCGAATGGACCGAAACGAGGATGTCACCGGGTGGGATGCGGAACATCTGCGTGAAGTGCTCGACAGACTCGTACCTGCTGACTTCGCGGCCTATCATGATGCCGATTCGGTGCAGGCGCGCATTGCCGAGTGGCTTGGATTCGCCCCGCCCAATGTCAGCGTCACCGCAGGATCGTCAGAAGCGATCCAGCTCATTTTTGAGACCTATCTTGATGAAGGCGGCCATGCTTTGGCGTTGGATCCGTCCTACGGCCTTTATGAAGTATTCGCGGCGAAATGCGGAGGCAGAATCGAAGGAGTGCCTTTCGATGAGGAATTGAAACTAGATGTCGGTGCACTTGTGGGGCGCATTGCAGCGCAATCGCCGACGCTAGTGGTAATCGCGAATCCGAACCAGCCCACGGGCACCGTGATAGACGAGGCGGGGTTGCGGCGCATAGCCGATGCAGCAGTAGTCGTCGGAGCGGTGCTATTGGTGGACGAGGCTTACTGCTTGTTCACCCCAGTAACTGCATTGGGCCTGATCCGTGAATATCCGAACGTCCTCGTCACGCAGACTTTCTCCAAGGCCATGGGGCTGGCGGGTTTGCGCTTGGGCTATTGCGTGGGCCCGGCGGCGCGAATTGACGAGATCAACAAGTTGCGAGGCCTGACCCAGTCAAACTCAGTTGCCCTTGCTGCGGCAAACTATGTGCTCGACAACTTTGAATGGGTGCTCGATCGAGTGGGTGCAGCAGTGGCCGGCCGCGAATTTCTCGTTTCCAGGCTGCGCGAAATGGGCTTGGCGACTTTCGACTCTCATGCCAACTTCGTACTCCTTGGCTGCATCTCGCTCGATGATGCACGGTCGTTGATCGCCAAGGCGCGGGCCACTGGGTATGCAATTCGCGGGCCCCTGCGCGGGTTCCCTCTCGACAACTACGTGCGAATGTCGGTAGCACCTAGTCCCTTGATGGAGGCCTTTCTCGAAGCTAATGATGAGGCCATTCGACTGCACGCACTCCTAGCCGGGTAGGTGCGATATCGCTATCACCGTTTCGGCTGTCTTTTTTGACGTAGACGGCGTATTAATAGACTCGCTGGGAGTAAAGGGCGAAGCATTTGCGGATCTTTTCGCTGATGAGTTTCGGGACCAAATTCTCGCCTTTCACAGTGCCAACGGTGGGATGAACCGCACGGATAAGATCGCTAGCATGTCTGCCGCAATCACCGGTGTTGAATTGCCTCCTGAGTTGCTCCTGGGACTCGTCGACCGATATGCGAACTCGGTGCGCGAGGCTGTAGTGGCCGCCGATGAAATCCCTGGTGCCACTGCTGCACTAACTGCCCTATCGGTCAAGTTTCCACTCCATGCCGTTTCAGCGGTACCTACGGACGAGTTGGCATACGTGCTGGCCGAGCGGGGTGTACTGCATCACTTCGCATCGGTTCACGGGGTGCCGCCAAAGAAGTCTGAAACACTGGCCGACCTTATGAGGATTAATGGCTATTCGCCCTCGACATGCGTGTTTGTGGGCGACAGCGTGCATGATCGCGACGCGGCTTCAGAATGCGGAGTTCATTTCGTTTTTGTCAGATCCGGGGACCAACCGGTGCCGATCGGCTCCGAAGCGGTTGTCACTGACCTGCGGGGCCTAGACTTGATAGTTAACGACCTGTTTGCGACGAGGTGGCCATGAGGATATTGATCACGGGTGGAAGTGGCTTCCTTGGAAGTCACATCGCGGATGAGGCGACGCGGCGCGGATACGAGGTCGTGATGCTCGACCGCGTCCCATCGCCATGGCTAACGGTGGGGCAACGCGAAGTACTTGGGGACATCGCCGATGCGGGTCTACTCACGGAAGCGATGGCCGGTTGCGATGCGGTCTATCACTGCGCAGCCATCGCTGATCTTCAGAAGGCGCGGCAAGATCCGCGTGCTGCGATCGAAGTTAATGTGCTCGGCACCCTCAACGTGATGCAGGCGGCGGCGAGTTCAGGTGTTGGTCGATTACTACATGCCAGCAGCGTCTACGTCTACTCGCGCAGTGGATCGGTGTATAGAACCAGTAAGCAGGCGGCCGAAAGCTTGGTGAGCGACCTATGCGGTGAGCTCGGCCTTGAAGTGACAATTCTTAGATTCGGGTCCCTATATGGCCCGCGGGCCGACCCCGACAACGCCATCCTTCGCCTGACTACCCAGGCTGTCCGTGACAGGCGCATCGATTTTTGGGGCGAAGGCAGTGAGGTTCGAGAGTACATACATATTCGCGATGCCGCCGCGCTAGCTCTGGATGCTCTTGCATCGAATTACATCGGTCAGGCCCTGCACATCGCCGGCCGCGAGCGGCTCACCACGCGCGAACTTATCGAGACGATCGCGGAAACCCTCGGTGGAGGAATCGAGATAACCTATGAAGACCAGCCCTTTGAGGGTCGTTACCGGTTGACACCATTTAGCCACGATGAAGGCTTGGGGCGAAGGATCGTCAGCTCGACTTACATCGATCTCGGCTTGGGTTTACTCGAACAAATTCGCGACATCTCGGAGATCGCATTGGCCGAGAACAAGGGTGCAGATTCGTGATCGCAGCCATCTTGATTGGTCGCAAGGGGTCGAGCGGGCTACCGGGCAAGAACACCATGCTTGTGGCGGGGCACCCCATGACATGGTGGCCATTGGATGCAGCGCGACGAGTGAGTGAGATCGACCGCATCTACGTTTCGACCGATGACCCCCAAATCGCCGCTGTCTGCTCTGAGTTTGATGCGCGCATCATTGACCGGCCCGCGTACCTTGCGACCAAGGAGGCACTTGGTGAGGATGTTTACGTCCACGCGCATGGTGTGATTCGTGCCGAACTGGCGGCTGAGGGTATTGAGCCGGAATTGTACGTATTGCTCATGGCTAATGCGGTCACCGTTTCACCGTCGCAACTTGCCGAGGGAATAGCAGCGCTGCGCGACGATCCATCGCTCGATTCGGCAGTCACTGTCTCGCGTTACAACATGTGGAGCCCGCTGCGTGCGCGCCGCATCAACGGTGAAGGTGTGCTCGAGCCGTTCGTTCCATTCGAAACTTTTGGAGACCCGGCTACTCTCGACTGTGACCGCGATTCACAAGGTGATGTGTGGTTCGCGGATATGGGAGTGTCTATCGTGCGTCCTAAAAATCTCGACCATCTTGATGCGGGATTGCTGCCGCAAAAGTGGATGGGTAGGCGGATCTACCCGCTTGAGAATGAAGGCGGCCTAGATGTGGATTACCCCTTCCAGTTGCCGCAGGCCCAATGGTGGGTGGAGAACAATCGCTAATTTCGGTGCCGCGCATTAGCTTTGGCCCTGCTCCTCGTATTCGTCCTCCGGCACTCGGCACTCTAAATGCAGACCGCGAAAAAGCCGCACCGCTTCCTCGGTGGCCTCGATCTCCATGCGCGAGCGGCAGTCCACCGACATGGAACCCATGTGGCAGGTGAGCAGCGCGCGCTCGATCTCCTTCAGTGGTCCGTTGTAAGGCTCATCGCAGAAGACGTCTACCGCGGCGCCGCCCAGGTGACCGGCAAACATCACTTCGTAAAGGTCATGCTCGTTGACGATACCCCCGCGCGAGGTGTTTATAAGTAGTGCATCCGACTTCATTGCGAGTAGCTGGACTCGCGTAATCATGTTTCGAGTCTGCTTCGTCATGGGTAAGTGCAAGCTGATTACGTCGGCTTCGCGGTAGATCGTGTCTTTGCCTACCCACTCAAGTTTGAGTTCGGGAACGAGATTAGGCCTTGGGTCTAGGTCGTTGACGAGAAGCCGTGGGGTACCAAAGGCGGCCAATCTGCGTAATACCCGGCTCCCGATGCGGCCGGTACCAATAATGCCAATGGTAACTTCGGGGATTCTGCGTCCCATGTGGCGCTGCCAGTCACCGCCATGTAGGCGCAGATTGGCCGTGTGCACACCGCGTAGGAGTGACAACATCAGACCGATGGTGAGTTCTGCCACGGCTGGGGCCGGAGCCTCAGGGGTATACGACACCTCGATGCCGCGCTCCCTAGCGGCGACTAGATCGACATTGTCTAGGCCGATGCCGACGCGCGAGATGAGCCTTAGGCCCCGACCGGCGTCCATGACCTTTTTGGTAATTGGCTCGGTCCCAGCGATGAGAACCTCGCAATCCCCGACCATGTCTGCCAATTCGTCAGCAGTAAGGCGGCGCCTAAGGGGGTTGATCTCATAGGAGACCCCTAAGGAGTCCAATAGGTCTAACGGCAGCCGGTTGTGGGCAGCGAACGGCACGGTAGTAACAAGTACCTGAGCCATCCGTAACCCCTCGACGCGATTGCCAATTAAGTTTGCATACTACGCTCTCCCCATGCCTAAGACGTTGCTGTTCGGTGCCACGGGGCAACTGGGCCGGGCGTTGCTGGGGCATCAACACTCATCAGGGTTGGATATTCAGCCGGTGGCTAGGCATATCGACTTTGAGGATGCTGGAGGCTTGGCGGCGGTTATCGAGCACGAGCGCCCTGACTGGGTTATCAACTGTGCCGCCATGACGAATGTCGACGGAGCGCACGAGAACCCGCAATTGGCGATGACCGTCAATTCGATTGGCCCTGCCATTATCGCTCGTGCAGTTGCCGCAGTTGGTGCGCGGATGATCCAGATTTCAACTGAAGCCGTGTTTGATGGTGAAAGCACCGAGCCCTACTCCGAGAGGGATGCCTGCAGCCCGGTGTCGGTATACGGAGCTAGCAAGTTGGCCGGTGAGATGCTGGTGCGGGTTTATGCCCCTGATTCGTTCGTGATTCGCAGCTCGTGGCTGTACTCAGGGGACACCGGGGTGAATTTTCCCACACGGATCCTTCAACAACTCAGCGCACACAACAATCCCGTTTCAGTGGTCACCGATGTTATCGGCAACCCAACCCCGACGGGTGTACTCGCCGAGGCCCTCCTTGCCATAATTTCTCGGCCACCTGCAGCGGGCACCTATCACGTGTGCTGCCGTGAGCCAGCGTCCAAGTACGAGTGGGCCGTGGAGATCGCCGAGGGTGCTGGGTACGACCGCGGGCGTATCGTGCCCGTGACGTCGAACGCCTACCCCACCGTGGCCTTGCGGCCCAAGCACGTGGACCTTGACAGCAGTAAATTCAGGTCCGCCGGGCTCTATAACTTGCCCACCTGGCGTGAGGCCTGGAGGCGAGACCCGCATTAGCAGCGATGGAGAACCCGGGGCAGTCCCGCCGGCTGCGAGCATCACCGCTAGATAGCAAATCATCTTGTCCGCGTTGTTGACGGCGTTAGGTCGGTCGTACCCTTTTAGCTACAAGCTCAGCGCCTCAAAGATTTCTGGGATCCGGGCCGTCTCTTTCAGCAGTAGCCTCCCCGCCCTGGGCACCGACCCCGTCGTGCATGCGCAGTAGTAGGCCTTTGTATGCGACCTACTACTGTTCGCTCTCACAGGGCTGCTATTTGGTAGTTTGTCGGCTCGGGATAAAGCCCAATGGCCGCAGCAGCTGTAGGCGCTCTGGCTGCTTCAGGTGCGTTTCGATGCGCCGGTCTTCAAAATGGGTGAGACAGCGGCTGAATACCGGTCGAGTAAAACTTGAGAGGGGTATCATCTTGCGAAGCAGAGTTGTTTTTCATGCAGATGATTTAGGGCTTACTGAATCGATCAATCTCGGGATATTGCAGGCTATCCAATACGGATTGGTGCGAAGCACAAGTATTATGGGGTGTGGGAGGGCGTTTACCCACGCGACTGCATTACTTGATGGACAGTCAGTATGTACGGGTGTTCACCTGACTCTAGATGAGGAGACTCCAGTCTGCACACCAAGTGATGTCCCTTCTCTTGTTGGCCAAGATGGGCGATTCCATTCCCGGGCAACATTGATGCGGAAACTCACGCTATCAAGGCAAATTGACCTCTCCGAAGTTCGGATGGAGTTAGAAGCACAAATCACGAAATGCTTGGATGCTGGAATTCGAGTATCGCATCTTGATGGGCATGGGCATATCCACGCCCACCCGCGTGTGGCACCGATTGTTGTTGACCTCGCGAATAAGTTCGGCCTCAAATGTATTCGTGTTCCTAACGAGCCATTGACATACGTGGGAGCTGGTGTTGATCCGCGCCGACAGTTAAACAAGTTAATTGTCCTTACCATGACGATTTTCAGTGCGAAAATATTTAGACGGTCTGGACTTGCAAGTCCAGCAATGTTTCTGGGTATCTCCCACGGAGGACGAGTCACGACGTCCGCAATTAGGAAGATGGTAGATTTCGGATCTCGCGGATCTTTGTTCGAGATAATGTGCCACCCGGGCAAGCTGAGCGAAGAGTTGAAGGCCGATTACGGGTATTGGGACTATAGTTGGGACTCAGAGTTGCGGGCATTGATGTCAGACGAGATCAAGGAGTATGTAGTGAACATATGTGACGTGGTGAGCCTTAGGGAGGCCTACTTTGAGTAGTGCTCAGGAGCCAAGATCAGCGATGGGTGACTACTGGCGTGAGGTCCTACCCGACTGGGAGGATTCCTCATATAATGGGGGAAAGAACGCTCGAGGAATTGAGCGAATCGGAAGTAGGTTTCGCCAGCACATCATTGATCGCCAAGAGACATGCATTCGGGACCTGGAACCATACCTGAAGCAAGCTAATGTAGTTGAGATCGGATGTGCATCAGGAGACTTGACTTTAAGACTTGTGGATGCGGGTCCGAGGCACATACTGGGATTGGATGTAGCTGAGAAGGCTATCCAGCAAGCCCAGGTTCGAGCTACAAGCCTGAATCTTGAAGAGTCTCGAATCGAATTTCGGCAGCATCTGATAGGTGATCGTCTGAATTGGACCGAATCGGTCGACATTGTAATTGGATTAGGCATTACAGAATATGTTCACAAACCAGATTTAGTGAAGTTCTTTCAGGATATGCGCCCAACATATTTTTTTCTTTCATTTGACGAGAAAGTAGTAAATTTTCAGAAAGTATTGCATTTAGCGTATCGTCAGATGAAAGGGTTGCCCTACTACATTAGGTATAGCCAAGCCGAAATAATAACTCTGATGGAATCAGCAGGTTTCACGCAAGTCCGAGCGTTTCGCGATGGGGCGAATGCCTTTGTGACAAATTTGCCGAATTAGAATTTGTATGGTCCTGATGCGAAGGCAGACGGTCAATAATGAGGTTTAACGAGTATCGTATTAATTGTGAGGTAGCACAAGTGACTGGCATGGGCAGGGCCTTCAAGCCACGTTGATCCCATGGACAGGAATTCCTAGAAAGTGGAGTCTTTAAATTGACAATGACTAACTCGCTTGAATCTTATCGGGAGAGTTGGAGTCCATCAAATGCCTGAAACTGATTTCTTATATGACTATCTATCTCGTGTACGTAAGGCTATTGACGCCGTAGACCCTGTCCAATTGCATCGACTTGCGAACGCGATCATGGAAACGGTGGCAAAGGGCGGGCACGTATTCTTCATGGGCAATGGAGGGAGCGCGGCGACAGCAACTCACTATGTCAATGATCTAGTCATGGCCTACGCGCGGACGAATCGCGTGGTACGGGCTTCAAGCCTTAGCGACAATGCGGCACTAGTAACAGGGATATCAAATGATCTCAGTTTCGATGAAGTATTTGAGTATCAACTTCGGGCGCTGGCTCAGCCCGGAGACTTAATAGTTGCGATCTCCGCATCGGGTAATTCCCCGAATCTGGTGCGAGCGGTGGACTATGCGAAGGGTGCGGGTCTGAGAACAGCGGCGGTGTTGGGGTTTGATGGGGGAGTGCTGAAGTCCTTGGCGGGAACTGTTGTTCATGTTGCCACAGGGATTGGCGACTACGGACCTGCTGAGGATGCCCACCTAGTGGTTAACCATGCGGTAGCGGCACTAATTAGGTCAACGCCTGATTGACCGGATAAGGCTCTCGGGCAACTTCCGTTCCGCGATGCGGGCAATGCCGATCGCTATTTGCTGCCCAACAGCCGCATTCGGCAAGCCCATGGCGCGAGCGCCTTTCCTGCCTATCGACATGCTCGCTGTTCGACTCATCCCGGACCGTGAGGCGCCGACTAGCGCAGTGATCCACTGACGAGCTAGCGCCCGATCCAAAGCGGCGGACTCGAACGCCTGCGCGGTTCCATTCGCACCGCGGATTTCCCGTAGCCAGTCAGCCGCCTCTAGCAGTGCCGACTCGGTCGAGACCGACTCCGGAGCGAGCGTCAACCGGGTCTGGATCACCAATTGGCTAGGTGACATTTCGATGCCCAATGCACGTGCCACGAGCTGGCGCTGCACTTCGAGA
>SXGT01074482.1_pt1 | contig 13122 bp, 11 predicted proteins | sample 3176221 | NCBI WGS metagenome assembly SXGT01 (sample SAMN11356862, study PRJNA531348) | freshwater metagenome | isolation source: freshwater sample F1-120 | place: China: Fuxian Lake, Yuxi | collected 2017-12-25
ACGCCATGCCCAACGGCGGCGTGTTGTCGATCCGTGTCAGCGAAGACGCGGCACCGGCTGCGTTGGCCTCGGCGGGCCACGTGACGATCGAAGTCGAGGACACTGGCTGCGGCATGAGCGCAAAGACGCAGCAACGGATCTTCGAGCCCTTCTTTACGACGAAGCCGCCAGGTCAGGGCACCGGCCTCGGCCTCGCGACGGTGCTCGGCATCGTGTCCCGCATGCACGGCCTGATCACCGTCGATTCTGCCTTGGGACTCGGCACCTGCATTCGGATCAACTTGCCGCGTAGCTGCAAGGAGCGGGAAGCCAAGGCGGCGGCCACGAATCGGGACGGCCCTCCACTTGTGCGCGGCCACGGCGAGACCATCCTGCTCGTCGAGGACGAGGCAATCGTGCGGATATCGCTGCAACGCGCGATCGAGAGCCTTGACTACAAGGCCATCGTTGCCCCGGACGGGGCGCAAGCGATCGACATGATCGGCAAGGGCGCCAGGTTTGATGTATTGCTCACCGACGTCGTGCTGCCTGGCATCTGCGGGCCTGAACTCGCTCGCCGACTGCGCATGAGCAACCCAGCACTGCGAGTCGTGTTCATGTCGGCGCATTCCCGCGAGCATCTACTGGCTCAAGACAAGCTCCTCCCCGAGGACCTCTCCCTGGAGAAGCCATTCTCCACGGAACAACTTGCGCAGAAGTTGTGTGACGCAATCCAACCTTGTGGCCTCGCCGGAGCCTGACCGGGGCGCGCAGAAGCTCAACAGGCGCCGACGCCCTTGGTCGCGACGCCGGACCTTGCCTCGCGCAACCGATGCGGTTGTGCTCGACCAGCCGGGAAGACCAGCACCGGAACGCTGGAGCGTCGAAGCATTGCCTCAGCAACGCTTCCCATCATCAGTCGCCGCAGGCCAGTGCGCCCATGACTCGCCATCGCGATCATGTCGACGTGGTGCGCCTCGGCAAAGGCCGCGGCGGCGCCCGCAACGTCAGGACCGTGCATGAGGGTCGGCGTCACGACGCACTCGCGTGAGAACCGCGAGGCGAGGTCACCGAGGAGCCGATTCGCATCGTTTTCTCGCTCTCGTTCCGCAAGGGTGCCTGAAGGATCAGCCTCGAGCGGCGCGATCAACAGGCCTGCTTGCCGCGCCATCGAGGTCTCGATGACGTGCAGCAACGTGATGCGCGCGCCGAGCAGGTCTGCAAGCTGCGCCACGGGCAGAAACGCCCGCCCGGCGTCGGCTGAGAAATCGGTCAACAACAGGATGTGGCGACTCATCCCCGCATGCGATCGCGCCGGTGACTGCGGCGACATCGGCCGGAGTGCTGCCTCTAGGGCCAAGTAGGACTGCAGCGATCTTGCGGCCCACGTCAGATTCGGGGCAATCGCACCCACGCGATCACGCCCGAACCGGCGCGATTGCGCAAACCGAGATCGCCGCCATGACGACGCGCAATGCGTCGTGCGGTGGCAAGCGACAGGCCGATGCCTGGGATGGCGTCATAGGCGTGCTGACGCTGAAACGGCGAGAACACTGCTTCGAGCTTGCTCTCTTCCACCCCGATGCCGTTGTCGGCAAACTCGATGCGCCAGCCATCGCCGTCCACTGCGGCTGCTACCAAGACTTGCGCAGTTGCCTCTTGTGAGTAGCGAATGCCATTGTCCAGCAAGGCGGCGAATACGCGGCACAGAGACGGCGCATGCCCCTTCAACCGCGGCAGGTTGCCTCGCACTTCGATGGTTGCACGGGCGAACTTCGCGTCCGATCCCTGGCGCACCAGTGCCTCCGCCTCCGCAATCAACTCGTTGCAGTCCACTGTGGCCAGCGAGGGCAACGGCAAGTCCGAGTCGACGTAGTCCACGCACGACCGCACGAGGCGCGTGATGCGCTGCAGCGCAGCCAACGACTGCTCCTGCAAGCTCGACTCCCCGGAATCGTGGCTGAGTCCGTCCGCCGACAACAGCATGGTGAGCGCGCTGATCGGCGTCATCAATTCGTGTCGGGCGCTGTGCGCGAACTCGGAGCAAGCGCGCATGCGTTCGAGTGCGAAGTCCTTTGCTTCCATTGGTAGGAGTGAAACGAACCGCTGACCACCCTCGTTTCAAGGCCCATGTCCGCAGATGCGACCACCGAAGGTCGCACGCTCCGCCTCGCGGTCTCTCGCGGCGACCGAGGTGATGTGCAACCACTTCTGCGCTCTCAGCTACAGGCCAAACGGGTAGGTGTCGGGCATGCCGGCGAGCTCGCAGGCTTGGATCGGCTCGACCGCCGATGTGACGTCGATCCAGATGTATTCGTCGAACTGGCGCGCGACTGCGGCGTGCAAGTAGTGGCTCTGCATTTCGGTCTCAGGCCGATAGATCACGCCGACCGCGCGCTGCAGCATCTCACGCGAGAATTCCTGCGGCAGGGCCTTTCGCCGCGGCTCGCGGAACGACAGCACGAACGCGGGGATCGCCGCATCGTGGCAGACGCGCTCGAAGCTCGCGGCGCAGGACGGTCGCAGCGGCTTGCGCTCCATCACTCCGCCCCACGACGAAGCCGCGGCGACGACGCCACGGTCCGTGCCAAATCCGATGCGTACACTCTGGTCACCAAACCGGTCGCGGCACAGTTGTCCGATGTTCCATTCGCCGCGCGCAGACATCGAAGTCGCAGCCGCGTCGCCGACGTGTGAGTTGTGCGCCCACACCACCGCCTTGCTCGACGCACCGTGGTAGTCGAGCAACCGTCCGAGGCAATCGGTCATGTGGGCATCGCGCAGATTCCAAGACTCGACGCTGCTCCACCACATGGCCCGGTAGTAGGCCTCCGCATCCTTGACGACGTGCGCATCCTGCAACGCATCGAACCACGCTTCGTCTTCGGCTTGCATCCGCTGCAGGCGTTGCGCGAGCAACTCGTGCAGCACCGCCGCGACGTCGGATTCGCAACTGCGCCAGGTGCCGTCCACGGCGGCGCGTCCGTAGGCCGCCGGGTCAGACTGCCATGGCGTTAGGCACGCATAGCGTTCGCGCGCTTTTTGCGCCAAGTCAGGGGCGTGCTTGTCGAGGAACGTGAGCGCCGCGTCCATCGAGTTCGACATGCCGTAGACATCGAGGCCCGCAAACCTCGCGCGGAGTTCGCGGGGACGATCCATGTTGTGGGCGCGCATCCAGTCGACGAAGTCGCGCGTCTCCCGATTGCGCCACATCCAGACCGGAAACCTCGCAAACGCCTGCCACTCACCGCGTGGCACGTCGCGATCGCGGACATAATGGTCGATGCGCGCCGCGTCGGGCCAATCCGCCTCACACGCGACGATGTTGAATCCATGTCGCTCGACGAGTCGCTGCGTGATGCGCGCGCGCATTCGATAGAACTCAGAAGTGCCGTGGGTCGCCTCGCCGATCAGCACGACGCGCGCGGCGGCTATGCGTGAGCAAAGTGGCCCGAGGTCTGCGTCATCGATGTCGCTGAAGGGCTCGGCGCACTCGCCCACCAGCAGCGATTTGGCCGGCGCGACCGCGGCGACGGTTTGGCAACTCGAGTCGACGGTAAAGCCCGCCTCGCCAACCAACGGCACGAAGCGAACATCAGCCAGCCGCTCGGTCGTGAACTCGTCCTCGGACACGCGCCGGATCCGCACGAGTTCTTGCATGCCGACCCGCTCGCCGATCGGCATCACGAGTCGGCCGCCGATCGCCAGCTGCCGACGCAGCGACTCCGGCACTTCCGGGCCGCCGGCGGCAACGACGATCGCGTCAAAGGGAGCAGCCTCGGGCCAGCCAAGGGTGCCGTCGCCATGCCGGACGCTGACGTTGTCATAACCGTCGCGTCGCAGCCGGTCCGCCGCCGTCTTCGCCAGCCGCTCATGCCGCTCGATCGTGTAGACCTCTCGTGCAATCTCGGCGAGCGCAGCCGCCGCGTAGCCAGAAACCGTTCCGACCTCGAGCACGCGCTGTTTCGTGTCCAGTTCGAGCGCCTGCAGCATGAACGCGACGATGTAGGGCTGCGAGATGGTCTGCTCCTCCTCGATCGGCAACGCCGTGTCATCGTAGGCGAACTCACCGAGGTAGGACGGCACATAGCCTTCGCGCTCCACCGTTCGCATCGCAGCCAGCACGCGCGGCGACGTCACGCCTCGGGCAGCGATCTGTCGGCGAACCATCGCTTCCCGCTTCTTGCGAAACTGTGACTCTCGCTCGCTCTGGATCATGGCGTCCTCACGCAAGGGCAGGTGCGGCCTGGACTGCGGCCGCGAGATCAAAGACTGGCGGGCAATGCGTTGGTGCGGGTGCGTAGCGACCGCGATGTCGGCTGACGCACGCCTTGACTCGGGCCGGTGTGCCGAGATCTGTCCAGCCGCATGGCGGCACGATGCGAAGGTCGAGCGATGCTTCGGAGCCCTGGAGCACGTCGCGCGAAAAATCGCCAGCCTCGAGGGTCGCATAAAGCGCAGCTGCGCGCGCCGGCCCCTCTTCAGGACGCGCCCACCGGAACGCCGCCAGCATCGCCGGCAGTCGACGTTCGAACAGCTGCAGCAGAGCTTGTAGCGGCGACGCGAGCATCATGCTGTTCCACACCGCACCGCGGCGAAGCAACTGTGCGGCCATCTCACTGACCGGTTTCTCGACGAACGCGCTGACCCCGGCGCGTGATCCCATGAGGCCGACAGGGACGATGTAGCCGTACTCCGGGTCGGGAGAATCGGCGGTCATGCCAACGAGCAGTGGCCGACCCGAAGTCGAGGCCACCTGTGCCGCAAGCAGCGATGCTGCAAGCGTGCCTTCGTTGGCGACAAAACAGTCCGAAGGCAGCAGCGTCACGTGCGCTGTCGGATCGACGCTTTCGATTGCGCGAAGGCCGAGCAAGATCCCTGCAGCGGTCCCGCGATCTTGCGGCTGCACCACGACGCGGACGATGGAGCCTTCGAACTCTCGCTCCCACCACCTCGCGTGCTCACGCGCAACGACGACGACGACGTTCTCGCGCGCAGCCAGCAACTCGGCGCGGGCAACTGCGTCGCCAAGCAACGACCTGCCGCCAAACAGCGAGCAGTACTGCTTAGGCACACGTTGCCCGCTGTGCGTCGTGGTCAATGACACGAGCCGGGCGCCACTGCCGGCCGCGAGCACGAGAACGAACCTGCCGCTACGTCTGTCGTCGAACATGGAAGGATCTCAGGACTTGTGGGCTGCGCTGAAGACGGGTTCGGCCTTGACGTTGGTGGCAACTCGCCGCGCCTGCGCGGCGCAGACAGTTGCCATGGTGTGCACGAGTTCGCGCCCCATCGAGGCGTCATTCGATGCGGCGCGGGCGATGTCGTTGAGCGAGATCACTCCGACGAGCTTGCCCAACTCGTCGACGACCGGAAGCCGCCGGATCTTGCTCTTTCGCATCGCCTCAGCAGCGCGCGCAACATCCTCGTCGGCGCGGCAGACGGTGATCTCCTGCGACATGGAATCGCGAACACGCATCTCCGAGAGTTTCTTGCCGCGCGTGTAGGCACCCATGCAGATGTCGCGATCGGTGATGGCGGCGCCAACCGCTCCATTGGAATCGACGACGGGGAGCATTCCACAATCGTGCTCCCAGAGCTGCCGGGCGGCCTGCTCAAGAGAATCACTCGGACGGATCGAAGTGACGGGGGCAGACATCAGTTCACGGACTCGCATGGCTGGTTCTCCGTGGAAGGCACGACCACCGCGCCGTCATCCACGCGCGCAATCGACCGCAGATGCGGCAACGCGGCGATACGAACCAGGGTCCCTTCGCAGCGCGCCGGCTGCGCATTCGAGTCGACGGGCAGGTCAATCCGAGCGGTCGCGCAAGGCGCGGCGCGAGAGACGCCACAACCGGATTCCGAGCAGTGCGGCGATGCCGAGGAACACGGCTCCCAGCAGGGAATGCCCGCCGGCGCGGGGCGGGGCCGGACTCGTCCATAGCGAAGCTGCAGCGAGCACAAGTGCAGCAACCAGCACGCCGAGGGTGAGCCGGTTCACGCTGTCGTCGAGGTGCCGATGCTCGAGCCGCACGCGAAAGTCGCCTTCGCGCATGCGCTCCAGGACTGCGCGCAGATCGCCCGGCAGCACTGTTGCCAGTTGCTCCCATGCTTGCCCGACGTGAAGCGCTCGACTTGCGACTCGCGAGGGCGCCCAACGTCGCCGCGCCGCGCGGCGGTAAGCAGGCGCCAGCAACTCGACGAGCCGGAAGGAGCGATCGAGCGAGCGCGACGAACCTTCGAGGACGACCAGGGTGCGAAGCAACACTGCGAGCTGAGCCGGCAGCGCGAGACGATGACGATGCAGAGCGCCGAAGAGGGCTCCGAGCATTGCGCCGATCTCGGCGTCGGCGAGGCGCGCCTCGGCGAAGTCGAGGATGATCTCCTCCATGTCGGCGCGAAGTTCTTCGCGATCCACCGGCTCCCTTGGCCGACAGAGCCTGAGCATGCAATCCGTGACGCCAGCCGAGTCCTGCTCGAAAACGTGCACGAGCATCGTCTCCAGCAACTCGCGCAACGGGCCGTCGAGCCTTCCCGTCATCCCGCAGTCCACCACGCCAAGCGATCCATCGCTGAGCAGCAACAGATTTCCTGGGTGCGGGTCCGCATGGAAGAAGGCGTCGCGGAAGACCATGTCGATCCAAAGTTGCGCGCCGACGCGCGCCAGCTTCGCAAGGTCCGCACCCGAGGACCGGATGGCTCCTTCATCGAGCAACAACACGCCGTCGAGTCGTTCCATCGTCAACGCGCCGCGCGAGCAGTGCTCTGCATGCGGTCGCGGAAACCGAACGCCTGGCGTCGCCTTGAATGCGCGACAGAAGCGCTCGAGGTTTGCGCGTTCTTGCCCGAGGTCGAGTTCGCGCAACAGCGAGCGGCGAAACTGCCGAACGACCAAGGACGGACGCCATGCGCGCAACGATTTGGAGTGGGCCTCTATCATCGTTGCAGCGGCAGTGAGGATGTCGAGGTCGGCGCACACGCCCGCTTCCACGCCAGTGCGCACGAGCTTGACGACCACCGCTTCGCCCGTGCGCAGCGTTGCCGCGTGCACCTGGGCAATCGAAGCGGTGGCGAGTGGCACGTCGTCGAACGCAGCGAACAGGACTTCTGGAGCTCGGCCAAGCTCTTCTTGAATGCGCGCCCGGACTACCTCGGGCGGGTCCGCAACGGTCTTTGCCTGCAGCTTGCCCAGTTCCGCGGCGAGCTCCGCCCCAACCAAATCCGGCCTGGTGCCGAGCATCTGACCGAGCTTCTGGAACGTAGTGCCCAACTCTGTCGCCGCCAGTCGCACCCGCACGGCAAACGGCAGTTCGCGCAGCCTGGAGCCATCGACGGCACGAAGCCGGTCCTGCACGAAGTCGACGTCGAGCCAATGCAAGGCCTCAGCCAAGCCGTGCCTGCCCAAGACGGCCGCGATGTCACGCACCCGTCGCGCGTGAGCGCCCAATCGTGATGCCACGCCATTGCGCATTGCTTCACCTCGCGTCGTCGGTATCAACCTGCACCACCACGCCAAAGGTGCGCAACTGCACCGCAAGCTCGCGCCGTAGTGCGCCCGACGATTCAACAAGGGTCGCAGCACCAGGCTTCATGGTGGAAGAGCCGAGTTCGACCAAGTCTTGCCGCGCAGTCGCGGCCGCGGCTGCGAAGGCGGGCCAGGTCCGACGAAGCACGACGGCAGCCTGTTCACGTAGCCCGCTGACGACAACCTCGGCATGCTCACTGCTGCTCTGCAGACCCTCGGCGACACTGTCGACGAAGATCGATGCCAGCTTGCCGAACTCTTCTGCCGCGCCGTCGAGTTCTCCGCGAGCAAAGGTGCTGGAGTGAGCAGCCGCCTCGCGCACGGCAAGTTGCAGAGCCTGCGATACGGCAACCAAGCCGTCGCCGGCCCCCTCGATCACTTGTTGGAAGGCTTCCGGTGGCGCTCCTCCATTGTCCACGGCGTCCGCCGCGCCGTGCAGCGCTGCTCGGATCAAGGCTGCAAGATTGCCTCCTGCGAAGGCGATGGCGCCGGCTTCAGCCGCGACGGCATTTCGCAGAGCAAAACGCACCGATCCGCCGAGGCGAACGATTCTTCCCGCCTCGCGTCGGAGTCTCGCATATCGGTTGGATTCGCTGTTCATGCCCTGCACACGCGCAGGATCCATGTCCTGTTGAATCGTCCATATGTCAGTGCGTCCTCGGTCGTGACATGCGCACCAAGTCGCAGTACCTCCAACTTGAAAGCCCAGACCCGTCAGCACTCCACTTCGCCCGAGGCACGTGGAATCGCCGCAGCTGAACTTGGTCGGGTGCGATCGGACGTGGTAGTCGGAACACGCGCGCCGCCGACGCTGTGCGCGATGACAAGACTCAGGTTGCCAAGTTCTTCCGCGACGGATTGCAGCACGTCGTCGACGCTGAGGATCCCAACCAGTTCGCCACGCTCGCCGACGACCGGCAATCGACGCACACCAAGGCGCCGCATGCAGGCCAGCGCTTCGCTAGGTGCGGAGCCGGCCGGCACCGTGCGCGGGCAGCGGGTCATGATCCCTCCGATCGTGGCGGTGCGAGAATCGACGCCCGCAGCAAGCACCCGCGTGACGATGTCGCGGTCCGTCACGATCCCCACCGGCATCCTCCCTTCGTCAACGATGACGACGGTGCCGACGTTGCGATCGCGCATGAGCTTTGCGACCGAGACCACGCTCTCCGTCGGCGCGGCGATTGAAACCTCACGCGAGCAGATCCTCGCAACGTTCATTGCAGAGCCTCCCAAGAATGGGCCTCGGTGTTCAGGGGAGCATGCGACATTCGCCGCGCTCCCCCATGCGCCAGCATGCGCAATCGGACGGCGCATTCTGCGCATGCGGTCTGCTCATGCGCTGTCGTCCATCACCTGGTAGCGGCCTCGAATCGCGTGGATGACGCTGCCAGAGAAGTCGGAGGTCTCGTCGGTCCGCCATCTGGCTTCGAGCCCCGCGACGGTCTTCGCCAGCGTTTCGTCGCGCAACGCCTCCCGGATCCACCGCGACAGGTCGCCACGACGCACGTGTGCGGTGATCCGGCGCGTCGGTGATGCACCCAACACGTCGACCAGCTCCTGCAGCGTGCGAGCGACGGCGCACGGCCCACCGCCATCAAACTCAAAGCGGAACTCGAGCCCGCGGCGGATCGGCACGTCGAGGTACTTGTGACGGTGCCGCACATGCTGCGTCTGACGAATCGAAGCCCGAAATGGACGCGGCTCCTTCATCGGCTCGTCAGCAGACGGCAGCAGGACGGCGCCATCGGGAGGAATCGAAGCGAGCATCGTTGCCCACTCGGAGTCCTCGCCTTCGCCTCGCACCAACTCACGAAGCCTGCGCGCAGACTCCGGGTCGGTGTCGCGCGTCGAGACGATGGTCTCCATTCCGGCGAGCACACGCGGGCTGAGTTCCGCGAGCCGGTAGGACACGAGCAGCATCCCGGCATCAGGCACCACCAGTCCTTCCTCACAGACGCCGTCGCACAAGAAGTAATGCGCCTCGTCAAGCACGACGCGATGAGGCAAGCCGCAGTCGATCCGCATGGCGGCGAGCGCAGGCAAGGCGCGCCGAACGAAGCGACGCTTCTCCTCGAGAGACATTCGCACCATGTCGACGATGACGCTGACGTCGGCATGGCGCATGACACGGACGAGTTCCTCGACCTCGGGCAGGTGCCCGTCGGCGCCGAGCAGCAGGACGCCGGGGAGCCCTTCGAGTTCGCCGTAGTCGCCCTCCGCGTCGAACAGGCAAATCGTGTAGCGCTGCGCCAGCCAGCGCTCGCAGAACAACCCGGCGAGCGAAGACTTGCCGGATCCCACGCCGCCAGTGATCAGGATGTTCTGGCTTCGCAATGGAAGCGACGCAAGCGTGCCGTCGTCGTGCCGGCCTACCACGATGCGGCGGCGCCCAGTCGCAGCATGACGGATCATCCCGGTCGCGGTGATGCGTCGGATCCAACCCGCGATCGCCGCCGGCCCGTCGCCGACCACGAGAGCATCCGCCGCGGCTTGCAGTGCCGGGCTACCCCATGCGACCGCATAACCCGCTTCGCACGCAAGCAGCAGCTCGTGATCATTCTCGGCGTCGCCGACCGCGATCGCGTTGTGCGCGGAGAGACGCATCATGCGCAACGCCTCGCGCAGGCCCGTTGCTTTGCTGACGGCCTGCGGCAGCAGCATGAGTCGGTCCCGGTTGAACTGCAGCGAGAGCGGCAACTGCAAGGCGCGGACGATCTCCAACGCGGCGTGGGCGTCCGATGCAGGCAGCTCGATGACACAGCTCCCCGGGCGAGGTTGCATCCCCCGGAGCCGCAAGAGACCGAGCAAGCCGTCGTGTGGTGGTGCCGAAAGCACGCTCGTGCGCCCCGACCTCGGCAACGCGAGCACCGCGCCGTTCTCCGCCACCACCGCGTCGAACGCGTCGATGTCGCCAACGAGCACGCGGAGGTCCGACAGGATTCGTCCCGTCGCCAGCACGACGACGACGCCGCGGGCTCGAACTTCCGCGATCGCCGCGCGGACATCGGCGTGCAACCGTCCGTCCGTCGCAATCGTGCCATCGTAGTCGAGAGCCAGGACGCGGAGCTTCATGCGGCCCCGCTCAGCTCCCCTTCCTGAACATGTCCAGGAAGCGATCTTCGTATTCGCGGAACAGCCCATGCCGATCGAGCTCGGCCTTGAGGTCCTTGGCTTTGTCGCGATCCTGCAGCGCGAGCGCGAACATCCCCTCGATCCGCTGGATGAGATCCACCTGCTCGGCGGCAGTGGTCAGGGCCGCATCGGATAGCCCTGCCGTCGTTTCGAGGACGCGAGCGCTTCGGTCGGACTTGTCGCGGGTCGACGAGGTGTCGAGTTGCTTCAGGATCCACCCCTCGATTCGGCGTGCCTGTTCCAACAGACCCTCGAGCGGCAAGTCGATGCCGAGCATGTAGCGCAATGCCGCGAGCGCAGCAGCGGACGCCTTTGGATTCGGCAAGTTCGTGGCAAAGAACGGGATCTCGCCTAGCAGGCACATCGCGGGGATCCCGCGCTCGCGAGCGGCGGCGAGGAACTCGCCGTTCATGCCCGACACCTCCGCATCCTCCAACGGTTGCACGCCTGGCACGAGCATGACGCTCTCGAGCAGCGCTTCCGTCGAGCATGCAGCGAAGACTCGGCTCTCTTCCGTGGGGTCAATAGCAGTCGCGAGCGAAGCGATCGTCACGACGCGCTCAACCTCACGCGCGCTGCACGCATCCAGCAACGACCGCGCATAGCGCATCGAGTCGAACGCTGGCTGCTGCTCACCCTGAACCAGCAGAAGGTCGCGCCCCGCGGGGCCGCCGTTCCAGGTCGAAATCACGCTTCTGGGCCGCCTTCCAGGCAGCACGAGGCCCTTCTCGACGCGGATCGACTCGGGCGCAAAGAAGCCATTGGCGCCGAACTCCACGAGTTGCTCCATGCGCAAGGCGTCATGCAGGTAGGCAGTGGCCATCTGGCCGACTGCCGCCATTCCTGGCCATGCGGCGACTACCCATGCAACTCGGCGGCGGGCCATCTGCTTTCTCCGTGACGTGTCCGCCGCTATCGCACGCGAGGTCACCCGCGCGAATGCGCCTTGTTGCGCAAGCAAGCGATGCTGAGTGCTTCGCTCGCAGCAGTGCTCATCCTTGTCTTCGCCGCATGTGCCGCCGCCTTGCCCTGTCTGTCGTATTCAGCGCAGACTTGCCACGGCTAGAAGGGAGCAACGATTCAGCCTCGGGGGAAGAGCCTCGCGGCTGCGAATGCAACAAAGGAGACCGCCTTGGACACCATGGAACTCATGCAGCGCAGCGTTGTTTCGGTGAAGCCGGACGACAGTCTCGAACACGCAGCCCGCATGCTGCGCGACCGAGCTTGCGGGTGCGCCGTAGTCGTCGATCCCCAGAGTCGTCCGATCGGCATCGTCACGGATCGGGACATCTGCCTCGCCGCGCTGCGCAGCGGCGAGTCGCTCGATTCGATCCCTGCTTCGGCCGCGATGTCTTCGCAGGTCTGGTCCTGTCGCATCCACGATCAGGTCGAGTCGGCGGAACGGACCATGGCGACGCACCGCGTGAGAAGGCTTCCCGTCATCGACAAGGAGAGCAAGCTCGTCGGCATCCTGTCCCTGGACGACCTCGCGGTCGAAGCGTGCCGCGAAGAGCATTGGACCGCGCCACCGATTTCCTTCGCCGCCGTTGGCCGAACGCTCGGCAGCATCGCGCGTCACCGCGAACTGGACCTCGAGGAAGAGTTGTGAGCCACACGCGACTGAGGCTGCAAGACGAAGCGCGGCAGCGCGTGCTCGCCGGCGCGACTGCGCTCGCCAATGCCGTGAGGCCGACATTGGGGCCTCGCTCGAAGTGCGTGCTCGTCGATCGCAAGTGGTCGTCGCCGCTGGTGTGCAATGATGGCGTGACCATCGCGCGCGAAGTCCGCTTGCAAGACCCCGAGGAGAGCCTGGGCGCCATGATCCTGCGCGAAGCAGCGACGCGAACGAGCGACGACGTCGGCGATGGCACCACGACCTCGACGCTGCTGGCGCATGCGATCTTGCAAGAAGGAGTGCGCAACGTCGTCGCTGGCGCAAGCGCAGTGTCGCTGAAGCGCGGCCTCGAACGCGGCCTGGTGGCGGCCACCGAGTCACTTCGTGCGCTCTCGCGACCATGCCAGTCGAGAGCGGAGCGGGAGCAGATTGCGACGATCTCTGCGCACAACGAGGCAGCAATAGGCTCGATGATCGCCGACGCGATGGACCGAGTCGGGCCCGAGGGCGTGGTGTCGCTCGAGGAGAGCAAGGGAACCGAGACTCTGCTCGAAGTCGTCGAGGGCATGCAGTTCGACCGGGGTTTCCAGTCGCCCTACTTCGTGACCGACTCCGACAAGATGGAAGCGTCGCTGGAGCGCCCGTTGCTGCTGATGTTCGAGGGCCGGATCGCGCGGCTCGATCAGATGGTGCCATTGCTCGAGCTCATCCTGAAGTCAGGCCGTTCGCTGCTCGTCGTAGCCGAGTCCGTCGAGGGCGACGCGCTCGCGACGCTGGTGCTTAACAAGTTGCGCGGGACTCTGTCGTGCGCGGCCGTGAAGGCGCCAGGCTTTGGCGACCGCGGGAAGGAAATGCTGCAGGATCT
>SXGT01467892.1_pt1 | contig 13122 bp, 7 predicted proteins | sample 3176221 | NCBI WGS metagenome assembly SXGT01 (sample SAMN11356862, study PRJNA531348) | freshwater metagenome | isolation source: freshwater sample F1-120 | place: China: Fuxian Lake, Yuxi | collected 2017-12-25
TTGTTGTGCTTCACGACCACGCACGCCGGCCCCGCGTACTCCCGCGCCAGGTTCAGCGCCGAGTCGAGGTCGAGGATGTTGTTGTAACTGAGTTCCTTACCGTGCAACTGCTCCGCCGTCGCGACGCAAGGGCGCTTGATGCCGGGTTCGGTGTAAAACGCGGCCTTTTGGTGGGGGTTCTCCCCGTAGCGCAGTCCCTGCTGTGCATCGACCGCGAGGAAGAGCGTGTGCGGCAAGTCGTTTGGCGATACCCCGTTCATTTGGCCGAAATAGTTGGCGATAGCCAAATCGTAATGAGTGATCCGCGTAAACGCGGCAGTCGCAAGACTGGTACGAAGCTCGCGAGTCGTACTGCCCCCATTCGCATCCAGTTCCTTCAGGATGCGTGTGTACTGAGTTGGGCAGGTGGCAATCGCCACGCTCTCGAAGTTCTTCGCGGCGGCGCGGACCATGCAGGGGCCACCGATGTCGATGTTCTCGATCGCCTCCGCTTCGGTCACACCGGGCTTCGCCACCGTTTGCTCGAAGGGGTACAGGTTGCACACCACCAGATCGATTTCCGGCAGCGCGTGGTCCGCGAGCGTCTGCATGTGTTCCGGCTTGTCGCGCTTGGCGAGCAACCCGGCAAAGATCGCGGGGTGCAAGCTCTTCACGCGGCCGTCGAGCATCTCGGGGAACTTGGTGATCTCCGCGACATCTTTCACCGGCAACCCGGCGTCCGCGATGGCCTTGCGCGTACCCCCGGTGGCGATCAGTTCGACGCTGTAGTTGGTGACGAGTTCGCGGGCGAAGTCGATCAGGCCAGTTTTGTCTGAGACGCTCAGTAGGGCGCGACGAATGGGGCGCAGCATGCTGACCTCCGATGTCGGGTTGCCCACCGACCGCAGTCGGTGGGCGTGTGAGTGATTGGGTGCTGTTTTAGGTTCTTTGGGACAACTGAACCACTCTCCCTGAGTGACGCATTGTGACCCCGCCAGGGAAATCGCACGCACCAACGTTACGACACGCAACTTCGACCGCGCGATCCCAGGCGTCGAAGGTCATGTCAGCCACCGACCAGCCTTCGCGGTCCCACAGCAGACGCAGCGCGGCGCGGATGAGACAACGTGAGGTGCCGAGCGCGAGTGCATCCAGAACGATGATGTTCGCTGCCCGTGGGCGCTCGGCCTTCGCCAGCAGTTCGTCCGCTGCCGCAGTAATCACTTCGTGGGCTTCGCTCGCGTGTTCCGCGAGGTGCGTGAGCGCCGACACTACATCCGGGTTGAATGTTCGGAGCAGCGGCAGCAGTTCATGCCGGATGCGGTTGCGCGTGAACCGTAGGTCCGCGTTCGTGCTGTCGGTGCGGTACGGTTGGTTGATGGCCGCGAGGTGCGCGATCACGTCGGCGCGTGTGAGGGCAAGGAGGGGGCGAAGCAAAAGGCAACCCCTGCAACCCGGTTCCGCGAATGAGCCGGTGCAGCACGGTCTCGGCCTGATCGTCGGCGGTGTGTGCCGTTGCGATCCATGCCGCGCCGACTTCATTTGCGACTTGCGAGAAGAACTCGTACCGCACTCGGCGCGCGGTCGATTCGAGGTTGTCACCGGCTGCGAGAGCCGCGACAGCGGCGATCTTCACGTGGTATTCCACGCCAATCGCCGTGCACAATTCGCGCACGAAGGCTTCGTCGGCGTCGGACTCTTCGCCGCGAAGTTGGTGGTTCACGTGTGCGACCACAAGGGGCGCAGAACACGCACAGATCGCGCGCAACAGCGCGACGCTGTCCGCGCCGCCGGACACGGCCACGACGCCCCGATCTAGCCGGGTCGCCGCGAACCTCCGCACTTCCCGCAACACCCGCGTCACGGTGTTTCTCCTGTTTCGGTAGAATAACATCATCAATCCTGACACGCGGGCGGAACGTGCGAAAGTCCGCTTGCGTCCCGATCCGTCGGAGGCTATGCGTGCAACCCGAACAACCAGATACGAACACCAACAAACCGAAGCCGCCGCGGGCGAAGGTAATCCGCCCGGCGAACGATACCGTTCGCCTGAAGCGGTTCGTGCGGGCGGTGCTGCTCGGGATTGGTGTAGTGCTCACGGCGATCTTCGCCGCCGCCGCCTACATCAACCCGTATGGTCCGGACGGCACACCGCGGACGTCGGCCACGCACACGCAGCTCGGCATACCGCCGTGCAACTTCAAGATGATCACCGACAAGGGCTGCCCGTCGTGTGGGATGACAACGAGCTTCGCCCTGTTGGTTCGCGGCGATGTGTCTGCCTCGCTGCGGGCGAACTGGGTCGGGACCACGATTTGCGTGCTGTGGGCGCTCACGCTGGTGTGGGCCGTGTCGAGCGCCCTGTGGGGGCGGATGCTGCTGATCCCGCGGCAACGCGGGGTTGGTGAGGTGGTCTTCACCGCGATCACCGGCATGGTCGTCGTACTGATGCTTGTGCGCTGGGGCGCGCTCTTGATGTGGGGATAAGGAATAGTGTGGGTGTGAGTGCGAGTGTGCGGAAAACAAGAGAAGAGGCCCCGAGCCGCGTTGCGTTCGGTTGCTCTTCACTTGCATTTTTCTTCCACCGACACTCACACTCACATCCACACTCTTTTGGGGGGTTCACGGATGAACCGTAACAGAACTTGGAAGTGGACCCGGCGGGCGGTGTGGGGATCGCTTCTCGCGATCGCGGCGATGGGGTGCAACCCGATCAACCTCATCGGGTTCATTTTCGCCAAGGATGAGAAGGTGCCCGCTCTGCACCCGCTCGCGTTTGACAAGAAGGGACCGAAGAAGGACAAGGAAGAGGTAGTGGTTGCGCTGCTGCCGCAGGTCGCGCCCGGCGGCGGGACGCAGTTCGCCACCGCCGCCAACGAACTTGCCGACAAGATCGCGCGCCAGTTGCCTGAGATGGCGAGGGAGAACAAGGACAAGCGCAAGGTCAAGGTTCTGACCCAGGCGCAGGTAGACAAGTTCAAGATGGCGAACCCGACCTGGAAGAAGATGAGCGCTGGCGAGATTGGTCAGAAACTCGGGGCCGACTTCGTCCTTGAAATCTGGCTGGACAAGATGCGTCTGTATCAGCCGAACAGCATGAACGCAATCTACGAGGGCCGTGCCGAAGTGCAGGTCAGCATTTACGAGATCGGGGCCGACGGCGGCGAACAGAAGGACAAGTACACGCTGCCGTTCGCGTACCCGCGAAACGCGGTGCGCTCCGCTGACGCGATGCCGGAGAGTACGTTCAAGGGGCTGTTCATCGAGAATCTCGCGACGGACATCGCGAAGATGCACGTCGATTACAAGCCGAGCAACAGCATTGCCGACGGCCGCTAACGGTGAGAAGACAGAAGACAGGGGACAGAGGACAGAGGACAGTGATAAGAAGAGGTGAGGCGACAGCCTTCCTTCTCTGAACTGTCCTCTGTCCTCCGTCTTCGAGACACACCATGCTCCCCAGTTTCGTTCGCCCCACGCCGCTGACCGACCGGCTGTACGAGTACGTCCTTTCGATCGGGCTGCGCGAACCGGAAGCGTTTGGAAAGCTTCGCGAAGAGACGGGGCAGTTGGCCGAGGGCGAGTGGCAGATCGCGCCCGAACAGGGGCCATTCCTCGCGATGCTTGTGCAACTGATGGGCGCGAAGAAGTGTTTGGAAATCGGCACCTTCACGGGCTACTCGGCGATGTGGGTCGCGAGTGTGCTGCCGCCCGACGGCAAACTCGTGTGCTGCGAACTTAGCGCCGTCTACGCGGCGGTCGCGCAGAAGCATCTGACCGCAGCGAACTTCCTGGACAAGGTCGAGTTCCGCATCGCGTCGGCGAGTCAGTCGCTCGCGGATCTGCTCAACACCGGGCACGCAGGCACGTTCGACTACGCTTTCATCGACGCCGATAAGGGCGCGTACAACCTGTATTACGAGCGGTGTCTAGAACTCATCCGCCCCGGCGGGTTGATCGCGATCGACAACACGTTATGGGACGGTAAGCCAGCCGACGCGAGTGTGACCGACCCGGACACGCTCGCGATCCGCGCGCTCAACGAGAAGCTCCACGGTGATAGCCGGGTGTCACTCAGCCTCCTGCCCTTTGCTGATGGATTAACGCTCGCGCTCAAACGATAAGACGTCAAGGTTAGCCGCAAGTCGAAGGCGAGCGCAGAACGGCCGCGCTCGCCTTCGACTTGCGGCTAACGGCGCAACTTGCTCGCGCGTGGCGCGTTCCGTAACCTGACTCTTCAGCAGAATATCGCTCCCTCCTCTCTGTCGAGGTCCGTCATGGCTGCCACCCGCGGCGAGCTGTTCGCCGGCGTCACCGTCGCGATTGTCACTCCGTTCAAGAACGGCGACATCGATTGGGACGAACTCGGCAAACTCGTGGACTGGCACTGCGAACAGGGCACCGACGCGCTCGCCCCGTGTGGCACCACCGGCGAATCACCCACGCTCACGCACGACGAGAACGAGAAGGTGGTCGCGTTCGTGTGCGAACGCTCACGGGGCCGCACGAAGATCATGGCCGGTACCGGGTCGAACTCGACCTCCGAAGCGGTCCGCATGACGAAGGCCGCGAAGAAGGCTGGCGCCAACGGCACGCTGCAAGTCGGGCCGTACTACAACAAGCCGTCGCAGGAGGGCTACTTCCGCCACTTCGCCGCGGTCGCGGAGGCCACGGACCTGCCGATTGTCGTTTACAACATCCCGGGCCGCACCGCGTCGAACATCCTTCCGGAAACTCTCGCACGCATGGCGAACGAGTGCCCCACCATCGTCGCCGTCAAGGAAGCGACCGGCTCTCTGGATCAGGCGAGCCAGACCGCGGCACTCACCGACCTCACCCTCCTGAGCGGTGACGACAGTCTCACGCTGCCGCTGATGAGCATCGGCGGCAAGGGTGTGGTGAGCGTGGTAGGGAACATCGTGCCGCGCGATATGATGGCGCTCGTGAAAGCCTTCGCAAGCGGCAAGTTCGACGAAGCGTTGCAGTGGCACCGGAAACTGTTCCCGCTGTGCCGCGACATGCTGAGCGTGTCAACGAACCCGATCCCTCTGAAGGCCGCGATGAAACTGCTCGGTCGCGGCAATGGAGAGATGCGCCTGCCGATGTGCCCGCTCGACGCGGCCGGCGAAGCGAAGGTACGCCAGACGCTCGTGAACTACGGTTTGCTGAAGTAGCACGCGATGTGGGAGCGGGGCGTAAGCCCCGCTCGCCAAGAAACGTACTACTTCTTTTCTTTCGCCTTCACTTCCCAGTAGTGCAGGATGTACTCGTCGCCGTCGGCGCCCTTCACCGTCACCGTCTTGTCCGGTTTCCAGTCACCGAGTTTGAACCGGTGGGACACGACGCGGGTACCCGGCTTGAGCAGTTTCTGGAGCACCGGCGCCATGCGGGCGCCCAGGTCGTCGCCGATGTAGATGAGTACAACGCTCGCCTCGGCGCAAACAGCCATGTCCTTCTCGTTGAGGATGTCGCCTTCGCGGATGTCGATCTTGTCCGCGATGCCAGCGTCCTTCGCCTTCTCCTGCGCGACCTTGACGATCTTGGGATCAATCTCGATGCCGATGCCCTTTTTCGCCCCGAGCATCTTGACCGGGCGGATGAGCATCACGGCGTCGCCGCAACCCGGATCGAAGATGATGTCGTCTTTCCCGATCTTGGCCATCTTGGCCATCTGATCGACGATGTCGTCGGGCGTCGGCACCCAGCGGACGACGATCTTGTCGAGCTTCTTGTCCTCGGTCGTGAGGTCGAGTTTGATCGCGTCACCGGCCTTCACGGTGACTTCGCGCGGACGGGTGATCTTGGTGTAGTTGTTCGGCTCGACGAGCGCCGCGACCTTGAACTTGTACTCCTTGCCGGCTGCGAGCGCCGGCGTGGTGAACACGCGGGTCTTCCCTGTGCCCTTCACATCGACGCCGTCCACCGTCACGACGGTTTCCTTGTAGCTGTTCTCCGGCACCGTGATGGTGATGGTAGCCGCTTTCTTTTCCTGGCCGCACGCCGCCCCGACAAGGGCGACGAGGACCACGGACCCGACGCACAAGGCTCTCATGACGCGATTCCTCCGAGTAGTGACGACGCGGTGACGCTCCCCTTCGGGCCGCGGCTAACCAATCAGGATGATATTGCGCGCCAGTCGATTGCGTCCTTGTCGATTGTGGGCAAGTTGTACGGCATCGCTTCGAGGTACTTCGGCGCGGCGCCCGTGTTGAACACCACGACGCGCTCGTCAGGCTTCACTTCTCCCGATGCAACCATGCGTTCGAGGATGTCGAAGCACACCGCGGCTTCCGGGCAGATGCTGATTCCCTCGGCGGAACTCGCACGCCGCATCCAGTCCGCGATCTTCGCTTCGCTTCCCGCCACGGCTTTGCCACCGCTGGCGCGGAGCGCGTCGAGGATCATGAAGTCGCCGACGGCGACCGGGACGCGCAGCCCGCTGGCTACCGTACGCGCGTTTGGGAACAGCTCCGCGAACCGCTCGCCCTTGTCGTAGGCGCGGACGATCGGCGCGCAGCCTTCCGCTTGGCAGGAAATCAGTCTTGGGAACTTGTTAGCCGCGAGCCGGAGGCGAGCGTCACCGGTGACGCTCGCCTCCGGCTCGCGGCTAACAAGTTCCCAAGACTGATTTCCTGCCAAGCGGAAGGCTGCGCGCCGATCGTCCGCGCCTACGACAAGGGCGAGCGGTTCGCGGAGCTGTTCCCAAACGCGCGTACGGTAGCCAGCGGGCTGCGCGTCCCGGTCGCCGTCGGCGACTTCATGATCCTCGACGCGCTCCGCGCCAGCGGTGGCAAAGCCGTGGCGGGAAGCGAAGCGAAGATCGCGGACTGGATGCGGCGTGCGAGTTCCGCCGAGGGAATCAGCATCTGCCCGGAAGCCGCGGTGTGCTTCGACATCCTCGAACGCATGGTTGCATCGGGAGAAGTGAAGCCTGACGAGCGCGTCGTGGTGTTCAACACGGGCGCCGCGCCGAAGTACCTCGAAGCGATGCCGTACAACTTGCCCACAATCGACAAGGACGCAATCGACTGGCGCGCAATATCATCCTGATTGGTTAGCCGCGGCCCGAAGGGGAGCGTCACCGCGTCGTCACTACTCGGAGGAATCGCGTCATGAGAGCCTTGTGCGTCGGGTCCGTGGTCCTCGTCGCCCTTGTCGGGGCGGCGTGCGGCCAGGAAAAGAAAGCGGCTACCATCACCATCACGGTGCCGGAGAACAGCTACAAGGAAACCGTCGTGACGGTGGACGGCGTCGATGTGAAGGGCACAGGGAAGACCCGCGTGTTCACCACGCCGGCGCTCGCAGCCGGCAAGGAGTACAAGTTCAAGGTCGCGGCGCTCGTCGAGCCGAACAACTACACCAAGATCACCCGTCCGCGCGAAGTCACCGTGAAGGCCGGTGACGCGATCAAACTCGACCTCACGACCGAGGACAAGAAGCTCGACAAGATCGTCGTCCGCTGGGTGCCGACGCCCGACGACATCGTCGATCAGATGGCCAAGATGGCCAAGATCGGGAAAGACGACATCATCTTCGATCCGGGTTGCGGCGACGCCGTGATGCTCATCCGCCCGGTCAAGATGCTCGGGGCGAAAAAGGGCATCGGCATCGAGATTGATCCCAAGATCGTCAAGGTCGCGCAGGAGAAGGCGAAGGACGCTGGCATCGCGGACAAGATCGACATCCGCGAAGGCGACATCCTCAACGAGAAGGACATGGCTGTTTGCGCCGAGGCGAGCGTTGTACTCATCTACATCGGCGACGACCTGGGCGCCCGCATGGCGCCGGTGCTCCAGAAACTGCTCAAGCCGGGTACCCGCGTCGTGTCCCACCGGTTCAAACTCGGTGACTGGAAACCGGACAAGACGGTGACGGTGAAGGGCGCCGACGGCGACGAGTACATCCTGCACTACTGGGAAGTGAAGGCGAAAGAAAAGAAGTAGTACGTTTCTTGGCGAGCGGGGCTTACGCCCCGCTCCCACATCGCGTGCTACTTCAGCAAACCGTAGTTCACGAGCGTCTGGCGTACCTTCGCTTCGCCGGCCGCGTCGAGCGGGCACATCGGCAGGCGCATCTCTCCATTGCCGCGACCGAGCAGTTTCATCGCGGCCTTCAGAGGGATCGGGTTCGTTGACACGCTCAGCATGTCGCGGCACAGCGGGAACAGTTTCCGGTGCCACTGCAACGCTTCGTCGAACTTGCCGCTTGCGAAGGCTTTCACGAGCGCCATCATATCGCGCGGCACGATGTTCCCTACCACGCTCACCACACCCTTGCCGCCGATGCTCATCAGCGGCAGCGTGAGACTGTCGTCACCGCTCAGGAGGGTGAGGTCGGTGAGTGCCGCGGTCTGGCTCGCCTGATCCAGAGAGCCGGTCGCTTCCTTGACGGCGACGATGGTGGGGCACTCGTTCGCCATGCGTGCGAGAGTTTCCGGAAGGATGTTCGACGCGGTGCGGCCCGGGATGTTGTAAACGACAATCGGCAGGTCCGTGGCCTCCGCGACCGCGGCGAAGTGGCGGAAGTAGCCCTCCTGCGACGGCTTGTTGTAGTACGGCCCGACTTGCAGCGTGCCGTTGGCGCCAGCCTTCTTCGCGGCCTTCGTCATGCGGACCGCTTCGGAGGTCGAGTTCGACCCGGTACCGGCCATGATCTTCGTGCGGCCCCGTGAGCGTTCGCACACGAACGCGACCACCTTCTCGTTCTCGTCGTGCGTGAGCGTGGGTGATTCGCCGGTGGTGCCACACGGGGCGAGCGCGTCGGTGCCCTGTTCGCAGTGCCAGTCCACGAGTTTGCCGAGTTCGTCCCAATCGATGTCGCCGTTCTTGAACGGAGTGACAATCGCGACGGTGACGCCGGCGAACAGCTCGCCGCGGGTGGCAGCCATGACGGACCTCGACAGAGAGGAGGGAGCGATATTCTGCTGAAGAGTCAGGTTACGGAACGCGCCACGCGCGAGCAAGTTGCGCCGTTAGCCGCAAGTCGAAGGCGAGCGCGGCCGTTCTGCGCTCGCCTTCGACTTGCGGCTAACCTTGACGTCTTATCGTTTGAGCGCGAGCGTTAATCCATCAGCAAAGGGCAGGAGGCTGAGTGACACCCGGCTATCACCGTGGAGCTTCTCGTTGAGCGCGCGGATCGCGAGCGTGTCCGGGTCGGTCACACTCGCGTCGGCTGGCTTACCGTCCCATAACGTGTTGTCGATCGCGATCAACCCGCCGGGGCGGATGAGTTCTAGACACCGCTCGTAATACAGGTTGTACGCGCCCTTATCGGCGTCGATGAAAGCGTAGTCGAACGTGCCTGCGTGCCCGGTGTTGAGCAGATCCGCGAGCGACTGACTCGCCGACGCGATGCGGAACTCGACCTTGTCCAGGAAGTTCGCTGCGGTCAGATGCTTCTGCGCGACCGCCGCGTAGACGGCGCTAAGTTCGCAGCACACGAGTTTGCCGTCGGGCGGCAGCACACTCGCGACCCACATCGCCGAGTAGCCCGTGAAGGTGCCGATTTCCAAACACTTCTTCGCGCCCATCAGTTGCACAAGCATCGCGAGGAATGGCCCCTGTTCGGGCGCGATCTGCCACTCGCCCTCGGCCAACTGCCCCGTCTCTTCGCGAAGCTTTCCAAACGCTTCCGGTTCGCGCAGCCCGATCGAAAGGACGTACTCGTACAGCCGGTCGGTCAGCGGCGTGGGGCGAACGAAACTGGGGAGCATGGTGTGTCTCGAAGACGGAGGACAGAGGACAGTTCAGAGAAGGAAGGCTGTCGCCTCACCTCTTCTTATCACTGTCCTCTGTCCTCTGTCCCCTGTCTTCTGTCTTCTCACCGTTAGCGGCCGTCGGCAATGCTGTTGCTCGGCTTGTAATCGACGTGCATCTTCGCGATGTCCGTCGCGAGATTCTCGATGAACAGCCCCTTGAACGTACTCTCCGGCATCGCGTCAGCGGAGCGCACCGCGTTTCGCGGGTACGCGAACGGCAGCGTGTACTTGTCCTTCTGTTCGCCGCCGTCGGCCCCGATCTCGTAAATGCTGACCTGCACTTCGGCACGGCCCTCGTAGATTGCGTTCATGCTGTTCGGCTGATACAGACGCATCTTGTCCAGCCAGATTTCAAGGACGAAGTCGGCCCCGAGTTTCTGACCAATCTCGCCAGCGCTCATCTTCTTCCAGGTCGGGTTCGCCATCTTGAACTTGTCTACCTGCGCCTGGGTCAGAACCTTGACCTTGCGCTTGTCCTTGTTCTCCCTCGCCATCTCAGGCAACTGGCGCGCGATCTTGTCGGCAAGTTCGTTGGCGGCGGTGGCGAACTGCGTCCCGCCGCCGGGCGCGACCTGCGGCAGCAGCGCAACCACTACCTCTTCCTTGTCCTTCTTCGGTCCCTTCTTGTCAAACGCGAGCGGGTGCAGAGCGGGCACCTTCTCATCCTTGGCGAAAATGAACCCGATGAGGTTGATCGGGTTGCACCCCATCGCCGCGATCGCGAGAAGCGATCCCCACACCGCCCGCCGGGTCCACTTCCAAGTTCTGTTACGGTTCATCCGTGAACCCCCCAAAAGAGTGTGGATGTGAGTGTGAGTGTCGGTGGAAGAAAAATGCAAGTGAAGAGCAACCGAACGCAACGCGGCTCGGGGCCTCTTCTCTTGTTTTCCGCACACTCGCACTCACACCCACACTATTCCTTATCCCCACATCAAGAGCGCGCCCCAGCGCACAAGCATCAGTACGACGACCATGCCGGTGATCGCGGTGAAGACCACCTCACCAACCCCGCGTTGCCGCGGGATCAGCAGCATCCGCCCCCACAGGGCGCTCGACACGGCCCACACCAGCGTGAGCGCCCACAGCACGCAAATCGTGGTCCCGACCCAGTTCGCCCGCAGCGAGGCAGACACATCGCCGCGAACCAACAGGGCGAAGCTCGTTGTCATCCCACACGACGGGCAGCCCTTGTCGGTGATCATCTTGAAGTTGCACGGCGGTATGCCGAGCTGCGTGTGCGTGGCCGACGTCCGCGGTGTGCCGTCCGGACCATACGGGTTGATGTAGGCGGCGGCGGCGAAGATCGCCGTGAGCACTACACCAATCCCGAGCAGCACCGCCCGCACGAACCGCTTCAGGCGAACGGTATCGTTCGCCGGGCGGATTACCTTCGCCCGCGGCGGCTTCGGTTTGTTGGTGTTCGTATCTGGTTGTTCGGGTTGCACGCATAGCCTCCGACGGATCGGGACGCAAGCGGACTTTCGCACGTTCCGCCCGCGTGTCAGGATTGATGATGTTATTCTACCGAAACAGGAGAAACACCGTGACGCGGGTGTTGCGGGAAGTGCGGAGGTTCGCGGCGACCCGGCTAGATCGGGGCGTCGTGGCCGTGTCCGGCGGCGCGGACAGCGTCGCGCTGTTGCGCGCGATCTGTGCGTGTTCTGCGCCCCTTGTGGTCGCACACGTGAACCACCAACTTCGCGGCGAAGAGTCCGACGCCGACGAAGCCTTCGTGCGCGAATTGTGCACGGCGATTGGCGTGGAATACCACGTGAAGATCGCCGCTGTCGCGGCTCTCGCAGCCGGTGACAACCTCGAATCGACCGCGCGCCGAGTGCGGTACGAGTTCTTCTCGCAAGTCGCAAATGAAGTCGGCGCGGCATGGATCGCAACGGCACACACCGCCGACGATCAGGCCGAGACCGTGCTGCACCGGCTCATTCGCGGAACCGGGTTGCAGGGGTTGCCTTTTGCTTCGCCCCCTCCTTGCCCTCACACGCGCCGACGTGATCGCGCACCTCGCGGCCATCAACCAACCGTACCGCACCGACAGCACGAACGCGGACCTACGGTTCACGCGCAACCGCATCCGGCATGAACTGCTGCCGCTGCTCCGAACATTCAACCCGGATGTAGTGTCGGCGCTCACGCACCTCGCGGAACACGCGAGCGAAGCCCACGAAGTGATTACTGCGGCAGCGGACGAACTGCTGGCGAAGGCCGAGCGCCCACGGGCAGCGAACATCATCGTTCTGGATGCACTCGCGCTCGGCACCTCACGTTGTCTCATCCGCGCCGCGCTGCGTCTGCTGTGGGACCGCGAAGGCTGGTCGGTGGCTGACATGACCTTCGACGCCTGGGATCGCGCGGTCGAAGTTGCGTGTCGTAACGTTGGTGCGTGCGATTTCCCTGGCGGGGTCACAATGCGTCACTCAGGGAGAGTGGTTCAGTTGTCCCAAAGAACCTAAAACAGCACCCAATCACTCACACGCCCACCGACTGCGGTCGGTGGGCAACCCGACATCGGAGGTCAGCATGCTGCGCCCCATTCGTCGCGCCCTACTGAGCGTCTCAGACAAAACTGGCCTGATCGACTTCGCCCGCGAACTCGTCACCAACTACAGCGTCGAACTGATCGCCACCGGGGGTACGCGCAAGGCCATCGCGGACGCCGGGTTGCCGGTGAAAGATGTCGCGGAGATCACCAAGTTCCCCGAGATGCTCGACGGCCGCGTGAAGAGCTTGCACCCCGCGATCTTTGCCGGGTTGCTCGCCAAGCGCGACAAGCCGGAACACATGCAGACGCTCGCGGACCACGCGCTGCCGGAAATCGATCTGGTGGTGTGCAACCTGTACCCCTTCGAGCAAACGGTGGCGAAGCCCGGTGTGACCGAAGCGGAGGCGATCGAGAACATCGACATCGGTGGCCCCTGCATGGTCCGCGCCGCCGCGAAGAACTTCGAGAGCGTGGCGATTGCCACCTGCCCAACTCAGTACACACGCATCCTGAAGGAACTGGATGCGAATGGGGGCAGTACGACTCGCGAGCTTCGTACCAGTCTTGCGACTGCCGCGTTTACGCGGATCACTCATTACGATTTGGCTATCGCCAACTATTTCGGCCAAATGAACGGGGTATCGCCAAACGACTTGCCGCACACGCTCTTCCTCGCGGTCGATGCACAGCAGGGACTGCGCTACGGGGAGAACCCCCACCAAAAGGCCGCGTTTTACACCGAACCCGGCATCAAGCGCCCTTGCGTCGCGACGGCGGAGCAGTTGCACGGTAAGGAACTCAGTTACAACAACATCCTCGACCTCGACTCGGCGCTGAACCTGGCGCGGGAGTACGCGGGGCCGGCGTGCGTGGTCGTGAAGCACAACAA
>SXGT01477253.1_pt1 | contig 13122 bp, 11 predicted proteins | sample 3176221 | NCBI WGS metagenome assembly SXGT01 (sample SAMN11356862, study PRJNA531348) | freshwater metagenome | isolation source: freshwater sample F1-120 | place: China: Fuxian Lake, Yuxi | collected 2017-12-25
ATAGGCGGCGATCCGGTGGCAGGCATGGATTTCATCGACGTGCTCCAGCTCTTCCAGGAGGATCCCGACACCCACGGCATCATCATGATCGGCGAGATCGGCGGGGGCGCCGAGGAGGCCGCGGCCGAGTACATCAAGGCAAAGGTCACCAAGCCGGTGGCCTCCTTCATCGCGGGGACCACGGCCCCTCCCGGCAAGAGGATGGGTCACGCGGGCGCCATCATCTCCGGAGGCAAGGGCACCGCGGCCGCCAAGATCGCGGCCCTCGAGGCGGCGGGCTCCAGGATCGCCCCCAACCCGAGCGAGATGGCGCACACGCTCCTCGGCATGATGAAGGGCCTCGAGGCCCGCTAGCCCCACAGCGAGAGAGGGGAGCAGGGAGAAGTCTGGGTCACTCCTCGGCCACCATGCGTATCCCCTCGGGCGTCGCCGGCTCGAGGGGCCGGGTCCCGCTTATCCTGAGCGCCGGGCTCCGGCTGGCGGCGCGCGTCTCCGAGTGGAACTCGGACAGCCATTCGTAGGTCGTGGGGAGAGTGCGGAGGAGCTCGTCCTGCTGCGCCCGGACCGCACCGAGGAGCTTCCTCGCCTCCTCGAGGATCCGCGGCTGGTAGTGGAGGCGCGCGAGCGGCCTGTCGGGGAGAAACCCCATTCCGGCGAAGATGCAATAGTAGCTGCCGTTGGTCCAGAAGTTGTGAAACTCGTTCTCGAACGAACCGTAGTAGTCCGCCTCGCTGGACAGGGGTGGGTTCACCGGCACACCGGCGCGGTAGCGCGCCATCTTCTCGCGGATGGCGTCGCTCAGGTGGAGCTCGTTCTTGTTCGCCAGCCAGAAGGGCGAGTCGTCGCGGGTGCTCGTCAGGTAATGCGCCTGGAGAAAATCGCGGCAGTCGTCGAACATTAACTCGATTTCGCGATTGAAGGCGTCGCAAATCCGCGGATCCATGTCGCGCGTCGGGAAGTGCTTGGCGAGCTGGTAGATGGCCGCGGTGATGAAGTAGATCCCCGTCGACTCGAGGGGCTCGAGGAAGCACGACGAGAGACCGATGGCCACGCAGTTGTTCACCCACGCGCGGCGGTTGCGGCCCGTCCGGAACCGGATGCGGTTGAGGTGCACCTTCGCGGGATCCAGGCTCCACAGCGCGCAGTAGTCCCTCGCCGCCTCCTCCTCGGAGCAGAAGTCGCTCGAGTACACGTACCCGGAGCCGAAGCGGGAGAGCATCGGGATCTTCCACGTCCAGCCCGACCTCATGGCGATGGCCGACGTGTAAGGCTCGATGCCGTGCGCCGCGTCGTCGTTGGGGACCGCCGCGGCCACCGCGCTGTCGCAGAAGAGGTGCCCTTTCATGTCGATGAAGGGCTCGTCGAGCGTCTTGTTGATGAGGAGCCCCCGGAAGCCCGTGCAGTCGATGTAGAGATCGGCCTCGAGCACCCGCCCCGACTTGGTCCTCAGGGAGGCGATGAACCCACGGTCGTCCTTGGCCGTGTGCTCCGCCTCGTCGTGCACGTGGACGACCCCTCTCGCCGTCGCCCAGCGGCAGAGGAAGTCGGCCACGAGGTGCGCGTCGAAATGCCAGGCGTGAGGCAGTGCGTCCGTCCCGTCGCGAAACCTCGGCGAGAGCTTGGCGTCCATGACGGGGGGCTGGCGGAAGCACGCGTAGTCGAACGACTCCTGCTCGCCGCGCGTCAGGTAGTACCAGAGCTGAGGGAGGGGCACGCCGTCGTGGTTGGGGAGGAGTCCGAAGGGGTGATAAAAATGATCGCGCTCGGTGGGATCCTTCCTCTTGCGCCAGCCGACGAATTTTACGGCCGTCTTGAAGGAGCCGTTCACCTCCTTCATCCACTCGTCCTCGGGTATGCCGAGGAAGTCGAAGAAGACGCGCTGCAGGTTGGGGACCGTGGCCTCGCCCACCCCTATGCGCGCGATCGTGGGCGCCTCGAGCAGCGTGATCTTCACCGCCTCCCCGAACGCATGGACGAGGTACGCGGCTGTCATCCAGCCTGCTGTTCCGCCGCCGACGATCAGCACCTCGCGAACACGCTGCTCGTGCATCGGAGCCTCCGCATAATGTCAGAGTCTGGGTCATTTCTGGCCATCTAGCGATAAGTCACGCGGGTAAACGTAGCGAATACCCGAGATGTTCGGGGAATTTCCCGGCGGGGCAAGCCGTGTTGCTGCGTCTTGGCTTGCGACGCAGACGCTGCTACTGTTATTATCGATCCGAGGGGTCATGGCCAGAAGCGTCCAAGTCGCCGACTCGAGCCCGGCGCACCCCGATGCTATGGAAGCCCGGGGGGGGCCAGCGGACGAACTCACGCTTGAGTCCGCTGTCGAGAGCTCCAACATCAAGCCCATGCCCGAGCGGATCCTGGCCATGCTCGATCAGTGCGCTGCAGGGATCCTCGCCTTCGATACGCTGGGGATCTGCCTCTACGCGAGCGCCCCGGCCGTCTCGCTGCTGGGCGCGGCCGGCGCGGATGCGCTGGTCGGGGTCGGCGCCCCTCCGGAGCTCCGGGCGGACATCGCGGACTCGATCGCGCGTTGCGAGGAGAGGCATCGCCCGCGGTGCGAGCTGGCCCGCAAGGACGGCGCGGGCCCGTCCTGGGTCGAGTACTGGGTGCGACCGACGGCCGGCGGCGTCGTGGTCACCCTGGTCGATGTCTCCATGCGCCGTCAGGCCGACGCCGAGGCTGCCTTTCGCAAGATACTCCTCACGGCGCAGAGCGACACCTCGCTCGACGGCATCCTGGTGGTGTCGCCCGAGTCCGAGCTCATCTCGTACAACCGCCGCTTCGTCGAGATGTGGGCGGTCCCCAGGCACATCGTGGAGTCGCGCTCGGATCACGAGGCGCTCGAGATGGTGCTGGGCAAGGTCGTCGATCCTCAGGGCTTCATCGCCAAGGTCAAGCACCTCTACACGCACCCCGACGAGGAGAGCCGGGACGAGATCGAGCTCCGCGACGGGCGCACCTTCGACCGCTACAGCGCCCCCGTACGCGACCCGGCCGGGACGCATTTTGGTCGCGTCTGGTTCTTTCGCGACGTGACCGAGCGTCAGAGGGCCGAGAGGGAGCGCGAGGAGGCGCTCCGGCGCGCCGAGAGGGCCTGCGCCGCCGCCGAGGCGGCCTCTCGCGCCAAGGACGAGTTCCTCGCCGTCGTCTCTCACGAGCTCCGCACCCCCCTCACCGCCGTGCTCGGCTGGGCGCGCCTCCTGCGTACCCACATGCGCTCGGAGGCCGAGCGCGACCGGGCGCTGGCCATCATCGAGCGCAACGCGCTCATGCAGGTGAAGCTCATCGAGGATCTCCTCGACGTGTCGAGGGTCATCACCGGGAAGATCCGCCTCAACGTGGGCCCCGTGGAGCTGAGCGCCATCATCGCGACGGCGGTCGACTCGCTGCAGCCCGCCGCGGCGGCCAAGGGCCTCCAACTGACGACGGCCCTCGAGGAGACCGCCGCCTTCATCACGGGGGATCCCGAGCGGCTGCAGCAGGTCATCTTCAACTTGCTCTCCAACGCCATCAAGTTCACCCCCGAGGGGGGCCACGTCTCGATCTGCCTGGACCGGCGAGGTTCGCTGACCGAGATCGTGGTCCACGACGACGGCATCGGGATCGATGCCGGCTTCCTGCCTCGTGTCTTCGAGCGGTTCCAGCAGGCGGACGCGCTGCCCACCACCCGCAATCACGGCGGGCTGGGCCTTGGGCTCGCGATCGTGCGTCACCTGGTCGAGCTGCACGGAGGCTCGGTCTCGGCCGAGAGCGAGGGTCAGGGCCGGGGCTCGCGCTTCATCGTGAGGCTGCCCGTGCGCGCGCTCGCCGCGGCCTCCGAGCCGATCTTCCCGCCGAGCGCGCGGATCACCAGCGCCCACAGCTCCGAGCTGGGCATGCCCGACCTCGAGGGGGTGCGGGTGCTCTTCGTGGACGACGAGGCCGACGCGCGCGGGCTCCTGGCCGAGCTGCTCGGGGGCTGCGGGGCGCACGTGCTCACGGCGGACTCCGTGGAAGCCGCCATCGCGATGTACTCGAGCCGCGCCTTCGACGTGGTCGTGAGCGACATCAGCATGCCAGGCAAGGACGGCTACGATCTGGTCACCCGCCTCAGGGAGACGGAGGCCGAGCGCGGACTCCCCCGCATCCCGACCGTCGCGCTCACCGCGCTGGCGTCGGAGTCCTCGCGGGCGCGAGCCGCCGAGGCGGGGTTCGATGCCTACCTCACCAAGCCCGCCGAGGCGATGCACCTCACCCGCACCGTGGCCCGAGCCGTCAATCGCTCGGGCTAATCAGGGATCCGGATTTCTCGTACCCGTACAGGATCGTGAAGGGTTGCCTTTCGCGCTCTCCGGAAATAGGGATGGTTTCCTTTGGAGTACCGGACGGGAGGGTTTATGACGACGAAGAAGGCTGGGGAAACGAAGAAGGCGCCGGAGGCGCAGGGGATCACCGACGTCGCGGAGCTGGTCCGCGCGGAGCGCACGCACACGAGGGAGCTCATCGAGGGCTATCGGCGGTCGCTGCGTGGGTCGAGCAGGACCCTGCCCAAGGTCGTGACGTATGCGAAGGACGATCGCAAGAATACGAGCGGGAGGATCGCGGCCGACGAGCTCGAGCAGCTCGTCAACATCCTGGACGTGGTCGACGCCGATCCTGCGGTGTTCTCCTCGCTCGCCGCCAAGGACCACGGGAAGGATCCCAACAAGGTCGAGACCGAGCCCGCGCGCCACGCGATCGAGATCCTCGAGGCGCTGGTGCCGCTGGTCGGCGAGCTCGAGGCGGCGAGCCGCCAGGCGGGGGATCTCGCGCTGCGCCTGGGCGAGCTGGTGAGGTCGGTGACCACGCCCGCGTACGCGATCGCCAACGCCAACGCGCCCATCAACGAGGGGCTCCGCGCGGGCATCGCGCCGACCAACGACTACTACCGGAACCGCGTGCAGACGACCAAGGCTGCCAAGGCCGCCAAGACGACCACGTAGCCAGCCGGTGCCAGGGCTTGCAAAGGGCCCGGGCAGGGGACGAGTGCCATCCGAAAGGGGGACGTAGCCCTTCGAGGGGACATCGCTCGCCTATCCGAAAGGGGGATGCGGCCCTTCGAAGGGGCTTCGCTCACCTATCCGAAAGGGGGATGAAGTCTCTCGAGGGGCATCGCTCGCTTGTCGGAGTAGCTGCGCAATGGCGCCGACAGCATGAGGGTCGCCGCATCGCTGGTGGGAGCGTCACGAGCGAGTGCGATCACGGTCGATGGCCTGTTGCTCTTTCCTGGGGCTCTGCCCGGCGCCGCCCTGGTCCAGAGGCCGCACACGGATGGGGCCGAGGACTGGCTGCTTTTCCCGACGGCGCCGAGCACCCGTGAGGTGAAGTACGACGTCACGCTCACCCGGGGGGTCTCGGCGCTGCGGCTCGTGGAAAATACCCTCGAGTTCCTGGATGCCGGGGGCGCTCCTCGCCTTCGTATGGCGCCGCCGCACCTGGTGGATGCCGACTGCCGGGTGCACCCCGTGAGCGTCTCCGTGCAGGGGTGCGCGGTCAGACGACGGCAAAAACGGCGGTCTATGATCGGACCGCCGATACGTGGACCGACGTGACGGGGCTGACACACCGAGGCTGGCATGGCTCGGTGACCACGGAGTCGGGGGCGTACTTCCTCGGTGGGGAACAGGAGAGCGGTGCAGGACCGAGCCTGCTGAATTCGGTTCAGGTGTACCCGCTCACAGGCACCGCCGTCTCGAGCGCGGGTTCGATGTCCGGCTCACGGGCCAGGTTCCAGGCGGCCAAGCTCGGCACGTCCTCGCTCCTGGTCGCGGGGGGAGGACCGACCTCGGCCGAGACCTCTCCGCAGTCGCTCTCGGGGTGGACGACCCGCGCGTCCCTGCACCTCGGACTCGTGCGTGGGGGGCTTCTGCCACAACCTCGCGAGAGCCGGGTACGGTCTGCGACGACGCCGATCTGTGCAACGGGATCACCAGGTGCACGGCCATCGCCGCGTGTGACCACGGTCTCGAACTCGGGGCCCAGCGGCTGCACCGACCACAAGCAGTCCGGCTCGATCATCGAGTGCGAGAACCGGGTGCTGGGCGAGGAGATCCCGATCACCGGCACGCCCTTCGCGCTGACCTATCGCTCCGACCGGACGCCCGCGTCCAGCCTCACCGTGGACGTCCCCATCACCGACGGCCGAGAGATGGGACCCGCCCCCACGCCGATAGCGCCCCCTGGGCGCATCGAGGTCACCCTCACCGTCGCCGGGCAACAGCATCGGCTCACGCGTACGCCTCCTTACGCGCTATGGGATCATATCGAGTGGACCTGGGACCGGAGGGACGCGTTCAACCGTCCCGTCGAGGGAGCTCAGGCCGGGACGGTCAGGGTACGGTACGTGTACGCCGCAGGGTTCAGCCGGACGGTCAACTTCGCCGACTACGGGGGATCCATCCTCGACGGAAGCATCGAGAACCGCGAGTTTTACTTCGACCGGGAGTACTCGGTGACCTTCGGCTCACGCGACGCCAAGCCGCCCGCAGGCGCTCGCGTACGGTCCGGATGGGAAGCTGTACTTCATGTTCAGCGGTCTGGTGCGGAGCCTCAAGGCCAACGGCACGCTCGAGACGATCGCCGGGGTCGTTGACCCGGCGGCCCCTTGGTGGCCGGCGAGCGGAGAGGCGTTGGCGGTCCGCTTCTCTGGCTTGGTCTCCGGTATGGTCGTGGACGGCGAAGGCAACATCTTCGTGGCCGATCAAGGGCTCAATCGTATCCTCAAGATCTCGAAGCAGCCTACGACGGGCCCTCGTACCGTGACCTTGATCGCCGGGAACAAGCTAGGCCCCGAGGGTAGCGGTAGCCAGGGCTTCACCGCCGACGGAGTCGACTTGAATGATACGACACGGCTGGATCAACCTGGATCGCTGGCCTTCGATCTGGATGGCCGCCTCCTCTTCACCGAGCTGGGCAACCAGCGTGTTCGACGTATCCGCGATGGCAAGCTCGAGACGCTCGTTGGCCTGGGCACAAGCCTGATTCATAACATTGACCTCAATTGCCACACGCTCTATGGCACGCCCAAGTCCGTGGTCCCCGTATCCGGAGCTTCACAGCCGTGCGTCTGGCCGCTCGGTGGCCTGACCGTGGGCCCGGACGGCTCGGTGTACTTCGGCGAGCAAGTCGACGGCGCGGCCAACGGCATCCTCCGCGCGGTGAGGCCCACCGGGATGCTGGAGCTGGTCGTCGGCCACGTGACGGCAGCCCCTGCGCAGTGGCGTGGAGGCGCGCTGGCGACGACGACGAACATCAAGCAGGCCTACAACGACCTCTTCTTCGACGGTGGCTCCCTCTTCTTCGGTGACAAATTGTTGCGGCAGATCCGACGCGTCCGCCCCGATGGGATCGTCGAGGAGATGATGGGCCTTTACTACGATTCGGTGCTTGGCGGCACCTGCCGGTCATGATGGTGCAGAAGGTGGGAGCAGACCCGCCGACGACCTACCGCATCGTGGGCGACCACCTGGGAAGCCTGCGGGCGGTCATCGATGTGACCACGGGCAGCGCAGTACAGACCATGCAACATGACGAGTGGGGTAAGGTGCTCAACGACTGGGTCGAACCGCCCCAACCGGGGAGCTTCCAGAGGGTGCCGTTCGGGTTCGCCGGTGGGCTGTACGGCACCGAGACCGGCCTGGTGCGCTTCGGCGCTCGCGACTATGATCCAGAGACCGGGCGCTGGCTGAGGACGATGAGGCAAATCACGTAAAGAGCGAGGACGTGAAGATCCCCCGGGGATCCAGGGTGCGCTTGGCCTCGAGCCAGGCGTGGTGTCGCGGGCCGTGGTGCGCTTTCCATGCGTCCTCGTCCATGGGACCGAGCCAGCCCGAGAGGTACCGCTTGCCCCCTGCCTCGCGCAGGATCCGGTCTGCCCGGAGGAGCGCGAGCCTGGCGTCGTCCTGCACCCCTGCGGGCACACCCACGGGGAGTATGGCGAAGGCGGCGAGCTCCGCCGCGCCGCTGGGGACGGCGAGGAAGGGAGGGAGATCGTGGTTTCGAAAGAGGAGGATACGATGGCCGTCGCCCAGGAAGGGGGGGAGCTCCGCGAGGACACGAGGCAGGAGCTCCCCCAGGGACTCCGCCGGGAGGAAGGCCTCCACCCAGGGATGAGCGAGCTCCCACGCGCCGGTCCTCACCATGGCCTCGAAGCGAGGCTCGTACCTCGAGGCGAACGCGAGAGTGTCCAGCTCGGGCCCTCGCGACCTGCGGTAAGGCGCGACGTCGCGGAGCACCTGCTCGTCGGTCGGCGGCGCGCCCCGCTCGTGCTCGTAGGAGGCATGGAGCGCGAAGAACCTGACCCCCGGTGAGTGAGGGCTGGCCACCACGAAGGCCTCCAGGTACTCCGGCGCTCGCTCGGGAGCGAAGGCCAGCGAGCGCTGGTCATGGAGGAAGCGGCCCGCGTCGTCGTAGAGGAGCTGGAAGGTCGTGACCCGCGGTGCGAAGGGGCGTAGCTCCAGCGCCACCTGGCAGATGATCACGGCTCGCCCCAGGCCGGCGAGCGCGGCGTCGAGAACCTCGCGCCGCTCGGTCCTCGTGGCCGTCACGGTCTCGCCCAGCCCGGTCACCGCCACCAGCTCGGGGACGCGGCTCACGATCGGTCCGTGGGCGTGGGTGGTCGCGCCCACCCCCCCCACCGAGACGACGCCGCCCACGGTGAGATCCAGGTTGAGGGGAGCGACGCGAGGGAGCAAGCCCCGCCGGCTCGCCCGGATCACGACGTCCCTGAAGCGCGCCCCGGCGCCGCAGGCGATGCGCGGCGACTCGCCCGGCGGAGCCTCGACCTCGCCGACCCTGTCGAGCCGGCGGAGATCCAGGGAGAGGGCACCGTCCGGCGGGACCGACTGGCCTGATTGGCTGAGCCCGCGGCCTCGAGGGGTCACCCTGAGTCCCTCCCGCTGCGCGAACGCGACGATCGCCGTCACCTCGGCGGCGTCGCGAGGGAGCGCCAGGCCGGCCGCGTTGCCGCGGACGAGCCCGCCAAAATCGCCGGACGCCGCGCGCAGCGACGAGGGATCGCGCAGCACCGCCACGCCTGTCTCGAGCGCCAGGGCGTCCAGCTCGGCAGAGCCCCAGCGGGCCTCCACCGTGGCAGTCATGCCACGCCCTCGCGCGCCACATCGGACTTTATGCGCGTGCCCGAGGCGCGCTCGCCGATGATCCGCGCCTCGAGGTGCTCGACCATCGCCTCCATCGCGTCGAAGGTGCGCTCGACCGTCGAGGACACGATCTCGAAGGTGTCGGGGGCCAGCGTGGTGCTGGCGAGCGCCCGGGAGAGCCCCTCGTCGTGGAGGTCGTGGGCGGTCTCGACCTCGTGGTGGTGCCGCGAGAAATAGAGCATCCGCGCCTTGTGGCCCGCCCGCGCCAGGAACCCTGGAACGCGGCGAAAGAGCGCGTCCCCCGTCGCCTCGAGCGAGAGGATGATCGCGAGCCTCGCGATGTCGTGCTCCGCCCTCAGCGCCTCGGCGACGAGGGCGTAGGCCGTATCCCGGGTGGTCTCGTGCTCCGGGCTGAAGAGCCAGGCGACGTCCACGTCCCGGTGGAGCTGCCGTAGATCGTGGAGAAACCAGAGATCGTGCCCCGAGTCCTCGTCGCGGTGCTGCCGGACGATCCTGGCGAGCTCGGGATCGCGTACGCGCGCCGCGTTCAGGCGCAGGACATCCTGGAAGGCCATGACGAAGAAGGTGAGGCCCGGCGCGAAGGCCGTGACGTCCTCGATCCCGCCAGAGCCCTCGAGCCTCCGGAAGAAGTCGAGGGTGGCGAAGCGAGCCTTGCGTTCCTCGATCCGTCCAAGCACGCGTTTCATGGTCAGCTCCATCGTGGGGCAGTGTCTGGCTCGTGAGTTCGATCATTCGAGGCGGCAGTCGCTCGGGCAGGCCGCGGTGTCTTCGCCGTCCCCGGGCTGGCAGGTCGCGTCGCCGCACCGGGGCAAGCAGTCCCCGCTGCACGACGCGCCGTCCTCTCCTCGGCTCGGCGAGCACATCCCGTCACCGCAGGAGGGGCCGGGGAGCGGAGGCGAGTTGGGCCACGGGGATGTCGGCCCCCGATCGCCCGACTCGAAGGGTCTCCATGCCGTGAGGACGAACTGGGCGCGGTCGAAGGTCTTGGTGTGACCGGGGCCGAGGTGGCGCCCGAGGGCTGGGGCCGTCGCCAGGAGCTCGAGTTTTGCCGTGTCCGGGACGAGCGGGTCAGCGGGAGTCTGGCGATCCGCGAAATACGTGATCTCGATGAGGTCGTCGCGCCTGGAATGGAGCAGCCAAACGCCCGTGTAGCCCCTCGCCCTCGCCTCGAGCTCGACGACGTGGAAGCGCCCTCGCAGATCCCTGCGCCGGCCGACGGACGTCGTCGACCAGCGCTCCGTGCGCACGAAGACCTGCCGGTCGGGGAAGGTCCCCAGGTCGACCGCGCCGATGACGCTCCAGACGTGGCACCGGGGAGAGAGGAAGAAGCTGCGGTCGAAGAAGAGTGTGCCGTCGAGGACAAATTCGTTCGTGACCCACGAGGAATATTCCTCGGCGTGGGCCCTGGTGTCGAAGAGATAACGCCCTCCCGTGGTGAAGGCGGGGGCGAGCGGATCGATCCCGAACGGGATCGCCTTGCGGAGAAATCCTGGGCGCGCCGCCATGTACATCCGGTCGCGCTCGATGACCGGACCGACGGTCTGGGGGGGCATCGTGATCGGGAGACCGAAGTCGCAGCTGAACGCGCCTCCGGCGTCGATCCTCCGGGCGGGCCTGAGCCCGCTCTCGACGCTGCTCGCCCCGGGGGTGGGGTCGGCGGGGTCGGCGGGGTCGGCGGGGTCGGCGGGGTCCGACGCGGATGCGCAGCCCACGACGAGCAGAGCGCCGAGCGCAGCAGCAGAAAGGACAGCCTTCATGATCTCCCTCCCAGCGTGAATGCCGACGCTACTCAGCGTTGCTGACGCTCATGCGCTTGGCAACGCCATTCTGTGTATAGTGCCTGGCCATGAGCCTCCTCGTCACTGGCGGAGCCGGCTTCATTGGCTCCAACTTCGTCAGGCAGCGCCGCGCGAGCCACCCCACCGAGCGGCTCGTCGTGCTCGACGCGCTCACCTACGCCGGCAATCTCGCCTCGCTCTCGGACGTCCAGGGCTTCGAGTTCGTGCGGGGCGACATCTGCGACGGCGCGGCGGTCGAGCGGGTGCTGTCGGACCACGCCGTCGACTCGGTGGTGCATTTCGCCGCCGAGAGCCACGTCGACCGGTCCATCCTGGGGCCGGCCGCGTTCGTCCAGACCAACGTGGTGGGCACCGCGACCCTCCTCGAGAAGGCGAGGGCCGCGGGCGTCAAGCGCTTCGTTCACGTCTCGACCGACGAGGTCTACGGGGACCTCAGGCCCGACGAGGCGCCCTTCACCGAGAGGACGCCGCTCGCCCCTCGCTCGCCTTACTCGGCTTCCAAGGCGGGATCCGACCACCTGGTGCAGGCCTACTTCGAGACCTACCGCTTCCCGACCCTGATCACCCGCTGCTCGAACAACTACGGGCCATATCAGTTTCCAGAGAAGCTCATCCCTCTCATGATCCTGAACGCGATGGCCGACGTGCCCCTGCCGGTGTACGGCGACGGGCAGAACGTGCGCGACTGGATACACGTCGAGGATCACTGCTCCGCCGTGGCGCGCGTCCTCGACGCGGGCAAGGAGGGCAGCGTCTACAACATCGGAGGCCGCTCCGAGCGCAAGAACCTCGAGATCGTCCGTACCATCCTCGCCACGCTGGACAAACCCGAGTCGCTCATTCGCTTCGTCACCGACCGGCTGGGCCACGATCGTCGCTACGCGATCGACGACGGCAAGATCGAGCAGGAGCTCGGCTGGGTGCGGACGCGCCGCCTCGAGGAGGGGCTCCGCGAGACGATTGACTGGTATCGCGCCAACGCGTCCTGGTGGCAGTCGGTGCGCTCGGGGGAGTATCGCAGCTGGTACGAGCGCAACTATGCCTTCCGTACCGCGGTGAACGCGTGAGGATCGTCCTGCTCGGCGCGGGCGGCCTGCTGGGCCGTCACCTCGCCTCGGAGCTCGAGGCCGGGGCAAGAGGGCGAGGCGACGAGCTGGTCCTGCTCGATCGAGCCGGGTGCGACATCACCCGGAGGGCCGATACGCTCGCCAGGACCGAGGGCGCCCACTGCATCGTCAACTGCGCGGCCTGGACCAGGGTCGACGAGGCGGAGTCCCGCGAGGAGGAAGCCTACCGGGCCAACGCCCTGGGCGCCGAGAACGTGGCGCGCGCGGCGAGGCAGCACGGGGCCTCCCTGGTCCACGTGTCGACCGATTTCGTCTTCGACGGCGCCCAGCGAGAGCCTTATGACGAGTTCGAACGGCCGGCCCCTCTCTCCGTCTATGCCCGGAGCAAGTGGGCAGGAGAGGAGCTCTGCCGGGCGGTCACCCGGCGGCTCTTCCTGGTGCGGGTCCAGGCGCTCTACGGCGCTGGTGGGGCCAATTTCTCCTCGAGGCTCAGGGGGCTCATCGAGGCCGGCGCTCCGCTCAAGATCGACGCGGAGCGGAGGGTGCAGCCGACCTGGGCAAGGGCCGCGGCCCGGCAGATCGCCGTCCTCCTGAGGAGCGAGCTCTATGGCACCTACCACGTCAGCTGCAAGGGCTCCTCGAGCTGGGCCGAGTTCGCCCGGCACATCGCGGCGCGGCTGGGCGTCTCGCCCGGCTGGGAAGAAGTGGCGACCGCGTCGCTCGGGGCGCCGGCGGCCCGGCCGGTCAACAGCCTCTTCAAGCACCGGATGCTGGCGCTCCGGGGGCTGGACATCATGCCCGGGTGGAGCGTGGCGGCGGACGAGTATCTGGCAGAGGAAGCAGCAAGGGAACGGTCATGAAGGGAATCGTCCTGGCGGGTGGCTCCGGTACGCGCCTTTATCCGCTCACGCGGGTCATATCCAAGCAGCTTCTCCCCATCTGGGACAAGCCGATGATCTACTACCCCATGACCACCCTCATGCTGGCTGGTATCCGGGATATCCTCGTCATCTCGACCCCGACGGATACGCCGCGCTTCCAGGATCTGCTGGGCGACGGATCGCAGTGGGGGATGAGCCTCTCGTACGCGGTGCAGCCGAGCCCGGACGG
>SXGT01588076.1_pt1 | contig 13118 bp, 9 predicted proteins | sample 3176221 | NCBI WGS metagenome assembly SXGT01 (sample SAMN11356862, study PRJNA531348) | freshwater metagenome | isolation source: freshwater sample F1-120 | place: China: Fuxian Lake, Yuxi | collected 2017-12-25
CCCCGAGTTCCGGGCTGAAGTCGCGAAGGGTGCCTCGCTCGACTTCATGCGCGGCCTCTACCGGCTCGGGCGCACCGGCGGCGCGCTCCACCGGATCATGCGCCTCGATCTTCTGATGGCCATCGCGCAGAACGACATCCCGAAGGTCCACGGCGCGACGCGTTCGGCCGGGGTGACCGTGCGGTTCCCGCTGCTCGACCCGCTCCTCGTCGCGTACACGAGCCGCCTCTCGGAGCGGCAGAAGGTCCGCGGGCTCCGCAAGCGCCACCTCTTCAAGCGCGCGATGAAGGGGATCCTCCCCGACCAGACCCTGAAGAAGAAGAAGCAGGGGTTCGGTCTGCCCATCGCGGTTTGGCTGCGCCGCGATGACGCGTTCCGCGAGATGGTGAGGGGCGTGCTCTTCGATGGGCGCGCCGCGGCGCGCGGCTGGTGGCAGCCCGGGTGCGTCGAGGCCCTGCTCGCCGAGCACGTGCGCGGGGGCTGGGACCATGCGGACTCGATCTGGCGCCTCTTCGTGCTCGAGCTGTGGCTGCGGAGATGGGTCGATGCACGCTCATGAGCCGCGCGCGCTCCGCATCCTCATGGTGCTCGAGAGCGATTTTTCGCCGGCGGGGGGAGGCGGGGCGGAGTCGCAGGTCCGGACCTTGGCGCGCCACCTCGTGCGGCTCGGGCATCGGGTGACGGTGGTTACCCCGCTCCTGCCGAACGCGTCGCAGCGCACCGCCGAGCGCCTCGAAGGCATCCCGGTCGGGCGCGTCCGGTACCCGCGGCGGCGCCTGCTCGGCGGGGCGGTGCTGAACCTGCGCTTCGCGGCGTTCCTGTGGCAGAACCGCCGACGGTACGACGCATGGCACGTACACATCGGGCACAACATGGGCGCGATCGCCTGCCTGCTCGGCGATTTCATCGGCAAGCCGGTGGTGCTGAAGGTCTCCGGCTGGTGGGAGCTGGAGAGGGGCGTGCTCGCGCCGGACGCCGGGCTGATCGGACGCGTGGCGCGCTCCTCGCTCAAGCGCGCGAGCGCGGTGCAGGCGATCAGCTCGCGTATCGCCGCGGAGCTGGAGCGGTGCGGGTTCCCGGCGGAGCGCATCGTCTTGCTCCCCAACGCGGTCGACGTCGCGCGCTTCCGGGTGCGCCCACGGCCGCGTGGCCCGGGCGCGCCCTTCACCGCGGTGTTCGTCGGGCGGCTGGTGGAGGAGAAGGGCCTCGTGACGCTCCTCGACGCGTGGGCCGAGGCTTTCGGCGCGCGCGACGACGTCCGCCTCGCGCTGGTCGGCGGCGGCCCGCTCGAGTCCGCGCTGCGCGCGCAGGCGGAGCGCCTCGGGATCGGATCGCACGTCGAGTTCCTGGGGCACCGCGATCGCGTGGAGGACGTGCTCGCCGAGGCGCACGTGGGCGTTCTCCCGTCGCGGATCGAGGGGCTGTCGAACACGCTGCTCGAACTGATGGCTTGCGGCCTGCCGACGGTGGCGAGCCGGGTGAGCGGGAGCGAAGACTTCGTCGTCACGGGGCACAACGGTTGGCTCTACCCGGCCTCCGACGTGGCGGCGCTCGCGGGCCACCTGCGCGCCGCCGAGGCCCTCTCGCCAGCGCGCCTCGCGGAACTGGGTCGACAGGCGCGCGCCGACGCGGAAGCGAAGGCCGCGCTCGACGTCGTCGTGGGACGACTGCTGGCCCTCTACGAGAAGCGGGGAGAGGCCTGAAGTGTGCGGCATCGTCGGCATCGTCGCTGCGCCGGGCGCACCGGTCGGGCCCGAAGCGGTCGTGCGCGCGATGAACGCTGCGATAACCCACCGCGGGCCCGACGACGAGGGGTTCTTCCGCCACGCGCAGGCGATGATCGGCATGCGCCGGCTCTCGATCATCGATGTCCACGGCGGGCACCAGCCGGTCCACAACGAGGACAACACCGTCCAGGCGATCCTCAACGGGGAGATCTACAACTACCGCGAGCTCCGCGCCGAGCTCGAGCGATTCGGACACGCGTTCTACACGCAGAGCGACACCGAGGTCATCGTCCACGCCTACGAACAGTGGGGCGAGGGGTGCTTCGCTCACCTCGACGGCATGTTCGGGCTCGCGCTCTGGGACACGCGCACGCGCACGCTCGTCCTCGCGCGCGACCGGTTCGGCGAGAAGCCGCTGTTCTACACGCGCGACGGGCGGCGGCTCGTCTTCGCTTCGGAGCTCAAGTCGCTGCTCGCCGTGCCGGGGCTGAAGGTCGGCATCGATCCGGAGGCGGTGCGCGGCTACGTCTGTTACGGCTACGTGCCCACGCCACGGAGCATCTTCACCGGCGTGCAGAAGCTCCCGCCGGGGCATTTCCTCCGATACGTCGACGGACGCGCATCCGAGCACCGCTACTACACGCTCGACCTCGAGCCCAAGTACCGGCTCGGTGAGGTGGAGGCCGAGGCAGAGCTCGCCCGATTGCTCGAGCGCGCGGTCCAGAGCCGCCTCGTCGCGGACGTACCGTTCGGCGCCTTCTTGAGCGGCGGACTCGACTCGAGCGTGGTCGTGGCGCTCATGTCGCGCCACCTCGCGCACCCGGTGCGCACGTTCTCCATCGGCTTCCGCGAGGCCGCGTACAACGAGCTCCCCGACGCGCGCCGCGTGGCAGCGCATCTGGGCACCGAGCACCACGAGCTCGTGGTGCAGCCCGACGCCGTCGATCTCGTCGAGAAGCTCGTCTGGTACCTCGACGAGCCGTTCGCCGATTCGTCGGCGGTGCCCACCTACCTCGTGTCTAAGCTCGCGCGCGAGCACGTGAAGATGGTCCTCACCGGCGACGGCGGGGACGAGGCCTTCGCGGGCTACGAGCGCTACCTGCGGTTCCTGGACCTCGAACGCGTCGGCCCGCTCAAGCCGGCGGCGGCCGCCGCGGCGGGGCTCGTCGGACGCTTTGTCCCAGGGAGCCGGGGCTACCGGCTCCGCCGCATCGCCGAGCGTCTCCGGATGCCTTTCCCGGAGAGCTATCTCTCAGGCGTCGCCCTCACGCGCAAGGACGCGGCCGACGCGCTCCTCGGCGAAGCGGTACGCAGCTCCGATCACTACGCGGGACTCGCGGCGGCCGGGCGCGACCTCGATCGTCTCTCCGCGCTCGACCGGTGCGTGGCGCTCGACTTCGCCGGCTACCTGCCCGACGACATCCTCGTGAAGCTCGACCGGATGGCCATGGCCAACTCGCTGGAGGGGCGGTCGCCATTCCTGGACCACAAGCTGGTCGAGTTCGCCGTCCGGCTCCCGCGAGCCCTGCGCGTGCGCGGACGCCGCGGCAAGCACCTCCTCCGCCGCGTGGCCGCGCGGTGGCTGCCGCCCGACGTGCTTCGCAAGCCGAAGCAAGGCTTCGCGATCCCGCTCGGGCAGTGGTTCCGCGGGCCGCTCCGGGAGCTCGCAAGTGACCTGATCGGCAGCCGCTCCTTCCGCGAGCGCGGGCTCCTGGATGCGCGGGCGGCCGAGCTCACGCTCTCGAGCCACCTCGCGGGCGGCGCCGATCACGGCGAGCTGCTCTGGCTCATCCTCTGTCTCGAGCTCTGGTCTCGAAGGTACCTCGACGCCGCCCCGGCACAGGGGGGGGCCTGATGCTGCTCAAGGGGCTCCTCTTCTTCAACCTCCTGTTCGTCGTCAACCAGGTGCACTTCCCATGGGAGACGGGCATCCCCGGCGTGGCGCCGACGAACATCCTCTTCGTCTTGATCCTCGTCGCGATGCGCAACAAGCCCGACGCGCTGGCGAACGTCCGCCCGATGATACAGCCGCCGCTCCTCTACTTCTTCGCGGCCCTGACCCTGGCGTTCCTCTGGGCGCAAGTTCGCGCGCCAGGGAACTTCATCCAGGACTTCACGTACCTGAAGAACGCGGTCTATTACCCGCTGTTCTACTTCATCTACCTGAAGTGCCGGCAGGACGAGAAGACCACGCGGCAGCTCCTGATCTGGATCATGATGATCGCGGCCGTCGCCGGCCTGGAGGCGATCCGCGAGGGACTCGACTACGGCTTCGGCAAGTACAACCCGGCGCGACGAGCTTCCGGGCCGTTCGGTACCGACTGGCACAACGCGAACCGCGCGGGCGTGTTCTACGCGATGTTCACGCCCATGTTCGTGGCCCTGGCGCTGTTCCTCCGAAAGCGGCGGCTGTGGCGCATCGCGGCCGTCGCGGGCGCCGCGCTCTTGGCCGGAGGCGCGCTCTTCACGTACTCGCGGCAGGCCTACTTCCTCATCCTCCTGTCTGTCGCCGTGCTCCTCCTGAGGAAGAGCATCATCGTCGCGGTGGCGATCGGCGCGACCCTGATGGCGCTCTCCGGCTACCTCCCCGACAGCGTGGGACAGCGCGTCGACGAGACCAGCCAGGAGAGCAAGAAGGGCGGCGTGGAGGTGGACGAGAGCACCGCGAGCCGCTGGGAGATCTGGGCCGGCGCGATGGGTATGGTCAAGGACAATCCCCTCGGCGTGGGGCTCTCCCGATTCAAAGGCGAGATCGGCAACTACTCCAGCCACAAGGGCATGGACGCCCATAACTTCTACGTGCTGACGCTGGCGGAGACGGGACCCCAGGGCCTCGTGGCGCTCCTCTTCCTCATGGGCTCGCTCTTCTTTCGGCTGGCCGCGTTCCTCCGGCGGAGCGTCGCCCCCGACGATCCGGAGGCCACGGCGCTGATGCTGGGGTTCACCGTCTGCACCTTGTGCATGGCGCTCGGCGGAATCTACGGCAGCCCCACCCTGGAGGGAGCCGTGATGGCGCCGTACTGGGCTCTCTGCGGGCTCCTCGAGCGTTACGTGCGCCTGAGGATGCAGAACGCCGATGGCGGACCGAAGGCCGAGGCGGAGCCCTCGCTCGTGGAGCGCTTTCCTCTGGCGGCGCACATCGAGCCCGGGCGACACGGCAGGGTCGAGAGTCGCGGGGGCGGGGCGACGGCTACCTACTCGACCGCCACGATCCACATCTGCGCACCCTGGACCGGCCGCGCCCGCCAGGTGACGTCGTAGGTCCCGGCCGCGGCCACATGTTTCATGGCGACGGCGCACTGGACGAGAGCGCCGGACTCGAGAACGGCGTCGAGCACCTGAAACCCGCCTTCGGGCACGGCCTTCTTGTCGTACAGCACGTCCGCGTCGCCCCACCAGAAGGCGACGAGCGTCGCGGGACCGGTCGTGGTGACCTTGCCGCTCGTCAGCGGACTTCCAGCCAGCACTTCGTTCCAGGCCACGTCCACGATGCGCCGGCCGTCGACGACGACGGCAGCCAACGTGACCTCGTCGTTCGCGGGTGTCGAGACGCGTATGGCGCGCTGGCTCCCGCCGGCGGAATCCTCGGCGACGTAGAGGGCCGTTCCAGACTTCGGCCAGTTGGTATAACTGTGCGTGACACCGAGCTGCCTGACCTGCAGGCCGCCAGGGTCGCTGGTCGGCATCTGGAAGGCCCCGATGTCGCCGCGACCGACACCCACGACCGTGACGGTCGGCCCGGCTCCGGCGCGCATCGGCGGGGTCGATAGCTCGGTCCGGCCACCACCCATTCGCTGAAAGACGAGGGCGTGCGCGCGCAAGCCGGCCGGCGGATCCCGCAGTCCGCAGGCGACGAGATAGGGCAGCATGGTCACCGAAAAGACGACGGTTCCAGCCAACCTGCGGACGTAAGCCAGTCGACGTTCCAGGTTCATCGCGGATCAGCCCGGCACTCCTCCCTCGGCGCGGCCTACGACTCCGCGGCTTTTCGGGTGCCTGGAACATGAGACCACGGCCGCCGACCCGAGCCAACCTCATTCTCGCGGCACGTCGCGGCGGACCCGGCCCCGGTGCGTGTCCAGCGCCTGCCCGTCGCCGCCCTGCGCGCACACGGTGCGAGCGCTTCACCCGCACGAGGGAGAACAGCGTCGCGACGCGGACCACGGTCCGGCATCGAGCCGCCGCAGGGGCGGTGACGGGATGCTACGCTAGCGGGATGCACGCCGACGCGCCAAAGCTGCGGTCACGACGACCGACGCAGACGGCTCGCCCGCGGATCCCCGAGGACGAGCGACGGCCCGCGCGGATCGGCGAGGAGACGTCGCCCGCGAGGAAGTCCGCCTCGTGTGCCGCGACGATCGCGCGCCGGTCGGCGACCGCGCTCGCGAGCCTCCTCTTGCCGGCCTGTGGCGTCCTCATCGGGATCGCGCCGCTCGAGGTGAGCGACGATGGCGGCGTCGACGGCGGCGTCGACGTGGTCGTGCCCCCCGTCGCAGAAGCGAGCGTCCCGTTCGTCGATGCGTCCAGCGACGATGGCGCGACGGCGATCGCTCCGCCCCGCCGTCCCCCCGAGGGGACGTACGTCTATTCGGTGACGGGGAACGATCGCATTTCAGGCGTGCTCACCTTCGCCGCCACGTACGGGCCGACCGCGAGCGCGACCGTCACCCACGTGGGCGCCGACTGCTTCACGCTGAAGATCACCCTGCGACCCAACTACGACGAGACGATGAACCTCTGCGTCAAGGGACTCGACGTCGTCGGGGACTCCGGCACACGCAGCCAGCAGTTCGCGCTCAACATCGGCGCTCGGACGACCACCGACTGCAAGCCCGGAGACACGTACTTCACGTCCGCGCCGTCGCCGAACCAGATGTGGACCCACGCTTGCTCCGGCAAGAACACCGACGACAGGTCCGGGTCGAGTACGTTCGTGACCGGCGGGACCTATCGCTACGTCGGCCAGGAGGCGATCGGCATCGCCGGCGTTGACGTGCCGGTCATGCACTTCCACCAGGACCGCACGGTGAGCGGCGCGCAGGCCGGAACGACCGTCGCCGACTGGTACTTCGGCGTCGGCGACGGAGTCCTCGTGCGCCTCAGCCGCAACATCAACCTCGACTACCCGTCTGGCCTCGGTAACATCAACTACCGCGAGACGGCGCTCATGACGCTGACGAAACGGCCCGGCCTTCCGGGCGATGCCGCCGCGGACGCGAGGTGAGGCGCGCGGCCGCGAGCCCGGGGCTTGCACGGCGGGGGCAGGGCCCCGCGTCACCCGCGCGTGTGGAGGCCGTGCTTCTTGAGGAGTGAGCGCAGGTAGTGTCGCTCGATCCCGGCGCGCGCGGCGGCCATCGCGATGTTTCCATCGGTCCGCGCCATCAGGCGTTGCAGGTAGTCGTGCTCGAAATCGTCCACGGCCGTGCGCTTGGCGCCCTTGAACTCGGGGACCTCGTCCTCGCCGCTGTCGTCGAACCGGGGCTCGTTGCGGCGCTCCAGCATGCGCTCGAACGCGAGATCTTGCGGACGGACCACGGGGCCGTCGCACATGTACGCCGCACGCTCGACGATGTTCTTGAGCTCCCTCACGTTTCCCGGGTAGTCGCGCTTCGCGAGCTCGGCGAGCGCCTCGCGGGAGATCGCGCGCGCACAGGACGCATCCCGAGGGAGGCGCCGCAGGACCTCGGCGACGAGGGCCTCGATGTCCTCGCGCCGCTCGGCGAGCGAGGGCAGGACGACCCGGGTCTGCGCCAGGCGGTAGTAGAGGTCGTCGCGAAACGCGCCCTGGTTGACCATTCGCCTTAGGTCCCGCCAGGTCGCAGAGAGGACGCGCACGGAGATCGGCCGCGGCCTGTCGTCGCCGAGGCGGGTGACCTGACGGTTCTCGAGGACGCGCAGGAGCTTCGGCTGCAGGTCGAGCGGGAGGTCGCCCACTTCGTCGAGGAACACCGTGCCGCCGTTCGCGGCCTCGAAGACGCCGACGCGCGGCGCCACGGCGCCCGTGAACGCGCCGGTCGTGTGACCGAACAACACCGACTCGGCGAGGTTGCCCGGGAGCGCCGCGCAGTCGAGCACCACGAACGGCTCGGGGCCGCGCGCGCTGTCGTCGTGAAGCGCTCTCGCGACGAGCTCCTTGCCGCTGCCGGTCGGTCCCTCGATGAACACCGACAGGTCGGTCGCGGCGAGGCGCTCGAGCAGCGCGAAGAGCTCACGCATGACCGTGCTCTTCCCGAGGAGGGAGCGGAAGGAGTCGCGTACCGCGCTCGACGGCTGCTCCTCGGTCACCACGTCGACGCGAACGGTGGACTCGCCCAGGGAGAGGGTCGCACCGCGCGGCACGACCGCGCGCTGGATGCGCGCGCCCTCGAAGTGGGTCCCGTTCCAGCTGTCGAGGTCCTGGACCTCGATGCCGTCCGAGCTCGCCGCGATCTCGACGTGGAACTCCGAAACCGTGAAGTCCGCGATGGTGACATCGGCGAGGCGGGAGCGCCCGAGCGTGATCTTCTTTCCGACCGCGGTGCTCCCCCTCGACGCGCCCGCCACCACGACCGCGCGGACCGCAGCGGGCGCCGAGCGTGGTCGGCGGATCGTGCGTGTGCTACCCTCTCTCATTCGCAGGCTCCTCGCACGCCAGGATAGCGAGAAGTGCCCGCCGTTGAACCATGGAAGGGCGCTACACGATCCTCGGCCACATCGCGAAGGGGGGCATGGGGAGCGTCTACCTGGGGCGCGTGACGGGGAGCGCGGGCTTTTCGCGGCTCGTGGCCATCAAGCGGCTCCACCCCGACCTCGCGGCCCAGAAAGAGTTCGTCGGCATGCTCGTCGACGAGGCGCGGCTCGCGTCGCAGATCCGCCACACCAACGTGATCGACACGCTCGATCTCGTCGTGAGCGACGGCGCCTTCAGCCTGGTGCTCGAGTATGTCGAAGGCGACTCGCTGAGCCGGCTCCTCCGGACGGCAGCGCAGCTCGGCGAGCCGGTGCCGCGAAGGATCGCGCTCGCCGTCATGTACGGCGTGCTTCGCGGCCTCGACGCCGCGCACGAGGCCCGGAGGGAGGACGGTCAACCGCTCGGTATCGTCCACCGCGACATCTCCCCGCAGAACGTCCTGATCGGTGTCGACGGCATCCCTCGCGTCATCGACTTCGGCGTCGCGAAGGCCACCGGCCGGTTCGACTCGACGCGGCCCGGGGAGGTGCGAGGGAAGTTCTGTTACATGGCGCCCGAGCAGATGGAGGGACGTCACGTCACGCGTCAGGTCGACGTCTACGCAGCCGGCGTGATGCTGTGGGAGTTGCTCGTCGGGCGGAGGCTCTTCGACGCCGACGACGAACGCGTGCTCTGCGCCGCGGTGCTCCGCGGGGACATCAAGGGCCCGAGCACCCAGAACCCTGGCGTCCCGCAGGAGCTCGACGCGATCGTCCTCCGCGCGACCTCGCACGAGATCGGCGAACGCCATCTCACGGCGCGCGAGCTTCTCGGCGATCTCGAGAGGCTGGAGCGCGCGTCTGACGACGAGGTCGGCAAGTGGGTCCGGCGCCTCGGCGCCACCCAGCTCGCCGAGCGCCAGCGGATGATCCAGGACGCCGCGCCCGCCGCGGACGGCCGACCGCTCGAGGAGATCGTCGCCGATCTCGGGCGCAGCGCCGGGGACCGCCGGCTCGGGTTGCCACGGGATGCTCGCGCGGTCGACGAGAGCGATACGGTCGTGGCGTCGACGGCCCGCACCGGGCTCGTGCTTCCGGGCCCCGCGAAGGCGGCGAGCGGCGGGACGGTGACCAGCCGGCGCGCGAGCTTCGTCGCCGCTCTGGCCGTCGTCGGTGTCCTCGTGATGCTCGGAGTCCTCGTCCTGCGTGCGGCAGCCGAGACACGCGAATCCACGGGAGGAACGCCGAGCGCGCTGCTCGTCGTCCCGCCGCCAGCGCCGTCGACGCTCGCTTCCCCGACCGCCCCAGCCGCAAGCGTGGAGGCCGAGATCGAGTTCCCGACGACCTCTCCCACTCCCTCTGCCGCGACGCCGAACAAGCCAAACAGGGCGCGGCCGACGCGTCCGCGCCCGCCGGCCGACCCCCTGGACCGTCGATGAGACACACGAGATGGTCCCTCGCGGTGGGCGCCATGATCGCGCTGGCGACGACGGCGCCCAAGGCGCGTGCGGACGACGTGGCCGCCGAAGCGCTCTTCAAGGAAGGGCGCGTCCTGCTCGCCAAGGGCCGCATCGAGGAGGCGTGTGACCGATTCAAGCGTAGCGGCGCGCTCGAGCCGCGCGTGGGTACCCTGCTCAACGTCGGCGAGTGCTTCGAGCACACGAAGCAATACGCGAGCGCCTGGGGTGCCTACCGCGAGGCAGCCAACCTCGCTGCACGAGTGGCGGACGACCGCGAGGGCCTCGCCCGCGAGAGGGCCGCGCTCGTCGAGAAGCGCGCCGCGTGGTTGACCGTCTCCGTCGCTCCGCTGCCGCCCGGCGCCACCTTGACGCGCAACGGCACGAAGATCGACCCGGCGATCCTCGACACGGCGATCCCAGTCGACCCGGGGACGCACGACATCGTCGTGACGGCCCCGGGGCGGAAGCCATGGCGGGCGCAGCTCGAGCTTCGCGAAGGGGAGGCGCGGAGACTCGCGGTCCCGCCGGTCGACAGTCTACCCGCGGAGGAGCGCGCGCGGCCCCGGGATGCGGGGCTCGGTGGAGGAACACAGTCGAAGGTCGCGGTCGGACTCGAGATCGGGGGTGGCGTCGTTCTGGCGACGGGCCTCTTGTTCGGCGGGCTCGCCATCCGCACGTGGTCTTCGGTCGAGGACGCGTGCCCGAGCGCAAGGTGCGCCAGCGTCGCCGAACGGGATCGGCTCGACCATGACCGGAGCCGGGCGTCGACGTTCGCCGCCGTGAGCACCGTGGCCACCCTCGCGGGCGGCGCGGCGCTCGTCACCGGCGTCGTGCTCCACGTGACAGCGCCCGAGCGACGCGTCTCGGTCGTGCCCGCGTTCGAGCGCGGCGGCGGCGGCCTCGTCGCGACCCTCAGCCTCTGATCGACAAGGCGCGGTCGAAGCGTCGAGCTTCACCTCCTCCGCGCGTGGGGGTCACGGCCGTGACCGGCGAGAGTGTTCGCTCGATCCGGCCCGCGGGAGGGCTTGATGGACGACGGCCGGCCCATTCCCTTCAGGGCGGCGTCGACGAGGGCTGGCACGGTGCCTGCTCCGTGCGCACACATGATGGTCGCGCGCCGACCCCGGCCCCTGTCCTCACGCGGGCGGCACGTCGTCTCCGGGCCGGTCGCCACCGGTGGCATGGCCTCCATCCACCTCGCCGTGTCGTCGGATGCGCCGGGCCGCGTGCTCGCCCTCAAGCGGCTGCTGCCGCACCTCGCGAACGACCCGCGCTTCACCCGGATGCTCCTCGCCGAGGCCGCGATCGGTGCGCGCGTTCGGCACGAGAACGTCGTGACCACGCACGGCGCAGACATCCTCGGCCACGACACCGTCCTCGTCATGGACTACGTCCCGGGACTCTCCCTCCGGGCCATCCTGCGGAGGTCGCCGCAGGGAGCGATACCGGCCCGGTTCGCGGCGGCCATCCTCGCCGACACGCTCCGCGGCCTGCACGCGGCCCACGAGGCCGTCGACACGAGCGGTGCATGGCTCGCGATCGTCCATCGTGACGTCTGCCCGCAGAACATCCTGATCGGTCTCGACGGCGTCGCGCGCGTGCTCGACTTCGGGATCGCCGAGGCGAAGCACACGAGCCTGGACGCTCGGTCCGGCGACCTCGACGGGAAGCTCGCGTACATGGCGCCCGAGCGGCTCTGCGGCGACGCCATCGACCGCCGTGCCGACATCTATTCCGCCGCCGTCGTGCTCTGGGAGGCACTCGTCGGCGCGCCCCTCTTCGCGGCCCGCAACGACGTGGCCACATACGCGAAGGCGCTCGAGGGGTGCTCCACGCGGCCAGGCGAACGCGCGCCTGGGGTGGCAGACGCGCTCGACGCGGTCGTCATGCGCGGTCTCGCCATGCACCCCGGGGATCGCTTCGCGACGGCGCTGGACATGGCGCGCGCGATCGACGCCGTCCAAGCGTTCGATCCGGCGCGGAGGGACGAGCTCCGCGCGTGGCTCCGTGACCTCGGCGCCGCGACGCTCCGCGGGCACGCGCGCGCGGTCGCCGGGCTCCGCCGCCGCGCGCTGCCGTCGACGCCGGTCACGCCGTCTGTCTCCCTCGCCCGCAGTCTGTCACCTCCTGGAGGACCCATGAACACCGACCCCGAGCCCTTCGCCCGCCGCCTCGCGACAGCATCCCTCGTCCCCGCGTTGATCGCCCTCGGCGGAGCGTGCGCCGCGCCGACCGACGGCGAGGTCTCGAGCACCGAGTCCGGGCTCTCCGGCTACAGCACGGCGCGCGGCGAGCGCCTCGCGAACCGCGCGCTCTCGTTGTGGAACGGCAAGCCGTCCCGCGACCTCTGCCTGGCGGGCGTGGGGGACACGCTCGAGACCTCGGGTGTCGTCTCCCCCGCGTTCCCTCGCCTGCCGTCGGCCGTCGCGTTCGACGACTGGGCCCGCGCGAACCCGGGTGAGCTGGCGAGGCGCGGCTTCGAGAAGCAGTCGCCCGACATCAACCACATCCCTCGCGGGTCCATCATCACCTGGCGACCCGGGCAGTGCGGCTATCACGCGCGTTACGGCCATGTCGAGATCGTCGTGGACGGCGCGTCGACGCGGGCGTGCAGCGACTACTGCGGCAGCATCCGGAAGACCTGCGGGGCCCCCGGGGTCTACGTGCCCGTGGGCGGCCGCGCGCCTGGCGGCGCAAGCGGCGGAGGCGCCTGCGAGGTGCGCGCCGACGCGCGGCTCCACTGCGCCAACCGGCGCGGAGCTCCGCTGCGGGCCGAGCCGAGGGCCCAGAGCCCCGTGGTGAACATCCTCCGCACCACGAACAGCTGGTTCGACTGCTGGACGAGCGGCGATCGCCACGCAGGCGGCAACACGACCTGGTACCACACGGTCGGCGACGACAACGCGAACCAGGGATTCGTCGGCGGCGTCGATCTCGAGACCCCCGACGCTTTCGACGCCAACCCGAGCGCAGCCGGCCTCGCGAAGTGCAGGCGCTGAGGCGCCATCAGGAGCCTGCCCGCCGCTTCCCCGTGGCGTGTCTCGCGATCGCGGTGTTGCCGGCGCGCGGCGACGCGCCCGACGGCTGGGCGCCCGCCGCTTGTCGCTGCCGGCAGATCGGCGGCGAAGGGTCCCTCCCCTCCTGAAGCTGAGGCATCCCCTCATTTTCCTCACGTCGAGCCCGAGCCCGAGCCCGAGCCCGACGAAGACGAGCCGAGCTTCAGCACCATCGCGGTGAGCATCGCCGTGATCCGCAAGAGGAGGGCTCGCACAGCCACCAAGCG
>SXGT01178237.1_pt1 | contig 13116 bp, 14 predicted proteins | sample 3176221 | NCBI WGS metagenome assembly SXGT01 (sample SAMN11356862, study PRJNA531348) | freshwater metagenome | isolation source: freshwater sample F1-120 | place: China: Fuxian Lake, Yuxi | collected 2017-12-25
CAGACGTAGTAGCGGTAGCGCTTGGTCCCGTCGCGGGTGGAGTGCGACGGCGTCATCGCACACTCGCAGGGGACGCATCGGATGATGCCCTTCAAGAGCGCCCCGAACTTGTTGCGGACGGGCGCGCCGCCGGTACGGCCGTTGCGTTCGAGCATCGCCTGCACCCGCTGCCACACCACCGGATCGACGACGGCCGGGTGTTCGCCGTCGTGGACCTCGTCCTTGTAGCGCACTTTGCCGGTGTAAGCGACGTTGGTCAGCAGCTTGTACAGGTTCGTCCGGGTGAACCCCTTGCCGCCCTTCGTCGGCCCCTTCCGCGTCGCCCATTCCTTGTTCTTCCACCCGCGCTGCTCCAGTTCCGTCACCACCGGCAAGAGCGACTCGTGTTCGAGGTAGAGGTTGAAGATCGCCCGCACCCGCTCGGCCTCGGTTGCGTTGACGTTCAGCTTGAACCCCTTCGGGTCCACATCGTAGCCGAGGATCGGCCACCCGCCCGCCCACTTCCCCTTGCGGCGCGTGGCGGCGATCTTGTCCCGCGTCCGCTCCGAGATGATCTCGCGCTCGAACTGGGCGAAGGAGAGCAGCACGTTCAGCACCAGCCGGCCCATGCTGGTCGCCGTGTTGAACTGCTGCGTGACCGAGACGAACGACACCTTGTACTTCTCGAACGTCTGCATCATCTGGGCGAAGTCGAGGAGGCTGCGGGAGAGCCGATCAACCTTGTAGACCACGACCGCATCGACCTTGCCCGCCTCGATGTCGGCCATCAGCCGCCGGAGCGCCGGCCGCTCCATGTTCCCGCCCGTGAATCCGCCGTCGTCGTAGCGGTCGGCCAGGAACGTCCACCCCTCGCCGGCCTGACTGCGGACGAACAACTCGCCCGACTCGCGCTGGGCGTCGAGCGAGTTGAACTCCTGCTCCAGCCCCTCCTCGGTGGACTTCCGCGTGTAGACCGCGCACCGGACGAGTGAGAGCGTCGCTGGCGTGCCCTTGGTTCCGTTGCTGCCGTTGCGTCTCATGCCTCACCCCCTTTGCGATCCAGGCGGAAGAACAGGTAGCCGTTGCAGTGTGAGCCGGTGATCTGCTTCGCCACCGCGCTGAGCGAGGTGTAGACCACGCCCTCGTACTCGAACCCGTCGGGCCGCACCTTCACGTGCAGTACCTCGCCCTTGTACTTCCGGGTGAGGACGGTGCCCGGCGGCGGCAGTCGGTCGTCGGCCTGGAACTTCAACACCCGCACCGGCGCGTCGTCCTCCACCGTCGGGGCCGCCTTCATCGGCGGCGGGTTCATCCGGATGTCCGCGTCGTCGGCCAGTGCCGTGGCCCGCAGCCGGGCGCGATCCGACAGTCCGCCCTCGGCCCGCGCCTGCATCCGCCAGGCGATCCGCTTGACCAGCCAGGCCTTGTTGTGGCCGTTCGTGTCTTCGCCGAAGACCTCGGCGTACTTCTGCCGCAGTTGCTTCACGGTCATCCGCTGCAAGGCGGCGACCTCCCGTCCGACGTTCATCTCCATGTGTCCGCTCCGTTGTCTCGTGGTCTCGGAAACCGTCAACCGACGTGTCCACTGAGCGGGTTCTCGGGAGCAGCTTCAAGGGGCTTTTCCGCTGTGTCGGACGAGATTTCCGGGACGGGACCGGACGCGAGCGCGGCGCGGTCGCGGAGCCGCCGCAGGCCGGCGGCCAGGAGCGCCGCGACCGCGCGGCGGCGCTCGTCGGGGGTCATCAAGGACGGGTCGAAATCGGGTCGCATGGCGGGCCATCTCCACGGGGAGGTGCCCACAGCGACCTACGCGGCGCGGCCGGCCGGCTGTCTGGCGGGAGGGGAACGAGACGCACTACCCATAGGCCTTTGCGGTCCGAGTTCGAGATGACGCATCGGGGTCCGAGAGGAAACGGGTTGGTAACTTTGAGAGGGGTGGTAACCAGAGACTCTGAGAGTTTTGGCGGGAGAGTTTCGGGGTCCGAGGGGAACAGTCAAGGTTCCTCTCGGACCCCGATTCGTCTCCGTCGAAACGGAGAGTTTCGGCGCTACGGGCGGGGTGATCGGAAAGCGTTGCGGGAAAGGGGGTAAACGCGAAACGCCGAGAGCGGCTGCTCTCGGCGTTCTCTGTCAACCCGTTGGTCCCTGAAACTCGAACCGGGCTACAAAAGCTCCCCGAGAGGAACACTCTTCGTAACAATACGCGCCGAGTCTCTCTCAGGCAAGTCATATCATTGCTGCGAAACAAGATAGCGATTCCGAATCTCTCTCGATCGGTCGCAAACGAAAACTGGCGCACCGCAGCCGATTATTGGTCAACTACGTGATGCCCGAACCTCGATGATCGCTATTAGCGACCGTCAGTTCCTATGGACAATGTTTTTTGTACAGGACGGGCCGCGACCACGTCACAATTCTGATTCGTAACGACATCGAACCACTCGGAAACCGCTCGGAACAGACATGATCGTGTCGGTCCACTCGTGGCTCGCGAATTGGTAGCGGACCTGGACGGCTCTCGCGGCTCCAGAAAGCAATCGCACCTGGGCGGCGTCCAGATTGAGTTCCTCGGCGTTCATGTCAGCCGTCGGGTTGCTTTTCTCCCGCACACCGAGCACCGTTGCGGATGCCGCGAGATCGGCGAAGAGCTGACGGAGCGTGGCCGCGTCGATCACGCCGTCTACCAGGAGTGGAACGGGCGGGCCGTCAGGAAAGGTGGGTTGCGTCATCGCTTAGTCCCCGAGAAGTCGAGTTGATCCAGAGCCGCCGACGGGGCGTGGCACTGGGTGCAGTTCGTCAGCCACGGGTGCGTGGTGCGCGTGCCCTGCCGGGTCACCAGGCCGTGACAACTCGCACAGTTCTCCCGCATCCAGGTGTGGTGCGGAATCGTCGGCGGGGCACCCGGCGAGGCCCGCCCGCCGGGGCCGGCGCGGTACACCCCGACGAATGCGTTCTCGACCGGGACCGGCGCTTGCTCGACGTGACACTGGGTGCAGTTCGTCATGTGAGCGTGGCTGATCCGCGACGCGATCCGGTCGCCCACCTTCAGCCCCTCGCCGTGGCACGCCAGGCACGACGCGGCGGACTGAGCCTCGACCGGGTGCGGGATGGTGGGCGGGGCACCGTCGTAGGCACGGTTCTTCGCCCGGTCGGCGAGCGCCGCCCGTTTCATCTCCTCGGTGCGCGTCACGGGATCGAAGATCCCAGGCCGGTCGTACTTCAACTGGGCGAGGGTTTGCCCCCACCTGGCGTTCGGGCCACGCTTTGCCGCTGGCAGTTCGGAATAGTTGACGGCCGCGGGGATGTCTCCGATGTGAGGTGCCGCAGAGACAGCCCCGCGCCCGGTCCTCCTCGGCTCCCGGATGCCCGTGACGAAACCGACCACCGCGACGCTGATGCCGATCACGGCCAACAGCGGGATGAATCGCCGGAGTCGGGGGGGCACCAAGTCATCCGCCGTGTGATGAGACTCCGGCGGCGGGACGTTCTCGGGCATCGCACGCCTCCGGGGTTAGGCGGACACTTTCACGACTCGCACCGCACACTTCTTGTAGTCCGGCTGTTTGCTGAACGGGCAGTGGGCGTCCAGGGTCAGCCGGTTGATGAGCTTGGTCTCGTCGTAGAACGGGACGAAGACGTGCCCCTTCGGGCACTTCCCGCGGCCGTCGATCCAGGCCGTCAGTTCGAGCGACCCGCGGCGCGTTTCCAGTCGCACCTTGTCGCCGGTCTTGACCCCGAGTGACGCCGCGTCGTCGCGGCTGAGTTCGGCGTAGGCGGCCGGCATCGCCTGTTTGAGTTGCGGCACGCGGCGGGTCATCGTGCCCGAATGCCAGTGCTCCAGTACCCGACCGGTGTCAAGCCAGAGGGGGTACTCCTTGTCCGGCACTTCCGGCGGCGCGATGTGGGGGCGGAACCAGATGAACGCCTTGTCGTCCTTCGCCACGGAGTGGTAGAACTGGACGCCCTTCCCCTTCGCCACGTACGGGTCGTACTCTTCGAGGAACCGGTACCGCGTCTCTTTCCAGCTCCCGTCGGGCTGCTTCACGACCGGCCAGCGCAGCCCGCGAGACTTCACCAGTTCCGGGTACGGCGCGATGTCTTTGTGTTTGATCAGCGTGAACTCGCGGTACTCGGCGAACAGCTTCTCGTCGACGTTTACCTTGCCGTAGTAGTTCTCCCACTTCCACACCTCCGCCTCCTTGCCGGCGTCGTCGGTCGTGTGGAAGAGGAACTTGCCGCCCGCGTCCTTCATGCCGGGGTGGCCGAGGTCGAACAGCTTGCGGGCGACGGCGATCGTCTGCCAGCAGTCGTCGCGGGCCTCGCCCGGCGGGTTGACCATCTTGAACCACTGCTGCGTGCGGCGCTCCGAGTTGCCGTAGACGCCGTTCTTCTCCACCCACCTCGCGGACGGCAAGATCAGGTCGGCGAGTTCGGTCGTCGCGGTCGGGTATACGTCCGAGACGATCAAGAACTTGCCGGGCACCTTCGCCTTCGCGTCGAACAGCTTATGCAGGTTCGGCATCGTCTGGCCGGGGTTCGTCACCTGCACCCAGATGGTGTCGATGTCCCCGCCCTTGTCGCCCGGCGTGCAGAACTTCTCCCACATCTGCACCGTGTGGTAGCCGACCTTCGGGTTGATGCGGCCGGGCGGCAGGTTCCACAGCTTCTCCGCCTTCGCCGCCTGCTCGGGCACGTCCACCCGGAGGTCGCCGGGCAGGGCGTGCGAGAGCGTCCCGACCTCTCGAACGGTGCCGCACGCCGAGGGTTGGCCGGTCAGCGACTGGGGTCCGTCTCCGGGCCGCCCCCAGTGCCCGCTGAGCAGGTGAATCGCGTGGACGAGGTTGTTGACCGCCGTGCCCTGCGTGTGCTGGTTCAGCCCCATGCACCACAGGCTGAGGATCTTCTTCGACTTGTCCGCGAACAGTTTCCCCAACAATTGCAGTTGCTCGACCGACAGGCCGCTCGTCTTCGCCACCTTCTCGGGCGTGTACTCGGCCACGAACTGCTTGTACTCGTCGAACGAACAGGGTTGACCCATCAGCGTCTGCGGGTCGTCGGGCTTCGCCCACGGCTTGCGGAAGGTGCAGTGCTTGCTCACGAAGTCGGTGGCCACGGCGTTCGCCGCGATCACCTGGTGGGCGATGCAGTTAGCGATCGCCATGTCCGACTGCGGCTGGAACACCAGCACGTGATCGGCCCGCTCGCTCGTCCGCGTGAGCCGTGTCGTCATGTCGACGAGGGTGATCTTGTCGCCCTTCAACTTGCGGTCGATGAACCGGCTGAACAGAACCGGGTGCATCTCGGCGAAGTTGTTCCCCCACAGGATCAGCACGTCGCAGTGGTCCAGGTCGTCGTAGCAGTTGTACGGCTCGTCCACGCCGTACGTGCTGATGTACCCGGTGACGGCGGACGCCATGCACAGCCGGGCGTTCGGGTCGATGTGGTTGTTCGACAGCCCGCCCTTCATGAACTTGTTCGCCGCGTAGCCTTCGGGAACCGTCCACTGGCCCGAGCCGTACATGGCGAACTTCGCCGGCGCGGCCTGAATGCGCTTCGCGATCGTCTCGATCGCCTCGTCCCAGGTGATGGGCACCAGCCGCCCGTCCTTGCGGAGCAGCGGCGTGGTGAGCCGGTCTTTGCCGTACAGGATGTGCCCGACGTGGTAGCCCTTTACGCAGAGCAATCCCTTGTTCACCTCGGCCTGCCGGTCGCCCGAGATGGCGACGACCTTGCCGTCCTTCACGCCGACCTGCACGTGGCAACCGGTGCCGCAGAACCGGCACGGGGCCTTGTCCCACGCCACGCCGGGGAGCATCGGGAGTTCCACCCCGCCCGGCGGCTTCTGGCCCTGCGCCGCGGCCCGCGACCCGATCACGGATGCCGCCGCGGACAGGGCCGCGGAGCGGATGAACTGACGCCGGGTCGCTTCAAGCACGGTCATGGGTCACCTCCGCGTCGTCCCAGTGAACGAAGACCACCTCGACGCCGCACACGCCGCGGAGTTGGCTCAACCAGTCCGTCCAGCGCTCGCTCTCTTCGGCAGTCTCGGCCTCCAGCGCCACCGACAGCCGGTCCCCGTTCCGGTCGCCCACGGTGATCGTCGGGGCCGCGCTCAACGCGACGAGGGCCGACTCCCACTCGGATGCGTCGGAGGCGAGCGTCACGACAAGTCCACTGGTCATCACGGGCGGGTGTCCTGGGGATCGTTCGGAAGGCATCGGGCACGGCATGGGGTTTTCTTGTACGCACCCCGTGTGCCGGACCCGTCACGACACGCCCGGTTCGCACCGACCGAAGGAGAATGCCCCACAATGCAGCGGTTTTCACCTGCAAACTCTGCGGAAGGGACGCGACGATCCCGAGCCATGCGACTCGGGCTGGGGTGTGCGGCTCTGGCACACGTGCTCGCCGGATGCGCGCCGCAACAGCACACCCCGCCGCCACCGGATTCCCCCGCGGCCGGTGCGACGACACAACTCTGCCCGGTGATCGTCCGCAAGCCCGCCGGCCCGCCCACGATTCGCACCGGCACGTTCGACGAGAAGGGCAACCCCGTCTCGGTGGCGTGTGCGACTTGCCACACGAACAGGCCCGCTAACCCGGACGCGAAACTCGGCAACTCGCTGACGCTGTTTCACCAGGGGTTACACGGCCGACACGGGAACCTGTCCTGTGCGTCGTGCCACAACCCGGCCGACGGGTACGCATCGCTGCGGCTCGCGGACGGGAAGAGTGTGCCGTACACGGAGGTCATGATGCTGTGCGCCCAGTGCCACGGCCCGCAGTTCCGCGACTACGAGCACGGTGCCCACGGAGGCATGACGGGCTTCTGGGATCTGACGAAGGGCGGTCGCGTCCGCAATAACTGCGTCGATTGCCACGACTCGCACGCACCGAAGTACCCGACGGTGACGCCGGCCCGCGGGCCGAACGATCGGTTCCAGACGAAAGGCGGCCATGACTGAGTCGAAGAAAGTGTCGCTCCCGGTTCTCGGCGACGTGGACCGCCGGACCGCGATCAAGGCGGGTGCCGCAACGCTCGGCCTCGCGGCGTGGGCGGCAGCCATCCAGCCCTGGTTCGAGTGGGCGGGGGAGTTGAACACCGACGAGTTCCTCCAGAAGCACTACCGGGAACTGTCGCCCGAACAGCTCCAGGTGATTCTCAACCGCCTCACCGACGAGGCCCGCAAGCAGTCCACCAAGCCGGCGGTCGTGAAGGACCACAAGCCCATTCCGGGCGTGTCGTTCGCGTACGCGCTGAACCTCAGCATCTGCATCGGGTGCCGGAAGTGCGCCGAGGCGTGCCACGTCGAGAACAACCACGACCGCCCGAGCCACCAGAGCTACATCCGCGTGTTCGAGATGCAGAAGGGCGGCATCGACTTCGAGAAGGGGAACGCGACCTACGACCACCCGGTGCCGGCGAAGGACAAGTACTACATGCCGGTGCAGTGCCAGCAGTGCGAGAACGCGCCGTGCGTGAAGGCGTGCCCGATCGAGGCGACGTGGCAGGAGGCCGACGGCATCGTGGTCGTGGATTACAACTGGTGCATCGGCTGCCGGTACTGCGAGGCCGCGTGCCCGTACCACGCCCGGCGGTTCAACTGGGAAAAGCCGCAGATCCCGCCGAGCGAAGTGAACCCGAACCAGAGCTACCTGTCGAACCGGATCCGCCCGCAGGGGGTGATGGAGAAGTGCACGTTCTGCCTGCACCGCACCCGCGAGGGGCGGCTGCCGGCGTGCCTGGAGGCGTGCCCGACCGGGGCGCGGGTGTTCGGCAACGTCCTCGACCCGGACAGCGAGATCCGCTGGGTGCTGGACAACAAGCGGGTGTTCGTGCTGAAGGAAGAACTCGGCACGAAGCCGCGGTTCTACTACTTCTTCGACAAGTAACCGGGGGCCGCGATGAAAGCCGCTGGGGTTGTCAGCTACTACCGGTTCCTCCGCCAGTCCCTGCACGTCGCCACCGACGGCGGGTGGGTGTTCTACGCCTGGATGTTCGTCCTGTCGGCGGTCGCGCTGGTCGGGGCGAACGCCTGGGCGGTGCAGGTCCGCGACGGCATGGTCCGCACGAACATGACGGACCACGTGAGTTGGGGGCTGTACATCGCCAACTTCACCTTCTGCGTCGGCCTCGCCGCCGGCGGGGTCATGATGGTCATCCCGGCGTACCTGTACCACGACCACGAGATGCACGACGTGGTCATCATCGGCGAGATCCTCGCCATCGCCGCGATCGTCATGAGTACGCTCAGCGTGGTCGTCGATCTCGGCCGCCCGGACCGGTTCTGGCACCTCATCCCCGGCGTCGGCAAGTTCAACTGGCCGGTCTCGATGCTGACGTGGGACATCATCGTCCTGAACGGCTACCTGCTCATCAACCTCCACGTCGTGGGGTATCTACTGTACACCCGGTTCCGCGGCTTGAGGCCGAATCCGAAGTGGTACGTCCCGTTCGTGTTCCTCTCGGTCTTCTGGGCGATCAGCATCCACACGGTGACGGCGTTCCTGTACTGCGGACTGGGCGGCCGGCCGTTCTGGAACACCGCACTGCTCGCGCCGCGGTTCCTGGCGTCGGCGTTCGTGTCCGGGCCGGCGTTCATCCTGCTCGTCATGCGGGTGGTGCGAGTCGGCTCCGACCTGCCGATGCAACCCGGCCCGGCGCGGCTGCTGGTGCAGATCATCCGCGTCGCCGCCGTCATCAACCTTCTGATGCTGGCCTCCGAGCTGTTCACCCTCTTCTACACCGGCGGCGGCCACCTCGCGTCGGCCAGGTACCTGTTCTTCGGCGACCACGGGAAGTACGGGCTGGTGCCGTGGATCTGGTCGGCGGTCCTGATGAACATCGTCGGTGCGGCACTGTTCTTCACCCCGGCCGCACTGCGGCGGAGCCCCACCCGCGTGGTCGCCTGCGTTCTCGTCATCGTGGGCATCTGGATCGAGAAGGGGATGGGGCTTATCATCCCCGGGTTCATCCCGTCCACGCTGCACGAGGTGGTCGAGTACGCCCCGAGCCTGACTGAATGGAAGGTCACCGCGGGCATCTGGGCGCTCGGACTCCTGCTCCTCACGGCGATGCTGAAAGTCGCCGTCGCGGTGTTCACAAATCAAATGTCCGCACCGGACGTATCAACCAGTGCGAAATAGGGTGAGCCTGACGAAGCCAGAACGAATGGTCTTGATCCCGAGAACCGTCCGCTTTCACAAGGAGCTGAAAATGATCCGCGAAGTCCACGGCGACATCCTCCACACCACCGCCCAGGCGATCGCCCACGGGGTGGCCCCCGGCGACCACTTCACCCAGGGGTTGGCCCTCGCCCTGCGGGAGAAGTACCCGACGATGGCCAAGGATTTCCGCCACTACTCGCACCAGTGCCACCCGAAGCCCGGCGATATCTTGGAGTGGGGGCGATATCTGGGAGTGGGGCGGGACCGAGAACTGTGTATTCGAGGTGTGAGGCGGCCATTCCCAACCGCCCCAGGCATTCCCCAACCGGCCTCACGCGGTGACAGCTACGACGGGCTCTGGGGTCGAAGGTGAACTCGCCCCCGCCGTCCGGCTCACCTGGGCCTCCCGGACCTTGTGCCGTCGGACTGTCCGCACGGCCACCCGGAGGTCTGACGCCTCGATCACCTCACCCCCGCTCACACCCCGCCCGAGCCGGGCAACGACCCAGTCGCTCAGGGTCAGCACTCCGGCGGCGGGGACATCACTGGTCACATCCACCCCTGTCAATTCCTTGAGTCGGGAGAGAGGGAGTCCGCCACCCACCACCCACCCAGTCCCGGAAGTCACTGCGTGTTCCGGGAGGCGGTCGTACTCGTCCTGGATATCACCGACCAACTCCTCCAGGATGTCTTCGAGCGTGATCATCCCAAGAACCTTGCCGGCTGCGTCCTGTACCAGGGCGATATGGGTGTGATCCCGAAGCAGTTGCTCCAGACACTCCGCGAGCGGGCGGTTATCCGCCAGCCGCGGGATCGGCCGCAGGATCTCCCGCAGCGTCGCGGCGGGCGAACCCGACCGGGCGTGTGCGACGAGATCCTTGAATGTGACGTAGCCTACGATCCCCTGCGTGTCGCCAGTTCGCGCCATCATCGGGAACCGTGTGTGCATGTCGCGATGCGCAGCGATCAACGCTTCGGTCAGCGGGGCATCCACTGCCAACGCGGCGATGTGTTCGGCGGGCAGAACGATTTCCCGGACGGGGCGGGTTGGCAGCCCTGCGGCACCGAGGATGATACCCTCCTCCCGCCGGCCGATCAGTCGCGACGCCCGGGCGATCGCCGCAAGGGCCCGGAGTTCCTGTAACTCTGCGGTTTCGGGCAGAACAGAGGTATCGCCGCGTGGCCACCGCCGCTCATGCCAGCCGACCACTCCGCGGGTGACCACCTCCAGCAGCCAGACCGCCGGTCGCCCGGCGGTGACGCACCAACGCATCAGCGGCGAGAGTTTCAGACAGACCAACTCCTTGTTCCGGAGTGCGAACACCTTCGGTACCAGTTCGCCGAAGATGACGCTGACGAACGTCAGCGGGGTGATGACCAGAGCGATCGCGAGGGCTTGGGCCCATCCCGCCGATAGCCCAACCTCTCTCGCGAGCCACGGGGCGATCACCGCGTGCGCACCAGCTCCGCCAGTCGCGGCGGCTACTGCTCCGAAGAGGGTGATGCCAAGTTGCAGCACCGCCAGGCTGGCCTCAACGTTCTCCTTCATGTACAGGGCGGCTTTCGCCCCCGCCCGCTGCCCCTCGTCGAGCGCCCGCAACCGGACCGTGGATACGGCTGCCAGAGCAATCTCGTACCCGGCGAAGACGGCGTTCACTGCCACCATCGCGAGCATGACGGTCAGTTCGACGCCCCACATGTGTGGCCCCCACTCTGGATCGGTCGCTGCGGTTCCGGGTTCGGGCCAGGCAGCGGCGTCTCGCAACCGGGCGACCCGGCACCCGTGCCGGTGTGCGGCTGGCCGGGGGGCACGTGATCGACATCCCGAACGACATCCACGTCGGCCAGCGGCTCGACGCCATTGAGGCCCAACTCCGAACCAAGGACGTTGAGTGAGGGGTGTCGGAGGTCTGTGCCGACGCGCGGGAGTAACGAGCGATGGCCTGGGAACCGATCATCAAGTTGCTGCGTGAGAGTCTGTCCTTCGGTTCGCATAGGCCAACGGGGTTATGCCCTGTATCCAGTCGCTGATTCAGATCAGAGAGGTTCACCCTTATTCACCCCTAGCCGCGGCAGGAGAACTATACGGATTCGGCAGGTGATAGTCTTCGCTCGCCGAGCGGCGGGGATTCTAGCTGCGAGCGGTGCGAACGACATCGAGGTGGTGCATTATCCGGTCCGCGATCGCCTCGGTGGAAAAGCTCTCCGCAGCTACAGCACGAACGTCGCGCCGGTTGATGGAACGGGCCCTTTCGATTGCCTCAAGAAATGTCGTCAGCGCCGCCGCGTCCCCGTCGTTCGCCACGCACTTCGCCCCCGGCGGCAGTCGTTCGACCAGTACACCCGTGACGCCGTCCCGCACGAATGCCGCCCCGGTGCGGACGCCCACAGTCGGGCAACCGGCGAGCAGGATCTCCTGCAAGGCGAGCGGGCCGTGGTCGTCGTCGGCCAGGTAGGCGCACGCCCGCGACCGGCGGGCAGCCTCGAACAGTTCCTCACGCTGGTAGCGGCCGTAGTGGATCTGGACGTGGCGCGGGAACACCTCGGCCAGGTGTTCGAGTAACTGCGGGCGGTGCCCGTTCTTGGCGTAGATGAGCAGGTCGTACTCGTCGGGAAGCGGCTCGCCCGGCCACGGGTCGATGGGGTAGGGCCAAAGGATGATAGGCGACTGGTTCGTCGGCTCACGGTGTGAAGTGGACCCCATGATCTGTACCAAAATCGGGCGCACCGCGAAGTGGGTTTGCCCTTGAGCTTTCGCTCGCGTTTCTTACTTCTCCAAAGGTCTTCGGCTTTTCTCGTGATGCACTTGCGCGGGCGTTCGATATTCCAGAGACTGGTGAATCCTTTCGCCGTTGTAGAACCCGAAGTACTCACCCAAACCACGCTCCAACTCACGCACGTTCTCTGGGCCTGACGGGTACACGTACTCGTACTTCACGCTCCGCCACAGACGCTCCACGAACACGTTGTCCAAGCAACGACCGCGACCGTCCATGCTCACACTTACGCCCACGCTCTCGACACGCGTCGTCCACGCACGCGCCGTGAACTGCACGCCCTGATCCGTGTTGAATACCTCCGGCGTTCCTCGACCCAACGCCTCCTCCAACATCTCCTGACAGAACCAACCGTCCAGCGTGTTCGACAGCTTCCACGACACCACGAAGCGGCTGAACCAATCAATCGTCGCCGCCAAGTACATGAACCCCGAGGGCATCGGAACATACGTAATATCCGCGCTCCACACCTGATTCGGACGCGTGATCGGGACATCTCGCAACAGGTAGGGATAGACCTTGTGCTCCCGGTCGCTGATCGTCGTCCGGGGCCGGCAATACAAGGCTTCCAAACCCATGACCCGCATCAGACGCTGAACTCGTTTGCGGTTCACCGGAGCCTTCGGCGTGCTCAATACCAACGCCAACTTACGCGAACCGTAGAACGGGCGATCGGTGTGCAGCCGGTCGAGCCGCTCCATCAACTTCAGGTCCTCGGGATCGGCCTGGGCCGACTCGTAGTAGAGGCTCGACCGAGCCAGACCGAGCAACTCGCACTGCCGACGCACACTCAGATGCGTGTGATCCGGCTCGATCTGTTGACGCTTCCATTCAAGACAGTCCGGGAGATTTTTTTTTCGCGAAGGCGAGCTCCACTTGGAGCCGCCCGATCTGTTCGTAGAGTTCGGCCAGTTTGGGATCGTCGGGCGGTGGTGTGTTCTTGCCCTCTTTGGTGAAGACGGTGGCGGCCCCGGCGAGGAGCTGCTTCTTCCAATGAGCCACGAGGTTGACGTGGAGCCGGAAGTGCGCGGCGACTTGGCTGATGGTCTGATCGCCCTTGAGTGCCGCCAATGCGACCTGAGCCTTGAAGGCCGGCGTGTGCGTTCGGTTTGCTTTGCCCATCTCTTGAACCCTCGAATGGGACCACCCGATAGCACTCTATCCGGTGGTCCAGTTTTCGGGGTCCACCACA
>SXGT01791144.1_pt1 | contig 13115 bp, 10 predicted proteins | sample 3176221 | NCBI WGS metagenome assembly SXGT01 (sample SAMN11356862, study PRJNA531348) | freshwater metagenome | isolation source: freshwater sample F1-120 | place: China: Fuxian Lake, Yuxi | collected 2017-12-25
AATTAGCGTCCGGCATTTTATTCGATTTGCAGCCTTTGGCATCGTTTCTCACACCAAGTTTATTGCTGAGTTTGGTTTGTGCCTTGGTATTGGCGACGCCAGTGTGGAGCAAGTCGTGGCTATGGTTGAGTGAACGAGTTTTACCAAAGGCGCTGCAGCGTGGTGTAGAGAGTGCGGCCTTGTTGAGCTTGTTGCTGTTGTCGGCGATGAGTCTGGCGAGTGGTGTGTATAACCCGTTTATTTATTTCCGTTTTTAAGGAGGGGCTATGCATTATTTTTCCAAGTTGCTGCAAGGCTTACCTCTTCTGCGTCATGGCTTTCTGGCCTTGTGCATGTTGATCTTGTTCATACCTATGAGCGTGCATGTGGCTGAACAGGTCTTGAACCTGGAAAGCTCACCGCGCTATGCGGAAAATCGGGTGCTGGCGAGCCGCCCGCCCATGCCGCAAGATGCCAAAGCATGGCTGGCTTTTCCAGCGCAGATGGACGCCTATGTGAACGATCATTTTGGTTTGCGCCAGAGTTTGATCGCCTGGCATAACCAAGCCCGCTACGTGCTGTTGAACGAAGCGGCATCGCCACAATTAAGCGTGGGAAAAGACGGTTTTTTATTTTTCAATTCGCACGAAGCCGCACATCCACGACGCATGAGTGATTTTTTGTGCGGGCAGTTTTTGCGTCAGGCAGGTGGCCAAGCGATACTGGAAGAGTTGGCACAAGAAGTGCACGCTACCATGCAACAGGCGCTACGACTGCATCCGCACACCAGTCTAGCGTTTGTGCCGACTAAACCGATTCTCTATCCAGAAAATTTGCCGACATGGATGCAGCAAGAATGCGCGAAAGGCACACCCGCTTTGCCCGCGTTTATGCAGCAATTGGCCAAGTTAGATCAAGCGAAATCGGCGGAAACCGAATTAGTCAGCCAGGTAGTGATCTACCCGCTAGCAGCAATGCAAGCACAAAAAGCGACACAGCTTTTGTACCCCAAACCGAACTTTCACTGGCATGGCAAAGGCGCACAAATTTTTGCGCAAACCATCGCGGAACAAGAGTGGCATTTGAGCGCTCAACGCAGCTTTCAATTTGCACCTGAAAACCTCGCGTCGGATATGCAAAGCTTTATGCCCGGCATTGCTCTCAATATCGATATCCTCACGCCCGACTATGCGGCGGCGGACGTGGATGCATGTTTGGGTGGGCATTGTTTTCCTGATTCGCCTGCTGCGATTAAGTTGGGCGATGTGTCGCGCTATCGTGCGCGCAAAGCATCTGACGAAAATACGGCAGCGGCTAAAAAACTGTTGATCATCTCCGACTCATTTGGGCAGGGTGGCGCCGGCTATTTCTCTGCCTATTTTGATGAAGTCTGGCACGTGTCCATCAATAATACAGGCGCACTAAACGTCACTGAACGCGCAGAACTGCAACGCGATCTGAGCCGCTTTGCACCTGACCGCGTGCTGTATCTGTTCCACGATTATTCACTGGTGTGCTTTAGCAATCGTCTAGGATTTTGCCCCGTGCCTTTGCGGCCTATTTTGGGGCAGTTGCAGCCGGATCATTCTGTCAAATAGTCAGTGTCCGCCGTGTCCGCACAACTTGTTGCGGACACGGCGGACAGGCATCCTCACTCATTTCAATTTCCCGTAAATCATTAAAAATCAATGTGTTAGCGCTGTTGGCGCTGCTGGCACGCTTTCTGCTATTTGTTTGCTGTGTTCGAATAATTAGGAGCAGCGATGTTACGAGATGCGATACGAGATACTTCGGCACAGGATGCGGTGATTGCGCCGCAGCCTGTCTGGCGCAGGAAAAAAGTGGTGCTTGGTGTGGTGTTGGCTGTGGGGCTGGTGATCGCCAGCGTGGTATTGGTAAGAGCGTTTGCGAATACCACAAAATCGATCAACATCAGCCGCATCAAAATTGCGCAAGTGACGCGTGGTGATTTGGTGCGTGATGTTGCGGTGAATGGGCGCATGGTGGCGGCGATTAGTCCTACTTTGTATTCGACTGCGCCTAGCACGGTGAGCTTAAAAGTGAAGGCGGGTGATATGGTGAAAAAAGGCGATATCGTCGCCGAACTGAGCTCGCCTGATTTGAGCAATTTGCTTAAGCGTGAGCAAGCTAATTATGATCAGCTTGAAGCCGAGGTTGGTCGCCAAAAAATCCTCGCCCGCAAACAAAAATTAATCGCCCGCCGTGATGCCGATCAGGCAGAAATCGAACGAGTGACGGCGGAGCGCACCTTTGCCCGCTTTGAAAAAGCCGGACCTGACGGTGTGATTTCTAAGATCGAATATATGAAAGTCAAAGATGCCTTGGTGACGGCAGAGATTCGCGCCAAGCATGCCGAGCAAGCTGCTGCTTTGGAGTCGGAAGATGTTGATCTCAATCTCAAAACCAAGAGCGCGCAATTGGAGCAGCAACGTCTGGTGCGCGATGACGCTCAGCGCAAAGTCAATGAATTGAAATTGCAAGCGCCAGTTGATGGCATGGTGGGTACGCTATCGGTGGCCAATCGTAGTGTGGTCGCTGCCAACACTGCATTGATGACGCTGGTCGACTTGTCGCAACTTGAAGTGGAGTTGGAAATTCCTGAAACCTATGTCAGTGATCTGGGCTTGGGGATGACGGCCGAGATCACGATTAATGGTGCCACTAGCAAAGGAAAAATCTCAGCAATCTCGCCCGAAGTGGTGAAGAATCAAGTGCTGGCAAGAGTGCGTTTTGATGGTGTACAACCGCAAGGCCTGCGCCAAAGCCAACGCGTATCGGCACGTCTCTTAATCGAAGAAAAACCCAAGGTCTTAATGCTGGCTCGTGGCCCTTTTGTCGAAAGTGAAGGCGGGCGCTTTGTGTATCTGGTTGAGAATAATGTCGCAGTGCGTCGGCCTTTTAAATTGGGTGCGACCAGCATCAGCGCAGTAGAGATTTTGGATGGTTTAAAAGAAGGCGATAAGGTCGTGGTCGCCGGGACGGATCAGTTTGAAAATGCAGAACGCGTGTCGTTGAATAATTAATCGAAATTCTAAACCTCTCAACACAGAGGCACAGAGACACGGAGAAGAAGCAGAGAAAAAAGTCGGGAAAAATCAAGTTGCAAAGCAGCATAATGAATTTTTCTCTATCTCTGTGACTCTGTGACTCTGTGTCTCTGTGTTGAGGGGTTTTTAAAATAGCCAAGGAGTCACTATGTTACACATGAAAAATCTCAGCAAAGTATATCGCACCCACATGATAGAAACCCATGCTCTGCGTGGCTTTGAAATTCACGTCAAGCAGGGGGAATTTGTCACCGTGACCGGGCCTTCTGGTTCGGGTAAAACGACTTTCCTCAATATCGCCGGTTTGCTGGAAGATTACACAGGCGGTGAATATTATCTCGATGGCGTGAACGTCACTGGAATGAACGATAACGCCCGCACGCAACTGCGTAATGAAAAATTGGGTTTTATTTTTCAGGGATTTAATTTGATCCCGGATTTAAATTTATTTGACAACGTCGATGTGCCTTTGCGTTATCGCGGCATGCCAGCGAAGGAGCGCAAAGAGCGCATCGAAGATGCATTGGCGCAAGTTGGTTTGGCCTCGCGTATGAAACATTATCCCGCCGAGTTATCTGGCGGCCAGCAGCAAAGGGTGGCGATTGCGCGTGCTTTGGCAGGCTCGCCCCGACTCTTGCTAGCCGACGAACCGACTGGGAATCTGGACACACAAATGGCGCGCAGCGTGATGGAGTTGTTGGAGGAAATTAATGCGCGCGGCACCACGATTTTGATGGTGACGCATGACCCCGAGCTGGCATTACGTTCACAACGTAATGTGCATATCATCGACGGACAAGTCTCTGATCTGGTACGCAAGGCGCCTAGTCTGGTGGTCGATCATGCCGAGTCTAATCTGCATATAGCCTGAGAGGTGAGTGAGCTATGTTGAGCTATTATTTTTTTCTTGGTTTGCGTAGTTTGCGGCGCAATCCTGTGTTGACAGCTTTGATGGTATTGACGCTGGCGATTGGTGTTGCTGCCAGTGTCTCGACCCTGACGATTTTGCATGTGATGTCGGGCGATCCGATACCGCAAAAGAGTGATCGTTTGTTTGCGACGATTATCGATGTCAATCCAAAAGAAGGTTATGTGCCGGGGCAAAGCTGGACTGATCATCAATTGACTTATAAGGACGTGAGTGCGTTTTTGGCGAGTGGGCAGGGCGAGCGACGTACGGGTCTGTACGGAATCAACGCCGTCGCGGAGCCTGAGCGCAAAGAAGTGGGCGTCATTGGCATGTCAGGTTTAGCGGCAACGGCGGATATGTTCGCCATGTTTGATATCCCCTTCTTGTATGGACAGGCTTGGCATGCAAGTGAAGATAAAGCTGGCGCTGATGTGGTCGTCTTGAATCGAAAAATGGCTGAGAAGTTGTTTGGTACAACCAATCCAGCAGGCAAGAAGCTCAAGATGATGGGTGGGGAATACACTATCTTGGGTGTGATGGACAACTGGCGTATGCGCCCTCGTTTTTTTTCATATAACGGTCGCTCCGCGATGTTTACCAATGAAGACGAGTTTATCGTTCCTTTGAGTAATGCGATCAGGCGCGAGACCTCGCATGCAGGTAGCATGAGTTGCTCGGGGCGTCGTGATCCTGGTTGGCAAGCTTTGTTGGATTCAGAGTGTACTTGGTTTCATTTTTGGTTCGAAATGAAGTCCTCACAACAGCGCGCCGATTTGCAGAACTATATCGACAGCTACGTCAGCGAGCAGCAAAAATTGGGTCGCTTTGAACGTCATGCGCCGAATAAATTGTTTAACGTGCGCGAGTGGTTAATTGAGAAGCGTGTTATTGGCGACGATAGCAAAATCTCTGCGTGGTTGGCATTTGGTTTTTTGTTGCTGTGCCTAGTGAACACAATAGGTTTGTTACTGGCGAAGTTTTCGGTACGCGCCTCCGAGGTGGGTGTGCGTCGTGCGTTGGGCGCATCAAAACGTGAAATTTTTACGCAATTTTTGATCGAAGCTGCGGTGATTGGATTGGTCGGTGCGTTTGTGGGTGTGTTGTTGGCGCTTGGCGCCTTGCAACTCATTGCTTTGCAATCAAAGGCTCTGGCAGCGGTAGCGCACATGGATTGGATGATGTTAGGTGTGACGTTTGTGATGTCGGTGAGTGCGGCAGTGTTTGCTGGCTTGTTACCTACCTGGCGGGCTTGTCAGATTACGCCAGCAATTCAATTAAAGTTGCAATGACGATTCAGGAAAGTGCAAAGGAAAAATAGAATGAAAAATTTACTTGAAATCCGGCCTATATTATCAGCATTGATGCGCAATAAAACAGGGCCACTGTTGGTGGCGATACAGGTGGCATTGAGCTTGGCGATGTTGGTGAACGCAATTTATGTGGTGAACTTGCGCCTTGATGTGGCGAATCGCCCCAGTGGGATCGCGGACGAATCGACCTCGTTTCGAGTCAATGTCAGTAATCAAATTTTGGGTGGACATGAAGACCAGATCGCTATGCAAAAACGCGAAGCTGCAGCTATTCGCGCGGTGCCAGGCGTGCTTTCAGTGGCGCGGGTGAATTCGTTTCCTGTGTCGCGTTCTGGTAGTAATTCAGGCATCGCCGCAGATCGAAAGCAAACTGTGACTACGGCGCAAAGTGCGATGTATTTTTCGCCCGATTCTTTGATCGATACTTGGGGTTTGCGCTTGACGGAGGGGCGTGATTTTACTGCCGATGAATACATGGATATTGATGTGAATTCGTCGAAAGATATTCCTAAAGTCGCCCTGATCTCGTCCGCTCTGGCAAAGAAATTGTTCCCGGGAGAGTCTAGCTTTTTGGGTAAAGAATTTTTTCAGGGAACGGGCGAAGGAGCGAGTGGTTTGCGCATTGTTGGCGTGCTTGAGCGGCTACAAAGTTCGGGCGCAGATGCGGATGAAAGTAGTGAATATTCCAGCATCATGCCTGTCAGATTGACCAATGATCCCTATTTTGGATATGCGGTTAAAACCGAAGTGGGACAGCGTGATCGTGTGATCAAAGACGTAGAGGAAGCTTTGCGTAAAACATCCGCGACGCCAGTCAACGTGCAAAGTGAGACTATGGAGGTGATGCGTAAAGATCGCTATCGCAGCGAAAAAGGTCTGGCGTGGATGTTGCTGGCCGTGAGTGTGCTTCTGATTATAGTGACTGCATCTGGTATCGTCGGCATGAGTTCCTTGTGGGTGGCGCAGCGTCAAAAACAGATAGGTATACGTCGTGCCCTTGGTGCGCGTCGCATCGATATTTTGCGCTACTTCATTTTGGAGAATTGGATTATTACCAGTGCTGGGATCGTGTTTGGTAGTTTGTTGGCGGTCGCCTTGAATCAACTCTTAGTGAGTCAGTTTGAACTGAGCAAATTGCCGTCACTTTATCTGTTCTTTGCACCTCTGGTCTTTTGGTTGCTGGGTGTCTTTGCTGTGTACGCCCCTGCCTGGAAAGCAGCGAGTATTTCACCAGCAACAGCGACGCGTGGTGTGTAGAATAGATAAGGTAGAATCATCGCTATCTTCCATTTACCCCTCTATCCCATGCCGACAGTTTTAATCATCGACGACAACCCCAGTATCGCCATTGCTTTGGATGTCCTGCTTTCACTGCACGACATTCAAAGCGCGAGTGCGCAATCGCCTGAACAAGGCTTGACGCTCTTGCGTCAGCAACAGTTTGACCTGGTGATACAGGATATGAATTTCACTGCTGACACGACTTCTGGTGAAGAAGGCGTTGCTTTATTTGGGCAGATTCGTCAGCAGCATCCTGATTTGCCCGTGATTTTGTTGACTGCGTGGACGCACTTAGATGCTGCGGTGGATTTGATTAAGGCCGGTGCGGCGGATTATTTAGCTAAGCCTTGGAATGATCAACGCTTAGTCGCTACTGTGAAAAATTTGATTGAGTTGGGGCAGGCCAATCGTGCTTTGCAACAACGTGTGCAAAGAGAGCGGCAGCAAAAGCGTGCACTAGAATCGAGCTACGATTTGCGCGGATTTGTCTGGCAAGATAGTGCCACTGAGCGCGTCTTAGGTATGGCATGCCAGGTCGCAAAATCAGATGTGTCGGTCTTGATCACGGGGCCGAACGGAGCTGGTAAAGAGCGTGTCGCTGAGATCATCCAAGCAAACTCTAAAGTGAATGCGGGGCCTTTTGTAGTGCTCAATTGCGGTGCGATTCCGGCGGAGTTAATTGAGGCTGAATTGTTCGGTGCGGATGCAGGCGCCTACACCGGAGCCACGCGGGCACGTGAGGGTAAGTTTGAAGCAGCCGATGGCGGCACTTTGTTTTTGGATGAGATCGGTAATCTGCCTTTGGCCGGGCAAATGAAACTCTTGCGTGTGTTGGAAACGGGGCGTTTTGAACGTCTTGGTTCCAACAAAGAAAGGCAGGTGAAAGTGCGTGTGATCAGCGCCACAAATGCTGATCTCGCCAGCATGATCAAGGCTGGTAGTTTTAGGGAAGATTTGTATTATCGTTTGAACGTGATTCAGCTTACGTTGCCGCCATTGGCGGAGCGCCCTGATGATATCCTGCCTTTGGCGCTCTCATTTTTGGAGTCAGGGAAAACCTTGAGCTCTGGCGCACAACAGAGTTTGCAAGCGCACAGTTGGCCGGGCAATGTACGTGAATTGAAAAACGTGATGCAGCGCGCTTGTTTGTTAGCGGCGCAAGATGAGATCAAGGCGGCAGATTTGGGTTTGCCTGCGGCTGCGAATGTGGTGGCGACTACGTCAGCCAGTCTGGAAGCGGAACCAGACCGCGCGGCGATCGAACTCGCTCTAGCCAGAGCGCATGGCGTGGTGGCGCAGGCAGCGTCGGAATTAGGTCTGAGCCGGCAAGCCTTATATCGACGTATGGAACGCTTGAACATCTCTCGTTAATTGTAACCCGCACTTTTCAGTGACTATGAATTTTCCCCCATTGAACGCCTTGCCTCGCGTAGCACAAGACCCAACCCGACGTGGATGGCGGGTCTCTTTGGTCTGGCGCTTAGCGTTGATTTTGGCCGTAGTTTCTGTACTGAGTGCGCTCGGTTTTTTTCTGTTGACCCTGTATTTTCCTAATGCTGGTGCGGGGAATGTTTTGGTGGCTGTGGTCTTCGCTCTTGGTGTAGGTTGGGCTTTATTACAGTGGCAAATGCGCCCGGTATTGGCCTTGTTTAGAGCGATGGGTGGGACGGTACTCAGTTATCAGGATAGAGATTTTTCTTTTGGTTTGCATTGGCCGCGGCAAGATGAATTGGCTGAATTGGTCGATGCACATAATCAACTGGGGCAAGTGCTGCGCGAACAGCGTCTGGATTTGGTGCAGCGTGAATTGCTGCTCGATAGCATGCTGCAAAACACGCCAGTGGCGATGCTCTTGATTGGTGAACGTGGCTTTGTGGTGTTCGCCAATATCACGGCGCGCCAGTTGTTAAATCATGGTCGCAAATTGGAGGGGCTATCGCTGGAGCAAATTTTGCAGCAAGTCTCGCCTTCCCTGCGCGAGGCGATGGAACAAAGTGGCGATGGCTTGTTCACGGTGGGTGCGCTTCAGGGTGAGAGCGCGACGGTGCCAGCCGATGACAGCGATGAAGATGAAATCTATCATTTGTCGCGACGTGGTTTTGTGCTGAACGGCAGTGAGCATCGCTTGTTTTTGATTCGACATTTGACGGTGGAGTTGCGTCGGCAAGAAGTGCAAACCTGGAAAAAAGTGATACGGGTGATCAGCCACGAACTGAATAATTCTTTAGCACCTGTGGCATCACTGGCGCATTCAGCGGGAGAATTAGTAAGCCGTGGACAGTACGAACGTTTGCCTGAGATTATGAAAACCATAGAAGAGCGCGCCCAGCATTTAGAAGGCTTTATTCATGGTTATGCGCGTTTTGCGAAACTGCCTTCGCCGCGCTTTGAGACGGTGATGTGGTCGCCTTTTATCACTGGCCTGCAGACTCAGGTGCAATTTCAAGTGCGAGGAAAACTGCCTGAGCAAGCGGCGCAATTTGATACCGCGCAAATGGAGCAAGCACTACTTAATCTCTTAAAAAATGCAGTGGAATCGGGATCCTTGCCAGAGGAAATTGCGCTGGAAATTAAGCCCATGCAAGAAGGTGTGCGCATAGAGGTGAGTGACGCGGGCAGTGGTATGAGTGAGACAATTATGGCGAATGCGCTGGTACCTTTTTATTCGACCAAGCGTCATGGAACTGGCTTGGGCTTGGCCTTGGCGCGTGAGATTATCGAAGCGCATGGTGGTCGGATTATGCTGAATAATCGTGAGAGTGGCGGCTTGACAGTCAGCTTGATTTTGCCTGAGCGTGTTACTATCTCGGCCTGATTTTCGTTCATCTTTTTCTGATCGAGCGTTTACACTTTCTCTCAACTTCACGAGTATACAAATGGGAAACAGACTTTCTAAAATCGCGACCCGCACTGGGGATGCCGGCACAACTGGTTTGGGCGATGGTAGCCGTATCGATAAAGACGGCTTGCGGGTACATGCGATGGGCGATGTGGATGAATTGAATTCCCACATTGGTGCTTTGATTTGCGAAGATATTCCTGAGTTAATGAAGCAGGAGTTGTTTTCGATTCAGCATGATTTGTTTGATATGGGCGGCGAATTGTGTATTCCCGGCTATACCTTGATCACAGAGCCGCAAGTATTACGCCTAGACGCTCTGCTCGCAAAATACAATGCAGATTTACCACCACTTAAAGATTTTATTTTGCCCGGTGGCTCACGTGCCGCGTCGATGGCGCATGTTTGTCGCACTGTTTGTCGTCGTGCAGAACGCGCGATTGTCAGTGTAGGAAAAGCCGAGCAAATTAACGAAGCGCCACGCCAATATATGAATCGCTTGTCGGATTTATTATTTGTGTTGTCGCGCGTATTAAATCGTTATGCAGGCGGCAGCGACATCTTGTGGGAAAAAGAACGACAGCGTTAATTCTCTCTGGTTTTGCGCTTCCTAATTTGTCTGGCCTGTTCTAAGATGAAGTATCGATGAGGTATCGATACTTCATGCAAACGGAGATCCATCATGCCAAAATGGTTAGAGCAGGCGATCAAGAATGATGTGGAAATTCTTGAAGATGGACAGTGTCAATTATGCGGCTCCGACACTCTGCATGGCATTAGCGAATGCGTCGCGACCGCGGCGAAATTGGGACATCGTTTAAGCCACGAAAAGGGCGTGCAGCAGCAGACGATTTTTTTGTGCGTTGATGCACACGCGCTACAACATCCGCAAATTCATGGCCGTTGGAATAATCATTTTCATCTCGCCCGCTTGCATTTAATCGTGCATGAAAAAATCCAGTGGACCTATGAAGATTCCGAGATACTCAACGCGGTTCTCGACGCCTACAAACTCAAACATCCGCAGGAATTGATTGCCACTCCCGATCTCACAGGTAAGCATTGCTTGACTGTGATTGATGTAGATGCTTCTCAGAGTGAAGAAGAATTTATTACAATGGTGTGGCAATGGGCAGAACAAGTTTACGCTGCGCACGCTGCAAGCCATGATGTGGCGCAACGCATGGCGAAACAGTTTTATCAGCATAAACCTTTACGGCGCGCCAGCCACAGATGAGCGTGGCAGAAGAAATAGCGCTCGCCTATTGCGCGAAACTGACTTAAGCGCCATCATCTGGTTTTGTTTGTAACTCTCCCTTTATTTTGATTTCTCTGTTTAAAAGACGACCACCATTGCAGGACTTGGGGGCGCTGTCGCAGATTGCGATTGCGCCTGATGCGATCTCTATTTTGACGCAAGCGGCGCAGTATAAAGCTGAGTTGTTGCGTTTGATTGCAAGCGCAGCACGGCGCATTTATTTGTGCAGCTTGTATCTGCAACATGACGAGGCGGGGCAAGAAATTCTTTCTGCCTTGTATGCCGCCAAAAAGCTAAATCCCGATCTGGATATCCACATTCTTGTTGATTGGCATCGCGCGCAACGCGGTTTGATAGGCGAGCAGAAAATACCGGGTAAAGTCGCGGGAAATGCAGCTTGGTATCAGGCGCAAAGTGCGGAGCATGATTGGGCGATTCCTGTGTATGGCGTGCCAGTGCAAACGCGAGAATTATTCGGCGTTTTGCATTTGAAAGGCTTTGTGATTGATGACACCGTGCTGTATAGCGGCGCTAGTTTGAATAACGTCTATCTGCATCAGTGCGATAAATATCGGCACGATCGATACTGGCTGTTGCACAGCACAGCTTTGGCTAACAATCTGGTGCAATGGATGCAGACGCAGCTATTGTCGTCAAATGCGGTGCATCGTCTAGACGCGATAGAAATTCCCAAGACCAAGCAGATACGTTCTGAAATACGCGCATTTCGCGAGCGCTTGAAATCGTCGGAAATCCCATTATCGTCAAGCACCGTCGCACAGGCACAGCATTTGTGTGTGGGTCATGTGATCGGTGTCGGCAACGATACGCGCAATCGTTTGAATCGTAGCTTGTGTCAATTGCTGGCAGCAGCGCAACAACAGATTACGATTTGCACGCCGTATTTTAATTTTCCACTGGCGATTACCAGAGAGATTAATCGTGCATTAAAGCGCGGTGTCCGTGTGTCAGTGATCGTCGGCGACAAGACTGCTAATGATTTTTATATCTCCCCTGATTTGCCATTTAAGGCGATAGGCAGTTTGCCTTATCTCTACGAAATGAATCTGCGACGCTTCGCAAAAAAGCATCAGGCGCACATCGCATCGGGTGCGCTGCGACTCCATTTATGGAAAGACGGCGACAATTCGTATCACTTAAAAGGGATGTGGATTGATGATTTATATACGCTGGTGACCGGAAATAATTTGAATCCGCGCGCCTTCCGTTTAGATTTGGAAAACGCCTTGTTGTTCACAGATCCACGCGGGGAGTTGTTGGCTCAACGAGAGGCAGAGTTGCGCAGCATCTATACGCATACCCAAGTCTTGCAACACTATCGCGAGATCGAGCGCTTACAGGATTATCCGCCTAAGGTCAGACAACTGTTGAGCCGTTTGAGTCGGGTTCGTCTGGATCGCTTGGCGTATCGGGTGTTGTGACGATAAAAAGAGGGAGTCCGAAAACTCCCTTTTTCTATTTATTTGCCCGCCATTCGCACCAGCGTTGATTTGCCAAACAAACTCTCAATCAGATCAACCGCCAACGTCGCGGTTTGATTGCGCAAATCCAAGGCTGGATTTAATTCGACGATGTCGATAGAAGACAAACGGCCTGTGTCGGCGATCATTTCCATGCATAACTGTGCTTCACGATAAGTCGGGCCACCGAGAACAGCAGTGCCTACACCGGGTGCGATATCAGGATCGAGACAATCGAGATCAAAGCTGACGTGCAAATGCGTATTCTCATCGACGCCTTCCAGCGCTTTTAACATCACGGCGCGCATGCCGTGTTCGTCGATATAGCGCATATCAAATACGGGAATGCCCAGATCGTGAATGAATTGACGTTCACCATCATCAACGCTGCGGATACCAATCTGACGTATCTCATCAGGCTGCATCGCTGGCGTATAGCCGCCATAGGCGATTAATTGTTCGGGTCCGTGACCCATTAAGCAAGCAACGGGCATACCGTGGATATTGCCAGTGGGGCTGATGGTGGAGAGGTTGCTGTCAGCATGTGCGTCAAACCAAAGTACGCGCAATTTTTTCCCAGTCTCTTTGCAATGTTTGGCAACTGCACTGATCGAGCCTATCGCCAGGCAATGATCGCCGCCCAACATCATTGGTAATTGTCCTTGTGTCAGGGCGCTGTGCACTTCGTTGTAGACCGCTTGATTCCAGTCTATGGCTTCGTTCAAGTGACGCAAACCATTAACTGGCGCTTGCCATGGATTTGCCGGTCCATGCAAATTGCCATGATCGATGACGTTCAGATTGCGTGCTTCTAAAGCTTGCACTAAACCTGCCACGCGCAAAGCATCGGGGCCCATGCCCGCACCTTTGACGCTAGCGCCAACATCGGTAGGGGCACCAATCAGGGAAACTGTTTTCATTTTTTGACTTTCTATTTTGGTTATCTGGGAGCGCTTTGCTCTTGCGGGCGCCATGATAGTGGATTTCCC
>SXGT01841457.1_pt1 | contig 13115 bp, 12 predicted proteins | sample 3176221 | NCBI WGS metagenome assembly SXGT01 (sample SAMN11356862, study PRJNA531348) | freshwater metagenome | isolation source: freshwater sample F1-120 | place: China: Fuxian Lake, Yuxi | collected 2017-12-25
CCGGCACAACCATCATCACTTTCCTGATGGTCTTCCTGATCCAGTCAACGCAGAACCGCGATACGGCGGCCATGCAAATCAAGCTCGATGAACTGATCCGTGCCGTGCAGGGGGCTCACAATGCCCTCCTTGACCTCGAAGAACTGGGCGAGGACGACCTGAGCAAGATCCGCGCCAGCTACGAACGGCTGGCTGAACACGCCCGTGAGGAAATCCGCCAGGGCAGGCTCGACAGCGGCACGCCGGAGCTGGAAAAAGACGAGAAGCGCCCCTGATTCGTCCTCGGCGACTACGGGCCCCACTTGCAATCCCACGCCGCTCGCGTCACAATGACATGCAGGAAGAGCCGATTGCTTGAGGTCTCCCCATGACTCGTCGGTCCGTGGTTTGGATGCTGGTTGGCGTCTGCGTCGCCGGCGTTTCCGCTTGGTATGCCCGCGAGTTGACGCGCTCGACGCCGACCCCGCCGATGCCCCCTGATAAATCGCCTGCAAATTCCGTCGCCGTCGATTTCAAACGGGACATTCTGCCCATCCTTTCCGGAAAATGTTTTTCCTGTCACGGCCCCGACCAAATGGCTCGCAAGGGTGGCCTGCGTCTCGATCAGCGCGATGCGGCCTTGAAGCCGACCGGCTGGCGCCCAGTGCCCATCGTTCCTGGAAAATCCGCCGACAGCGAGGTCATTCGCCGTATTCTTTCAGACGATGACGACGAACGTATGCCCCCCAGGAAAACCGGCAAGCCGCTGACCGATGCGGAAAAGGACTTGCTCAAACGCTGGATCGATCAAGGCGCCGAGTATCAATTGCACTGGGCCTTCGTGAAACCGGAGCGCCCCAAGATACCTGCCGTCAAGAACAAGGCCGGGGTGATCAACGAAATCGACGCCTTCATCCTCGCGAAACTCGAAACCGCAGGGCTCACGCCGGCGCCGGCAGCCGATCGCGTAACCTTGATCCGTCGACTGTCGCTCGACCTGCGCGGCTTGCCCCCGACCCTCGATGAGATCGATGCGTTTCTTGCTGACGAATCGCGCGACGCCTATGCGAAGCTTGTCGAGCGCATGCTCGCTTCGCCACGCTACGGCGAGAAGATGGCGCTCCTCTGGCTCGACCTTGCCCGCTTCGGCGACACCAGCGGCTATCATCAGGACTCCACCCGGCAGATGTACCTCTGGCGCGATTGGGTGATCAACGCCTTCAATCAGAACATGCCGTTTGATCAATTCACCATCGAACAACTCGCCGGCGATTTGCTTCCGAACGCGACCGACCAGAACAAGATCGCCTCGGGCTTCAATCGCAACACGCGTTTCAACGAAGAAGGCGGCGTCGATCCCGAGGAATACGTGCTCCGCTACAACATCGACCGCACCAACACACTCGGCCAGGTCTGGCTGGGCCTGACGCTGGGCTGTGCCGAGTGCCATACCCACAAGTACGATCCGATTTCGCATCAGGAGTACTATCAGCTCTTCGCCTATTTCACGGGCATCACCGAGCCGATGGTCGAAGGGACGATGGTTCATGGACGACCGCTGCCGCCTCTCCTGATGGTGCCGACGCCTGAGCAATCGAAGGCTTTGGCGGAAGCTCGCAAGCTGCTCACCCAGGCGGAGGACACGATCCGCAAGGAGCTGCAAGCATTCACGTACAAGGATCCGTACGAAGGCAAGAAGGTTCCGGAGATCGTGCCGCTCGAATTGTACCTGGAATCGCAGTTGGCCTGGGAGGTGAAGGCGAAGGACAGCTTGAAACCGCCGGCGCCGATCCGCGACGTGCTACAAATGGAGCCCGCCGAGCGCGATCCGGCCCAGAAAAAGCTGCTACGCGATTACTACCTCCGCAAGATTCACGTGCGTTTCCGTAAGGATATTGCACCGTTCGAAGAGGATGTCGAGACCTTTACCAGGAAGATCCAGCAAATCGAGAACGCGATTCCCCACACACTCATCAGCGAAGAGATGGCGAATCCCCGACCGGCCCACATCCTGATCCGTGGCGACTTCCTGCAGAAAGGCGAGCGCGTCGAACGCGGCGTCCCCGCGATTCTCTCGCCCCTTCCCAAGGACGCGCCGAAGAATCGCCTCGGCCTGGCCCGCTGGCTGGTCAGCCCCGAGCATCCTCTCACCGCGCGCGTTACCGTCAATCGTCTGTGGGCACAGATGTTTGGCTCTGGACTCGTCCGCACGATCGGCGACTTCGGCACCCAGGGCGATTACCCCTCCCACCCCGAATTGCTCGATTGGCTGGCTTACGTATTCGCCTCGACCAGCCCCGAGCGCAAGCGAGAGGGGGAACGCAACGGGTGGGACGTCAAGCAACTCCTGCGCACCATCGCCCTCTCTGCCACTTACCAGCAATCCTCCATCTATCGCAAGGATTGCGCCAAGATCGATCCACAGAATCGATTGCTCGCCTACGCTCCGCGCCATCGCCTCAGCGCCGAGGAAATCCGCGACAGCCTGCTCGCCATCCCAGGACTGCTCAGCAACAAGATCGGCGGCCCGTCGTTCATGCCGTACCAGCCGAAGGACTATTACCGCTTCAAGAACGAGGAATGGACCTGGCACACCAGCGACGGCGCCGACCAGTACCGCCGCGGCATGTACGCCTTCTGGCGCCGTACCGCGCTCCACCCGATGTTCGTCACGTTCGACGCTCCGACGCGCGAAGAATGTGCCGTCAACCGGGCGCGCACCAACACGCCGCTCCAGGCGCTGGTCACGTTAAACGATCCGACGTTTGTCGAGGCCGCCCGTGTCTTCGGCCAGCGCATTTTGACACAAGGCCCGAAGGAGCACGACGCTCGCCTGGCCTACGCCTTCCGCGCCGCAACCTGCCGCACGCCGACCGAGCCCGAAATGAAGATCCTGCGGCACCGCTATGAACAACAGCGTGCCCGGTTCAGCGCCGATCCGGACGCCGCCTCACGCCTCGTCAACGCGGGACAATATGCTCGTGACGCATCGCTGTCCGTATCGGAGTTAGCCGCGTGGACAGCCCTGTGCAATCTGGTGCTGAACCTGGATGAAGTGCTGACGCGCGAGTGATCGTCAGCGAAAGTATAACATGAACGAATGCCTTCACAACCAGTGCTTGCTTAACCGCCGCCGTTTCTTGACACGCACCAGCGCCGGTCTCGGCATGGCCGCCGTCGCGTCGTTGCTCGGTGCCCCCCAAGCCGCTCCCCAGGGGAGCGGCTCAGTAGGTCTCGGTCAAACACACTTCCCCGCCAAAGCAAAAAACGTCATCTTCCTCTTCATGGGCGGCGGCCCCTCGCATGTCGATCTCTTCGATCCGAAGCCGATCCTGCGCCAGCGCCACGGCGAGGAGATGCCCCCCTCGATCCTCGGCACCCAGCGCGTCACGCTGATGACGCGCAACCAGGGGCACTTCAAGACCGCCGCCACGCCGTTCCACTTCCGCAAAGTCGGCCAGGCCGGCCACGACATGAGCGACCTGTGGATACATTTGCCGCTGGTCGCCGACGAGTTGACGTTGATCCGCTCGCTCCACACCGAGCCGATCAACCACGACCCCGCGGTCACGCTCATGCAGACCGGCCGACCTGAGTCCGGCCTGCCCGCCATGGGCTCCTGGCTGAGCTACGGCCTTGGTTCCGAGAATCGCGATCTGCCCGCCTACATCGTCATGATGTCCGGCACCTACGATCAGCCGATCACCACCCGCTATTTCCACTCCGGCTTCCTCCCCAGCCAACACCAGGGGGTCCACTTCCAGGCCGCGGGCGATCCGGTCTTCTACCTGACCAATCCCGCCGGCATCTCGCCCGAGGCCCGCGGCGAGATCGTCGCCGGCATCAACGATCTCAACCGCCTGCGCCACGCTCAAATCGGCGATCCCGAGATCGAGACGCGCATCAACGCCTTCGAGCTGGCCTTCCGCATGCAGACCTCCGTCCCCGAATTGATGAACATCCAGGACGAGCCCCAGGCCACGCTCGACCGCTACGGCCCCGACGTCAGCAACCCGTCCACCTTCGCCCGCCAGGCCTTGCTCGCACGCCGGCTGGTCGAGCGTGGCGTTCGCTTCGTGCAGCTCTTCCACCGCGGTTGGGACGCCCACTCCTCGGTCATCGCCCACACGCGCCGGCAAGTGCGCGACGTCGATCAGCCGATCGCCGCCCTCATCCGCGACCTCAAAACCCGCGGCCTGCTCGATTCCACCCTTGTCATCTGGGGCGGCGAGTTCGGCCGCACCGCCTACGGCCAGGGGGACCTCTCCGCCGAGTTCGGCCGCGATCACCACCCAAGATGTTTCACCTACTTCCTCGCCGGCGCCGGCATCAAGCCGGGCGTGCGCCTCGGCGCCACCGACGAGTTCGGCTACAACATCACCGACCGCCCCATCCACGTCAACGACTTGCACGCCACCATCCTGCACCTCCTCGGCATTGACCACCTACGCCTTACTTACAGGCACGCCGGCCGCGACTTCCGCCTGACCGACCTGGCCGGCGAAGTGGTGCCAGAAGTGCTGGCATGAAATTGACACCGGTGAACGGCCAGCGTAAGCGCGCTGGTAGGAGATTGCCATGAAAACCGAAACCATCGAGATCGTCGATCGCGGCCGCGGGGCGCAGCTTTCTTCAACGCGGATCACCGTGCTCGACATCTTCTACTACCTGCATCGCGGCTACGACTACGATGTCATCCATCAGGCGATGCCCAGCCTGACACGCGAGGAGTTTGACGTCGTTGCGGAGTACGCCAAGGCCCATTACAGCGAACTCGTGGAGTTGGACCGCCGAGCCGACGAATTCCACCAACGGGGCATGGCAGCGCAACACGCCAGGGGGGGCATCTTCGCCGCCAGCGAGAAAAACCTGACCACCGAAGATCGCGTCGCCCGGCTCAAGGAAAAAATGAAGCAAAAGCTGGCGGAGAAGAACGGTGCCCGTCATATTGATTGATACCAACATCGAAGGCCACGGGGCCCACATTTGGATGCGGATGCAATCGGCCGAATGGCGCGACTTCACGACCGCCCTCGACGTCACCTTTCGAATGTTCCCTGAAGTCGGCCTCGATCCGGCAACACCTGACCATGTCGTCTGGCGTTTTTGCCAAACCAACGGCTTCTATCTGCTAACGAGCAACCGAAACGAGGAAACGCCAGATTCACTTGAGGCAACACTCCACCGCGAAGGCACACCGACCAGTCTACCTGTCATTACCCTTCCGCTTCCCGACCGCGTCTATCACAGCCCGACTTTCCTGGAACGCGTGGTGGAAAAAATCCTCGACTACATGCTTTACGCTGACAACATCCGCGGCGCCGGCCGCTTGTATCTTCCGCGAGTTTCGCCCGGCAACCGGCCTGAAATTGACACCGGCGAACGGCCAGCGTAAGCTGGCTGGTAGGAGATTGCCATGAAAACCGAAACCATCGAGATCGTCGATCGCGGCCGAGGGGCGCAGCTTTCCACTTGCCGGATTACCGTGCTGGACCTGGTGCCGTATTTTCACAAAGGCAACGCCTACGACGAGATTCTCCGCTGGATTCCGACTCTGACGCGCGACGAAATTGCCGTCGTCGAGCGATTCTACCTCGACAACAAGGAGGAGTTCGACGACAAGGACCGCCGAGCACGAGAACGCCGGACGGAGCAAATTCGGCTGCAACGCCTGAGATTCCCCGAATCGAAGGAGACGCCAGAAGAAGCCAAGGCCCGACTGCGGGGGATTCTGGATGAACGCCGACGGGAGAAAAATGGTGAAGGGCATCCTGGCTGACAATAACGTGATCGGCCAGGTCGCGTACCTCGCTCAACTGATGCAAACGCACGGTTGGGAAGATTTCTGGAACGATCTCGGCTTGACCTTGGTTCGCTTCGAGGACGTCGGTCTCGCCGACACAGCGACCGATGCGGAAATCTGGCACCGCTGCTAGGCCGACGAATTGATCCTGATCACAGACAATCGCAACGACGAATCGCCGGAATCCCTGAACGCCGCCATTCGCACCTTTTCAACGCCCCAATCCCTGCCCGTGTTCACCATCGCCGATCTCGACAGGTTCGGCACGAGCCGCGCCTACGAAGAGCGCGTCGTGGTGGCGTTATACGAATACCTGCCGAGCATCGATGAAGTGCGCGGCAGCGGGCGACTGTTTTTACCGTGATAATTATTGGTGTCGATTACCGCCGGAGGGTGAAATTGACACCGGCGAACGGCCAGCGTAAGCTGGCTGATGGAAGGAAGGTGAACGCATGACCGAAATCCGCACCATTCAAGACGTGACCGGCCCGACCGTGACGATCGCGGTGCCGCCTGAATTCGCAGGGCAGCAGGTAGCGATCGAGGTCAAGGTCATCACCAAGAAAACCGAACCCTGGGGCGAAGGGCTCAAACGCTGCGCCGGCATCTTGGCCGATGAATAGACTGAGCAGGATGATCGGATCAATGCAGAGGTTTTCCAGGATCGCAAACGGGCCAAATGTCGTTTTTTCTGACTTATAGCACCCATTGAATTGGTAATGATTCACAGACTCAATCTGTCCCCTAATAATAGGACAGTTTCATGCCCTCCCCAGTGCCGCCACGAAAGCCTGACGAAGATATCTTTACGGCTCAGATTGTGCCCGACCCAGAGGAACTACTCAAGAGAGAACACACTCTGAACGGCGGCATTCTATTTGGGCTGGACGGGCATATCGTTGAGATCCAGGCGCGCGCCATGTCGGTCCTCGACGAACCTACTCCGTGGCATCACGCAACGAAGATTTCGGGAATGGCGCGTGGAGCCATCAGCGAATCCCTGGATCGAATCGCGGGCTCGTTTTCGAAGATCGGCTTTCCGTCCACCGAGGTGAGCATTCTCGTCAATCTCGTTCCGGCTGACCTTCCCAAAGACGGCACGTGGCTCGACCTACCGTTGGCAATCATCCTACTGCAAGCCGCCGGGCACCTACCAGACCTACCAGAACACCGCGAGGGCGATTTCATTTTGGTCGGCGAACTTGGAATTCACGGTGAAATTCGCCGCGTCCCTGGCATACTTTCGCTTGCAATGAAAGCCAAGCCCGGGCAGAAATTAATCGTGCCTACCGGCAATGAGAAGGAATGCGCACTCATTCTCGCCAAGCCTGGACACAAGGACTGTGGGGTCTATCCAGTTTCATTACTGTCGGAGGTGGTGGATTTTTTCCAGGGCAGGCGGAAGCTCGATAATGTATTCAAGCAAGGTGGCATTCATTTTGAACACGCCATCGAGAAAGCTCCGGATTTCGGCCTGATTCGCGGCCATGCGGCTGCCAAGGAAGCGGCGTATATCTGTGCCGCTGGTGGGCACAATCTACTGCTGATCGGCCCCCCCGGCGAAGGCAAGTCTCTCCTTGCCAGTGCGCTCCCCGGCATTCTTCCACGTCTCAATGACGAGGAGCGAGTCGAACTCACAAAGATTTACTCCGCATCCGGCGACCTGGCACGCGATGGTCTTGCAGTTTCGCGACGGCCAATGCGTTCCATTCACAGCACAATCTCAAAACCCGCATTGATAGGCGGCGGAAGCGGTATTCCCAAACCAGGTGAAATCACCAAAGCGCATCTTGGCGTATTGTTTCTCGACGAAATTGCCGAATTCAGCGCGGCCACGCTCGATGCACTTCGGCAACCAATTGAAAGCGGCGAAATAACAGTCTCCCGTGCCGGCGCCTCGTTTACCTATCCCTGCCGGTTCACTCTCGTTGCAGCCATGAATCCGTGCCCATGCGGCTATTATGGAACCGACAAATGTCGCTGCAAAAAGAGTGAGATCAAGAAGTACCAAGCCAAGATCAGTGGACCGATTGTTGACCGAATCGACCTGCAAGTGGAGATGCACCGACTTTCGATGGAAGAGCGATTTGCTGAAACGGCATCAACCGAATCGCCCAAAATCCGAGCGATGGTGGAGGAAGCCCGGAATAGACAAACGAAGCGATTTGCAGGAACCGGAATCGCATACAATGCGGCAATTCCGGGTGGTCAGGTCATCAAGTATTGCAACTTCTCCGTCAGTGGATTTGAGAAACACAAGGAAACTGTGTCGAGTCATTCGCTCTCGACACGGTCAATGGACCGCATGGCAAAAGTCGCACGAACGATTGCAGACCTCGTCGGCAGCGAACAGATCGATCCACCTCACGTGACGAAGGCCGCAACATTCGTGGTAGGTGGGATGTTACGCGACGCGTTCTGATCGAGGATGCGCCGCCCCCCAGGGCTTGCGCCCTGGGCTATTTGATGCCGCACCGTTGGTGCTTAAGAGGACAGCGGCTTCTTCGTCCCGCAGGGACGACTGAGAATAGCCCACCACTTTAGTGGTGGGATGACGACGCCAAACCGATTTCTCAGTCCCGCCATGGACGAATGAATCTGGTGCCGCTTCAACCGTCCCCCCAGCACTAAAATGTTGAGCTATTCTCAGGCGTCCCGGCCGGACGAATGCGCCGAAATCGTGTCGCGTTCTTGGTCACCATTTCCACGTCGCCCAAACCCACCTAATCCGATCGTCATACTCAACAATCAACGCCTCGCCACGTGATCCACCCGGGCGCCTCGATCAGGTAGCCACGGCTTCGACGCGGGTCGCGCGGGTCCGTTACCAAACGGTGTTTTTTCTCTCGGACAGTTTCGTGCGTTAAGTGCATTAAGTGCGTTAGTTGCGTGGAAGTAGGGGTGTCGCTGCACGAATGCACGAAACGAAGTGAGAGGGGAAATGCAATCCGGGAATCCACCCGGCTTACCCCCTGCTTGGCTGGCGAATTGGAAAAACGAGCATCCGAAGCCATTCAATTCCAACGACTTAGCTGCCGTTCCCAATTCGCCAACTCGCGCGATCATCCAAACAGATCCAGCATCGGCGTCCCCGTGCTCACGGGGCGGGTGAAGCCGTCGCGGCCGAGGCGGGTTTCGGGGGCGATGTTGAGGGCGTGGTAGATCGTCGCGCCGAGGTCCTGCACGCGCACCGGGCGGTCCTTGACGTAGGCGCCGATGCGATCAGTTTCGCCGTAGACGGCGCCGCCGCGGATGCCGGCCCCCGCGAGGATCGCCGACCAGCAGTTCGGCCAGTGCTGACGGCCCGGCATGATATTCGGCTGATTGATTCTCGGCGTTCGGCCGAACTCGCCCATGACGACGACGAGGGTGCTTTCGAGGAGGCCGCGGTCGGTGAGGTCGGTGAAGAGGGCGGAGAGCCCTTCATCGAGGCACGGCAGGCACCAGCCCATGCCGTAGGAGCCGGTGCCGAAGGCGTTGCCCATGCCCATTTCGCTGCCGTGCATATCCCAGCTGGAAGCGGGGGGTCCGCCGCCACCCTGGCCTGGCGCGGCGCCCGTCCAGCCGTTGACGGTGACGTAGCTGACGCCCGCCTCGACGAGTCGGCGTGCCAGCAGCAAGTTTTGGCCGAGCGGGTGCATGCCGTACCGATTGCGGACGGATGCGGGCTCGCGGGTGAGTTCGAAGACTTCGCGTCCGCCGCGGCCGTTGGCGAGATCGATCGCGCGGCGTTGCAGGTCGTTCCAATCGCGCGTCGGGCGCGTTTCATCACTGCCGCGATCGGTGTTGACGGCATTCAGCAGACGCTGGCGGTCTTGCAGACGTGCGGGTTCGACGGCCGGCTGCAATTCCTCGGGAGCGCGGAAGGTCGGCATGGCGGGATGGTTATTCGCGTTGCCGACGAAGAGCGGCTGATACTGGGCGCCGAGATGGCCGCCCGAGCCGATGTTGGGAGCGCAGAATACCGGATCGCCGACGCAGCGGATGAGCCAAACGTAGTTGGCGATGTTGCGCTCGCTGGGCCGCAGGCGGGACATGATCGAGCCAAGGTACGGCGAATCAGCCGGAGCACCGGCCTGGCCGCTCAAGAGGTGATGCATGGCATCAAAGTGGTTGCTGATGTTGCCGACGTGGGTCATCGAGTTGATCAGCGTGAAGTGCTGCGTCATGGTGGACAGGCGCGTGTGCAGTTCGCTGATCCGCATGCCGGGGACGCTCGATGCGACAGGCCGATAGGGGCCGCGGATATCGTCGGGGGCGCCGGGCTTGAGATCCCAGGTATCGAGATGGCTGGGGCCGCCGCACAGGAGGACGAAGATGCACGATTTCTCGGCAGCACCGCTGCGCAAGCCTCGCTCGGGGTTCACGCTGGCAGCGACGGCGCCAGGCATGCCCATCGCCAGGGCGCCGATGCCGCCCGCCTGGAGCAGCTTGCGGCGTGAGAGCAGCCTTGGCGCTTGCGGTGCGGAGTCGCGGTATGAACTCATGTCAATCCCCCCTGGATGGTAGAACGTTCCAATTATCGTGAATCGGGCTCCGTGCTCGCCAACTTGAGAAAATACACGATCTCGGCGCGTTTGTCTATCGAAAAGCTGGCGAAGCAGATGGTTACTTTGCCGTCGCGGAGAACTTGGCGTGCGGCGTGCGATGCACGATCGCCTTGGCCTGGGATTGCACGGTGACGATTTCCGCTAGGACGTCCGCGACGCCGGATCCGGAGTCTTGCGCTTCGATGCTCCAGGTCGTCTCCCAGTGGCCCCCCGCGGGGAGGGCGACCACCCTGCCCTGCTGGCGTTCGAAAGTCTTGAAGTTTGGATAGTTCGTCGCGGGCTCCAGACCCGTGACGTAGCCGTCCTCAAGGGCTGCGGTGTTTTTCCACACCGTGAAGCACGGCAACTCCTGGCGATTGAAACGAAGCACGAGGCCGCGGTCGCGGGCGTGGTTGTAGAGCATCGCCAGCGTGCGGCCGGCGGTGTCGCCCAGAAGATCGAAGCAGTAGACCTGCTCGGCAAAGCCCGCGGCCGGGCCGGCGTAAGTTTCCAGCGTGTCGATCCCCTCTGCGGCACGCGGCGTAATCGGCGATACTTCACGAATAGGCACGGCGAAACGGCTGCCGGCCTCCAGCAGCGGCGCGCCCAGGTTGCAGTGATAAAGAAGTTGCATCTCCGCCGACTCGCCGCCGCGGTTCTCCACATGATCGTGAATGACCACGCGATTGGAGCCCGGCACCGTGGTGTAGGTCGTCGTCAAGACGAGATGCGGATAGAAGATGCCCCCTTCCTCGATCTGGCCCGTCACGCTCAATTCATACGGTGGATCGAGGCCGACGCGGACTTCCACATAATAGGCCGGCTGATTGGCGATGCGGCCATGCAGCGGCAGAAGATCACGCCTCGTTCGGCCGGCGCGGTCGGTGTAGACATCCTCGCCGGGGGGACCATTGGAGGCGAGGCCGCAGCGGCACAGCCATTCGTCGAAGCCAGTCAGCCAGCCGATGTTGCCACGATCGGACGTGTTGACGAAGCTGGGATGAACGGGGCCATGCACCGGCGCCTTCCAGCCGAGATAGATATCTTTGTAATGCCCGTGCCAGAGCCCCATGCCACGCGTGGGGAGGATAGAATACGAGAACGCGCCGTTATCGACTTCGATCAGATCGATGCCGTCACGCAGGCCGCCGCGCAGGGTGCGCTTGTGGATCGACCAGTGATGGGGAGAGCCCAGTTGCAGGCGGTCGCTGCCGGTGCTGAAGTTCTCGAGCCAAACATCGTTGACGATGTCGGTCAATGTCCAGGTTCGATAGCGTTTCACGGCTGTTCTCCAGGGAATTAACCACAGAGACAGAGAGGAATCCGGGAGGAAGCAGGCACGATCATGCTGCGCCTGCCGGCGTTTGGCCGGACGCGAGATTCTTCAAGACTTCCAGGTGACGGCATTTCATGTCGTGATAGGTCTGGGCGAAATCTCGTGCTTGCGCGTCTTCGAGCAGCGTCAATGCGGCGGCAACCTGAGCGATTTCCTTTTCGTTCTCGGCTACCAGCTTCGGCACGAGGTAATCGAGCGTCACGAAATTCATCGTTGTGAAGTGAGAGGGATACGAGCCGGTCTTCGGCAAACGCACATGCATTTTCTGGAGGGAGCGCGACAGGCGGGCAACCGCGTCGCGTTCTTCGTGCGCGAGGGCGAGCACGCGATGGAAGGCAGCCTGCCTGGGATCGGCGGAATAAGGAAACGCCTCGCTCACGTATTGAAGGAGCGATCCGGAACCCAGCGCAACCAGTTGCTCCAGGAGCTTCAAACTGCCGACATCCATGGATTACTCAGCTCCTTGGGGGAGTAGCTTCTCGGGGCCGGCCCCCTTGCCCTTGGGACCGCCGCCTTTGGGGCCCATCCCTTTTGGCGCACCGGGAAGTCCCTGCGGCGGTTCGGCCACGAACGCTGGTGTCCTGCGAAAGCCGGCGACGCCCTGCGTGGCGCTGGCCTCGGCGAGCGGATTCCAAAAAACGCCCAGGCCAAGCACCACCAGTGCCAGCGCGCTGACGTATGCCGCCTGTAAGACAGGGGCCGGCCTGGGCTCGACAGGCCGATCCTCGACTTGCTCCAGAGTCTTCTCGAGGATCATCACCTTGAGCACCTTCACATAGTAAAACAGGCTGATCACCGTGTTCAAACCGCCCGCCAGCAGCACGCTGTACATCGTCCACTTCAAGAACGGCTTGTCCGCGTAAACCTGATCGGCGGATTCGTACAACACCGTGAAGATCTGGAATTTCGCCGTGAACCCTGCCAGCGGCGGCATGCCCAGCAGGCTCAAGAGGAACACGCCAAGCATGATGACCAAGAGCGGCGAGCGATAGACAAAGCCCCGGAAGTAGGCCAGGTCTTCCTGCCCGGTAAGATTCCGCAGCATGGCAACGACCGCAAAGGCGCCGAGGTTCATGAAGAGGTAAGTAACCAGATAGAACAGCACCGCGCCGGCGCCGTCCTTCGTCATGGTCGCCAGCCCCATCATCATGAAGCCGGCATGCGCAATCGTTGAATATGCCAGCAGCCGCTTGAGGTTGGTCTGCCCATAGGCAGCGAGATTGCCGAATGTCGTGGTGGCAACCGCAAAGACGGCGAGCACCGGCACGAGATAATCGGTCGCCTTGCTCCAGGCGGCGTAATGGTCCACGCTGCCAGTGAGCCCGCCAATGCCCAGAACGATACGTGCCAGAAGTGCAAGGGCCGCCCCCTTGGACGCGACCGAAAGAAACGCGCCGACTTCAGCCGCGGCCCCCTCGAACACATCTGGACACCAGAAGTGGAACGGCACCGACGCCAGCTTGAAGCC
>SXGT01281126.1_pt1 | contig 13114 bp, 10 predicted proteins | sample 3176221 | NCBI WGS metagenome assembly SXGT01 (sample SAMN11356862, study PRJNA531348) | freshwater metagenome | isolation source: freshwater sample F1-120 | place: China: Fuxian Lake, Yuxi | collected 2017-12-25
CTCGGAGCCGGCGTTGAAGCCGACCCAGCCGAACCAGAGGAGGCCCGCGCCGAGGAGCACGAAGGGCGGGTTGTGGGGCACGTGCGCACCCTTCGCGAATCCGACGCGCTTGCCGAGGACGATCGCGAGCGCGAGGGCGGCAGCACCCGCGTTGATGTGCACCGCGGTTCCACCGGCGAAGTCGATCGTGCCGACCCCGAAGGTCTCCTGCAGACCGTAGGTGATCCAGCCGCCGTCGACGAAGGAGCCGTCCTCACCGAGCGTGAAGTTGAACACCCAGCTCGCGACGGGGAAGTAGACGAGGGTCGCCCAGACGCCCGCGAAGATCATCCATGCGCCGAACTTCGCGCGGTCGGCGATCGCACCCGAGATGAGCGCGACGGTGATGATCGCGAACGTGGCCTGGAAGGCGGCGAAGGCGATGAGCGGGAAGCCGCCGGTCGGCTCGGCCGCTTCGTCGACGAGACCCGCCAGGAGGATGTTGGAGGTGTCGATACCGAACCATCCGTCAATTCCCACATTGTTGGCGAAGGCGATCGCGTAGCCGTAGATCGCCCACAGGACGCCGATCAGGCCGATCGCACCGAAGCTCATCATCATCATGCTGATGACGCTCTTGGCCTTCACGAGGCCGCCGTAGAAGAACGCCAGGCCCGGAGTCATCAGAAGCACGAGCGCGGCTGCGAACAGCACGAACGTGGTATTGCCTTGATCCATTGTGTACCTCTCTTTGTTGCTGCGAAGGATGCACCGTTGGGTCCATGGAGGGGTCACACCTCGGGTACGCCAGCCAGTTTGTCGACGCGACGTTTCGCCGGGGGTGCCTGTCGTGTTTCGTTACTGTTACGCGGCCGGGCCGTGTGTAAACACTGTGTTTCGGCGACCATCCGAGGTGCTGTGAGTTCGAACGCTCACAGATCGGGCCGCGCGGCGCGCTAGGAGATGCCGTGCGTGAGCGCGTTGAGGCGGGACATCGCGCGCAGGTACTTCTTCCGGTAGCCGCCGGAGAGCATGTCGTCCGGGAACACCGCGTCGAGCGGGGTTCCGTCGGCGATGAGGTGAACCTGCGCGTCGTAGAGCCGGTCGACGAACGCGACGAACCGAAGGGCGTCGGTCTGGTTCGTGAACGGCTTCACGCCGGTGAGCCCGACGGCGGCGAGTCCCTCGACGATCCGCACGTAGCGGGAGGGGTGGACTCGGGCGAGGTGCGCCAGGAGCTCATCGAACGAATCGAGCGTCGCGACGCCGTCCACTTCGGCGAGCTCTTCGGAGACGTTCGGGGAGACCCGCGCGTGGGCGTCGACGTCGCGGCGACGGTAGTCCAGGCCGTCGATCCGCAGTGTCGTGAACCGGGAGGCGAGGGAGTCGATCTCCCTGAGGAAGTCCTGGGCTGCGAACCGCCCTTCGCCGAGCGCGTTGGGAGGCGTATTCGACGTTGCTGCGATCCTCGAGCCCGACGCCGCCAACTCGCCGAGCAGCCGCGCCATGAGACGCGTGTCTCCCGGGTCGTCGAGTTCGAACTCGTCGATGCACAGAAGGGATGCACCCTTCAGGAGTGCGACCGTGTCCGCATAGCCGAGCGCGCCGACGAGGGCGGTGTACTCGATGAAGGTTCCGAAGTACTTCCGGCCCGGCGCAGCGTGCCAGAGCGCGGCGAGAAGGTGGGTCTTGCCGACGCCGAAACCTCCGTCGAGGTAGATCCCCGGAAGGGTCGGCGCAGACTTCCGACGCGAGAACAGTCCTCCGCCGGAGCCTCCGAAGCCCGCGAGGAACGCCCGAATAGCAGCGACCGCGGCGCCCTGCGACGGGTAGTCGCGATCCGGCCGGTAGTTGTCCAGGCTCGCGGTGGCGAACTGACGCGGCGGCACCAGCTGCGCCACCATCTCCGCTCCCGAGAGGGCGGGATGCCGGTCGATGAGCCGTGCGGGGGTGGCCGGTGCTTCGGCACTCATGGACTGCCTCGATCAGGGTCGGAGTATGTGTCGAAGTCTTACAGCTCACCATCGTTCCCTCAGGGCCACTGCGTAGATTCTTCTCAGAGCCCAACCAGCCTAACCCGGCCCACGGAGACTCCCGGCCAGTCCATCAACGGAGGAATCATGCCCGTAGAACTCGATCCATCCCCTGAGCTGGCGTCCTTCGCTCATCCGGAACGCCTCGTCACCGGCGAGTGGCTCCAGGCTCACCTCGGCACACCGGGTCTGGTCGTCGTGGAGTCTGACGAGGACGTACTCCTGTACGAGACCGGGCACATCGAGGGCGCCGTCAAGATCGACTGGCACACCGACCTCAACGACCCGGTCGTGCGCGACTACATCGATGGCGAAACCTTCGCGGCCCTCCTGGGCTCCAAGGGCATCTCGCGCGACTCGACCGTCGTCATCTACGGGGACAAGAACAACTGGTGGGCCGCGTACGCGCTGTGGGTCTTCAGCCTCTTCGGCCACCAGGATGTCCGGCTGCTCGACGGCGGCAGGGCGAAGTGGGAATCCGATGGCCGCCCCTACACGACGGTGGTGCCGACTCCGACCCCGGCGGAGTATCCCGTCGTCGCGCGCGATGACTCCGCGATCCGCGCCTACAAGGACGACGTGCTCGCGCACCTCGGCAACCCGCTCATCGACGTCCGCTCCCCCGAGGAGTTCACCGGCCAGCGGACCACGGCGCCCGCCTACCCGGAAGAGGGCGCTCTTCGCGCGGGCCACATCCCCTCAGCCCGGAACATTCCGTGGGCGCGAGCCGTCGCCGAGGACGGCACGTTCAAGTCGCTCCCCGAGCTCGAAGAGATCTACCGCGGCGAGGCGGGCCTGCAGGACGGCGACTCGGTCGTCGCGTACTGCCGGATCGGCGAGAGGTCGAGCCACACGTGGTTCGTCCTGACGCACCTGCTCGGCTTCGAGAACGTCCGCAACTATGACGGCTCGTGGACGGAGTGGGGCTCGGCGGTGCGGGTGCCCATCGTTACCGGCGCCGAGCCCGGCGAGGTGCCCGCCCGGTAGCGGCCGGTAAACTTCGGTGATGACCGACGAGAACCTCCCCGCACGACTGGCGGACATCCGAGAGGAGTTCCTCGGCCTCGAGGTTCGGGATCGCCTGCAGCTCCTGCTCGAGTTCTCCAACGAACTGCCGGAGCTTCCCGAGCGCTACGCGGATCACCCCGACCTCCTGGAGCGAGTCGAGGAGTGCCAGTCCCCGGTGTTCATCTTCGTGGAGCTGGACTCCGATGACGTGGTGCACTTGCACGCCACCGCCCCCAAGGAGGCTCCCACCACGCGAGGGTTCGCGTCGATCCTCGCCCAGGGCCTCGCCGGTCTCACCGCTGCCGAAGTGCTCGCCGTCCCTGACGACTACCCCAACACGATCGGGCTGACGGAAGCCGTGAGTCCCCTGCGCATCCGGGGCATGACCGCATTGCTCGCCCGGACCAAGCGGCAGGTGCGCGAGAAGATCGCCGCGTGATCCTCACTCGAGTGCATCCGGGCCCCGCCGTCTCGATCGACGGCGCCGAGGCGGGCAGCCGCGACCAGCTTCTCGAGTGGTATCGCCCCGGGTCGGCCGACTGGGTTCGACTCAATCTCGTGATGAGCGTCAACGGAAGCGCCGCTGGCCCCGACGGCACCTCTGAGTCGCTCACGAACGCTGCCGACCGGCGGATTCTCGGGGTCATCCGCGAACTCAGTGACGCTGTGCTCATCGGCGCCGAGTCGGTGCGGGCGGAAGGCTATCAAGTCCCCCGGCGCGCGAAGCTGGCGATCATCACGAGTTCGGGCGATCTCTCCGGGCACCGCCTCGACCCGGAACTCGCGTCGCAGATCATCATCGTGTGTCCTGAGTCGGCCGCCCAGCGCTCCGCCGAGTCTGTGCCCGGGGCCCTCGTTCTCGTCGCCCCCGACGACGCCGGGCGCATCTCGCCCGCGCAGACCGTCGCCGTCCTGAGGGATGCCGGCTGCCGCAGCATCGCGTGCGAGGGCGGCCCATCGATCGCGCGCGCCTTCCTGGACTCCGGCGTGGTCGATGACATCTGTCTCACGGTGAGTCCGGTCATCCGGGATGCTTCGCTCCCGGTCTTCGGCAGCCCGCTCGGCGATCACCCGGTCTCGCTCCGGCACATCCTCACCGACGACGACGGGTTCCTCTTCACGCGCTGGGCGTATTGAGCCGGTCGAGCCAGTCACCGATCGATCGCTCCCACCTCTCGCGGTCGAAGTTCCACAGCTTCGTGTGACGAGCCGTCGTGAATCGCTCGTAGGTCACGATGTCCGGTCGCGCGAGGGCAAGCGCTGCGGATGCGGTCGACGGGACGAAGCCGTCGTCGTCGCTGTGCAGGATCAGAATCGGAACCGTGAGCTCGGCGGCGCGAGAGACGAGATCGAGGCGTCCGAGATCCACGGGCTCGTCCTGGCCGGTGATCACGCCGGCCCACGTGCTCGACAAGAGGGTGAGTACCGACTTCCTGATCACCGGCGGAAGTCGGTTGAGCTGGGCCTGGTAGGTCAGTGCCGTCACCCAGTCGACGACCGGCGAGTCGAGAACGAGCCCCGCGACGTGCTCGGCCAGCCGCGACCTCGTCGCGCACTGGAGCACGGTGGCCCCGCCCATGGACCAGCCCATCAGCACGATGCGACGGGCTCCGCGGTCGAGGGCGAATGCGATGGCCGCCTCGACATCCCGCCACTCGGTGTCGCCGAGCGCGTAGCGATGGTCGGGGCTCTCGGGAGCATCGCCGTCATTTCGATACGAGATCAAGAGGCTCGAGTATCCCGCCGACCGGAAGACGCTCACGGCGCGGAGCGCCTCCTGCCGTCGTACCGCGCGGCCATGGACCTGGATGACCCAACGATCGCCGGGAGTCTCCGAGGGGATGAGCCACGCGGGAGCGGGGCCGAGTTCCGTCTCGACCTCGACGTCCTCCCACGGAACGCCCAACTCCCCCGGGCCGAGATAGAACCACCCGCTGAATCGGCCCGCCCGAGCGGACTCGAGCGAGCCGAAGTCGACGCCGAGGAGCTGCCGAGTGACCGTCTCCGTCGAGTAGTCGATGATCTCGCCCACGCGCGCATGACCGGCATCCCGAGCGAACCACAGGCTGTACCGACCGGGGGTGAGCGAATCCTCGGTCGCCTCGAGCGTGACAGCTCCCTCGCCCACGGAGAGGATCCTGACGTCTTCGACTCGCCGACGCGGCGGCGTCACGACGGTGCGAGCGAAGAAGACGGTGACGAAGGCTGCCGCCGAGAGCGCCGCCACCGCGATAGCTGCTGCACCGATTCCCGCACCCAGCACGACTCGACGAGCCAGTCCGTTCCGGTACCTCGTCATCGCCCCTGCCCTCGCACGGCCAGCGGCGTGCCTCTCGTGAGTTGGACGTGCACCAGCCTAGTGTTCTGAACGTGCCCGACACGCAGACCGTGCAGCCCCCCGGCCCGTTCGCCGCCGCGGTGGCGTCAATCCGCGCCGCGTCGATGAGGCCCGAGCTCATCGTGACGGATATCCCCGCGCCGGGAACTCTCGCGCCGTGGTCGTTCGCGCTCGCGGCGGACGTGTCGCCGTCCCGTCACGGCACCGACTCGGACCTCGGGACCGGCCGCTTCGTTCTGCTCTACGACCCTGCGGCGCCCGAAGCCTGGAACAGCGTCTTCCGGGTGATCTGCTACGCGCAGGCTCCGCTCGAGACCGAGATGGGGGTCGACCCGTTCATCGCGGATGTCACGTGGTCATGGCTCATCGACGCTCTCAACAACCGTGGAGCCCACCACCTCGCCGCATCGGGCACGGCGACGCGGATCCTGTCGACGGGCTTCGGTGAACTGGCGTCCCAGGGCCAGGGTGCGCAGATCGAGTTGCGGGCGTCGTGGAGCCCGACCGACGAACACCTCGGCAGTCATGTGGAAAGCTGGGGTGATCTGTTGTGCATGCTTGCCGGTCTGCCGCCGGCGATCGAGGGAGTGAGCGTATTGTCTGCCCGCCGAGTAGGACGTGAGTAGTCCCGACGACGCCAGCACGCCTCCGGAGCCGGAGGCTCGGGTGCAGGCCGCCCACGGAGTCGTCGACGTGATCGCGGATCGCGCGGGCTACCTCCATGCCGTCGAGGCCATCCGCGCGGGTACCGGCCCGATCGCCATAGACGCCGAACGCGCCTCGGGCTACCGCTACTCGCAGCGCGCCTATCTGATCCAGATCTTCCGACGCGACGCGGGCACCTTCCTGTTCGACCCCCCGGCCATTGGAAGCTTCGACGAGCTCAACGACGTCATCTCCTCCGAGGAGTGGATCCTTCACGCGGCCAGCCAGGACCTGACCTGCCTGCGAGAGGTCGGTCTGCACCCGACGCGGCTCTTCGACACCGAACTCGCGGCCCGGCTCGCGGGGCTCCCGCGGGTGGGACTCGCCACCGTCGTCGAAGAGCTCCTCGGCATCCATCTCGCGAAGGAGCACTCCGCAGCCGACTGGTCGACGAGGCCCCTCCCTCAGGCATGGCTGGTCTATGCGGCGCTCGACGTTGAGCTGCTCGTCGACGTGCGGGAGAAACTCGCCGAGATCCTGGAGCGCGACGGCAAGACCGAGATCGCCGCGCAGGAGTTCGAGTCCGTGCTGGGCCGCGACTTCGTCGTGGTTCGCGCCGAGCCCTGGCGCCGCCTCGGCGGCTTGCACACCGTTCGCGGTCAGCGCGGGCTGGCCGTCGCGCGCGAACTGTGGCAGGCGAGGGATGACTACGCGCGCGAGATCGACACGGCGCCGGGCCGTCTCGTGCCCGACTCCGCCCTCGTCGCGGCCGCTCGCGCCCTCCCCGAGTCGAAGCGGGACCTCGCCGGCCTGAAGGAGTTCACCGGTCGGGCGAGTCGCTCGCAGATCGATCGCTGGTGGGCGGCGATCCAGTCCGGCGTCGCCACGAACGACCTCCCCGCACTCCGCGTCGTCGGTGACAGCGTGCCGCCGCCGCGCGTGTGGGCGGACAAGAACCCGGAAGCAGACCGTCGGCTGAAGCTCGCCCGGGCCGCGGTGACGGCAATCGCCTCCGAGTTGTCCATCCCTGTCGAGAACGTGCTGACGCCTGAGTCGCTGCGACGAGTCGCCTGGACGCCTCCGACGCCGACAGACGAGGAAACTCTTCGGGAGGCCCTGACGCAGCTCGGCGCCCGCCCATGGCAGCTTGACGCAACGGTACATGCGATCGCGGCTGCGTTTGTCGAAGCCAGCCAAACGCCCGAACCGGCCACCGACGGCGATTCGTAGGAAGAATCAAAGGATTCCGGGCCTCCAGCGGGCGAACCTAGGATCGAAGTCGACCCAAGGAAACGTGGAGGCATTGTGGCCGAAAGAGCTGAAGTCGTATTCGTGGACGGGGTTCGCACCCCGTTCGGACGGGCCGGCGAAAAGGGCATGTACTGGAACACCCGCGCCGACGACCTCGTCGTGAAGGCCATCATCGGGTTGCTCGAGCGAAACCCGCAGATCCCCAAGGATCGCTACGACGATGTCGCGATCGCGGCAACGACCCAGACGGGCGATCAGGGTCTCACGCTCGGGAGGACTGCCGCTCTGCTCGCCGGACTCCCCCGCTCCGTGCCGGGCTACGCGATCGACCGCATGTGCGCGGGCGCGATGACGTCCGTCACGACGATCGCCGGCGCCATCGGATTCGGCGCCTACGACATCGGAATCGCCGGCGGCGTCGAGCACATGGGCCGCCACCCGATGGGTTTCGGCGCCGATCCCAACCCCCGATTCCTCGCGGAGAAGCTCGTGAGCGCCGATGCGCTGAACATGGGGAACACGGCGGAGCGCATCCATGACCGCTTCCCTCACCTCACGAAGGAGCGGGCGGACCGTTTCGCGATGGCGAGCCAGAAGAAGGCGTTCGCCGCGTACGAGGCGGGCAAGCTCCAGCCCGACCTGATTCCGGTCGCCATCAAGAGCGACGCGGGATGGGGGCTCGCGACCCGCGATGAGGCGCTTCGACCGGAGACGACGCTCGAGGGCCTCGCCGCCCTCAAGACCCCGTTCCGCCCCCATGGTCGGGTCACCGCCGGCAACTCCTCGGGTCTCAACGACGGCGCGACTGCGAGCATCATCGCGAGTGCGGACGCGGCGAAGGAGTTCGGTCTCAGCCCGAAGATGCGGATGGTGAGCTTCGCGTTCGCCGGTGTCGAGCCCGAGATCATGGGAATCGGCCCCGTGCCCTCTACCGAGAAGGCGCTCAGGAAAGCCGGTCTCACGATCGACGATATCGGCCTCTTCGAGCTCAATGAGGCTTTCGCCGTTCAGGTGCTGTCGCTTCTCGACCACTTCGGGATCGACGACGAGGATCCTCGGGTCAACCAGTGGGGAGGCGCGATCGCCATGGGACACCCGCTCGCGTCGTCCGGCGTTCGTCTCATGATCCAGCTCGCCGCGCAGTTCGCCGAGCGACCGGATGTCCGGTACGGGCTCACCGCGATGTGCATCGGACTCGGCCAGGGCGGCAGCGTCATCTGGGAGAACCCCCACTACAAGGGAGCAAAGTAATGGCCACCGAGACACCCGAACGCTTCGCCAAGCTCGCCGCCCTGTCGGAGGATGAGGTCGTCACCCGCTCCTTCGTGCGGGATGTGCCCCTGAGCGGGAACAAGACACTGGCCCTCGTCACCCTCGACAACGGCATGGACCACACCCGGCCGAACACTCTGGGCCCGAAGACCCTTCTCGAATTCGCGGCCGTCCTCGATGAGCTCAAGGAGCGCGCATCCCGCGGAGAGATCGCCGGCGTCGCCGTGACGGGTAAGCCGTTCATCTTCGCCGCTGGCGCTGACCTCTCGAAGGTCAGCGAGATCCCCGATCGCGAGACGGGACTCCAGATGGCGCAACTCGGCCACTGGGCGCTCGGCAAGCTCTCCGAACTCGGCGTGCCATCCTTCGTGTTCATCAATGGACTAGCGCTCGGCGGCGGCGTGGAGATCCCCCTCAATGCTGACTATCGAACGATCGACAGTTCGGTTCCCGCGCTGGCCCTCCCCGAGGTCTTCCTCGGCATCATCCCGGGCTGGGGCGGAGCGTGGCTCCTCCCGAACCTGATCGGCATCGAGAACGCCCTCAAGGTCGTCATCGAGAACCCGCTGAAGAACAACCGGATGCTCAAGGGCCCCGAAGCCTTCGAACTCGGAATCGCCGATGCGATGTTCGAGCCGGCGAACTTCCTCGAAGACTCCATCCGGTGGGCGGGCGGGGTCATCTCCGGCACCATCAAGGTCAAGCGGAAGCATGAGCCCGGCAAGATCGAGAGAGTCGCCAAGTGGGACATCGCGATCGGAATCGCCGAGAAGATGCTCAGCAGCCGCATCGGCCGGGTAGCGCAGTCCCCGTACCGCGCGCTCGAGCTACTCAAGGCCGCGAAGAACACGGACAAGGCGACGGGGTTCGCCGCTGAGGATGAGGCGCTCGCGGACCTTATCTCGGGCGACCAGTTCCGTGCGAGCATCTACGCGTTCAACCTCGTGCAGAAGCGCGCCAAGCGACCAGCCGGCGCCCCCGACAAGTCGCTCGCGCAGCCGGTGACGAAGGTCGGCGTCATCGGGGCCGGTCTGATGGCGCGCCAGTTCGCCCTCCTGTTCGTCAGGCGGCTCCAGGTGCCCGTCGTGATCACCGATCTCGACCAGTCCCGCGTGGATGAGGGCGTGGCCTGGATTCACCGTGAGATCGACGAGCTCCTCGGCAAGGGGCGCATCTCCTCAGATGAGTCCAACCGGCTCAAGGCCCTCGTGACGGGGACCACGGCGAAGGAGGACTTCGCTTCGTGCGACTGGGTGATCGAGGCGATCTTCGAGGAGCTGGCGGCCAAGCAGGAGGTCTTCGCCGAGGTGGAGAAGTACATCACTCCGGAGACCATTCTCGCCACCAACACGTCATCCCTCTCGGTCGAGCAGATCGGCGCCAAGCTCGAGCATCCCGAGCGGGTCGTCGGATTCCACTTCTTCAATCCGGTCGCTGTCATGCCGTTGATCGAGGTCGTGCGCACCCCCCACACCACTGACGCCGCACTCGCGACCGCGATGGCGACGGCCGCAGCGCTTCGCAAGAACGCCGTGATCACGCGGGACACCCCCGGGTTCGTGGTGAACCGGATTCTCGCCAAGGTCCTGGGCGAGGCGATGCACGCCGTCGAGCAGGGAACACCGTTCGACACCGTCGTCGAGGCCATCCGTCCGTTCGGCCTGCCCATGGATCCGTTCGTTCTCCTCGAGCTCGTCGGGCTCAAGGTCGGAGCGCACGTGCTCGACACTCACCACGCGGCGTTCCCCGAGCGGTTCTTCGAGAGCCGGGCCCTGCACGAGCTCGCCGAGTACGGCAGCATCCTCGAGAAGGACGGCAAGGGCAAGGTCAAGGGCATCGATCCGAAGGCTCAGGCCATCGTCGACAAGCACCGCCCCGCGAACGCGATCGCGCTGTCGGCGGAGGAACTGCGCCTGCGATTCGAGGACGGCCTCGCGGACGAGATCCACCGGATGCTCGAGGACTCGGTCGTCGCCGCCGCAGAGGACATCGACCTCTGCATGATCCTCGGCGCCGGGTATCCCTTCCAGATGGGCGGCGTGACGCCGTACCTCGATCGTGTCGGCGCCTCCGAGCGTGCGTTCGGCGACACGTTCCACCACCCTCCGATCCGCGGGGTCTAGGCGCGAAGACAGAGGCGCGGGTCGGGATTCCGAGCCGCGCCTCTGTCTGTAGGTTCTAGAACGCCGCGAAGAACGAGTTCAGGATCCCGTCGAGAACGGTGGTCTTGTCCGCCTCGGACACCAGCTGAGCCGTCACGATCATGAGGTGTGTGTTGGCCGCATCCTTGGTCACGAGGACGACGTAGTCCGTAGTTCCGCCACCGCACGCCGTGAAGTAGCTGAACTCGCCGACGTAATAGCTGTCGTCGTACGGGCCCGAGCCGTCGAGGGTGCAGTCGAGCCCCTCGGTGAACTGAGCCATTCGCGTGGCGATGTCATCCCCGACGGCATCGGCCGATGCAAACAGCGTCACGCCCGGCACACCCCACGACCCCGCGAATCCAGCAATATCCGGGGAAGCAGTCAGGGCCGCGAATTCGACTCCCGAGCTGTCTGTGGCGGGCGACCCGTCGATGTCAGTCCACGTGTCCGGCACGTCCACGACGATCGATCCGCTGTCGTCCGAGATGGAGACGAGACCACCCGTCGGTTCGGGCGCCGATCCGTTGTTGCCCGAGCTATTGGTCGACACGGCGACAAGCTCGTCACCATTGAACTGACCTTCGTAGTACGTGTTGTCGGACGGACGATAGACCTCGACATCGATGACCGCCTCGTTGCCTTGCGTCCGAATGACCTGGCAGTACTCCTCCAGTGAGCCCTGCATGGCCAGCGGTACGCCGCCCATCGTCACCAGCACATCGCCCGCCTCAATTCCCGTGACATCCGCCGGCCCGCCAGCCTTCACCGACGTGACCCACACTCCCTGCGGAGTCCCGTCATCCAGGGGGGCGAGAGCCTCAGCGTTGATGCCCAGGCTCTGGACGGGCTTGCCGTCGATCAGATCCTGAAGGACGGGCTGAACCTGATCGCGGTGGATCGCGTAGTTGTAGTCGTACTCGTCCCACCCTGCGTAGTTCACGCCGACGACGCGACCGTTGGAGTCAACGAGAGGACCGCCGGAGTTGCCGCCGCGGATCCTCGCGTCGTGCTCGATCACGTGATCGAGCGAAGCCCACCGGTCCTCCGACGGCACGTCCGCCTTCGAGACGATTCCTCGGGTCAGCGTGAAGTTGGGGTCGCCGAGCGGGAAGCCCGCCGAGTAGACGTCGAGAGCGGTCTTGATCTCGCCCTCGTACCAGCCCATGAAGGGGAAGCCGGAGCCGTCGACCTTGATCACTGCGAGGTCGAGGCACTCCGATGCGCCCAGGACCGTCGCACCATAGGTGGTCGACTGGTCGCAGCCCACCCACACGTCGAGCGTGCCCGCACCGGTCACCACGTGGTTGTTGGTGACCGCGATGCCGTCCGAACTGATGAAGAATCCAGAGCCGCGCCCGCCCTGGGCCGCAGCGTCGAGGGTGAGCGGCTGAACGAATGTGCCCACCGCCTCGATCTGGATCGTCGCCGACTGAACGCCGTCGAAGTCGACGGCGCTCGGCCCGCTGGGAAAACAGGAACTGAGCGCCAGCGCGGTCGTCGCAAGAACGGCGACACCCGCGGCGACACGCGTGTGTGAGGTAGCAGAAGGCACGTGAAGTCCTCTCGAATGTGCGGAATGTGATCCGATACTATTCGAGGCGGATTCAGTGCGCGAGAGCTACGACGGGTGAATCCGGGGGGACGCCGGAAGCTCCTCGGGCAGAGGGCGCGCGACCGGAATCTTGCTCCCGAGTACCTGAGCCACCACATCCCGTGCAATGTCCTGGGCGGTCAGCCCGACCCTCTCAAGGATGTAGTCGCGACTGCCGTGCTCGAGGAACTCATCCGGGAGCCCCAACTCCGTCACGGCGGTGTCGACACCCGCCGCCCGCAGGTCCTGGCGAATACGAGTTCCGATCCCACCGACCCGGACGCCGTCCTCGATGCTGATCAGAATCCGATGGTCGGCCGCGAGTCCGATGATGGACTCGGGCACGGGCACTACCCACCGCGGATCGACCACGGTGGCCCCGATGCCCTGGGCGGCGAGCCGTTCTGCGACCTGCAGGCCGAGCTTGGCCATCGGACCGACGGTGACGATCAGGACATCTTTGTGCGCTGCTTCGCGGAGGATGTCGACGCCGTCGTCAGTACGCCGGATGGCCTCGAATTCCGTGCCCACGCTCCCCTTGGAGAACCGGACGACAGTCGGACCATCATCGACGACCACAGCCTCGCGAAGCTCCTCGCGCAGGCGCGTGGCATCCCGCGGTGCCGCGATCCGGATGTTCGGCACGACCTGCAGGATCGCGAGATCCCACATGCCGTGGTGGCTCGCGCCATCGGGGCCGGTGACGCCGGCCCGGTCGAGCACGAAGGTGACGCCCGCTCTGTGCAGCGCGACATCCATGAGCACCTGGTCGAACGCTCGATTGACGAACGTGGCGTACAGCGCGACGACGGGATGCAGTCCCCCGAACGCGAGGCCCGCGGCGGAGGCCACC
>SXGT01629486.1_pt1 | contig 13114 bp, 11 predicted proteins | sample 3176221 | NCBI WGS metagenome assembly SXGT01 (sample SAMN11356862, study PRJNA531348) | freshwater metagenome | isolation source: freshwater sample F1-120 | place: China: Fuxian Lake, Yuxi | collected 2017-12-25
GAGGACTCGCCGTACGGCTCCGTATGGATCGAATTGCCGAAGGCGATGTACCCCGAGAACAACCCGCTTTCTCGTTCGGGAATCGGCAATCACGAAGACCTCATGGCCTCCTCCGTCGAGGACGTTCGAGCCTTCTACAACACGTGGTATGTGCCTAACAACTGCGTTTTGGCCGTCGCTGGCGATTTTGACCCGGCGGCTGCAAAACGGTGGATCGCCGAGACCTTCGGAGCCCTGCCGCGCAAGGAATTGAGTGAAGTTCCAAAGCGGGTCGTGCCCCCAATGCCCGACGTCCCCACGACCGCCTTCGTGGAAATCCAAGACGACGTGGCCTTGCCTGCAGTTCTGATGACTTGGCACACACCGGCGCTGTACGCCCCCGGAGATGCCGAATTGGACTTGCTTGCCGCCGTTCTCGCGGGTTCCGACGACAGTCGATTAGTAAAGCGTCTTGTCTATACCGATCAATCGGCCCAAGAGGTATCCGCAGCGCAGTATTCGGGGCGTTGGGGTTCGCTGTTCGTGGTTCAGGCGTATGCCGCCCCCGGGCATTCTCTGGAAGAGTTAGAAAAGGCCATCGACGAAGAGTTTTCCGCGTTGATGGGCGCACGCCCCATGTCGGACGACGAGCTGCTGCGAGCGCGCAACAACCGCGAACTCGACAAATTGTACTCAGCGGAATCCCTGATGGGCCGCGCCGAGCTCCTGCAGAGCTACCGGATGCACGTCGGACGATATGACTATTTCACCGAGGATTTAGCGCGCTATCGCACCGCCGATGCGGCCAGCGTGGCGCGCGAACTCGCGAAGTTGACCCCCGCGCGCCGCGGCCGCATTCACGTTCTGCCGCAAGGGGAGGAATGATGCGGTCCTTCTGGTTGCTCCTGATGTTTGCCTGTGCTCCGAAAGGGGGTTCCGTGAGTCCAGTGGTGGATCCCAATTTTCCGGCCGTCCCCAACCCCGGTTCGCCCGCGGTATGGTCACCGCCGGCACCGGAAGTGTTGAAGCTTGGGGATGAAAGTCCTTTGTACCTCCACGCGGATGCAAAACTACCGCTGGTAAGCATCCGCATTTTGATCCCCACCGGTTCGGTCGACGATCCGGGCAAAAAGTGGGGCGTCGCTGGGCTGACCGCCGCCATGGCCCAGGAGGCTTCAGGCGATCTGTCTTCGCTGGAGCGTTCCGCGGCCTTTGACCGATTGGCCGCCAAGTTTTCCATCGACGCCGGCCGTGAATGGACGACGGTGTCGCTGGAAGTGCATCAAGATCGCCTGAAAGAGGCCATCCCGTTGGTTGCAGACGCGATCCTGGAGCCCAAATTCCTGAAGGAAGACTGGGATCGCGTTTGGACGCGGCATATGACTGGCCTTGAGCAAAGCCTCGACGACAACGCCGCCGTTTCGGCCCAGATCGGGCCGCGCCTGTGGTTTGGCGACGAACACCCCTACGGGCATTCGGTCGGGGGCACCCTCGCTTCCGTCAAGTCGATTGACCTAGACGACGTTCGAAAATTCCACGCCGCGAACTACCACAGTGGTGGCGCGGTGTACATCGCCGTGGGCGCCGTGGATGCCGGCACGCTGATTCCGATGTTCAACGAGGCTTTTGCTGCATGGAAGGCAAAGTCTCGATCGAAGCGAGAGTACCCTGCCCCCAAGGCGACCAGAGGGCTGTGGTTTGTGGATAGCCCGGGATCTTCGCAGACGGTGATCCGCGCCATCATGCCGGGTCCCCACGAACGCCAAGACTACGCGCGCACCGAGTTGGCTCGCATTGTGCTTGGGGGAAGCTTCACTTCCCGCCTCAACCAGAAGCTACGCGAGGAGAAGGGGTACACCTACGGCGCCCGCCTGGGTTTGTCGCAATGGAATCACGAAGCCATGATTGCGGCGACCACCAGCGTGCGAAGCGACGCCACCGCACCCGCATTGGCCGATTTGATTGCCGTGATCGAAGGCGCCCGCGACAATGGGTTCACCGAAGCCGAGGTTTCTCGGGCCAAAGCCCAAGCCTTGACCGACCTTGTCGACGGCGCCGAATCCCGCGCTTCCCTCGCCGGGACGTACGCGTTGGCGATTTCGCAAGGACTCGACCCCGTTTCCGTCGCGAAGGTCGGCGAAGAGATGGTCGGCCCCGATGCGGCAGCGATGAAAGCAGCGACTGGCGAGTGGATCGATCCCTCCAAAGCGGCGATCCTCTTGGTTGGCGACAAGGCCACCGTGCTCCCCGCCCTAGAAGCCGCCGGTTTTACGGGGTGGGTTGCCCTGGACAATCAGGGCGCACCTTAGAGCGCGCTATCTGTAGGCACTGATCCCGGCGTCGCGCGCGATGTGTGTCACCGCGCCTCGGTCGCGACCGACGCTCAGTGAATCATGGTTCCGGTTTCGGGAGCGACCTCGACCGCGAACACCTGCTCCGGCGTTAACTCAAGCTCGGAGCGGATTCTTTCGTTTTGAGCTTCGACCGCCTGTTGAGCCTCACCGATGTCGACCGACTTCGAATACTGGCTTCGCAGCTTGCTTGCCGACGCCGCCGGAAAAGAACCTCCGATCATCCCCACCAATGACGCGCCAAGACCCACCGCGCCGACCGTCGCCCAGGTGCGCGCTTCCTCTGGGCTGTTCGCGTCCAGGCTACCAAAATACCCCACGACCGAGGTCACAACCCCCGCCACACCTACGCCGTAGTAGATCCGCGAAACCCATTGTTTGCGCTTCACCCGACTGGTCAAGGCTCTTGACTTTTCGAACTGCCCGACGCTCGCGTAATAGGAGGGAACATCCAACCGAAGTGGCCCTTCGTACACCGCCCAACTGCGGGAACTGGAGATCGGATCTTGGGTGATACTCACGCCGCCCATGCCGAACGGACTGGGGCTTACGGAGGATCCACCGCCGGAATAGCTGACCTCCCCTCGAACCTCCAAACGACGACGACGATACTCTCGCACCTTCGCCAACAATTCGGGAGAAATCGCGCGGGGCGGCTCAGCAGGTTTGGTGTAGTGCGCAGGATCGGGCGTTGGCACCGAACCCAACGCGATCGCAATGGTTCCCGCGTAGGTTTCGCCGACCTGAGCAGCGATGATCGCTCGATCGAGCCCCGCATTGACGCCGGGAGATTCGCGGTTGCCCTCGCGAAGGCCACGAAGGTAGATTGCACGGTTCTCGGCGGATAACGTCTGCGTTGGGGCGAGCAGGTCTCGAAGCCTCGCCTCATCGGCCACCGATAGCGCAGTCGCAGCAGGAGCCACGTGCGGCGCCGGTTCTGGAGCAGCCGGTACCGCCAACGGGGCCTCCGCCCATGCGCTCGTCCCACACCATACCCCAACCACCAGACTGCCCAGGGTCATGACGCCTCCCATCAAACGATCGTAGCTGGCGACCGCGGATCGCGCATACTCTGTTGTATGGACCCTGCGTTCGATCCATTTGTGGGGACTCCTGCGCCGAACCAGCTCGGACCCTACCGCGTGGTAGAACGCATCGGCGTTGGCGGGGTAGGAACGTTATTCCGTGCCGTTCATCAGGATACCGGCGTCGAGGCCGCCGTGAAGGTCTTGAAGGCCCAGTTCTGCGACGATGAAGGCATGCGACAACGGTTTTTGGCCGAGCCGCAAACCCAAGCCCGCCTGGACCACCCCCACGTGCTTCGGATCTTCGAATGGGGGGAATTCGACCAACAACCGTGGTTTGCCATGGAGCTTGCGACGGGATCTCTAGAACAAATCCACGAGCCTGTCCCGGTAGAGCAGGCGTTGGAGTGGATTTTTGATGCACTCCTGGCGTTGAGCGCCGCGCATCGGGTGGGCATCATTCACCGCGACGTCAAACCCCACAATCTGTTGTTCGGCGCCGATGGAAAGATTCGCCTGGCGGATTTTGGCTCGGCGCGGCTGCCTTTGGCGGGGGCGACCTTCCCAGGCGAATGGCTGGGCACCCTCGGGTACATGTCGCCGGAGCAGCGCCAGGACGCGCGTTGGGTGGGGCCCGCATCCGATGTTTCCGGTATGGGAGCGACTCTTTTCCGCATGGTGACCGGCCGTGCGCCGCCGGGGCTGTTTGAGGGAGGCTTGGAGGCCAAAGCGGAGGATCTTCCTCAAGCTGTCTTCGAAGTAGTCGCACGGGCCACCCGGTACCGCGCCGACGAACGTTTCCCGGGAGCGCGGGCCATGGCGACGGAAGTCGCGCACAGTTGGTCCAGAATTTCCGGAAAACCGGCGAGCTCCTGGCTCACTCGCCTGCACGAGCTGGCGCCGCCCGCGGACGCCACAGCCCCTCGCGCGCCGGTGCGCGATCTGCCACCGCCTCCTCCCCTTCCGTGGTGGCGACGGCTGTTTCGGTGGTGGGAGACCAATCAATCGGTGGAATACGGGCTGTGGGGCGGGGTCCGCGACGACGGCCCAATCACGCTAGAACTGGCGGCCAACGCCGCTTGGGCAACCTGGGAGAGCCCGACGGGGATCCGCGTGACCCCCCTCGTCCGCGAAAATCCCTTCCGCTGGCGAGAGCAAAGAGATGGCGGTGGTACCTATATTATCGGTCGGCAGGGTTCGAACATCATCGCCGCGTACGTGGATGCGCGATCGGGCACTCGCACTGAGTTTACTTTGGTGAATGTTGAAAGCGCCGCAGGCGATCCCCGTTCACGGTAAGATCGCACCGAAGAGGCACCCCGCTTGGAGAGTCTACCGCTCGCACCTGTCGCCGAAGGTAGGTTTGAGCTGCTTTCACGCCTTGGTGAAGGTGGCATGGCCTCGGTGTGGCGTGCGCACGACCGCTTCACCAAACGCGACGTTGCGCTTAAACTCTTGCGTCCAGATGCGGCTTTGCGGCGAAGCCACCGCTCCCGCTTTATCGCTGAAGCGCAAACCATGGCGTCGCTGGGCCACCCCAATGTCCTGCAAGTCTACGAGATCGGGGAAGACAAGGATTACGTTTGGTTTAGCATGGAGATCGTCGAAGGCGGTGCGCTCATCGACGCGCTACAGCGATCCGGCCGTATCCCGGCAATGCAAGCATTGCATTGGTTGTTTCAGGTCCTCCAAGCCCTGGCAGCCGCGCACGATCGCGGTGTGGTGCACCGCGACGTCAAGCCGGACAACATTCTGATCCGGCGCGACGGCTCGATCGCCCTCGGTGATTTTGGGATCGCCCGCATCCGCGATGTCGAATTCACCCACCGCACGCGCCCAGGAATCGCGATGGGCACCGCGGGATACATGGCTCCGGAGCAGCGCGAAGACGCACGGAGCGTCGGTCCGCCCGCGGACATCTATGCGGTGGGCGCTACGCTCTACGCTTCCATCACCGGATTAGAACCTCCCGATCTGTTCGCAGCGCATCTGGACCCCCGCTTGTTGCGGCGGGTTCCGCCGGTAGTGCGCGACGTGATTTTGAGAGCGTGTAACTACATGGCCGAAGCGCGTTTTCCGGATGCTCGCGCTATGGCGGTCGCTGTGGCGCACGCCCATGACGCCCTGGCACGTGGCACCGGCACGCCCGAGCAGTTTGACAGTTGGATGGCTCACTTTGACACTTGCCGGTTTGCGAGCGCTGCGCGCCCCCGCGGGCGCGTGCGCATGACTGCCGCGACCGAGGTGCAGGAAGATCCCCTTGCCGACCCGTTTTCCATCGAGGGCGCGCAAGTTTCGTCTGAGCCCGTCGCCGAGGTGCCGCGAAAAGAGTTCATTCTGCTCGCGATCGCGGGCGCCGTGATCGCCTGGGCCATGCTGCAGGCGCTGTTGCTGGCGTGATCAAATCGTCAAGTGACTTTACTATTGTGCCCACCGGACGCTTTCCAATACTCCTGGAACAATCGATAAAATGGCGTCGATGTCTGCAGCAGTATTGGTGCGCCCGAGGCTAAAACGCACCCCGCCCGCAGGCTCCGGATCCCCCATCGCCACCAACACCGGCGAGGGCTCCACACTCCCGGACGCGCACGCCGCCCCCGAAGACACACATACCCCCGCAATGTCTAAGGCTTGCACCAGGCTCTCTCCTAGAAGGCCCGGGAACACCACCGTGGTGGTGTTGGGGAGGCGCCGATCCGGACACCCGATACGCCGAGCTCCAAACTGCCGCAACCCCGCCCACAACTGCTCCGAGAGGCCTCGGACGTGTTCGGATTCTCGGTCCAGCTCCCGCAACGCGACCCGGCACGCTTCGCCAAAACCCACCACGCCCGCGATATTGACCGTGCCGCTGCGCCGGCCGCGTTCCTGGGCTCCTCCCCGCAACAGGGGCGGGAAGGGATCGCCATTGCGCAATACCAGCGCGCCCACGCCCCCAGGCCCCCCCAATTTGTGCGACGAAAGCACGACCGCATCGGCATCGGAAAGCTGAAGCGGAATGCGGCCCGCCGCCTGTGTGGCGTCCACATGCAAGAAAGCACCTATGGAGCGCGCTTCCTCCCACGCGCGTTCGATTGGCTGAATCACACCGGTCTCGTGGTTGGCCGCCATCAGTGAAACCACGCCCACATCAGGGGAAATTGGCCGCACCAGCACCACTCCATCGGCCCCCACCGCCCAGCGCTCTACTCGTGCGCCTCGCGCTTCCAAACCCGACAGACAGGCCTGCACACAGGGATGTTCGATGGGACTCGCCACCACACCGGGTCGGCCCGCCAACTGCCAAGCCCCCAACAATGCGGTGTGGTTGGCCTCGGTCGCTCCCGAGGTAAACACCACACCCGTGGAGTTTCCTCCGATCAACGCCGCCACTTGCTCACGCGCTCGCTCGACAGCCATCCGGGCGGTCTGTCCCGCGCGGTGCACGGAAGCGGGGTTTCCAACGCGATCCAACCAGGGCAGCATCGCCTCGCGAACCTCCCCTCGCAAAGGCGCGGTCGCATTGTGATCGGCGTAGATCATCCGTTCTCCTGGGAAATCTTCGCGTGCGCCTTGATCCTCTCCACCGTCTTGGGGCCGATCCCCTTGACGCGAGTCAAGTCTTGCAAGCTTCGAAACGGGCCAAACTGTGCCCGCCAAGCCACCATACGCTTGGCGATCGCGGGCCCCACTCCTGGAAGGCGTTCCAGTTCCTGTGCCGACGCGCGGTTGATGTCGATCGCTCGCTCGGCTTTCGGCGGCACCTCCTTGCTCGTCAGTGGCACCGGCTGTCGCGCCACCTCACGGGATTCCTCGGCGACAAGCGCAGGTTCGCTCACGTATGGCGCGAGCTTACCTAGGACCCGACCACCCACCCCGCGCACCCTGCCAACGCCACCGCCGGAACGAAAATCCCCACGAAATTCCCGGTCCTCCACGATTCGCCGCGCCACGGAAGGTCCGATCCCCGGAATCGACGCAAAGGCCGCCGCATCCGCCGTGTTCACATCGAGCGCCTGCCCAAACAACGGCGGAAACGCCGGGTCCCGAACCGTCCAACCCCCATCCGCCCAAACCACGCGTTGCCCCTCACGGAGCTGCTGATCGGCAACGCCCCCATCATCTCCCCCAGATGCCCGAATCGCCGCCAACAACGTCGGACTCTCCAGAAGAAACACCCCCGAACGCGGAAGATCGCCCTGCACCTCCACGAAAACGCCCGCCGGCCCCGGCCCCTCCCAGAGTCCCCTGCCCCAAAGGAACAAACCGATCAACGCCGAAAACGCGAGCGTCGTGCGGCGGCTGGGGAGATCATTCGGCAAAGCAGACCTCCAGCTGGTCATGCGCGGCCCCGTAACCTTGCGCTTCGATTCGGCGACCTTCGCCCACTTCGGTAATTCGCACCTCCAACCGATCTGAGGCCACCACAAACCGATCGGCCCATTCGGCGACCAACACGGCATCTCCACGCTCATCGAATCCGAGTGTTTCCAGCTCGCTTTCGTCCCCGAGGCGGTAAAAATCCGCATGCCAAAGGGGTAAACGCCCCCCTTCGTGCACCTGCACCAACACGAAGGTGGGGCTCGGAACCCGTCCCCTGATCCCCAACCCTCGCGCAATACCCTGCGAAAAAGCAGTTTTCCCTGCGCCCAAGTCCCCGATCAGGGCCACAAAAGCCCCCGGAAACAGCGCGCGGCCCAAGCGCTCGCCAATCGCCTGGGTCTGCTCCACCGATGTCGAATGTATGGACTTCATGCGCCGATATGGCCCGGTTATGCCCGCCTCGTCAAGGAAATCTAGGACCGATGCTCAACAGCTCGTCGATGGCAACGGGAACCCGTTCAGCGATATCGCTCGCCGTCCATCCGTTGCTACGCTGATTTTCAAGCAGCTCGCCGGCCCGGCCGTGCACCCAGGCGCCCAGGCGAGCGGCGGTCGCCGCGTCCACGCCGCGTGCCAATAACCCCCCGATCACCCCCAGCAATACATCGCCGCTGCCGCCCGTCCCCAACACCGGCGAGTTGGTGGGGTTCACGGAAATCTGGCCATCGGGGCTCGCGACAAGCGTGTTCCTACCCTTGAGAAGGGCGGTTCGACCTTGCGTCAGGCGACGCGCCGCTCCAAATCGATCGCCCTGAATTTCCGCGGTTTGTACTGCCAAGATCCGCGCCGCTTCGCCAGGATGCGGCGTAATGACCCGTTGATCGCTCTGCGACGGAACCAGGGCCGCCAACAGGTCCGCATCCCAGACCGCGGGCAAGGGTCCCGCCGCCCAAAGCTCCTGCAAGCGGCGCAAAATCGGCTCCCCAAGGGCCCCTAGGCCGGGCCCCGCAGCCCAGGCGGTGCGCCCGACGAGAGCCGCATCGGACAGGCCCTCCTCCAAGGGGATCCACATGGCCTCGGCCGGCAGTCCGGCAAGGCGTACCAGCGCGTCTCGAGGGGTCGCCAGGGTCAGGAGGCCCACCCCCGCTGCCAAGGCCCCACGAGCCGCAAGAACCGCGGCGCCGGCCATGCGCTCGGAGCCCGCCACCAGAAGCAGGTGTCCCGAGCGGTTTTTATGGTCGGTTTTTCCGCGTTGCGGCCACTCTTTCGCCAAACTCTCGGCTTCGGAAACCGAGGCGATGTGGTCCTCCGCGGTCGCTACTCCGTCTTGGCCGAGATCCACCCCCCGAACTTCGCCCGCGTTCTCGAGGCCATCGCCCGTCAATAGCCCCGCTTTTAACCGTCCAAACGTCACCGTCATCGTGGCGCGGACGGGAATTCCGAGCGCCATGCCGGTATCGGAGTGAATCCCGGTCGGGAGGTCCGCCGACACCACCGGCCCGGGAAATGCGGCGATCTGCGCCGTCACCCGGGATACTTCTTCGTTGAGTGGCCGGTCCAGTCCGGTACCGAAGATCGCGTCGACGACGACGCCAGCATTTTCCAGACTTTGGACGCTTGGGATCCGCAGCCGATCGCAAACCGCTCGAAAGACCGCGGCATCCCCCCGTGATGCGGACGCCATGTGCCAAAGACGAACTTCGAAGCCCCATGCGGCCAGCCATCGGGCGCAGCCATAGCCGTCACCGCCATTGTTCCCGCCGCCACAGACGATCACCACTCCACGTCGAGCTTCCATCGCATACTTTTCAGCGATGGCCGCCGCGAGCCCGTGCGCCGCGGTTTCCATCAATGCCACCCCAGGCACCCCCGCCGCAATCAGGCGTCGGTCCAGTTCGCGGCACTGAGCGCCGGTCGAAACCCACTTCATCCGAGGGCCGTCATCGCGACCCGGGTCACATCCGCGGACACCGTTTCCACGACGCCCGCATCCATCCCCTCCACTAAAATCCTCAATAAAGGTTCCGTTCCCGAGTATCGAACAAACACTCGTCCTCCCGTTCCTAAGGCCTGTTCCCCCTCCGCGATCGCATCCACCAGAACCCGTACCGTTTCCAGGGGCGGGCGTGCGGTAATCCTCACCTTCGTCAGGCGTTTCGGGAAGGGCACATACCCGGCGATCGCACCAGTCAGAGTCTCGTGTTCCGAAAACGCGTACTGCAACGCTCTCAATGCAGTCACCACCCCATCCCCGGTGGGCAAGGCGTCGGAAAATAGCACATGTCCCGATTCCTCACATCCAAGCGTCGCTTCCCCTTGTTGCAGGGCCAACGCCAAATGGCGATCGCCCACGGGCGTCCGAATCACCTTGACGCCCGGAAGCGCGGCCTCCAAACCCGCATTGCTCATCACGGTCACGGCCAGGGCTGTGGCCCCCGTTGCACGCGCCAAAAGGAACGCCAACGCGTCCCCATCGACCGGCCCCGCCGCCGTCACCAATCGGCAACGATCGCCGTCGCCATCCACCGCAAATCCAGCATCACAGCCTTGTTCTCGAACGATATCTGTCAATTTCTCGGGGTGCTCGCTGCCCACCCCATCATTGATTCGGCCCTCGGTACCGATCAACACCCAATTCACCGGCCATTGCGCCAACCATGGGCGCAAAACGACCGCAGCACCATTGGCGAGGTCGACGGCAATACGCTTTCCTTGGAGGGAATCGAGGTCGCCCACCGCCAGCTCCAGGCGGCTTAGATACGCCGGCAGCCCGTCGGCGTGCCCAAGCTTCCCTAGCGCTCCACCCTCGCTCGGAACCGCCATTTCGCGCTCAAGCCAGGCGTTGTCTTCATCGTTCAGCTTGAGGCCACCGGGGCCGAGCACCTTAAATCCGTTGTCCTCCGCCGGATTGTGCGAAGCCGTCAACATCACCCCGGCATCGCCCAACCCCGCCGCCAACGCACACGCCAAGCCAGAAGTAGGTAGAACGCCCAAGGAAACAGCTGAACCACCCTCACCGGCGATCCCGGCGCAAAGGGCGGCCTCCAACACCGGGCCGCTCTCCCGAGGGTCGCGCGCCACCGCAATGGTCGGCTGAGAACCTCGCGATCGCATCCATCGCACCATGGCGCGGCCGAGCGACATGGCTACTTCGGGGGTGCACGGATTTCGTCCCGCCGTGCCGCGAATTCCATCTGTTCCAAAGCGAACTCTGCTCATCGACGCGCCACTCCCACCATCGAGGGTTTTACCGCCGCCACCCGGATCTCGCCCGTGCCTGGATGCACCACCGTCAGCCTTACACCCTCCTTCGGGCCATAAACCACATCGTACCTCGGCCTATCCGAATCGGTGGATAGATGGGCGATGACCAAGACCTCGTCTGGAGAGATCGCCTGCAATTGTTGAGCTGGCCCCTGAAGAGTCACCTGAACCGTTGAAACCAGGGGTGAGTAGCGATCACTTCCAACGATCGCCACCGGCACCGCTTCAAACACCCGGGATTCAAACAGCGGCGCGATGTCCACCACCGCGCGCACCTCGGTCACCCCGACCACGGATACGCCCCAAGGAAGCTCCAACTCCACCGCCTGATCCACATCCCCGGACAACCCCGAAACGTCAACGGGTTTACTATTTACGGCGCGCAGGCCGGCGACCGCCGCCCGGGGGCCGCGCAACTGCACGACCGAAGGCTCCACTTTGGTTGATACGACCGCAAAACCGTCCTGCGGATCACCCACAATGGCGGGGCTCACCCGAACCTTCTGAATCGCTTCTCGGTCGACGTACACTCGGGCCGCCGCCGGTGAAAATCCAATCACTGACACGGTTTCCGGTAATCCTTGAATGTCCAGCGACGCGAACTCGACAGTGTGCTCTCCCACACCTACGTCGCCAATATCCGCTTCAATCTTCATCTCTTGGTTGCTCGCCCGACGCAAGGCGGAACGCGTACCCTGTACCAACAACGTGATCGAGTTCGGAAGCGGTTCGGTGGTGGTCAGCCCGTTGGGCAGGTGCCATACCAGGCTTACCCTCAACTTTCCGTCATCGAGGCGGTCCTCCTGCACGTAGAACCAAGCTCCACACGCCAACAGCACCGCAACAAATTTATAGGCGAGATTCGCCCACAAACCCCGAATCCAACCCATCATACGGCTAACCATTGGCTGGCCTCGTCTCAGGTCGCACCGAGCCCAACAACGCCTGCAATCGTTCGCGCAGGTCGTCAGCGTCCGCAATCGGCATAATATGGCCATTTTCAACGATTGCGACGGTCCCACGCTCCTCGGAAACCACGACCGCCAGAGCATCCGTCGCTTCGGTCAACCCGATCGCCGCGCGATGGCGCGTCCCGTACGAACGAGAGATTTCCTTGGACCCTGTGATCGGAAGGATCACACCTGCGGCGGACAACCGCCCTTGGGACAGGATCACGGCGCCATCGTGCACCGGGCTGGACGGGTGAAACAGGCTTTGTAGAAGCTCTTTCGAGACCCGAGCATCCAACGGATAGGCGCCTTCCGAATAGGCCTCCAAGGAAGCATCGCGTTCGATGGCCACAATGGCTCCAATCTTGCGTTTGGCCAATTCAAACACCGCTTGGATGATCTCCTCCAGCAAGTTGGCGTCGACTTCGACCGTGCGCGACGAAAACACCGAACCGCCCGCTCGCGCAAGTGCCCTACGAATGTCCTCTTGAAACAGGATAATCAGCGTCAGCACCACATACACAAACAGGTTGTTCAGCACGGAATGAACCGTCGCCAACCCCAAAAAGTCGCTCACAAAGTAGATCAACGCGAGCAAGCCGAGGCCGGTCAGGCTTTGCATCGCAACCGTCCCGCGAATCAGCATCAACGCGCGGTAGATCAGCCACGCCAAAAGCCCGACGTCAACGACATCGGTCCAGGTAGCGCCTCCGAAAGGGCTATCGGCCCAAAGCTCCAGCAGTGTGGTCACCCTTCGCCTCGAATCGCAGCATACACCGCCAGAGCTTGGCGCGTCGCCGCAACATCGTGCACCCGCAGCCCATGAGCCCCCGCGCTCGCCGCTGCCAGCGCTGCACCAATCGAACCAAAGATCCTACGCTCCGGGTCTTTTTCCCCGGAGAGCTCGCCGACAAAACGCTTGCGCGATGCGCCGATCAACACCCGGGCCCCGCTTGCCGCAAACCCTGGGATCGCGCGGATCAATGTGGGATTGTCGAGCGGCGCCTTAGCAAAACCCAACCCCGGGTCGATCCACAGCTTTGAAAGCGTCACCCCGGCGACTTGCGCCTCAGCGATTCGGGCGACCAGGAATTCGTCAACTTCCTTTACCAAATCGCCATAGACCGTCTGTGCCTGCATGGTTTTCGGAGTGCCGCGGCTGTGCATGATCGCCAATTCCACGCCTGCAGCGCCACAAATGGGCGCCATCTTCGGGTCTGACAAGCCGGAGATGTCATTGATC
>SXGT01941367.1_pt1 | contig 13113 bp, 11 predicted proteins | sample 3176221 | NCBI WGS metagenome assembly SXGT01 (sample SAMN11356862, study PRJNA531348) | freshwater metagenome | isolation source: freshwater sample F1-120 | place: China: Fuxian Lake, Yuxi | collected 2017-12-25
AGCATGTCGAGCAGCTCGCCGACGGACTGGCCGGCGCTGCCGACGCGGAGAGACCGCGCGCGTTCATCCAGCAGTTCGTGCTCCCGCGCGGCGCGGACACACCGGCCTCGGGGGTGCTGGCCGACGAGATCGAGTCGTTTGCCAGGGAGGAGGTGCGCCCGAGCTGGCGGCGATGGGCGGCGAAGCCCAGAGACCTGCTGGCCGAGCTGACTCGACGCGCCCGGCCCCCTCGGCCGCCGGCGCGGCCCACGGCGTCCGGCGGTCGCGCACCGCGGGCGGTCGAGCCCCCGCCGTCCACCGATACACCGCGCACGAAGAAGAAGAAGAACGTGGCGGCCGGACCCGCCGGTGCGGAGAAGCGACGCGTCGTCTACGAGCCGCACACGCTGCATATCCTGGTCAGCACGGACGCGGAACAGAAGTGGCGGCTCGACCCGGCGAAGAAGGAGCCGTGGACGGTCGCCTGGCTCGACGCCCAGGTCGGGTCCGGCGACGTCCTCTACGACATCGGCGCGAACGTCGGGGTGTTCTCCCTGATCGGCGCGGCCAACCTCGGCGACCGGGGCACGGTGGTCGCCTTCGAGCCGGGATACAACAGCTTCGCCCGCCTGTGCGAGAACATCCAGCTCAACCGGTTCTCGGGACGAATCATCCCGGTGCCGCTGCCGCTCTCCGACACGGCCGGGGTCCAGCGGTTCCGCTACCACTCGGTCGAGCCGGGACAGAGCCAGCACCGATTCGACACCGCGCGGTGGACGCCGGATGGGGCTGACGCGCCGGCCAAGGGCACCTGCCAGCCGATGCTGGCGGCGCCGCTGGACCTCGTGGTCACCGAATTCGGCCTGCCGCGCCCCACCCTGATGAAGATTGCCGTGGACGGCGTCGAGGACCGGTTGCTCCGCGGCGCGACCGCGGTGCTCCGGGACCCTGGTCTGCGCAGCGTGCTCATCGAGATCGACCCGGAGTGCGAGGCGGGCGTCCTGGCGGCGCTCGACGAGGCCGGCCTTCGGCTGGTCGAGCGGTTCCAGCGAAAGAAGGACCAGCGCGTCTGGTACGGCGCCTTCGGCCGCTAGCAGCCCGTGGTTGCTCCACCGGTTGTTCGTGGTAAAGTAAGTATGCACTCACCATTGGCGTGGTCGAAGGCGGTGCGCCCTGATGGGTATCCGGTACGGCGTATGATCCACGCGGTGATCGCGCGATTCACGGCGGCGCACCACCCCGTGCCCGAGTACTCGGGCGACGCCACCGGCGGCGTGCGCATCGCGATTGCCCGTAACCCCAGCGGTAACGCCATCAAGATCGTTGAGCAGGACGGGCCACCTCGGGTGGCGGGTGCCCGACTCATCGTGGCCGACCGGGCCGCGTCGGAAGCGTTCTTCGTACGCGTCTTCGGCGTCAAGCCGGGACGGCGGATCCAGACCGACACGTTCGACGAGGTGTTCTTCGACTTCGACGGTCGGGTTAGGCCGCAGGCGAGCGGCGACGGTGGCGGCGCTGGCGCTCGACGCGACGCTGACGCTCGAAGCGGCCCTCGCCGAGCGCGCGGTAACCGAGGGCCTCGACCACGGCCGGCACATCCACGGCGGGGCAGGACAGGCGCTGCCGGATCCGGTCGTCGAGCGTGAACGGCCCCCGCCGCGCGGCCAGCGCGAGCGCCTGGGCCACCCGCTCCAGCACATCAGCCCGCACGGCGCGCCCACCGGCGCGGGGAAAGCCGATGGCTTGGAACAGCGCGTCGGGCTGGGGCTGGTCGACCGCCATCGACACGGTGGACGGGGCGGGGCTCGCGACACCGGGGCCCCACCACGCGGCGGCCAGTGCCACGCGGCGCTCGACCATAGCGTGCTTCAACGCCGCTGCGACGTACACCATGTGGTGTCCCAGTCGGATACCGTGCCGTTCGAGACACCGCCGTTCGTCCGGCGACAGGGCCCGCAGTTGCTCGCGCGCGGCCACGGCCGAGGTCGTACCGAGACCCTGCTCGAGCTGATACAGCAGGCCCCGTACGGCGCCCCCCGACTCGTGCAACGCGTCCGCCCTGAGCGGGGCCAGGACGTCCGACACCAGGTCGCGGCCGGCCGCCACCAGGCGGCGTTCGACCCGGCTCAGGAGCCCACGGGTCGCGTCCAGGCCCGTGACCAGTGCCACCGCGGGCCGCAGCAGGTCGGCCCCGCGCACGAAGCGCGCGACGGCCCGCCCCTGGAACCACACCCCCGCCGCCGGATCAACCGTGATCAACGCGGGGGGCGCGTCGATCAGGTCTTCGAGCCAGCTGTGCGGCGGTTGCCCCCCGGCCGTGGTCGTGGCCAGGTCGGCGAGCACGGCGAATGGGCCGACGCCCCGCCAGCGCTTCCCGCCGCCGACGGGGCGGGTCACCGCCACCGACGTCCGGCGGCGGTCCACGAACCGCTCCACCAATTGCTCGTGCAGCGCATCGCTCAGACGGTCCTCGATGGCGCGGGTCCGGGCCTGCCAGTGACCAGGGTCGGCCAACCATGAGGCTCGATGGGCAATGTAGGTCCACGTACGAATGAACGCCAGACGTGCCAGCAGATCGTCGATCGCGCCGGTCGTGTTGTCGAGACCGCCGATCCGTCGCGCGGTCCAGTCGGTGGAGAGGCGACCGGACGGTCCGGCCAGTTGGCGGAAGACGTCGCCGAGCAGCGCCACGTGATCTTCCAGCACGAGCTGTCGATAGTCCGGAATCTGGCACACGTCCCACAGCAGCCGCACACCCGCCTCGGTGCTGGCTGCGGCACACAGCGCCCGATCACGGGCCAGGCGACGCAGCGCGTCGCTGTCGGCGGCCTTGGCCGTCAAGCGCAACTCGCGGCACGGGGGCGGTTGTTCGAGCGAGCCGAGCAGTGCGGTGAGACGGCTGAAGTCGAGGTCCCGGTTGCGCCACATGACTCGTCGGGCCGAGGGAAAACGATGCTGCTCGATCGAGGCGACCAACGACGAGGAGAGCGCGTCGGCCGGTGCCAACGTACCGAACGTGCCGTCGTTGAGATGCCGTCCCGCCCGGCCGGCGATCTGCCCGATCTCCATCGTGTCGAGCGTGCGGCGACTGTGGCCGTCGAACTTGGCGAGCTCGGCGAAAGCGACATGGTCGACGTCCAGGTTCAACCCCATGCCGATGGCATCGGTCGCCACCAGGTAGTCCACCTCGCGGCTTTGGTAGAGCGCCACCTGCGCGTTTCTCGTGCGCGGCGACAACGCGCCCAGCCACACGGCGGCGCCGCCCCGTCGGTGGCGCAGTCGTTCGGCCTGCTCCCAGACCCGCGCCATCGAGAAGGCCACGACGGCACTGCGCGGCGGCAGACCGCTCACCTTCACTCGACCCAGGTGTCGCAGCGTCGACAGACGGGCGTGGCTGCGAATCTGCGCTCCCGGCACCAGTGCCGCGATCACCGGACGCATCGTGTTCGAACCGAGGAACCAGGTTTCCAGTCGGCCGCGCGCATGCAGCAGGCGGTCCGTGAACACGTGGCCCCGCTCACGGTGGGTGGCCAGCTGAATCTCGTCGACGGCCAGAAAGTCGACCCTCCGGTCCAGAGGCATCGCCTCGACGGTGCACACCCAGTAGCGCGGCGCCGCCGGCACACGCTTCTCTTCGCCCGTCACCAGCGCCACCGCCCGCTCGCCGGTCCGTACGCTGACCCGGTCGTACACCTCTCGCGCCAGCAACCGCAGCGGCAGCCCGATCATCCCCGTCCCGTGCTCGAGCAATCGCTCCACGGCTCGGTGGGTCTTCCCGGTGTTGGTGGGGCCGAGCAGGGCCAGCAGCGGTGGGTCGGAAGGATGTGGCTCGTTGAACATGGCGCGGGCCCTGGAGCTGACAATAGCAGACAAAGCCATCCTGATATGCTGCCGGATGTCGGTCGCTTCAAAGCGGTAGCTCGTGGTATCTTGCCCAGCATCACAGTGCCATCCGGGAGGAGAGTTTCATGACAGGCAGACAAGTGACACGCAGGCTGTGGCTCGGCGCGGTCGTGGCGTTGCTGGCGGTACCGGGCGGCGCGATGGCGCAGGATGCGCCGACCACCGGATGGGGCGCGCCGGACCTGCAAGGCGTCTGGGATTTTCGGACCATCACCCCGCTCGAGCGCCCGGAAGACCTCGGAGACAAGGCGTTCCTGACGGCCGAAGAAGCGGCCCAGCGCGAGCAAGGCGCGGTCGAACGTGTCGAAACACTCGACACCAGACCGGCCGAGCGGACGGAGGCTGGCGGGAACGTGGGCGGTTACAACAACTTCTGGATGGACCAGGGCACGAACGTCATCGGGACCCGACGCACGTCGCTCATCATCGATCCGCCGAACGGGCGGCTGCCGGCCCTGACCGCAGCCGGCCAGGAGCGGGCGCGGGCGGACCGCGGGTCGTTCACCGTCGAATCGCCCGGCACCTACACGGACCTGAACACCTACGATCGGTGCATCCAGGGGTTCAACGCCGGCCCGCCGATTGCGCCGGGCGGCTACAACCAGAACGTCCAGATTTTTCAGACCCCGGACCACCTCGTGATGATGACGGAGATGGTGCACACGGTGCGCGTCATCCCGCTCGACGGGCGGCCGCCTCTGGACGGCGATGTGCGCCAGTGGTCTGGCGACTCGCGCGGGCACTGGGAGGGGGACACGCTGGTGGTGGAGACGACCAACTTCGCGCAGAAGCGGAACTGGCGTGGTTCGACCAACGGGATGACGCTGGTCGAACGGTTTGAGCGTGTCGATGACACCACACTCGAGTACGAGTACACGGTGACCGACCTGGAGACCTGGGCGGCGCCGTGGACGGTGAATCTACCGATGCGGCTCAACCCGGAAGCGATGTTCGAGTACGCGTGCCACGAGGGCAATTACTCGATGGACGCGATGTTGGCCGGCGCACGGGTGGCCGACCAGCGAGCGGGTCAGTAGGTCTGTCGCACGAGGGACCGAGCCCGGCGTTCTCCTGACGGAGGGCGTCGGGCTTTCTTTTTCAGCAAGCCGCGGCTCCCACATATTGCTGGAACACTTGTTCCACCAGATCGTCCAGACCTGGCAGGAACGCCACCGCCAACACCGTGAGCACCACGGCGATGGCGATGCCGCGCTTCCCCCGGTCGGTCCGCCGCGCAGTGGTCATCGCGGGGGTTCGCAGTCGAAGCACAAGGCGCCCGGCTCCTTCACCGGTTCGTCGGGGGTCCCGTCGGCGGCCCGGGCGCCGCGCAGGATGTTCTCGAGCGCGTAGTTCCCCTCGTGGCACGCCACCTCGTAGACCAGGCCCTCGATCTTGCGCATCGACAACGCCGCCGTGTACGGACGGGTCCACCGCTGGGGGTCGTCGAGCGTGAACTCGTACCGGATGACACCGTCGCTCTCGCGCGTGAAACGTTCCTCCAGCTTGCGGATGCCAAGGCCGGAGCCGATCTGCTGCAGCAGATTCGAGAAGTGCGTAGTCTCCACCACGAGTGTGTCACCCTCCCACCGCCCCCGGGTATCGCCGAGCCACTGCCGGATGCCGTGCGGGCTGTGGTCGATGGCCAGCGGAATGATGCGCCAGACGCGGTTGCTCTCGCCGTAGATCGCGACATGGTCAGGTGTCTGAAAGAACTGGACCGTGCTGTTGTACGGCAGCGGGACGAACGGCAGGCCGTGCACTGCCAGGCACCGGTCGCCATACCCCATCTCCAGGTGGTCGTCGGCCGGCATGATCGCACCGAACCCCTTGCGGAGCTTGGCCGCGGCGGCGCCGGCCTCCGTCATGGGCGGGAACCGGCCGTTGGGGGGGTCGATAATGAGGGATGTCCGTCGATCCTCAACGACCTTCGTGCCAAGATCCATCCAGAACAGACTCGCGGTCGGCGTATTGCTGCGGGCGCTGCATCGGCGTGATGCTGCTGTAGTCGAACACGCCCTGCAGGTCCGGGTCGCCCCATGACGTCCGCGGCGCGGTCTGCGCCGACGCGACGAGGGGGGTCAACGCCACTACGGCGACGAGCGGGCGTCGCATGGGGGCATCCCAGCCCGTGATATGGTGAGCAATAACTTACTTAATGGGCACGGCCGACGTGACTCCGCCGCGAAGCGCGCATCCCAGAAGGACATTTCCAATGGTCAGAGCCTGCATGCTCTCGTCGCTCCTCGTCGGCGGCCTCGTGTCGGTGGGCCTGACGGCCCAGCCGTCGTTCCAGACCCCGTCGCTCCGGCTGGAGCACCTGAGGGACAAGCTCTACGTGCTCCACGGTGGATGCATGTGCGGGAACACGCTCTTCTATATCGCGGACGGCGGGGTCGTGATGGTCGACACCAAGGTGGCGGGTCAGGGCGAGGCCATCCTGGAGCAACTGCGGACGGTCACCGACAGGCCGATTGCGATGATCATCAACACTCACACCCACTTCGACCACACCGGGAGCAACGTCGAGCGGATCGTGGCGCACGAGAACGCCAAGGCCAGCCTCATGAAAACCAGCTGTCCGCCGGTGACCAATTGCGACGCCTTCAAGGGCGCCAACGCCTCGTTCCTCGCCGGGCAGACCGCGGCGGAACTTCATCCAGTTGCTGTTCGACGAGGCAAACACCCGAGCCGGACGCTGACCTGAGTCGAGGATCGCCTTTGAGGCGCAGCCTGAATCTCGTCGCGCGGAATGCTACGATGGCCGCCTGAACCTGGTTCCTCCCGTGCCCCTACCTCCTTCCAGGACACTGGTGCAACGCCCGGCCGACGCGGTCCTGACCCCCGGCTGGCGGTTTCTGGTGGCGTGGACCACCGCCTGGGCCGCAGTGGGCGTGGCCGTGGCGGCGGGAATCTCGTTCGGCGCCAGCGTCGAGCTCGGCCCGGTCCTCCGTCTGAGCCTGCTCTTCTCCCAAGTCGTCGGCTACAGCGCGTACGTGTCGGCGCGGCTGGTCTTTCCGCTCCTGGCCAGGTTGCCCTTCGCTTTGCGCCTGGTGCTCGACTCTTTGATCCTGTTGTCGGGGACATTCTTCGGGTCGATCGTCGCGGTCCTGATCGAACCGCTGTATCTGTTGGCGCAGTTTCGGATCGGTCTCCTGATCTTCACCGGCAACACGGTGCTGGCGGGACTGGTCGCCTTCTCCCTCGGCACCTACGACCGGATGCGCCGACAGATCGAGTCGTCGTATCGCGTCCTCCGGGAACGCGACGCGCTCGAACGCGAGCTGGGGATCGCACGGGATGTCCAGCGCGAGCTGCTGCCACACGATCTTCCAGATATTCCAGGGTTGGAACTGGCTGGCATCTGTCGCCAGGCCATCGCGGTCGGCGGCGACTACTACGACTATCTGCCGCTTGGCCACGGTCGAGTGGGGTTGGTCATCGCCGACGTCTCCGGAAAGGGAGTTCCGGCGGCCTTGCTCATGGCCAGCTTGCAGGCCTCCGTGCGGAGCCTGTTTCCGACCGCGCTGGACCCAGGCACGCTCAACGCCAGCGTCAACAACGCCCTCTTCCGCGCATCGTCCGCGGCTCGGTATGCCACGGCCTTTGTCGCCAGTTTCGATACCGAGACCAGGCGACTGTCCTACAGCAACGCGGGACACCTCCCGGCCATCCTGGTGGGCCGAGAGACCACGAACCGGTGCGATGCGGGTGGGTTGCCGATCGGCCTGTTCGAGGGCTCGACCTACGACACCGGAGGCCAGACGCTCGCACCAGGCGACCTGCTGGCGCTGTTCACCGACGGGGTCACCGAGGCTCCGGCGCCGGACGGCGACGAATTCGGTTCGACCAGGCTGGCCGATCTGCTGCGGGCCCGACGCGACCAACCGCTCGACGACATCATCCAGGCGGTGCTCGACGCCCTCCTCCAGTGGAGTGGCCCAGTCGACGCCCACGACGATGTCACCCTCGTCCTGGCGAGGGTGCGATGACGGGGTCAGCCCCTGGCGCTCGCATCGCGCGCCAGCTGGTGCTCTGGGTCGGAGCCAGCAGCCTTGCGGGCCTCGCCATCGGGCTGGCCGTCGGCGTGTTTCAGGGCGGTGGTGTCGAGCGTCCGATTCTCGTCATCTCGGTGCTGTTCGGCAACGTGGTCGGGCTCACGGCCATGGTCGGGTCGGTCTGGCTGTTTCCGCGTCTTCGGGGCCGCTCGGGTCTGCTGCGGTTCCCCCTGCTCGTGCTGACGCTGCTTTCCGGCGCGGTCCTCGGCAGCCTGGCGGTGCTCGGCGTCTACCCGCTCTTCGTCCTGAACGAGCTGCGCCAGGCGGTCGGCGTCGTCGTCATCAACGCGATTCTGGCCCTGGTCATCGGCAGCGTGGTGCTCGGCTACGAGCAGATGCGACTGCGGCTGCAAGACACGTTGCGGGAGATGGAGGAAGTGCGACTGGTCGACGCGCGACTGCGAGAAGAAGCGGCGCGCGCCGAGCTGGCCGCGCTGCAGGCGCGTATCAACCCGCACTTCTTCTTCAACACGCTGAACACCATCACGTCGTTACTCGAGGAGGACGTGCGCGCGGCTGAGGAGTTGCTCGAGACGCTGGCGGACCTGTTCCGCTACGCGTTCGACGTAGCCGACACGGTCTCGGTCCCGCTGGCGGACGAGATTGCCTTCACACAAGGCTACCTGCGGATCGAGCAGGCTCGGTTCGGTGATCGACTGCGGGTCGTCTGGCGCGTCGACCCCAGGTCGCTCGCCGTCCGGGTGCCCGGTCTGGTATTGCAGCCGCTGCTCGAGAATGGCGTGGGGCACGGGCTGGCGCCGCGGGCACGGGGTGGCTGCATCGAGGTGACGACCGCGGTGGAAGGCTCGACGTTGCGCATCGATGTCCTCGACGACGGCGTCGGTCTGCCCGACGACGGTGGTCCCCTGATTCGCGACGGGCACGGCCTCGGGAACATCGCCCGCCGACTCGAGACCTTTTATGGGGGCCGCGCCACCCTCGAACTCTCCACGGCACCAGACCGGGCAGGAACCCGGGCCCGGCTCACCCTCCCCACGACACCGCTTGCCCCGTCCAGGCCGGAGGGCCGAGAGACTCCATCGTGACGTACCGTTGCGTCATCATCGACGACGAGAAGCCGGCGCGTGACCGGATCAAACGGCTGCTCGCGGCCGCGCCGGACTTCGAGTTGGCTGGTGAAGCCGGCGACGCCGACGCGGCCGTCCGGTTGGTCGACGACGTGGCACCCGACCTCTGTTTCCTGGACGTGCAGATGCCCGAGGGCAGCGGCTTCGACGTGCTGAAACGGGTGCGGCACGTGCCGCATGTCATCTTTGTCACCGCATTCGACACCTACGCGGTGCCGGCGTTCGAGGTGAGCTCGGTCGACTATCTCCTGAAGCCGGTCGGGCGCCAACGATTCGCCCAGGCGCTCGCGCGAGCCCGGGATCGGATGGGCGACGCCGAGTCAGCCCGCCGGGTCCTCGACCAGCTCGATGAGTTGCGCCGCTCGATCAGCCGGGGCACCGACGAGCCACCCGTGCGCCCCGACCGCGTCAGCGTGCGGCGGGGCGCGGCGATCCTGCTGATCGATCCGCGCGAGATCGTGTGGTTCGAGGCCGAAGACACGCTCGTTTTCGCCAGAACCGACACCGGGCGATTCCTCGTCGACCAGACCCTGTCCGACCTCGAACGACAGTTCGACCGGCGTTTCTTCCGTGCCCACCGAAGCTGCCTGGTCAACCTCGCCCGGGTTGCCGAGATTCAGCCGGCCCACGCGGGCACCTACATCATCGTATGCCCCGGCGCGGGTACCGTGCCGCTATCCCGGCGACAGGCCCGCAAGCTCCGCGAAATCTTCCCCTGGTAGGTTGCCGGGCGAGGCGCCTGCCGGGCCAAGCCGCACACGGCCGGCTGGTGTCGAATCCCGACCGCTCGCGTGCCAGAGACAACCGTTGACAAATGTGCGGTTGCGCCGCGCCCAACGAGGGGCCGACAATCGAGACGTCCTTTCAGAGACGTGGAGGCACGACCATGGCTCGCACAACGCCCATCTGGTTGACGCTTGTCGTATCCCTCACCGCCGGACCGATGCCGGCAGCGGCTCAGCAGATGGATGCCGGTCAAACGGTACGGGTCCCGGCCGGAGAGACCCGCCAGGGGGATTTCTACGCCGCGGGGGAGTCGATCGAGATCGCCGGGAGCTTGGAAGGGGATCTGGTGGCCGCGGGGCAGCGGATTCAGACTACCGGGCCGATCGACGGCGACCTCTTTGCGGCGGCTCGCACCATTGACATTCGAGGCTCCGTCGGCGACTCGACGCGGCTGGCCGGTGAGCTCATCACCGTGGACGCCGCGATCGACGGCGACGTCGTGGTGGCCGGCAACCGGTGTCACCTGTTGGAGTCGGCCCGAGTCACCGGCGGCGTCAGGGCCGCGTGCGCGACTGTGGACGTCGATGGAACCGTGGACCGCAACCTGCGAGCGGTGGGCGGCGCGGTCACCGTGCGTGGCCGCGTGCGGGGCAACGCGCGTCTCCGCGCCGATCGTGTCGCGCTCGGCCCGGGCGCCCGTATCGACGGCAACCTCGACTACCGCGCGCGGACGCCTCTGAGCCCGGAGGAGGCGGCGCGGGTGGGCGGCACGGTCGTGTACAACGAGCTGATCGACGACGACCGGGCGTCGGACATCACGACCGGACGGCTGCTGTTCTGGGGTTGGCAGGCCGCCGCAGCGCTGCTGGCCGGGATCCTGGCGATCGCGCTGTTCCGCGGTCTCCTCCCTCAGTTGGCCGCGACGATCTCGGGGAATACGACGGTTGGCGCCCTGCTGGGCTTCGCCGCCTTCCTGGTCGTCCCCGCCGGCTCCATCGTGGTGATGGTCACGGTGATTGGGCTTCCAGTCGGCCTCGCCGCCGTGCTCCTGTTCCTCGTGGCCCTGTATGTGGCCAAACTCCCCGTGGCCCTCTGGACCGGCACACGACTGCTGACGCTGGCCGGGCGACCCGGCGCATCGCGTTATCTCGCGATGGCCGTCGGCATCGTGATGCTGTACGCGCTGTTCTCGATTCCCTACCTCGGGCGGCTGATCTGGCTGGTTTCGACCTGGCTGGGCCTCGGCGCCATGGTTCTCACAGGTCGCGCCTATCTGCGCACCCGTTCGGAGGCCTGACCTCGACGCCGGTGCTCTGGTGGTGTGTGAACGTGGAGACGCGAGTCAGTTTCGCGCGGGCAACGCAAACACGAACAGGTTGTTCCCGGCGCTCGGGCGAAGTTCCGGCGTCAGGCCCATGAAGCCGGAGGCGGTCGCGGCGCTGCCGGTGCTGACGGCGACATATTGACGGCCGTCCACCGAGAAGCTGATCGGAAAGCCGGTCACCGGCGACCCGAGATTGATCTCCCACAGCACGTCACCGGTGTCCTGATCGAGGGCACGGAACCGCCCGTTGACGTCGCCGCCGAACACCAATCCGCCACCGGTCGTCACCAGCGACATGGTGCCGGCCCGCTGCTCGTGGAGCCAGGTCGTCCTACCGGTCTCGACCGAGATGGCGCGTACGGTGCCGAGCTGGTCCGTGCCGGGCGCGAGTTGGAACCTGGCCGCCAGACGGTAGATCGCGAGCCCACCGTCCATCGTCGCCACTACACGGGCGCAGGTGTTACGCAGCGGGTAGAACATGGTGTTGGTCAACGGACTGTAGGCGCCCGCTTCCCAGTCCTTTCCGCCGATCCAGGACGGGCAGGACAGGACTTCCTGCCCAAGCCCGGTGAACACGACCTCGGAGTTCTCGGTCACCGCGCCGGTGGCGCCGTCGATGTGGCTGATGACGTTCTGGGCCACGGTCGGCGTGGCCCACAGAAACTCACCGGTCGCGCGGTCGAGCGTATACACGAGCCCGGTCTTCCCCGGAATCCCGGTAATCACCTTCCTGGTCTCGCCGGGGCGCAACCGCGGATTGATCCACTCGACCGCGGTGGGGTCCGGAGCGACCGCGGTATCCACCAGGAGCCGTTCGAAGGGATGGTCGAGGTCCCAATGATCGATCAGATGCTGGTAGTACCACCGGATCTCGCCCGTGTCGGCATCGATCGCCAACGTGGAGTTGTGGTAGAGGTGCTTGCCCTTGGTGCCCCCCAGCATGAACTTCGGCGCGGGTGAGGTCACTGACGTCCCGGTGTAGAGCAGATTGAGTTCGGGGTCATAACTCGGCACCATCCAGGTGCCGACATGCTTCCGTTCCTCGAACGGCACCCCACCCCAGGTCTCGTCACCCGGCTCGCCCGGCCCCGGGATGGTGCGCCGTCGCCAGAGCTCAGCCCCGGTCTCGGCGTCGTGGGCGGTGATCACGCACGCCTCCGGCCCACCGAGCGCCAGGCAGCTGCGCCCGGAAATCACCTTGCCGTTGGCGACAATCGGTCCGGAGCCCTGAATCGCGGGGTGGGTCTCGTAGTCCAGAATCTCCGTGTCCCACGCGACCTCGCCGCTCGCGGCCTCGAGCGCAAACACGTGACCGTCGACACTGGTATCGATGATGAAGTTGCCGTAGATGGCGAGGTTCCTATTGTTCTCGGACAGGAAGCTGCCGGTTCGCCGATAGACGTCTTCCGGGTTCTGACGGCGGTGCTCCCAGATGAGGTCGCCGGTCGAGGCGTCAATCGCCTGGACGACGTCTTTCGGATTCGGCATGTAGAGCACACCGCCATAGGCGAGCGGTGTCCCCTGTTGGCTGCCGGTGCTCAGCGCCCTCGTCCAGACCATCCGCAGGTCGCCGACATTGTCCCGGGTGATCTGGTCCAGCGGACTGTAGCCCCACCCGTTCAGGGTACGACGCCACATCAACCAGTCGCCCGGTGCCGGGTCCTGCAGCATCGCGTCGGTGACGGGGACAAACGCCCGGGCCGGCTGCGCCTCGGTCGGTCGGGCCCCCGCGAGCGCCAGGACCAGCGTCGCCAGCGCCACGGCCCGGTGTGTGACGTGCGGTCTGCGACGCATCTGGCGGCTCCTCCGTGTCTGTGTCATTGGCCGGGAACAACTGGACCTCAACCGGGAATAGTCTACCGCTGGCAGCCCGTGGTGAAACCCCGCGTCGCACCGAGCTCCACGGGGCAGACAGTAAGCAATTGCTCACTCGCACGCAGAGCCAAAGACTTCAGGCTCGTCTGATCTCTGCGATAACCTGTAAACGGTTGCCCGAATTTGGGATCACCATGGTGCCACACTGGTTTTCAGAGTGAAG
>SXGT01061849.1_pt1 | contig 13112 bp, 8 predicted proteins | sample 3176221 | NCBI WGS metagenome assembly SXGT01 (sample SAMN11356862, study PRJNA531348) | freshwater metagenome | isolation source: freshwater sample F1-120 | place: China: Fuxian Lake, Yuxi | collected 2017-12-25
AGGGTCAGGGTGAGGGCCAGGGTCAGGGCCAGGGACAGGGTCAGGGCCAGCAGCAGGCACAGGGACAAGGCCAAGGGCAAGGACAGGGGCAGGGACAAGGGCAGGGACAAGGACAGGGACAAGGACAGGGACAAGGACAGGGACAGGGCGGCGGAGGCATTCCCGTCCCGATCCCGGGTGCTGGGGGCTCGGGGAGCGGAGCCTCGGGCTCGCACCACGATACAGGGACGGGGGACCACCGCGGGCGGACGGACAAACTGGACTCGGAGGGGATGAAGAGCCGAGCGCGCGGGCCCCTGGGTCGCGGACAGGCGATGCCGGGCACCGTCACCACGTGGAAGCCGGGGCAGGCGGGCGGCACGGCCAACGTGCGCGGCTCCGGCGAGCTCAGGACCGTGGGGCCCACCGAGATCGACGGCGTCGATCGCAGCGACGTGCCCGAGGAGTACCGTGAGCAGGTCCGGCAGTACTTCCAGCCCTGAGGGGCGCTCCAGGGATCCAACGAGGACATCCATGGCCACCGAGATCGAGACCCGACTGGATCACGCCGCAAAGGCCCTCCGCCTGCTGAAGGACGCCATCGGGAAGGCCGTGGTCGGGCAGCATTCGGTCGTCGATCAGGTGACCTGGGCGCTGATCGCGGGGGGGCACGTGCTCCTCGAGGGCGCGCCCGGCCTGGGCAAGACCCTGCTGGTGCGCACGCTGTCCCAGTGCCTTGAGCTCTCGTTCTCTCGCATCCAGTTCACTCCGGATCTCATGCCGAGCGACGTGGTGGGCACCAACGTGCTCGTGATGGATCCGGCAGCGCGCGCTCAAGGCAGCCTCTTCGCGGTGCAGAAGGGCCCCATCTTCGGCCAGGTCGTCCTCGCCGACGAGATCAACCGCGCCACGCCCAAGTCCCAGAGCGCGCTCCTCGAGGCCATGGCCGAGCACGCGGTCACCCTCGCGGGCAAGCGCCACGCCCTCGAAGAGCCCTTCTTCGTGCTCGCGACCGAGAACCCCATCGAGATGGAAGGCACCTTCCCACTGCCGGAGGCTCAGCTCGACCGGTTCCTGCTGAAAATCCTGGTGCCCGACCCGACCGAGGACGAGCTCTGCCAGGTCCTCACCAGGACCACGGGGCGCGAAGGCGAGGCTCCGCCTCGGGTCCTCAGCCGGGAAGGGGTGCTCGAGCTCCGGTCTCTCTGCAGAGAGATCGCGATCGCGGAGCCCCTGGTCCGCTACGCGGCGCGCCTGGTGCGCGCGAGCGATCCCGCGTCGCCCGACGCCCCGGATCTTGTGAGGCGCGCCCTGCGCTACGGGGCGGGCGTGCGAGGCGCGCAGTCGCTCGTCTTGACCGCCAAGGCCGTCGCCCTGAGCGAGGGGAGAGCCCACGTGGCCTTCGCCGACATCGCCAAGGTGGCCAAGGCCACCCTCAGGCACCGCATGATCCGCTCCTTCGAAGGTGAGGCCGACGGCATCACCACCGACTCCGTCGTGGAAGCGCTCCTCCAGAGCGTCCCGACCCGCCCCGCGAGCGTCGAGGCCGAGGGCCGGGGAGCTCGGGCGTGAGGGCTCTCTTCCTGGCGGCCCTCGCGCCGCTCCTGCTCGCCTCCCCCGAGGCCCGCGCCGACGCCCTGCCCCCCGATCACGCCCCCCGCGCCGCCGCGGACGCGAAGGTCTCGAGGATCCCGATCACCCTCTTTGCCGAGCCGCTCTTCGGCCTGGACGTCCCCCCGGCCCCGGGGTGGTCCGAGCTGCTCGTCCGCGTCGACAACGACGGGACCCTCCCCCTGCGCGGCTCGATCGAGACCCACGGCGACGGCAGCTACGGCGAGGCGATCCTGGGCGCGTCGCGAGCCACGATCGAGGTCCCGGTCGGCCGGAGCGCCCTCGTGAGGCTCCCGGTGAACCTCCGCCGCTACCCGAGCGGCACCGTGACCGTCCGCTTGCTCGACGCCGCGGGCGCCGAGATCGCGAAGCGATCCCTCTCGGTCCAGCAACACCTGCTCCCGACGCTGGTCGAGGTGACGCCCACCCCTCGCCTCGGCCTGCTCCTGCGCGGCTGGCCCGTCCCGCTCTCGTTTTACTCGACGTCCGGCCGCAGCTACCCGACCTCGGGCACCGACGCCCTCCGGGTCGGGACCACCCACGTCGATCCCGCCACGGGCGATCCGGTGCTGCCCGACCGCACCTCGACCTACGAGGGCGTGACCGCCATGGTGATACGAGGGGCCGACCTCGCCCGCACCAAGGGCGCCGAGCTCACGGCCCTGGCGGGCTGGGTGCTGTCGGGCGGCACGCTGGCCGTGATCCCGTCCCGGCCGGAGGATCTCCGTACCCCCCCGCTCAGCACCATGCTCGGCGGCGAGGCCCGCCTGGCGCCGGCTCCCCAGCAGCTCTTCTCCCTCCCCGGGGCGCGCCGACCGAACACCAGCCCCTTCGCCAACCCGTACGTCGATCCTGACCACTCTCCCCTAAACTTCCACGCTCCAGGGGACGCAGAGCCGCCGGAGCCGCTCCTCCTCCCCTTTCGACCGGGCGCCTCGCCCGCCAAGATCACGCCCGCCCGCCTCCCGGTCGTCGGGGTCCTGGGCCTCGAGCCCGCCGTCAGGGAAAAGCTCGTGGGGTACACGGGTGGCAACCTGGCCAGCAGCCGCTTCGGTGCGAGCGCGGCCTACGGGCTCGGCGAGGTGCACCTGCTCGCGTTCGATCCGCTCTCCCAGCCCGGGGTCTACGAGCCTTGGAGCCACGCGCGCATGATCGAGCTGGTGTCCCGCGCGTGGAACCGGCGGGCGCTCCGGAGCTTCCCCGCCCCCCAGGGCGACGAGTACGGGAGCGGGCACGACTCGATCCGCCGAGCGCTCGACCCCAACGAGAACTACCGGCCCGGCCTGGGTGTCGCTGCCCTCCTGTTCGTGCTCTACGCCGTGCTGTCCGGCCCTGTCCTGCACCTGCGCGCGGCCAGACGCGGCAAGCCCCTGGAGCCGCTCGTCGGCGCGCCGCTGCTCGCGATCGGCTTCTTCGGTCTCATCGTGATCGTGGGGTTGGCCACCAAGGGCTTCCGGGGCCGGGCGCGCCACCTGACGCTCGTCGACGCCGGCGCGGGCATGACGCGAGGCTCGGGGGTGCTCTTCCGCGGCTTCTTCGCGAGCGAGGTCCGCTCCCTGGAGGTGCGCGGTGACGTCTCGGTGCTGCTCTCCCGCCTGGAGCGGCCCGACACCCGGGGCGACGTGCTCCGGCTGGACCGCGATGGGGTGACCCTCGAGGGGCTGACCTCCCTCCCCTGGCAGACCGTGGTGGTGCGAGAGCACGGCGCGGTCTACGATCTGCCAGGGCCCGTCGTGGTGCGCCCGGGGAGCGACGGCGCCCTCCAGCTCACCAACCGAACCGGCCACGCGCTGCTCGACGTGATCATGAACCGCGGCGGCGCGGGCTCGTACTTCAAGCGCGTCGAGGCCGGCGTCACCGTGCGCAGCCACGAGGGTCTGCCGCTGGGTTCCTCGTGGCGGGAGGCGATCACCCAGGGCGCCCTCTCCGTGCACCCCCTGCGCGCCCACCGGCTGAGGAGCGCCATAGGAGGGCCGGACGGGATCCGCGTGGAGGAGACCTGGCAGATCGCCGAGAGCGTCGCCCAGACCTCGGATTTCTGGACGGACGCGAGCCCGGTGGTCATCGGCGAGCTGGAGGCGCCCGCGAGGGCCGCCCGCGACTCGGGGCTGTCGCTCGAGAAGGAGCGCGTCCTCCTGCGTGTCGTGGGCGAAGGAGGCGCGCCATGACCGCCACGGCCACCGCGACCAGACCGGCCATCCGGGTCCGGCACCTCTGGCACCGCTTCGGCAACCACGACGTGCTGCGCGACGTGAGCTTCGACGTCGCCGAGGGCGAGATCTTCGGCTTCATCGGGCCCACCGGCGCGGGCAAGACCACCACGATCCGGGTGATGTCGACGCTGCTCGAGCCCATGGCCGGCCGGGTCGAGATCGACGGGTACGACGTCACCATCGATCCCGACAAGGTGCGCAAGGTCATCGGCTACATGCCCGATCACGCCGGGGTCTACGACCGCATCAGCGTGCGGGAGTACCTCGAGTTCTTCGCGGACGCGTACCGCGTCCCGACCGCCGGCACCACCTACGCGGTGGTGGACGCCGTGATGGAGCTGACCGACCTGGTGAAGCTGCACGACAAGCTGGTCGCGACGATGTCGAAGGGCATGAAGCAGCGCCTCCAGCTCGCCCGGGTGCTGCTCCACGACCCCAAGGTGCTCATCCTGGACGAGCCCGCGAGCGATCTCGATCCCCGCGCCCGCATCGAGATGCGGGATCTACTCGTGGAGCTCAGGGGGATGGGCAAGACCATCTTCCTCTCGAGCCACATCCTCACGGAGCTCGCGGACGTGTGCACCTCCGTCGCCATCCTGGAGCGAGGCCGGCTCGTCGTGTCGGGGCCGATCACCGACATCGCGCGGCGCCTCACCGCCACCCAGAACGCCGCCTCGGACGCTGCAGCTACGCCGGGAGAGGCCTCCGAGGCGCTGGCCCCCCCGACGCGCAGCGTGAAGCTCAAGGTGCTCGCCCCCTCCGAGGCCGTGAGCGCGCAGCTCGCGGCGGTGCCCTTCGTCCTGCGGGTCACGCCGGGCTCGCACGGGACGGCGGTGGTGGTCTTCTCGGGCGACGACGGCTCGGTCGCCGAGATCGTGAGGGCGCTCGTGCTGTCCGGGATCCCGGTCTGCGGCGTCGAGCCCGAGCGCAACGAGCTCGAGCGCATCTTCCTCGAGGTGACGAAAGGAGAGCTCCAGTGACCATGGCGGCGACGGAGGGCGCGAGGGCAGGCCTCTTCCGGCGGCTCGTGTCCGAGCCCAACCCGATCTGGATGCGTGAGATGCGCCAGAGCCTCCGCCTGGGCCGCACCCCGTGGATCCTGCTCGTGCTCACCTTGACGATCTCGCTCGTGCTCTGCACCGCGGGGGGCGTCGCGGCCAGCGAGCGCATGAGCCCGGCGCAGGTGGGCTCCGGCCTCTTCCAGGCCTTCTTCTCCTTCGGGTACATGGTCGTGGTGGTGGTGGGCCCCGCGGTCGCGGCCAACGGGATCGCGGCGGAGCGCGAGGGCAGGACCTGGGAGGCCGTGCTCCTGGCGGGCCTCGACGCCAACGAGCTCACCCGTGGGAAATTCCTCGCCGCGTACACGACGCTGGCCCTCTACATCGTGACCCTCGCCCCCATCGGCGCGCTGTCGTTCCTGTTCGGCGGCGTCACGGCGACCGAGGTCGTCGTCGCCTTTGCCTTCCTCTTCCTCGTGGCCGCGCTCTCCGTGGCCTTCGGCCTCGCGGTGAGCTCGCTCATGCAGAGCCTCCGCGGAGCGCTGGTCGTGACGCTCGCCTTGGCCGTGTTCATCGGACCCATGCTCTACGGGACCTTCGGCATCGGAGGCTCGCTCGTCATCCACAACCAGTGGAGCGACGTGCCCGAGGGCCTGCCCATCTGGCTCCCGGTCGCGTGGACCCGGGCGGAGCTGGGCCTCCGTTACGTGATCGTCCTGCTCCTCGTCCCCCTCGTCCTGCTCGTCGTCCCGGCGCGCTTCCTGTTCGAGGTGACGATCGCCAACCTCACCGGCGACACGGACGATCAGTCCACCGGCCTGAAGCGCTGGTTCCTCTTCTCGACGCCGCCGCTCGCGGCCGTCTGCGTGATCCCCACCGTGCTCGCGTCGCACAACAACCAGCGAGACCTGAGCATCGGGATGCAGTGCCTCTTCTTCGTCTACGCGCTCTTCTGCGCGCTGCTCTTCGCCCGCGAGCCCATCGGGCCGTCTCGCAGGGTGCGCGTCCACTGGGACCGGCGGGGCGCCTCCTCGCTCCAGAGGTTCTTCGGCCCTGGCCTCGCCAAGACCTCGGTCCTGGTGGCGCTGGTCGGCGTGCTCGCCATCGGCGGGCTCTCGCTCTTCGACGCCGTGGTGACCGCCCCCGGCCTGACCGACACGGACACGGCGAGGATCCTGCTGCTGGCCAGCTACGCGGCGCCCTTCTTCATCTTCACGGTGGGGCTGCTCGCCTGGCTCCGCTCCAGGGGGGCCAACGCGTGGGTGGCCCGGGTCATCGCCGTCGGCCTGCTGTTCCTGATCTCCGCCGGCCCCTGGGTCGTCGCCGCCATCGTGGGCGCCCTGGCGTCCAATCGCGGCGACAAGGACTGGCTCGTCATCGGCGCCCCCAGCCCCTTCTATGTCTTTCTCATGATCGACGAGGTGCGCCACTCCACGTCGACCGCGGCGCGCCTGATCTTCGCCGGTATGGCGGCCGAGATCTTCTGGGGCGCCGCGGGGCTCTTCCTCCTGTGGCGAGCGAGCCGCCGCTGCGAGGCGATGATGGCCGCCTACGACGACGCCGTGGCCCGGGCGGAGGCCGCGCTCGGCGCCGAGGACGAGGCTCGGCGCGCCACGGGCGCGGAGCTCGCCGCGCCTCTCTCCGCGGAGGCCTCGGCGGCGGGATGAGCCTTCTCGAGGCCTCCTTCCTGGGCGAGCTCGAGGCGCTGCGGCGTCGGCTCGCGGCGTCGGCGCGCTCCGGCGGCCCGGGGGAGCGCCGCGCCAGGCGTCGGGGAGGGAGCGCGGAGTTCGCGGAGCATCGCTCCTACGCGCCGGGGGACGATCTGCGGCGCGTCGACTGGCTCGCCTTCGCGCGAACTGGCGGGCCGGTCCTCAAGCTCTTTCGCGCCGAGGAGGACGTCGTCGTGAGGCTGCTCCTCGACGCCAGCTCCTCGCTGTCGACAGGCACCCCCCCCAAGATCGACGTGGCGAAGCGCCTCGCCGCAGCCCTCGCCTACATGGCCCTCGCCGAGTCCGAGCGGGCCCAGGTGCTGATAGCCCGCGAAGGCCTGGAGGCGGCCCGCGATCCGGTGCGGGGCCGCGCCGCTCTGCCCAGGGTGCTCAGGGAGCTCGAGGCGCTCTCACCCTCTGGAAGGACGGACCTGGCCGCGGCGGTGGAGAGCGTGATCGCCAGGGTGCCTCGCCCCGGCATGCTGGTGGTGTTGAGCGATTTCATGGACCCCGGCCCCTGGGATCGCGCGCTGGCCCGAGCGGGCACGGCCGGCCATGACATCGCCCTCGTGCAGGTGCTGTCCGCGGACGAGCTGGCTCCGCCCTGGGACGGGGACATCGCCTTCGTCGACTCGGAGACGGGCTCGCTCGTCGAGATCACGGTCGACGACGCGGCGAGGCGAGCGTACCTCGCCCGCCTGGACGCGCTCTTCCGGACCCTCGCCGCGGCCGCCAAGCGAGCTCGAGGGAGCTATGTCCGCGCCGCAGTCGGCGATGATCTCCTCGCGGTCGTGCGCCGCGTGGTGGGGCGCGCGGTGGACTGATGCGCTCCCTCGAGTTTCTCGAACCCACGGGCCTCCTGCTCCTCCTGGCGCTGGTCCCGCTGATCGTCCTTTACATCCTGAAGATCCGCAGGGAGCGCGTCACGATCGGATCGACCTGGCTCTGGGCCTCCGCACACCGCGATCTCATGGCCAAGCACCCCTTCCGTCGGCTGGTGCCCGAGCTCCCGCTGCTCCTCCAGATCCTCGCCATCGTGGGGTTCGCGATCGCCCTGGCCAGGCCGTCGCTCCGCCACGGGGGCGTCGACGGCGATCGCGTCGCCGTCGTGATCGACACCAGCGCCTCGATGGGAGCGCGCGTGAGCAAAGGTCCTGCCCGGCGCATCGACGAGGCCAGGAGCGCGGCCAGGGTCGCCCTCGCCGGCCTCCGCCCTGGCTCGGAGGCGTTCATCGTCGAGGCCTCGAGCACCGCCCGCCTCGTCGGCGCTCCCAGCCAGGACATCCGCCGCCTCGAGGCCCTGATCGACGGCCTCGAGGTCCACGACGTGGAGGGCGATCTCGGGGCGGCGGTCGCGCTGGCGGCCGATCGTCTGCGGCCGCTCTCGGGCAAGAAGGTCGTCGTGGTCGTGACCGACGGGGCGACGGGAGGAGCCCCCCTGCCGGCCGCCGAGGGGGTCTCGCTCAGGGTATCCCAGGTGGGGGACGCGCAGGACAACACGGCCATCGTGAGGCTCGACGTGAGCTCGGGCCTCGGCTCGACCACGAGGCGCGAGGAGGTGCAGGTCTTCGCCGTGCTGCACCACTTCGGGGCGTCCGAGCGCGACGCGTACATCACCCTGACCCTGGAGGGAGCGCGCGAGCCTGTGGCCTCCCGCCGGCTCCTCCTCCGCCCCTCCGAGCCCACGCCCGTCGTCCTCTCGTTCGAGCCTAGCTCGAGCGATCAAGGCAAGGGCTTCTATGTCCAGCTCTCCCCCTACGACGCGCTCCCGGCCGACGACGTGGCCTTTGGCAAGGTTCCCAGGGGGCGGCGCATGCCCGTCACGGTCGCCTCGGACGCGGAGGCTTCATGGACGCGCAGGGCGCTGGAGTCCGATCCCCAGATCGCCCTCCAGAAGCTCACGGTCGCCCAGCTCGGCGCCGTGAACGTGGACGAGGACGCGCTGGTCGTGGTGGAGGGCGCGTGCCCGGCGCAGCTCCCCGGCCACGACGTCGTCGTGCTGGCTCCCGGGCCCGGGCCCTGCCTGGGCCTCGAGGTCGCCCCGCCGATCGCAGCGCCCCGGCTGACCTCGTGGGAGAGGGGCGACGCCAGGCTCCGCTTCCTCACGCTGGACGGGGTGCACGTCGGGCACGCCACCCCCCTCGGCGCCTCCTCGGCGAGGAGGGCCCTCGTCCGCTCGGAGAGCGCCACCCTGATCGCCGACGCGTCGACGCCGGGGCGCTCGGCCACGGTCGTCGGCTTCGACGTCGGCGACAGCGACTGGCCGCTCAAGGCGTCCTTCGTGCTCTTCGTGCGCAACATCGTGGAGCTGGCCCGATTCCACAGGGCCCAGGGCGCGGCCGCTCCTCTCCGGACCGGAGAGGCCCTCAGGGTCTCCGTGCCCGAAGGCACCGAGGAGGCCAGGATCACGGTCGAGGGCGCAACGCAGCTCGAGCGCGCCGTCAGCACCAAGGGAGGCTTCGCCGTGATCGCTCCCATCGAGAGGGCCGGGCTCTACCGGGTGCGGTGGACCTCGCCGAGGATCGGCGCCGTTCTCGTCCCGGCCAACCTCCTCAGCGCCAGGGAGAGCGACATCACGCCTCGCCCCGTCGAGATCGGCACCCTGCGGGGCGAGAGCGTCGCTCCCCTGAAGGACGCCCACCGGGAGTGGGCCTCCCTCCTCGCGCTCCTGGCCGCGCTGCTCGTGGCCGCCGACGTCCTTTGGCTGACACGCAGCCCCTCTCCCGGCCCCCCACGCAAGAAGCAGGCGGGCCCGTGAGCGCGGCCCGCCTTCCGTGGCTCCTCGCCTCGCTGCTGGTCGTCGCGATCATGGCCTGGGCGCTCGTCCGCGCTCGCCGGGCGAGGGAGGCGTCCGCCGCGACCTACCTGCTCTCCTTCGTGGCCACGGCGCCCCTGGTCCACGCGGCGCTGGTGCACTCGGGGCTGCTCCCCGACGCGGGGCTCCGCTGGGGGGCGCCGCTCCTGCTGCTCCCCGTCGCCCTGGCGCTGGTGGGGCTCTCGCTCCGCCTGGGGCGGCTCCCGACGAGGATGGGAGACTCCAGGCGTGGGCTCGTCCGGGCGCTGTCGGGCCTCGCTCTCTCGGCCGGCTTCTTCGCCGCAGCGGAGCCCGAGCTGGGGTGGCCTCTCGATCGGCTCGCCGTCGTCGTTGCGGTCGATCGATCTCGATCCATCGATCTCGTCCCTGGCGCAGAGTCGAGGATCGCCAAGGAGCTCTTGCTGGCCGAGAGGAGCATGCGCAAGGGCGATCGGATCGGCGTCGTGGCCTTCGGAGCCAGCGCGGCGCTGGAGGATCCGCCTCGACTCCCCTCTCGCCTCGGCCCCCCCCAGCGGGTGAGCGTGGGGCGCGATGGGACCGACATCGAGGCCGCCCTCCGGCGAGCGCTCGCCGAGCTCCCGTCGGACGCCGCGGGCAAGATCGTCCTGGTGACCGACGGGGTGGAGACCCGCGGGGACGCGCTGGCCGCCGCCGCCCTCGCCGTCGCCTCGGACGTCCCCGTCGACGTGGTGGTGCTGGACCAGGGGGCCCAGGCCAACCTCCGCGTGGTCACGGTCCGAGCGCCGACCCGCGTCGACCAGGACGAGCCGATGGATCTGCGGGTCGTCACCCAGAGCAGCCGCACCACCGACATCCAGATCAGGGTGCGGCGCGACGGCGTGCTGCTCCGCGAGGCCAGCGCCACCGTGCAGAAGGGCGAGGACGTCGTGCGCGTCCGCGAGATCGCGCCCTCGGCTGGCCTCCACCGCTACGACGTCGAGGTGACGGCCGTGGACAGGGCCGCCGACGCCAGCCCCGAGGACAACGTCGGATCGGCCTTCGTCCGCGTCAAGGGCGCCACGCTGGCGCTGCTGCTCGAGGGCGACGCGGGCAAGAGCGCGCCCCTCGCCCGGGCCCTCGAGGCGAGCGGATTCCGGACCCTCGAGCGCGGACCGAGCGGCGTGCCGGGCGACATCGGAGAGCTCGCCGCCTTCGATCTCGTCGTCCTCTCGGACGTCCGGGCGAGCGATCTCTCGAGGACCCAGATCGATGCGCTGGCCAGCTACGCGCGCGACCTGGGCGGCGGCCTCCTCCTGATGGGCGGAGATCGGAGCCTGGGCCCCGGCGGTTACGCTCGCACCGCGCTCGAGCAGGTGTCCCCCCTCTCCTTCGACCTGAAGCAGCAGCAGCGCCGGGCTTCCCTCGCCGAAGTGATCGCCATCGACTACTCCGGATCGATGGGGATGATGGTCGACGGCCAGACCAAGCTCGCGCTGGCCAACGAGGCCGCGGCGAGGAGCGCGTCCCTGCTGGGCCCCGGGGATCGCCTGGGCGTCGAGCACGTCGACACGATCGTCGCCTGGACCCAGCCGCTCGGGCCTGTCGTCGACGCGGAGGGCATCGCCGCCAAGATCCGGGGCGTCGGGGTGGGCGGGGGCGGGATCTACACGGATCTCGCCCTGCGCGCGGCCTACGAGGCGCTCACCAAGGAGGAGGTGAACCTCCGGCACGTCCTGCTCTTCGCCGACGGAGGGGACGCCGAGCAGATCGCCGGCTGCCGCGCCCTCGTGAAGGCCGCGCGCGATCGCGGCATCACGACCAGCGTGATCTCGCTCGGGCGAGGGAGCGACACGCCGGAGCTCGAGGTGCTGGCCAAGATCGGCGAGGGGCGCTTCTACCTCATCGACGACGCTACCAAGCTGCCCGCCGTGTTCACCCAGGAGACCATCCTCGCGTCCAGGAGCGCGATCTCGGAGAAGCCCTTCAGGGTGGCCCTCTCCGGCAGCGGCCCCTCGACCCAGGGCATCGCCTTCGAGGGCGCCCCGGAGCTGCGCGGCTACGTGGTGGCTGCGCCCAAACCCAGGGCCTCGGTCCTGCTCTCCGGGCCCGAGGGCGATCCCGTGCTCGCCACCTGGGCCGTGGGCCTTGGGCGCGCGGCCGCATTCACGAGCGACTACAAGGATCGCTGGGGCACGGCGTGGCTGCGGTGGCCAGGCGCGGCGAGGCTGATGGGCCAGCTGGGACGCGACACCGCGCGCAAGGCCGACGATCCTCGGGTCCGTCTGGAGACCGACACGGCCTCGGGGACTCTCCATGTGCGGGCCGACGTGATCGGCGACGACGGGCGGGCGCAGGCCTTCCGCCGCCTCAAGATCCGGGTGGGCGGCCCCGACGGGTTCTCCCGCGAGGTCGCCCTGGACGCGGTGGGCGCAGGGCGCTACTCCGCCGACGTCCCGCTCTCTCGACCCGGCAGCTACGTGACGACCGCCGTGGACGAGATCTCGGGCCAGGTGCTCGCCACCACCGGCGCGGCCCTGGGCGTGGGCGAGGAGCTCCGGCCGACGGGCAGCGATCGAGTCCTCCTCGAGCGGATCGCCACCCTGACCGGAGGGACGGTGAGAGACACCCTGGCGGGGCTCTACGATCGCCGGGAGGCCCGGCGCTTCGCCTACACCCCACTCACCCACCTGCTCGTCCTGGTGGCCGGCCTCGCGCTCCTGGCGAGCGTGGCGGCGCGGCGGCTGGGTGTGCCCGACGCGCTGGTGGCGCTCTCCCGGAGGCTGGAGAGCCGCAGCGAACTGCGGAGATCACGCAAGGAGGAGCGCGCCCTGGCCAGGCAGGAGGCCGCGCGCCAGCGCGACGAGGCCCACCGTACCCTCCTGGCGCGCAAGGAGAAGGCCGTCCCTCGCGGCCCCGCCAGGACCGTCGCCCTCCTCGACGCCTCGAGAGCGAAGCCCCCTGCTCCGGAGCCGCAGAAGGACGCCCCGCTGACGAACACGCCCCCTCCGGGGCCGACCCTCTCGGCGGCCGAGCGCCTCGCCCAGCGCCGCAGGGAGCGGAAGTAGCCTTCAGCGGAGGACGAGCAAGCCCACCACGACCAGCACCACTCCCGTGCTGGGAGTCGCGAGCTGCGCCAGCGTGGACGACTCGGGCAAGGAGCCGGCACGCGCACGATCCGCATCGAGCCAATGCGCGGTGGTTGCGCCGACGTCGTGGGCACGGGCTGTCGACGTTCGGGCGGTTCTGCGCGATACTTGCCGTATGCCCACGGCGGTCAAGGTGAAGAAAGCGCGGCGCTCCTCGGGGGCATCTGCGAAACCGCGCGTGCAGCCGCCCATCGACGTGATCGCGCACTTCGCCGAGGGCGAGGACGCGGCTCCCGTGGATGTGGAAGCGCACGCACGCTGGCTGGAGACGGGTGAGGGGGAACCCTGGCCACGCGTCCGCCCACGCTGAGCCCACGCTACTTCGCAGCTCTCGCGCGCCTCGGCATTCAGCCCGGCACGCCAGCCGGACGCGCCCTGGCGAAGGCTGTCGTTCGGCTCGGCGATGGCGAGCTCCCTGGACCGCTCGACGTCGAGAGCCCCGTACCACCGACGAACGTGGCCTACGTGCGGCGCGTCGTCGGTCGCAACCTATGGCTCTGGTATAGACTGCGCGAGGACGGGAGCGCGCTCGTCATCACCGTCACAAACACTCCACCCGTGCCACTCGACGAATCGTGAGACCGTGACCGTGCTCGGCGTGGTGCTCTCGCGCATCTATACGCTGCGCAACCAGCTCATGCACGGTGGCGTGAATGAGTCAGCCCGCTGGCGACACCGGTCGCCGCTACGACCGGGACAAC
>SXGT01700487.1_pt1 | contig 13108 bp, 9 predicted proteins | sample 3176221 | NCBI WGS metagenome assembly SXGT01 (sample SAMN11356862, study PRJNA531348) | freshwater metagenome | isolation source: freshwater sample F1-120 | place: China: Fuxian Lake, Yuxi | collected 2017-12-25
GGTGAATTAGCCGCTGAGGATCAAGTGTTCGCCAGTGAAGATCACGCCATTATCGGCGAAGCGGCGCGGGTATTGGGCGCTAAATCCCAAGGTCGTTTAGTGACCAGCGCTAAAAGCTGGTTATCCCACCCTTCCGTGGACGCACAAGCGGATATTTTACCTTGGGGCAGTCATGAGGACGTGCGCAAAGTCTCGCCCTTGGAAGCTAGCGCCAGTTATTTAGCGCATGTACGCCTAATGTGGGGACATCAATTTCCCGAAGCGCCATTAGCGGAACAAGATATCGTCATTACCGTCCCGGCGTCTTTTGACGAAGGGGCACGCTCTTTAACCTTGGAAGCCGCAAAACTGGCAGGCTTACCGCAGGTGCGCTTATTAGAAGAACCACAAGCGGTCTGTTACGACTGGTTACGCTTAAACGCTGGACGCTTACAAACCGCCTTAAGTAACGTACATTTATTATTGGTGTGTGACGTTGGCGGAGGGACCACCGACCTTACGCTGATTAAAGTCGAACCCGGCATTTCCGAACCTAAGCTAACGCGTATCGGGGTGGGTGATCATTTAATGTTAGGCGGGGATAATATCGATCTTGCTTTGGCACATTTAGTAGAATCACGCTTAGTCACCGATGGCAAACGCTTATCTGCGGCCGACTTATCGCATTTAATCGAACAATGCCGCTGCGCAAAAGAACAATTATTGGCAGAAAACGCCCCAGAGCAATTACGCGTTACTCTCTTGGGCGGTGGCAGTAAACTTATTGGTGGGTCACGTTCCACCGAACTCAGCCGAGCAGAAGTGCGCGCTATGGCCTTGGATGGATTTTTTCCACTTTCAGGTCTAGATGAGCTCCCTGACAGAAAGCGTAGCGGCATGGTTGAATTTGGCTTACCGTATGCGGCAGAACCTGCGGTCAGCAAGCATATCGCCGCTTTTTTGCATTTACATCAACAAGCTGCAAGCGACGCATTGCAAGGTCGCGGTCGTGTACCGGATGCGCTATTACTTAACGGCGGGGTTTTCAGAAGCCAGCCCATTAGTCAGCGGGTACTTGATTTACTCACCGCCTGGGGCGGTCAAGCACCCACCTTACTGGAAAACCAACATCCAGAATTATCCGTCGCCTTGGGTGCAGTGAGTTATGCACTGGCGCGGCGCGATAAAAAATTAAAAATCGGTGGCGGTAGCGCACGTAGTTACTTCTTGCTTGTTGAAACGGCAGATACGCAAACACAACAAGGCGTGTGCATTTTGCCGCGCGGCAGTGAAGAAGGTAATGAAGTCTTGCTGCAAGGTCGGCAATTTGCCTTGCGTTTAGGCGTTCCGGTGCGTTTTCATTTAGTGTCAACTTCGACTGACAGTGTCTATCAACCCGGCGATGTGATTGCAATTGATGACGATTTATTCCATTCGCTCCCACCGTTGGCCGTGGCCTTTGCCCCCGATCAAGAACACAGCCAAACCGAAATGCTGGTGCAACTTGCGGTCACCCAAACCGAAATGGGGACGTTAAAAATTCAATGTGTTGCCCTTGAAAACAGCGCACAACGCTGGGATGTAGAATTTCAGTTGCGAAAAAAAGCAGGCATCCAAGCCGCGAATGTTGAATTACCCCCGCAATTTCAACAAGCGATAGACAAAATTAATGCCGTATTCGGTTCAAAATCCAAAGATGTCAACCCATTAGCCGTCAAAAGTCTGCGTGCCGATTTAGAAAAATTATTGGGTAAAAGTCGTGCAGAATGGGAAACCCCGCTCTTGCGTGCCTTGTTTACCGCTTTATTGGAAGGAAGCAAATACCGCCGCCGTTCAGAACAGCACGAACGCGTCTGGCTAAGTTTAATTGGGTATTGCTTGCGCCCTGGCTTTGGCTATCCTTTAGATGATTGGCGCGTGGCGCAATTATGGAAACTCTATCCACAAGGCATCCAGTTCAACAACGAAACCCAAAATTGGGCCGAATGGTGGACCTTATGGCGACGCATTGCTGGCGGTTTAAATGAAGTCGCACAGCAGCAAATTTTCAATGATATTGCTAAATTCATCAATCCAGCGGCCGCTCGTCAGCCCACGGTGACTAAATTATTAAAAACGCGTAGTTATGAAGATATTTTGCGCTTGGCCGCGGTTTTGGAACGTCTCAGCGTGCAGGATAAAACGCAACTAGCGATGTGGTTGTTGAGTCGACTACAAAAATCCGGTGAATCCGCGCAAAGCTGGTGGGCGGTCGGGCGTATCGCGGCGCGCGTGCCGTTTTATGGCAGCTCTCACAATGTGATCGAAGCCAAAGTCGTTGCCGATTGGCTAGAGCAGTTACTGCCCCTGGATTGGAAGAAAAATCAACAAGCGGCATTTGCGGCAACCCTAATGGCACGGCGCAGTAATGATCGAGTGCGGGATATTGAACCGGAATTACGCTTAACAATCGTCGAAAAATTAAAAATCAGTCGCGCCCCCTCAACCTGGGTAGATATGGTTGAGAACTATCGCGAATTAGACGAAGCCGAAGAAAAACAAATGTTTGGCGAGGCCTTGCCCCCAGGATTGAAATTAATCATTTAATGCTATTGCCTTGGCGTTAGCCTCTTGCGGCACATCCTATAGAGGCTATAGTATTGCCAGTCAATTTGCCATTGAGCTAGGGGCTGAAACTAAATCAGAGACGGACTTAGTGACTGAACTGAATTTGATTGCGCCCCATGCGTTTTGCTTGGTACATAGACGCATCGGCTTTTTTAATAATATCTTCTGGAGCAAGCTCAGCACTATCAAAAGCAATGACGCCGATACTCGCTGAACACTGATGCACAATATCGGTTTCGGAAGCATTAGCTTGATTACTCTGCAATTGATAAGGCCGTGAAACTTCTATCCGAATCTTTTCTGCAATCACCCCGATTTGCGTGGTTACTTGCGCTTCATCTCCTTCCAGCTCCGTGAGTAAGACAACAAACTCATCCCCACCTAAACGCGCAATAGTATCGACAGCCCGCACACATTTACTTAAACGTTTGGCCACTTCAACAAGCAACTGATCCCCCATAACATGCCCATAATCATCATTGACCGACTTAAAGTTATCCAAATCCAGTAACATCAAAGCGACATACTGATGTTTACGCTTTGCACTAAAGATAGCGTGGGTTAGACGATCATGAAATAAACGACGATTGGGCAAATTAGTTAAGGGATCGTAAAAGGCTAATTGTCGAATTTGCTGCTCCATATGCTTACGCTCAGTAATATCCCGCATGATACTAATCGCATGCCAACTATTTTGTAATTTAAATGCTGATATCGATAATTCGATAGGAAACTCCGTACCCATTTGATGGATGGCTTGCGCTTCCAAGGTTTGGCTGACTAAATTTTCCGTCCCTGCATCCAAGAAATGGACAATGCCGCTCGAAAGAATGGCAGTGTGCTCCTGTGGCATCAGCAAGGTGCGAAAATTTTTACCTAAAATATCATTGGCCGAATAGCCAAAGAGATGTTCTGCGGCAGGATTCCAATAAATAATTAGCTCTGCCTCATCAATAATCACAATAGCATCTTTCGCTGCCGTGCTAATCAGCCGAAATTTCTCCTCACTTTCTGCCAACGCGGCACTACGCTGTTCTAATTCTGCCGTACGTAATTGAATCGTGTGTTCTAATTGACTTTCATGCACTTGTAGATTGCGCGTCGCCAATTGTAATTTAGTAATGATAATGCGCACATGTTGCACAAAAGGCTGAAAAATCAACAACGCTTCCAGCACTAACAGCAACAGGGTTAAGCCCCAGAAAATCGTTTCAGCGTATTGTAAGCGCTTAACCGAGGCCTCGCCTTCTAACTGATATTGACGCACCATCTGATCAAGATGCTGTAATAAATTGGTGGTCGCCTCGTGCGTCAAGGTCTTTAGCAATGCATGCTCAGCAGAGCGCTCAGTCTCGGGCAATTGTATCCAGTGATGGACGAGTTGAATAAAGTTATTAACTTCTGCATCTAAGGCTATAGGGGGCTCAAAATACAAGGCATGCACCGTCGCCGACATTGAATTGGGTAAGCCTAATTCAGGATCACCTTGGATCAATCCTTGGTGAGAATGCGCCAATAATTGCAGGGTTTTTTCTAGCGTCGCTTTTACCGCTGCACGCTCGGAAGCAGGCGCCGTCGCTAATAAATTGGCAAATAAGGTGGTGCGTTGGCTCAGCATCCGTTGACGCCCACTGATATTCACGATCGCAGCGGTACTTTTTTGCTCGGTAATCACCAGATGTAGACTTAACCAAGCCGCAGTTGCTAAGGAGGCGACCAACAACAAGGCAATTAAATAGCGCCGAGTCAAATCTCGCGCCACCAGCATGTCTGTATCGCATGCTTTAGCTGCTATTTTAGCCGAATGCAACACATGACCCCACAATCCTCACTTGATGGATAAAGTTTGAATTGTAGCACCTCAATTAGGTTTGTAATACCTTACCAAACCGCCAAGCCCTGCTGCATGCAGCAAATTTCTTAAGGCGTTATCTAGGAATTAAGGACGGCTACACATTTCATTGTTGCAGCACGGAATATAATTGACGGTGCGGTGCGAGGAAAGTGTCTTAAGCGCACAGTACGGGCTAGCAGCACTTTGCTACAGCTATGCGTTAAAAATCCTTAACAACACTGAAGATCGCTTATGCTGTGCCCAAGGTGAATTCAATGCTCTGGGCCTGACGCTTTGCTATTTCCAAGAAGTCCATTGCCACTCCCCCGCGCTGAAACTGCATCACGGCCCAGTGATGGGTTCCCAGCAATTGCGCAGGCGTAGCATCGGCGCAACGCGCGGCCAAATCTTGCCAAAAGGCATTGGGCTCTAAGCCAGTTGCCTGAATATGTTTAGGCGTCAGAAAGCCTTGGGCAAACCCCTGATCAAACGGCCGGACCTGCGTAAACAGCTTAATATCCACGGGTACAATTTTTTGACTCAAACTCTCTGCCGCATACCTGACATCGACATGTTCAACTCCGGGAGAATCCAAAGCATCAAACAGTAACCCCAGGCGTCGCCAAAGAGGACGCACATCTTCAATAAACGGCTGTGGCGTTTTTGCGCCCAAAATTGAATTATGCCCTAACAAATAGGCCAAGGGATGCTTATCATCCACCTCAATAATACTTTGGATGACAAAAAAACTACCATTCGGTGCTAACAAGCGACAAATCCCGCGACACAATAAAACATCATCCAACCAATGAATAGCTTGCGCAATGGTTAGTACATCGTAGTGTGCATCGTGATAATGCAAACGATTACACGACTCATGGATAGTCTCTAGCTTCACGCCTAAAGCATCGGCACGAGCTCGTGCAGCCGCTAAGAAACCTTGAGAGAGCTCCATCAGTTCCACGGCATCCGAAACCTGCGCTAACTGCACAGCCAGATCTCCCGGCCCACCAGCTAAATCCAAGATCCGCGTGTGCGACTCAATGCCTGCAGCTTTAACCATATGCGCGGTTAACGCACTGGGAAATGGCCGATAGGTCAAATAATAGTTAGCCATACTTTCGTCATAGCGCGAAGTATCCGCGTGACTGCTAATCAACACCTCGGAAGCTTGCATGTCGGCAATGGCTTTGACTAGGCGCCGATTTTCTGCCGCACTGGGTTCTACTTGGGTTAAGCGATAATAACGAGCAATTGCTTGTTGCGGAGTTAATCCTCGGCGCACAGAAAATAATGCTAATAAAATACGATAACGCTCATTTAACCAAAATTGATGGTACGGTTCGGTTTCTTTGGCAATATAAGCCCTACCATCCAAAGTGAGCGCCTGCACAAAATTAGGCGATGCCCGCAAGCGTGTTGCATTACGAGAATGCGATATCATTAGATCTCAAAGTAGTTTTCAGAGGTTATTAGATGCAATATTTTTCATTACGATCAGATTATAGAAAAGTAATGCCCCCAACATTACTCTCCTAAGATCAAGCGCAGTATTTAAATTCCTGCACAACGACTCACTGGAGTAACTGGCGGGATATACACTACATCAGAACTACTTGAACTAGAATCGGTTGAAGAACTACGTTTTTGTTTGCCAGCACCTGCGCGAACATTTGTTTTAATTTTCATAGGAATAACTCCGAAAATGATTAAAGAATTGTAAAACTGAATTGGGAAAGACTTTTTGCCTTTCCTCACGGTTAATGCCTAAGCTTTCCTGCGTAAGCGCGGTGCCTATGCACCCACACAACGACTTACTGGATAGACTGGCGGCGTATACACTACAACATCAGGAGTGCTAGAGCTTGAAGAGTCAGTAGAACTACCGCGTTTTTGTTTGCCAGCACCTGCACGAACATTTGTTTTAATTTTCATGGAAATAACTCCGAAAATGATTAAAATATTGTAAAACTGAATTAGGAAGACTACTTGCCTTTCCTGTACGGTTAATGACTGCAATTGTGTAAAAGGTTCAAAAAAAAGTAAGTTTTTTTAACTTTTTTTACAAAAGCTTGTTTGACTGCTGAATGTCTAAGATTTCCTGCGTTAAGGTGATGCTAATCCCTAAAATATCTTCCAGTTCATCGAGTAAATATGGCAATTTACGATTTTCAGCTCCTTGTAACAAATTATGGATATCCATCAAATTCGCAGCAAATGCTGCACTCGGCGCGGGTCGATCCAAGACTTGATTCAACTGCATCTGCTGGGCACAGGCGAGTTTGAGAATAGCCTGCACTTTGTACAAACACCCAATGATAGCATCAGCTAAAAGCTCAATATCCTCGAGCATCTCGCTTACTCCAAAACGCGCAAATAAAATATGACTGAGTCTGTGCTGCAACTTGCCATCTACCACCGGGGTAAAACGCTCTAATCGCGCCACTAAATCTTGCTCATCGATTGCTTGCCCAAGGCCTTGAGCGCAATGCTGGTAGATTTCTGCATACGCCTCTTCACGCGTGCTGCGCAACTCTTCAGTAGCATGATACGTTTGCGTGCGCACGATTGCCGCCTGTTGTTGTAAGCGACTGCGCCAAGTGAGTAGATCTTCCGACATACTTCCACGCCAATTTTCCAAAAGCTCCGCTAGATTGACATAAGTCCGCATCAGCAGCGGCCAGATGGAAAACGCCACCGCATGCACTTGCAAACCATATAAGCCATAATCAAACGCTGGCTGCAATTGTTGCAGAGCAGCCGCGACCTCGGGTTCTAAAGTCGCCGCTTCTGTATTTTTAGTCGCAACGCCGTCAATTAAGACCTGCAAAAACTCCTCAATCATGCCTTTGGGTCCCGCACACACCCCGTGTTCTGATGTAAATGCAAAATTTCGTTCGGCATAAGCATAGATTTCTTCAGCACTAATGGGTGTCGACGGTGCCAATGTCGGTTCGCCCACGGGCACAAAGATCATCTGATGCGTGACCACTCTTAAACCGTCAGTCACGCGAAACAAGCACGACAAGGCGGGGTGTAATGCAGCATTAGCAATGGGATCAGCACTGCGCATCAATAAATATGTGGGTAACGCTAATACCAAGGTTGACAGCGCTTCCACGTGCGCTAAGGTCCAGCCCTGTTGAGCTGCTGGAAAACGCGCTAAATATGCCGCACGTATTGTTAATAAACACGCCATCATTTGCGGCCAATAACTGCGCATACTTTTGAGCGCGGTCACATTCATCGGCTTGGAATCCAGATAACGACTTCCCGGGTAAATACAGGTGCGCCAGAGCGTAGGGATATCCATACGCAAGGTTTTGGGAAACACATTGGCTTCCCCCACTTGCCGCCCTTCAGCATCCAAGGCAATATGCGCTACCCGAAAAATGGGAATGACCAGTTCTAAATAGCCTAACTCCAAACGGCGCCCAGTCAAATTCTCAGTCAATACGGCGCTTTCCAGCCAAGTATGCGCCTCGGTGCAGGACGCAGGCGGTAATGGCGAGGGGCAATTCCCCACTTCAGGCTGAGCAGATTCCGTCGCAAGATAGGCATCCTCATAATGTATGACCGTCTCATCTATAAGTTGCTGCAACAACGCCTGTATTTGCACCCAGGTGTAGTCTTGCCCCCAACTCAACGCATCTGCTGCGATAAATTGTCCATGCTTGGCTAAGTTTTCACCAAAACTGAATAATTCTGGCTCATCAAATGAAATTTCTTTATCACCATAAAACAAAAACAGCTCTTGCTGACCTTCAGCTCCAGGCTGATACTGAACAATGCTACGTTTATGCATAGGAAAGAGTAAAACATCAGTTGGCTGTAAGCGTCTAACAGTATGAAATGGGCATTGCGATATAGAACTTTCTGGAATGGTATGCATGGATAGATGTACTCTGGAAATAACGAAAGCCGAGTTAACAAATCAAGTCGGAGTCAGCACCGCTAAGCTAATGATAGAGCTAACATCCCAGTCATGAAGAACGACATTCCATCAAGTTGAGGGGATGGGCAACATGACTGGAATGTTAACTCTATCAACAGATCTGTGGCTTAGGACTCCAACCAACGATTAATCTGCACTAAATCGCTAGGCGAAAGCGTGCCAACGGCGTGTTTCAAACGTAAGGTGTTCAGTAAAAAATCATAGCGCGCCCGAGCATAATCTCGCTGGGCACGTAATTGTTCGCGCTCAGCGACAATCACATCCAACGCCGTCCGCCGTCCGACACGAAAGCCACTTTCCGTGGCAGCCACAGCCGTCTGCGATGAGCGTAAATTCTGCGCCAAAGCCTCTATCCGACTGATTCCTAGCATTACGCCATGAAAGGCTTTGCTGACGGTACGTTCAACTGCCCGTTGTTCAGCGGATTGCTTTGCAAGCACTTCGCGATAACGATGTTCCGCCTCACGAATTTTGGAATTCACTCGCCCACCTTGATACAACGGTACGGTGAGATTTAGCCCCAGCGAAGTATCTTGAATATCTGCGGAACCAAAACGTCCTCCCGCACTCGAAAAACTGTGGTTACCGACAGCATCCAACGTGGGTAAATGCCCAGCCTCTTGCCGCTGAATTTCGTTTTTAGCGGCAGACACGCTGTATTCGATGGCTTGCAAGGTTAAATTTTGCTTACGCGCTTGCTCTACCCACGCCGTTTCTTTATCCGGGATAGGCTTGATCAATGGAATTTCCTTTCCTAAATGTGCTAATTGAGTGTAACGCTTACCCGTCAATTCTTGTAAAGCAGCATGCGCATCTTTTAATAAATTCTCTGCCTCTAAGGTTTCGGTCACCGCACGATCAAAACCTGCTTGCGCCTCCTCTACATCCGTCTTGGCTAAATAACCAGCGGCTTCATGTTGTTTTGTTTCTTGCAATCCACGAGCTAATGAAGCTTGTTGCAATTGAGCAAACTCCAGATTTTCCGTGGCGGCTAATACATCAAAATAGCGTTCCGCTAAGAGTAATATTAAGGCGATTTCAGTTGCAGCATATTCAGCATGCGCTTGACCCACTCGACTATCACTTTGCTCTAGACCCACCACACGATCATAATGAATCAGCGGTTGCGTTAAAATCAAGCTATAGCCAGCACTGATAAAATTACTGCGGCCGTTAATACCCGTCGAATCCTGGGAAAGTTGCACTGATTGGGAGTTACCATAGACATTGGTACTTACCGCGGCTTCAGGGAGATAGAGGGAGGCTTTTGCTTGGATGTAGTTCTCGCCTACTGCCGCAAGCGCTTCTCTGGCTTGTTCCAATTGTGGTGCACCAGCAACCGCGTCTTGATAGATATTCAGTAAGTCCGAAGCTACCCCACTTTGTATCTTGACCAACAAAAGCAGCAAGATAACCGGTTTTATCCTTAACATTTAGTGCACGACAAAACTTAATGCATGTTCCGCACAAGCGCTCAGCGCACACACCGATAACACTGCACTTTTAGCACTGACACCTTCAGAAGAGCTTAGGTTGGATTTAAGCAAAATGGCCTTAATTTCCTCTGCACTCAATTCAGGATTGATTTCAAGTAGTAAGGCAATTACGCCAGAAATTTCAGCCGCCGCCATGGAACTGCCTGAAATAAAATCGTAAGTCGAATAAGGTAAGGTCGTTAAAATATGCTCGCCAGGCGCTTGAATAATCGGTATTGCTTTATTTGAAGCCTCCGCCGAACTGCGTAAACTTTGAACCGCAATCACTTTCGCCAGCATCGCCGGAAAATTTTCGTTGGCAAGTCCACTGCCAGTCTGCGAGGCAACGACAATAATGCCCTTGGAGATCGCTTTATTGATCAGCAAGGCGAGTAAGGGGTCATACGGCCCAGTCAAACTCATATTCAAAATTTTAGCGCCATTTTTAATAGCGTTATTGACAGCTAAAGCTAAGGTATAGCTGTTACACACGGCCTCCATAGACCCGGGATGTTTAGGCCAACAAGCTTTTAACGCGGTCAGCTTTGCATCTGGCGCAATCCCCACAATCCCGGTCCCATTGGCTTTTTTTGCAACAATAATCCCGGCAATCGCTGTGCCGTGTTGATCTTGCGTAAAACTAGTCGAAAAACTTTCCGCAAAATTTTCATTGCGTTCTATCTGCCCGTCCAAATCCGGATGTTGTAAATCAACCCCCGTATCAATCATGGTAATGTTGACATCTTTCCCGGTAGCTTTAGCATGAATTTGATCAATTTCCATGCGCTGTAAATTGGTTTGCAACTTCTGGTAGGGATCCTCTTTAGGCAACGCTCGAGTACTAAAACTCTGCAGATTTTGCACAATATCTATGCGCTGATCTTGCTGTAAAGTGCTCATCACCTCAGACACAGAAAGCTGTGGCGGTACCAAAAAAACCACGCAATGCTCATCGACTTCCGACATAGGCCACTCAGTCAACTTACGCAGATGATATTGCTCCGCAATGTCATTCCCTAATCGCTCACTCCATGCGGTACTTTGGTATGCGCCCCGCTGCCGATATTCGCTACTTCCATTCGGAATGCGATTAATTGACGCATCTTTAAACGCCACTAACAAAATATGATCGGCATATTTGGGTTCAAACAGTTCAGCCGGAACAGCGTCTATCCCAATATCCTCGGCAACAACGGGCAGTATGCATCCCCAAGTCAAGAGCACAGTAAGTAAAAATTTAAGCATGCTGTTCACTGCGCCAGCACAGTTGATTGACTGACTAATCCATAATTCGGCTCGGCAAATACTACCTGTGCATTTTGACGTAACTGCGCTAATTTCTCCAAAATGATTGGCTGCGCTACATCGTCATTAAATTCTAGGGTATACATCGCCTGCGTATCTGGTCCAAGCACCTTGCTTGCTTGAGTGTTAGCGAGTAGGGATTTAAGCACCTCAGGTGCAGTATCGGCCTTGAAAATTACGCGCAACGAGTGTGCTGCAGAAGGTTTAACTTGAGCATCCGACAAGGTCCGGTAGGCGGTTCCCCATGAGGAGTCCCAAGGTAAAATGCGTGGTAACACCAACGCTAGCGCCACACTTGCCGCTAAAGCTAAAACCTGCGGAGCTGTCCATTTACCAAGTAGGCGGTGTTTTGCAGCGCGCGACAGTGTCGAAACCTCAGCTATTTCAGGACTCGGCTGCGCAGGAGGAGTCTCTAAGCGTTGTTTTAATTGCGCGAATGCCAAAGTGGGGGCAGCAACCTCAGCACTGGGTGAATGCTGCACCGCATTCGCAAGCTGGCGTAAATTGCTTAATTCGCGTTTACATAATAAACACACTTTCAAATGCTGCGTGACCGCATGTAATTCCTGTGCCTGTAAAGTATTATTGACATACCACGGCAACAAGAAAACCACTTGTTCATGTGTGCTATAAGGACTGTCATCAATGTCGTTCATCAGTTTCTCCAGCCGAACCAACTACTCATTCAAAAAAGTATCGGCGTGTTGTTTTAATTCTATACTTAAGGCTTTACGCGCATAATGCATCCTTGTTTTTACAGTATTTTCTGGACATTGCATTAATTCGGCGATTTCACTGTAATGCAATCCTTGAAAATACGTGAGCTCCAAAACCGCCCGCTGATCAGGCGATAAAACCTTAAACGCAGACTCTAATAAATCTTGCTGTTCTAATTGTTTTAACCCGCTATCTTGAATACCCAACATACTGTCTAGTGCAATATCTTCTAATGAATCTTCGCTATATTGATTAATATTGCGCAAGGCCTGCCGTGCCTTATTGTAGGCAATTCCAAATATCCAAGTTGAGAGCTGACATTGATGATTGTAGGTTTCCGCCTTTTCCCACACGGTAAACATAACGTCATTCACCACCTCAGCTATTAATTCATCTCGCCAAGTATAGCGCCCGATAAAGCGGGTTAAACGTGGATAGTAATTATGGTACAACAACTCAAGCGCCGATTGATCACGCTCACAAATACGTTGGATCAATGCCCGCTGATGCTGCTCCTGTTGGCTGTTTCCGGTATCCAATGCTTTCCCTCTCGATATAACACATTCAGATTGCATGACAGTCAACAGTTGCCCAATTAGCGAAGTTATACTGTTAATGTCAGCCGAAGTTAAAAAGGTTCACGTCTATGAAAAATAAATTTTAGTCAGCAACCGTTCAGCTTAAAAACCCATGGAGATTGAAAAGACACAGGTCGCACTAATTACCGGAGGATCGTAAAGCTCGTGCAACTTGTCTGCGGTCACGGGATTGATGCCAGTTTCTGTCGCATCCATATAGCGTAAATCTAAGGAGATAAATTGATAATAATAGGTCATTCCTGCGTTCCAGTAAGGATAATCTGAACCCAAAGCAGGACTGGTTTGACTAAACCCAGCACTGGCAGAAAACTCTAAGTGTTCAGTAATAGGGTATCGCCCAGTCAGTTCATAATCTAAAACATAATTACCGAGACCATAATAGTCTTCACTCGCTGAAATTCGCGCCGTAAGCAGGTTTTTGTAGTGTAAAAACAGATAAAATTCGTTGTAATCCGAGGAACGCGCAAATATCTGCCCATCAAATAGATAGCGCGACCATTGCACATCAAGACGCAAATCATCCGGCAACTTAAAACTCCAGCCCGCATAAGGCATTATTTCAGTATTTGCCGCGCCTGGCTGACCTTGATTATCATAATTCACATTGTTTGCTGAACTTCCCACAAACCAACCACTA
>SXGT01259583.1_pt1 | contig 13107 bp, 12 predicted proteins | sample 3176221 | NCBI WGS metagenome assembly SXGT01 (sample SAMN11356862, study PRJNA531348) | freshwater metagenome | isolation source: freshwater sample F1-120 | place: China: Fuxian Lake, Yuxi | collected 2017-12-25
AGTCGAGCGGATAGAAAAACAGCAAGACGTATTTTCCCTTGTAGTCCTCCAGGCTGATCTGCTTGAAGCTGCCGTCGGGCATTACGGCATCCGACTTAAAAGTGGGCGCGGGACGAGTGACGAGGACGCTCATGGAAGAAGTCTCCTAGGACGCAAGGTGATTGAGAAATAACCGGCAAGCATGGGTCTCTGTCACCTTACAGGCCGCGAAGCGGAACTGGCAAGGGGATGGACGCCCCCCGTTAACACGACTTCACCTTCGCGTATTTCGGCTGGTAGAGTTGCACTTTCATGTTGCCCGGCATTTTGAAATAGGTGACAAATCCGTAGCCGTGGTCAGCCACTTCCTTCGTGAACTCCACGCCCTTGGCACTCAACTCGGCGACGGTCTTGTGAATGTCGTCGCAATAGAAAGAGATGTCGTGGGTGCCGCTGGGCCCTCCTTCCGCGGGGTCTGCCGGATGCACCCCCATGTCCGCCTCCGGCAGATTGAAAATCAACCACCCTTCTCCCACGTCGGTAAACGAGAAGCCGAGCTTGTCCCGAATGAACGCCCGGAGGGCCACGGCCTCCGAGCTATAGAACATCGTGTGCACGCCTTTAATCATACTCATTCGCTCGGCGGCTCGTTTTTGGCATAGCGGGCGTTCTTCTGATTGGCGGCGACCTCCTCGATGATCGGCTGAATCTCGGCGGCGAGCGACGAATCGACCCGACGGATGAGGACTGCGATGTCCTTGAGCTTCACCACGCTTTGCGGGGGGGCGAGCTTGATTTCCGCCACGATGGCCTTGGCCAGTGGAAGATTAAGCTGATTTTCTGACTGGTAACCGGCGAAGGAATCAAGCTGCTTCCCTCTGGCATCCGTGATGATGAACAGCGGTGTGCCGAGAGAGGGAACCGAGTAGGGCTCCTGCTTCAGGCGACTGGACAACGCGGGCATTTCCCTCTGCGGCAATAGGATCACAACGGTCTGCCGCATCAGTGCGAGCAAAACCGGGTTGCGGTGCTCCTTGGAGTTGATCCAGGTGAGCCATTGTTCCTTGAAGTGCGAATTATCCCGCCCGTCATGCAGGATGAAGAGCATGGGACGATTCTCTTTCTCCGCGAATTGCAGACCCTGCTCCGCCAACTCCACATTGGGAGCCGACTTGCTGACCCGCTCCCCCAGAATCTGCTCAAAGACCTGAACGTAGACATCTTCCAGCGGCGCGAGCGGCCGTTGCGCCAAAAGCTGATGGACCTTTTGCGGCTGCGAGCCGACGAGTTGAGCGACGTTGGCCCAGGCATTGTTCCAGCCATTAGCCACGGGACGATGGTAGCCCACAGTAATGGACCTGCCTTGCGGGGGAAGAGGCAAGTTGGGAATTTCCCCCTGATGCAACAGCGCTATCTGCCGCTCCTGCCGCTGCAATCCGTCCAATGACTTGGCCTTGTCCCAGGCGGCGAGTGTCCAGTTCGCTTCCCTCAGCAATTCATCCGCATTAACCGGGCCAATGACCGCGTGAATCACTCGGCCGCCAGGTGTGCAAAAATAACTGGCGACATTTCCCCCTTGCTTGACAATCGTGCCGTTGACATTGGTCGCGGTGAAATCGCCAACTTGCTGGTGAGCAGCCACGAAGTTTTTCCCAAACAACTCGCCGACGCGAGGGTCCGACAGGGCGCCCGCCCTGTATGCACTGGCGTTATTTCACGTGAAGCCCGGCATCTCGAAATTGCCGGAGACATGAATCAAGAAGACCAGCTTCTCTTTTGCCGCGGCCAGCTCGGAGGCTTCCTGAAGAGATTCCGCCCAAGTCAACGCCGTGTTGAGCTTGCGATCCTTGAGATTTCCGCTCGTCTCGCAAACCTGCGTGGGGGTAAGAGGCTTGATCGTGGCAACTTTCCCTTCCAGGGAAACGGGAGATGACTGAGCCGCAGCAGCCTGCGGAGGTGGCAAGAGGATCGTCGCTACTTCTTCGTTGGAAGTACTAGGCGTCGCGGCTGGTTGAGGAGTGGTCGCGGCTGGTTGAGGAGTGGTCGCGGCTACTGTCGGCTCAGGTTCGACTGCATTGTTGGCCGTTGCCGAGCGCGTGGAACTCTCCGGAGTCGCGATGGGTGCCGGCGACTCGGTCTCAACAATCAACTCTGGAGGATTGACTTCTTCTACACTGGCTGAGGCGGCAGCCGGAAGGATGCTGGCAAATTCCGACGACGATAAACCTGTTCTGGCGGCCGCAACTTGCTGGTTGCCGATATCATCGCCAGCAACATCGGGCCCAAAAAATCTGCCCGTGAGAATTCCCAGAAGGAACAGGGCCAAACCGCCAACAACCATCGCCAGACGGTCGTTCCAACGCCAAAGCTTTCGGGACGATTCCTCTGCTTTACTCGCGCATGGCAATGCCAAAGGCGGAGGAACAGGAGGAGGTAACAATGGCGGAGGGGGAGGAAACGCGGCTTCAGCCGAAAGAGATTCGGACTCCATAGGTCACCAGAGATTTCCAGCGAGAATTGCGCCCCCGCTCAACACTCGGAATACTTTCACCGTACCGCATTGAGAACACTGGCGTCAAGCGAATCCGTAAGTTTCTTGGCGAGCGGGCGAAACACGGAATCCTAATCAATCTGCAAAAGCTGATTCAAGCTTCCCGACCGAAACCCCTCTAAATCAATCGTCACGAACTTAAAGCCGAGCCGCCGCAGTTCGACAGCAAGTTCCTGGCGGGTGACTGGTTCGCAGAGATCTTGCAGCGCTTCCGCCGGAACCTCAATGCGGGCCAGATCTCCCCGATGGTAGCGCACTCGGCAAACTCTTAGCCCCTTGGTTCGGAGAAACTGCTCCGCAGAGTCTACCATCGCCAGTCGCTCCGGTGTGACGTCTTCTCCGTAGGCGACGCGACTGGAAAGGCAGGGGCTGGCGGGCTTGTCCCAAACCGGCATGTGCCACTCCGCCGCTAACTCGCGGACCTCTCTTTTCGTGATGCCGCATTCCGCCAGCGGACTATGTACTGCGTGTTCGGTAGCCGCGGCCATGCCAGGACGATAATCGCCCGCATCGTCGGCGTTCGCGCCGTTGAGGATGACCTTCACACCGAGCTTTGGCAGTACTTGCTCCAGTTGCGTATACAGCTCAGTCTTGCAGTGATAACAGCGGTCAGGTGCATTGCGAAGGTAAGCTGGCTGCGCGAATTCTTCGGTCTGAATCACCTGGTGACGAATGCCGATCAGCCGAGCGATTTCCACGGCCTGCTCGAGCTCTCCGGTGGCCAGACTGGCGCTCGTACCGGTAATTGCCACGGCTTGATCACCAAGAGCAAGGCAAGCCGCCTTCGCGACCACAGCGCTATCGACACCGCCGGAATAGGCTACCGCGCAAGAGCCGTGGGCAAAAATGTTTGCCAACAATGCAGAGCGTTTGGCGGATAGCAAGGACATGAAACGCCGCCAGTTAGGTAGAAAAAGCGACAACCCTCTGCCGCAATGCCGTGGGCCCGAGGTTCCACGAGCCCGCAAGTTAAGGTGGGAGCCAAGAGCCTTGGGGCGAGTTATTTGGCGGATGCTCCGAAGAGCACGGGCGCCAACCGGACAAGCAACCTCGGCGAGATTCGGCCCCCTGCGGACTTGTTTATCGGCTCAGCGGAAAATTTAGGCTCAGCACGAACATGACAGAGAGTTGTCGCCTTGAATCGTACTCCTTTCGCTCAGCTCCGGCAAGGACTTTGCTATCGCTCGCGTTCAACGTCCACCCTCGCGCGTTTCAGGTTTTGCTGCGCATCTAGAAATCCAGGATTGATCCGAAGTGCGGCTTGAAACTCGCTTTCGGCTTCGGCGAATCGATGGCTCCTGGCCAGCGCAATTCCAAAATCGTTGTGAGTTTCTGGATCAGAGTTGTTCGCGGCAAGCGCCGCCTGGAAATAGGGAATCGATTCCTCCAGCCGGCTCTGACGAAGCAAAGAATTCGCCAGTCCCTTGTTGGCCTGGAAGTCGCCCGGATTACCCGTGGCAGCAATCCGAAAGTGCGGCTCTGCCTCGGTAAAGCGGCCGCAGTACATCAAAGCATCCCCTAACATCCGATTCCCTTCCAAATGGTCCGGATTATTTTGTATCGCTAGTTCCAGCAATTCGGCGATCCTGTCATAGCGCCGCGCGGCCACAAGGTCAGGAATGAGTCGCAAAGCGATGCTGATTTCGATTTCCCCCAAGTTCTGCCGCCGAATCTGGCGAGCCTGCTCCTGTTCGATGGCTGAAAGGGCTCCCAGGGAATGATTGTCGAATGTACTTAGTAGCGGCAAGATTAACTCCAGGATGCGGGCTTCCTGTCCACTCCGCCCCTTGGCACCATTCTGGCTGACCTCATGATCGAGTGCGGGTCGATCGTCGCCATAGATCTCCCCTTCCTCGGCCAGTGCTTGCAGACCCTTTTGATCCAGCAAAAAGCTCCCTGCCAGCGGAACTTTCTGGTTGAGCCAGTGTTTGGGTCCACCCCAGGGGCTGAATTGCAAGTCACCATTAACCTCGGCATTTTCTGCCAGCCTCGTCATCACGGCATTCAGATCGATCTCCAAACGACTACCTTTCCGGCCAATCAGCAACAACTCCACGCGGTTATACCAAAGCGAACTTTCGGGAAAAACTTGCAGAAAGGTTCTCACCACTCCGCGGAGCTGCTGCGGACTGAAGTAAGAGATTGGCACAAACTGCGCCACGAGGCCTCCGTCGGCCAGACGGTCATGCATGACTTCATAAGCATCGGCCGTGTAAAACGCCGCGACCCCCGGACGAAAGACTTGGCCAAGCTCCAGAGAGATCACATCAAACTTTTCCCCACTGTGTGCCAGATAGCTGCGTCCATCATCCGCTACCAGGGTCGTTCGGGGATCGTTCATCCAGTCCGCCGGAAAATGTTTGCGGACAAAAGGGAACAGCAGCGGCTCGATATCCACGCACACCAAACGCTCGATGGGGTACATGACGAATCGCGAAGCGGTTTGCCCCGTCCCGATACCGACGACCATCACTTGCTTGGGTTCGGGATGCAGCAGCATGGGGATATGTGCTGCCATGATCTGATGGTTCTTTCCCTCCTCGCCTTGCCAATGTCCATCGATCCTGAGCGCCTGCCGGCCATTGAGTTGCACCAGAGAGAGATTCGAGTTATAGCCTTCGCGAAAATCAAGGAGCTTTCCGCGCCTGGCGAGCAGATCCTGAGGTATTTTCGCGCTGGAAAATATTGCGATGGTGAGCCAAGCGGTCAGCGAAATCGCCACCAAGCCTGCTCGAACGGTCAAGGACGACTGGCGATCCAGGCCAATCCACGCGGCAATGCCAATTCCCAGGCTAATCCCCGTCAGCAAAAGCAAACTGGCCTCTAGTCCGAGTAACGGCAAGGCCACGAATCCGACCGTGAGCGACCCCAGAATTCCTCCGACCGTATTGAACGCCACGATCTGGCCGGTCCCACGAGCAACTTCGGACAGTTGCGATACGGCCATCCGCACGGCCAGAGGGAGCGAGGCTCCCGAAAAAATTGCCGGCACCACCAAGAGCACCGCATTCGTCCAAAACTCATTTCCCAATCGCTGCCATACCGAGGGGGGCGTCTTCATCAAGCCAAGGACCGTCAACGCAACTGCGACTTGAAAGATTCCAAACACTCGGCTCCGCGACATTCTGGCATCAAGAAACCTGGCGACGACGACGCTTCCAAGCACGATGCCAAGCAGTGTGACAGTCAGAGTGATCGTGTAGCTGTAGACCGAATTGTCAACCAGCAGCGACAAGTAGCGCGTCCAGATGATCTCGTTGCCGATCGCACAGAATCCCACCAGGAAGACCAGACCGAAAAGCAGCCTTGCTCGCCAGCGAGTCTCGATTTCCGGCGGTTGAACTGGTTGCTGCAATGCCGACTTGTTCTTGGACGGCTCGGTGGTTTTCTCGCGGCTCTTGGTTTTGCGGCTGCGGGATTGGAATTCCGCGGGGGGTTCAGCAAGCGGCTGTCTTTCCGGTATTGATTGCCTGGAAATGGGTGAAAGCCAGATCGCGATTCCACAGAGCACATTGATCGTGCAGCCGAGCAACAAGGACCAATGGGTTCCAATGGCCGGCAAAAGTACGAGCCCAACGAGAGCACAGCCGCAAGCGGCTCCCAGCGTGTTCAGGCCATAAACCAGGCCGACACCCCGCGCGATGCGTCCTTCGGTGGCGACGAGCTGCCGGCAAAAAAGCGGCAATGTTGCCCCCATGAGCACCGTGGGGGGAACCATTACCAGGCAGATGAGCAAAAAGCGAACGGCAAAGTGCAGACCTGCCTGCTGGGGCGTGAAACGATAGAGCTCGCCATAAATCGATTCGATGAGCGCAAAAGCAAGCGGACTAAGCAGCGCGAAGATGCCGATCGCAATCTCCAGGACGGCGTAGAGCCTTAGCGGCCGGCGCAGGCCTTGTGCCATTCGCCCAGACAGGTATGCGCCAATTGCGATACCTAAAAAGAAAACGGCAAGGACGGTGCTCAGCGCAAAAATAGTCGACCCAAAGAGCAGCGAGGCGATTCGAATCCAGCAGACTTCGTACAGCAGCCCTGTTAGTCCGGACAGGAAGAAGCAGACGTAGGCCAAACCCTGTTGCAGGTGAATGTCACCGGACCAAGCAATCCTCGCTTTGTTCGGTACAGACGGCATTGCTGGTGAGCTTCAGTATCCCTACTGCTCGTTTACTTCTCGCGTCATCGGTTCGAGCACTTTCGTGTTTCGTTCGATGGCGATGACGACGGTACGTTGTTCCACTCCGTCGGGGCTGGCCGCAACCACGGGTAGTACCTGCCGCTTATCGGGCATCGAAAGGCGGATCGTGAAACTGCCGTCGCCGCGAAGCTTGACGGGCTCGCCGGCCAGGGTTACGCGGGCGTCCGGTTTGGTATGTCCGAACAGAATCATTTCGGCATCCACTTCAAAGTGGAAATCTCGGTGGCGATTGAGAATCCTTTCAGCTCCACTGCCGAACGACGAAGTACCGTTCCCCATCGGCCGCTTAAGCCGCTCTTCGAAGAGTTCTTGCAGATCGCCGCTGAAATGTTTGTCCGAATAGCCGCCGCTTAGGGCATAGACTTTTTCGTAATTTTCGGCAATGTCGGTCCAATTCTTGTCAATGGAATCGCTCGAGCCGGGAGGAGGGGTCGAGACCGAGTTGCTACGGGCAATCACAAAGAACTTGCCGCTCGCCGATCGGTAGCCGATGTCCACGCGATAGCTGTGTGGCGGATTGGGCGCATCGACATACCAATTGGTAACGCCACCATGAATCTCAATTTCGCGGATCACCCGCTCCGACGAATTCGTGGTATGGCCCGTATCGACTTCCAATAGCCGCAAATAGGGACGGGCGGTGTGCCATTGTTCGGCGAGAGCGGCTTCGGCTCGCTTAACGCTTTGTGGAAGAACCGTCCAAACCGCGTGCAGCCAGAAGGAATCGCGGACCATTAGGACCAGACGGTCCCGCTGAGGAGCGCCGTTTCGCTTGTCGATTGGACCCTGGGACAAATCCTTCAGTTTTTCGCGGTGAGCCTGCACCTTTTGGATTTTTTGAGTGGCACGCGCGTTCTTTGCCGTTTTGTGCGAGGCAATCTTTCCATTCGTTTTGCCGTTGAGATGAACACGACCATTCTTGGCGGATGGACGTGCTTTGCCGTTTAGATGTGGGCGAACGGAAGACTTGGCAGACTTACTACGAGATCGAAGGACGCGCGAAGCGGCCTTGGCCTTGATACGCGGCTTGATCTTGGGCTGCGGCTTACGTGTTCGAGACAAGGCTTTCACCAGTTGTTCCTTCCGCATCGATTTCCAGCCGGCAACTCCGCGCGCCCTCGCAAGGTTCGCCAGGCTCTTCAGGTTTTTGTCTTTGAGGGGGACCGCGCTGATCACGAGAACCTCCACGGGGGCATCGGTAACACGCTTGGCGCGCAATACTTACGCACCGGTGCGGCCGAAGGTTTCTATCGCCATCCGTGACGGATTGCTTATCCGCGTTCTCCGACGAACCATCCCAGGTTCGTCGCGCGGCAACTTGGTGGGTAAAACAGGTAACTGCGCAACATGCGGAAAGTCCTTTGATATAAAGGGCTTCCGTCGTCGTCACCCAGCCCCGTTTTGCAATCGGCGAGAAACTGCAAAGGGAGGGAAAAAGGCGACCTGCATTGCCAGGTGCTAGGGGTTCGCATTCCGGCGTGCTTGAGCGGTGTCAACATTCATAAACACCGTTCTCTGGCAAGGTTTAGTGTAGTCTAAGGACAGCAGGAACGCAATAATCAACCGCCAGGGAAAGCCATTCAACGTAAGTTGAATCCCCTTTAATAGGGGGGGGTGCTTGGGCGATTTCTTGTTCCAGGTTTGACCTGTATTCCGGAGCACCTAGCACTTCACCATACTCAATCTCGCTCCTCGTAACTTCCTTGTATTGCAAGGTTTATGTCCTTCGCTTCGACATTGTGAAAAAAAACACAAATTATCAGCCGGCAGTCGGTTGACCATGCTGGCTACGGCGGATAAATTACCAGCCTTCACTCGCGCACGGTGACAGATTCGTGCGCGAGAAAAGGCCAAGGAAGCCCCCGGTGGCCCGTATTTCCGGCTACTGTGGCGCATCTATTGAAGCGTCAAGAAGATGCGCCTCAGAAATTGTTCGAGAGCTACGTGCCACCATCCCCCGACCGACATCCCATGGCCCAGGCCATGGAGTGGGTTGCCAAAATCACTACGGTTGGGCTGTTAATGGTTCTGCCGGCAGTGGGAGGGCAGTATTTGGATTCCCGATTGGGGACGAATTATTGGACGTTGATTGGCTTGTGTGTGGGGGTGGTTGCCGGGATTGTGCACCTACTGCAAATCACCAGACCTTCTCCCAAATCTCCCGTGGCAAAAGAAAAATTGGCTGACGACAAACAGGAAAACATTGGTGAACGCCCCGGCCAGCAATGAGACGAATTCGGTTAGGCCCAAGAGCCTCCTTTGGGCTTGCGCGCTTCTCACGACGGCACTATCCTTGCTGTTGCCCTGTTTCGCTGCGTATGGCTATTTCGCCAGTGGCGTGATGGGTTCTGTGGCGGCAGTTGTCGCATTTGGCATCTGCCTCAGTAGCGGCATCCTGGCACTTTGCGTTACGGCCATTAGCCAAAAAATGAATCAAGGAATGCAAGGAATTCTCGCCGCCATGATGGTGCGAATGAGTGTGCCTCTGGCGGCCTTGATCGTCCTGCCCAAAGTCAGTGGCCCCTTGGTTGCCGCTGGCATCACCGGCCTGTTAATGGCCTATTACCTGGTCACATTAGCGATCGAGACATGGTTGTCGTTGCGGTTCGTTCCAGCCAGCAAATCGTCCGGCCTAAAAGCCCCTACTGCGAAGGTTGCATAGGTTATGGCGAACCCGGTTCTGCACATCAAGGACAGCTACTACTTCGAAGTGCCGAAGATCCTTTGCCCGTCGAATTTTCATAGCCTGGAAGAGTTTCCCAAGGTCTGGACTCGACTTGATCCCGAATTCCAACAGTGGGAGTTTGACCGCCTCTACGACCAATTGTCAGCCGTCCGGCACGATCGGAACCCACTCACTTTGCTTCCCAAGGACGTCTATCGGAAATCCTGGCACGAGTGGGTGGAAAGCGATCACGCCAATCACGGCAAGCCGTTTGACGTTTACATCGAGGAATCTCTGGAGTCCCAAAAAGCCGCTTGGCAAACAGCGGTGTCCAAAGACCCAACTCTTACCGACGTGCGTTTTGAAGAGTTTGTCACCCGCGCCGGCGGCGAGGAGGGCAAACTTCCCTACGAGGAATTAGTTCCTATTACCCGTTGGCTCCACGGGGTTCAGGCGTTGTCGATGCGTGATCCCAGGCCTAATGAATGGGGACAACTGAAACAGCGGGCCGGCAACGTCGATGCCTATCGAGAAGAGTTCCGTGCCGGCAAAGTGAAGGAATGGAGCCAGGAGAAAAGGGAAGCTTACAACTATCACCTGTCGGGCAAGATCTTAATACCGCAGCCCTTCAACGCCGAGCTTCGCAATCTTTATGAAAAGGAGCCAGGGCTGACCAACGTCGCCGTCTCCAAGTTCATGATTGTGGAGGTGGTGGTGGGGCTGATCCTGATTGCTGTTTTCAGTTGGCTGGGCCGCAAGGTTTCGCACGGGGCTGCGCCGAAGGGGAAAGTTTGGAATCTCCTCGAATCGATGGTGGTGTTCATTAAGGATGACGTGGCCGAACCGGCGGTCGGACATCACGATGCTCACTCTTACCTTCCGTATCTGTGGACGATTTTCTTCTTCGTCCTGGGGTGCAACTTGATGGGGATGGTTCCCTGGGTCGGAGCACCCACGGGCGCTTTTGGCGTGACGTTGGGCTTGGCGCTGCTCACGTTTTGCACCGTCGTGGTCGGAAGTATGGCTCGGTTCGGTTTCGTTGGCTTCTTCAAGAACCTGGTTCCCGGCATGGATCTGCCGCTGATCTTGGCTGTTGTCATTTGGCCCATGCTGTTCGGGATCGAACTTCTGGGACTGCTGATCAAGCACGGTGTGCTTGCCGTGCGTCTCTTGGCGAACATGGTCGCCGGACACCTGGTTTTACTTGGCATCATGGGGGTCGCCTTTACTGCCGAAGCAGTCGCTCAATTTGCGGGCAATAGCACGACCTGGTCCATCGCCGCCTTCATTTCTATTTTTGGTTGCACCTTATTCAGCCTGATGGAGCTATTCGTGGCATTCCTGCAGGCTTACATTTTCACGTTCCTGTCCGCTTTGTTTATCGGAGCGGCATTACACAAACACTAGCCGCGTTGTCGCGCGGTTGCCTTGATACACTTCCGTCACTCATCAGATCAGGAGACTTCCGTCCGTGAACAAGATTACCAAGATTCTGCTCGGCGTTCTGTTTTTGACGTTCTGCGTCGCGACCCCTGTATTTGCCCAGGGCACCGGCGCCTCCATTGATTTCTCCCGGTACTTCGGCGTCGGCCTGACAGTCATCGGGGCCGCCTACGGCATCGGCAAGCTCGCCGCCAGCGCGCTGGAGAGCATGGCTCGCCAGCCGGAAGTTGCCGGAAGCATCCAGACCGCGATGATTATCGCGGCAGCTCTGATTGAAGGTTTTACCTTCTTCGCGCTGTACATCTGCATGGCCGGCAGCACGATGGGCTAATGCCGATTTCGTTTCGTCGGGATTTGGCTTTTCGGAGGCTGTGTGATGGTCCGTTTGAAAATGATTTGGTGTCTCACGGCGCTGCTATTGGCGGCGTCCGTGCTGTTTGGCCGCGCTAATTACTCGGTGCGAGCCGAAGAGGAAGCCAAGCACGCTGTCAATACTGAGAAGGCAACTGAGCACGAGACGAAGTCCGAATCCAAATCGGCGAAGGAAGAGTCGCCGGAGGAAAAAGGACACGAAAAGACTCATGAATCGGGTGCCCATAAGCCCGACTATGACAACGCTCACGCCAACTCCGGAAAGAAGATCACCGATCCTGACGAGATCAAGGGCGATTCCACGATCGCCACGTTTGTCATCTTTCTCCTCCTCCTTGCTATCCTGACGAAGTTCGCATGGAAGCCCATCGCTCACGGCTTGGAAGCTCGGGAAAAGGGAATTGAGGACAAAATTGAGCAAGCCAGGATCGCTGCCGAGAAAGCGACCGAGCAGCTCAAGGAGTACGAAGCTCGGCTGGCGGCGGCGACGCAGGAGGCGCAGCAGATTGTGGGAGACGCCCGCAAGACCGCGGAGAGCGCCAAGGAGAAGATTCTTGGCGAGGCCCAGGCGCTCGCTCAGCGGGAGCGTGAGAAGGCGGTGGCCGATATTACCGTCGCCAAGAATCAGGCATTGCATGAGATTGCCAAGAAGAGCGTGGATACCGCGATTGGCCTCGCCCGGAACATTATCCGCCGCGAAGTCCGTCCGGGCGACCACGAGCAACTGATTCAGGACGCCCTCAAGCAGTTTCCCAACAACTAAGTTCGCAACCCGCAATGGCTCAATCTTCCCATACTTTCGATCCCGGCCAGGAACAGATCGGCACGGTCTATGCCAAGGCGCTCGTCGCTGCGGCAGAGAAAGCGGGCCAGTCTGACCAGGTCGTCGAAGAAGTGGAAGAGATCGTCTCGGAAGTCTTCAGCAAGCTCCCCAAGGTTGCCGCTGCCTTGACCTCTCCCCGCTTGGCGCACGAAGAAAAGGTCTCGATGCTAGATAAGGCATTTGGCGGCAAGGTTTCGACCACCACTTTGAACTTCCTGAAAGTTCTCTCTCGTCACGGAAGGATGGGAAGCATCCGCGCCACGGCACGCTCCGCTCGCAAGCTTCTGAACGAGAGTCGGAACCGAGTCGAAGTCGAGGTCCGTACCGCGGCTCCGATTTCCAGCCCTCTGCGGGAGGCCATTTCCAACCGCCTGGCCGCCATTCTGGGAACGGAAGTAGTTCTGAACACCAAGGTTGACCCAGAGTTGCTCGGGGGCCTTGTCGTCCGGGTCGGCGACACGCTGTTCGACGGCAGCCTATCCAGCAAGCTGCTCTCCATCCGTTCCCAGGCGATCGATAGGACCGCCGCCCGTTTCCGCGATTCCTTGAACAAATTCGTCACTAACTAAGTTTGCCGCGATACTGCCATGAGAATCAATGCTGATGAAATTGCCTCCGTCATCCAGATGGAGATTGAAAAGTACGAAAGCCAGCTCGACGTCCGCGAAGTCGGCACCGTGCTGGAAGTCGGCGACGGCATCGCCCGCGTGTACGGCCTCTCCGGCGTGATGAACGGCGAAATGGTCGAGTTCGAGGGGGGGATCTCCGGTTACGCATTCAACCTGGAAGAAAACAGCGTCAGCGTCGTGGTACTCGGGGACTATTTGCAGATTGAAGAAGGGGCCGAATGCCGGGCGCTTGGCAAGCTCCTTTCCGTTCCCGTGGGGGATGCCGTACTCGGCCGCGTGCTCGATCCGGTGGGTAACCCACTCGATGGCAAGGGCCCTGTCGTCACGACCGAGCGCCGACCGGTCGAATTTCTCGCCCCTGGCATTGCCGGCCGGCAGCCCGTCCGCGAGCCGCTTCAATCCGGCATCAAGGCCATCGACGCCATGACCCCCATCGGCCGCGGCCAGCGC
>SXGT01512647.1_pt1 | contig 13106 bp, 14 predicted proteins | sample 3176221 | NCBI WGS metagenome assembly SXGT01 (sample SAMN11356862, study PRJNA531348) | freshwater metagenome | isolation source: freshwater sample F1-120 | place: China: Fuxian Lake, Yuxi | collected 2017-12-25
AAGTTGGCTGAAGCGATCTTTGCTGCATGGCGATGTTATTGAATACACCCAAGTCGTATCGGTCTACTTCAGCCTTTTTTTACTAGAAGTCCTATTCTAATAAAAACGGGTTAAGTTGCTTGGTTTTAATCATACAAGTCGACGGATGACACGGATTAAACTGATACTTACTGATTAAATGTGAATTAAGAGCCAAAAGTCTCCAGGCATGTAATTTCAATACGTTACAAACAAGATACTTTTAATTTTAGCCATTGATTAGAGCTAAGTATTTGATTTTTCATTATAAGATTTAGCTCTTACTTCATATTTAAGAGCATGGATATAGTTTAAAAAATCCGTGTAAATCAGCTCCATCCGCGTCATCCGTGTTCCATTAATCATTTCCAGCATGCGCTGAATAGCTACAAAACACATCATAATGGTATTTTTAAAAACGCATTATCCCCTAGGACTAAAAACCGGCACTTACCAGCATATCCGCTTTTTTGCCAGTTTGGGCAAATCGTCGCGCAAGCCCATCGCATAATGATTTAAGTAAGCCTTGACCGGAGCCAAGTTGTTAACCAGGTTCATGCCCGCCGAACGCAAGCCGACCAAGGGTTCCGCTGTCATGCTGTAGGTCTTGTTAAGCACATCCATACTCGACATCATCATTAAATTATCGCCTTTACGCCAGCGCTCGTAACGGCGCAGGAAGCGTGAGCTGGACAAGGGTCTTTTTTCCTGCTTGGTTTGGATCACCAGTTCAGCAATTGCCGCCGCATCCAACAACCCGGCATTGACGCCTTGCCCGGCCAGAGGATGCATCGCATGAGCGGCATCGCCGCAAAGCGCGAAATGCTGGCCGATATAACGATTGGCGTATTGAAAACGTAAAGGAAAGGCGGCGCGCGGACCGACCTCCAGCATCTTGCCCAAAATGCCGCCTGAAGCATGTTCCAGGGCTTGCAAGAAATCTTGATCGTCCAGCGCCAGATGGTGTTTTGCCGTTTCCGAACTCAACGTCCACACAATCGAGCACTGCCCGTTATTCAACGGTAAAAAAGCCAACGGCCCTTGTTCCAGAAAACGTTGCCAGGCGGTGAACTGATGGCTCTTTTCCGTGCTTACCGTCGCAACCAAGCCATCCTGACGGTAGTCCCAGCCGGTCACCTCAATGCCCGCCATTTGTCTTAAAGCGGAATCGCGCCCGTCGGCGGCGATAACCAAATCGGCCTCAAGAATTCGACCGTCTTCCAGCCGTAACTGCCGATTGTTGTCGTTAAGCTGCATATCGACTACTTTGGCCGGAGTAATGCACTTGGCCGCGGACAGAGTATCCAGCACATCCCAAAGAGCGGCAACGGTGACTTTGTTTTCGACCAAATGCCCCAATTCGGAAAAAGCGGTGTCGGCGCAATCGAAATGCAATTCCCCATCGGCACGGGCATCCCATACCCGCATGTCCCGGTAAGCGCAAACGCCGCGCTGCACCATGCCCGGCCAAGCGCCCAACATTTCCAATATATTCTGCGAGGCTTTGGTTAGGGCGGAGACGCGAATATCGATAGGTTCCGGCGGCCAGTGCCGTTCCGGATTAAACCGCTCCAGCAATGCCACGTTGACGCCGCCATGCGCCAAAGCGCAAGCCGTCGCCGCACCGACCATGCCGCCGCCGACCACGATAACTTCATAATGTTCAGTCATTGCCTTATCTCCTGTTGCCCAGTCGGGGCAAGCGTCCGGCCAAGCCCATGGCGTGACGCGTTAACAGTGTCTTTGCCGCAGGAATGTGATCCAGTAGAGTCAGGCCGATATTTCTGGCGGCGGCCACCGGCAGCCAATCATTAGAGAAGATTCTCACCACGCTATTGGTAAAATCGATAGTCCGGTCATGATCTTTTTGCCGGGCTTTTGCATAAGCGCTTAAAAAATCGGCGTCGCCAATATCCCGATCGGCCTGCTGCTGCTTGATGATCATTTCAGCCAACTGCACAACATCGCGCAAGCCTAAATTAAAGCCTTGTCCCGCCACCGGATGCAACTGATGTACCGCATTGCCGATAACCACGGTTCGATGTGCGATCATTTTTTCGGCGCGGATCAAGGATAACGGGAATGCCCGCCGTGGTGCGACCAAGCTAAACGCTCCGAGCCTGTAACCGAAACATTGCTGGAGTTCGGCCAAAAAATCAGCCTCGCTGCCCGACATCAACGCCTCGGCGTCTTCGCTGCCGCGCGTCCACACTATCGCGCAGCGATCGTCATCGACCGGCAACAAGGCCAGAGGCCCTGAAGCGGTAAAGCGTTCGAATGCGACATTTTTATGTAGCAACGATGACTTTACCGTAGTGACCAGCGCGGTCTGCCCGTAGTCGCTAATGTGTTGAGGTATTTCCAGCAGGTTACGGACCGAGGAATGGCCGCCGTCCGCGCCGACCAGCAACTTGGCGGATACGCTCAAGGCTTCATCGCCGCGTTTTAAGCTGACATTGACCGCGTCGTTACCCGCCATCAACCCGGTCAAGCGGGCCGGACAGAGCTGTTCTATAGCGGCCGCATCCACCAATGTGGCGACATGCGTTTCAATATCCCTGGCGGTGATGACATAACCCAGTGCGTCCACATTTTCTTTTTGCGCCGAAAGCCGAACTTTGCCGAAATGACCTTGATCGGAAATATGGATGTCTTTGATCGCAGTGGCGGCTTGACTGACGCCCTGCCAAATATTCAAAGCCTCCAGCATTTTTACGGTACCGGCGGCCAAGGCCAAAGCCCTGTCACCGGCAGGTGAGTCATACTGCCGCTCGCGGGTATTCGCTTCAATGATCGCAGTCTTCAGTCCGCTGTCTTTTAACGCCAAGGCCAGACAGTTACCGGCCAAACCGCCGCCGACAATCAATAAGTCATAATCATGTTGCATCAGGCCGCCTGCATTAAGCTTTCAATGTCTTCAATGGTTTTGGGTACGCCGCCGGTCAAAATTTCATGGCCCTCGGCAGTGACCAGCACATCGTCTTCAATACGGATGCCGATGCCGCGCCATTGTTCGTCAACGCTCGGGCAATCCGCCGGAATATACAATCCCGGTTCGATGGTCAGCACCATACCGGGTTCCAGCAACCGCCATTCCTTGTCCAGCTTATAGTCGCCGACATCATGCACATCCATGCCTAACCAGTGGCCGATTCGGTGCATGTAAAACTGTTTATATTTTTCATCCTTAATCAACTTGGCTACCCTGCCTTTCAGCAATCCCAACGAAACCAAGCCTTTAGTCAACACTTCAACCGACGCGTCATGCGCCTTATTCCACGGTAAGCCCGGTTTGATCTGTTCGATGGCTGCCGCCTGGGCGTCCAGAACCAATTGATAAAGCTGTTTTTGCGGCTCGCTAAAACGTCCGGAAACCGGAAAAGTCCGGGTAATATCGGCCGCATAATGGTCGCATTCCGCACCGGCATCGATCAGCAGCAAATCGCCGCTTTTTAATTTATCGGCATTTTCAACGTAATGCAGTACACAGGCGTTCTTGCCGCCGGCCACAATCGACGGATAAGCCACCGCCCGCAAGCCGTGCTGGATAAAGTTATAGATAATTTCCGCTTCTATCTGATATTCATACAGGCCGGGCTTGCATTTTTGCATGGCCTTAACATGCGCCTTGGCGGACACCTCAGCGGCGCGGCGCATCAACTTGAGTTCTTCAGCGCTTTTGAATAGGCGCATTTCATGCAGAATATGCTCCAGCGACACCAGCTCGCCGGGCGCGGTAACGCCGCTTCGGGACTGACTGCGGATATGGTTGATCCAGATCAATAAATTGTGGTCGAGATCGGAATCCCGGCCTATCGGATAGAAAACCTTGCCTTTGTCTTCCAGCATGCCCGGCAAAATGTCATCCAGATCGTCGATCGGAAACGAATCGTCCGCTTTAAAATGCTGGGTAGCGCCTTCAAGGCCTGCATGTGCGCCTTCCCATAAAGCCTTTTTTTCATCGAACTCGCGGCAAAATAAAATATATTCGCCTTGTTTGCGACCGGGAATAAAAACGGCCAGGGAATCCGGTTCATTAAAACCGGTCAAATAATAAAAATCGCTGTCCTGCCGGAACGGATAATCGACATCCCGGTTGCGAGTCCGAGTTGCGGCGCTGCCTATAATCGCAATATTGCCGACGCCGATACGCTGCATTAATTGTTTGCGGCGCTTTTTAAATTCACTTTGTTTCATAATTAAAATTCAAGAAAAAGCTAAGGGCTAAAGGTTTAAAAAATTTTCACCTTTCGTCTTTCATTCGTCTTCTTTATTTAATTCGCTGCGTAATAATAAAACAGCCGATCTCATATATTCAGTAATTTCCATAAAATCATTCTCATCTTCCTCGCCTTCGGCGTCCGTATCCAGCTTGGTGAATTCGGCAATGTCTTTGAGTATGTCGGCCGCTTCCCTGGATAAATCGGAAGCGGCATGAGTCACGCCTACGCCCCATAAAAAACCCTGACACCAGCCGGTTAGGGCTTCAACTTGCTCGCTCAACAAGGCCTCATCGCCCGGCAACAGCAAATCGAATTCAAATTCATCAGTCATCAATAAGCTTTGCGTATCCTCGAATAAATGCACCAGCGTGCTCCGGTCTTCATCCGTCACCGGCGTTGCATGTCGAAGCAGCTCGTTTAGCCACACCGCACTTTGAGCCTGTTCATCCGCGCACAGCATACCTGTCGCCATGCCGTGCGCTTGTGCCGCCGAGAGTTCGGGATCGCTGTGTACAACTATTGCATTAATTACCTGATAAGTCATAAATCCCACATAATAATTTCACTATCGCTAAAAATAAAATATCGCTTATGCTACCATTGATCATTCACTTAGATAATATTTGTTAATCTTGAATCACCCGGTAAAGCCGCGAAAATCGCGCGTTTACTTGCTCGCAATAACCTAGCTATCACCATGACACAATCAAACCAACTTTTAGAATTAAAAGAACTCGAAGACAAGCTGGATCAGCTAATCGAGCATTACACCCATGTAAAAAACGAAAACAGTACGCTGAAAACCAAGCAAGATTCATTAGTGCGGGAAAAAGCCAAGCTGCTGGAAAAAACCACCCTCGCCAGAACCCGAGTTGAAGCCATGATTACTCGCCTGAAAGCAATGGAGAACGGATCGTGAAAAACACCCCCCAACCTGTATCCTTGATGATTATGGGCAAAGAATACAAAATTGCCTGCATACCTGACGAACAAAACGATTTGATTCAGTCAGCTCAACAGCTTGATATGCAAATGCGCAAAATGCGCGATTCCGGCAAAATTACCGGCGCCGATAGAATCGCGGTGATGGCCGCGCTGAATTTGGCTCACGAGTTACAACTGATGAAAAATCAAAATGCCCTGCTTAATCAGAGCCTGAGCGAGTGCCTTTCAAAAATGACGCACAAAATAGAAAACGTTTTAGAAAATCCGTAAACAAGCTAAACTATTGTTCTGCATCTCCTGCAGCATTCGAGAGTGTGCTGGGTGTTTCCTGAACCTGTTTTTACCCCGGGGGCAGATACCAGTACTGGTGTGCATGCCCGTTTTATACGGGAAGCCTGATTTGCTGACCATGTCCCCACTTGAACCTCCGGTTCAAGGACGAAAGCACATTACGGTGCAGGCGGGAGATGCACCTCATCATTTATCCTGCTTCCATACCCATTCTCTTTATACAAAATCATCATGAATTACTGGCTAATGAAATCCGAACCCGATACGTTCGGGATTAATGACCTGTGCAACAAGCCCAACCAGACCGAACATTGGGACGGTGTGCGTAATTATCAGGCCAGAAATATGATGCGGGACGACATGAAATTAGGCGATCAAGTGTTCTTTTACCATTCCAACTGCGAAGAACCCGGCATCGTCGGTATTATGGAAATCGCTAAGGAAGGCTACCCCGATTTTTCCGCTTTCTTCCCGACCGACACCCATTTCGACCCCAAAAGCGACCCCGAGCATCCGCGCTGGATCATGGTTGACGTCAAATACGTCAGAACCCTGTCCCGCGAAATCCCGCTGAAAGAATTAAAAGGCTATGAACAGCTGGCCGAGCTTCCTCTGGTAAGGCGCGGAAACCGCTTATCCATCATGCCGGTCAGCAAGGAGCAGTGGGACTTTATCCTGTCGTTGGAAGCGCAACGGCCCGACTAGTTAACCGCCCTAAAAACTACATCAACGGCAATATTTGGTTAAGAACCTTCCCGTTGGTGACTAGAATCTGCTTAGGAAACACGCCGCTGTTGCCTTTAAAGTCCGTAACCGTAGCGCCGGCTTCGGCGGCGATCAAGGCGCCGGCAGCCACGTCGTATAAATTCAACTCCTGCTCCCAAAAAGCATCCACCTGACCGTCCGCAACCAGACACAGATCCAACGCCGCCGAACCGAAACGGCGTTGCCCTGTGGTAACCTCGGCAATTCGGCAAAACCGTGCGAGATTGTTTTCTTGTAAGTACGAACGCAAACAGGCGAACCCGGTCGCGACCATCGCGTCGGCCAGGCTGCTTTCCTTGGAAACGCTAATGGCTTCGCCGTTTTTCCAAGCGCCCTTGCCTTTTTCGGCCGCATAATAATCGTCCAGCGCGGGCGCATAGACGGCTCCGAAGATCAGCTCCCCGTCAATCTCCAACGCGACACTGATCGCCCAAAAATATTGGCCTCGCGAAAAAGAGTGGGTACCGTCAATCGGATCGACAATCCAGCGGCTGCTTTGATTGGCGCTTTGTCCGCTTTCCTCACCCCAAAAACCGTATTGCGGATAATGCCTGGAAAGCGCTTCTTGTAAAAACGCTTCGACCGCCACATCGGCTTCGGTGACGAGGTCGCGGGGACTTTTTTTAGTCACCTCCAAGTTTTTTAGATCTTTAAAGTGAGTCAGGGCAATCGATCCGGCTTCACGGATCACCTGTTCAAGAACGGCAAGCGAAATAGGCATTTATAGTAACCTTATAGGTAAGAAGGGAGACGAAGTGCGGGATAAGATCAATCGCCTACCCCGGCTTCATTATTAATTTAGTGGTTTTCCCGGCAGCGAATCAATCGCCTTTGCTCAGGCGGATTCGATTTTTGATGACATTATTATCGGAAGTTAACGGAAATAGATTTTACCGTGAATTCCATTGTCCTACCAAGTTACTACGAAGAAGGACTTAGAAGAATATGACTTTTGAATTAAGGATAACGTTAAACATGAGCCTCGCTGACCAAGCTATTCAATGGACAGCTTCGTGGAGGAAGCGTTTCACGAAAACGTGATTAACTATGATGAATAAGTTACCTTTTTCCTTCTTATCAAATTAACTACTTCAAGGTGTTGGTGAGAGTTTTGGTAAATAACTAAAGCAACACGTAAGAAATTAATTTTTAGATGTATTCACCACCCATTCCCTCAAATTAGGGAATGGTGTTTTTCTGTGGTTTCAGTATTCAGAATCTTGAGATTTAGAGATGTGAGCATCTTCTATCGACCCACAACATCATTTATCGGTTTACACAATCACAGTCAACTCAAATTAAATGCGGACCAAGCCGAGTTATATAAGACAGAGCAAATAGAGCAGGTTTATCCCGAGTATTATTTAATCAAAATAAATAACTTTAATGATGTAGCTAAAGATACTTTAGACCAATGGATTTATTTTTTAAAAAATGAAGAAGTTAAGGATAATTTCGAAGCAAAGGGATTAGTGCAAGCCAAAGAGGTGTTGGATTATTTAAAATATTCCGAGGAAGAAAGACTCGAATATGAGTCTTATAAAGAATCTCTGCATTATCAAGCCAGTATGTATGAGTCAACTTATGTCATTGGAATATTAAAAGGCGAAAAGAAAGGTAAAATGGAAGAAAAGGCGGCTATTGCTAAAAAAATGTTACAGAAAAATATTGAAATAGCCATAATCGCTGAAGTTACCGGGTTAACTGCGCAAGAAATTGAATCAATAAGTTTAAGAACTTTCAATATTAATTGAACTAAAAAAGCTTCACTGCGCATCAACGCTATCATTCAATCGGTTATTATTTTTTGAAAATAAATTCCAAAACTCAAGGTATTTAAATTGAATCCGATTACAGCAACTGATTTGTGCAACACAAACACTCACGCAAAAAATGTATTGATTACCGGCGCCGCCAAGCGCATAGGCGCTGTTTGCGCGCGGCTGCTGCACGGCGAAGGCTATAATGTTGTTATACATTACCGATCTTCGGCGCTTGAAGCTCTACAGCTTTGTGATGAGCTGAATCAACAGCGGCCCAATTCGGCAAGGATCATACAGGCCGATTTACTGAATATAGCCGAACTTGACGCTGTTGCTAAGGAAGCTTGTGCTGTCTGGGGCGGAATAGATGTGTTGGTGAACAATGCCTCATCTTTTTATCCGACGACTATGCCCGATGTAACCGAACAACAATGGGATGAGTTATTGGGCGGCAATTTAAAAGCGCCGTTTTTTCTGGCCCAAGCATTGGCGACGACTTTAGCCGAAAACAACGGCTGTATAGTCAATATTGTCGATATTCATGCCGAACGCGGGCTAAAAGGTTATCCGGTGTACAGCATCGCCAAAGCCGGATTGGCCGCCCTGACCAAAATTTTAGCCAAGGAATTGGGACCGGCGGTCAGGGTCAACGGCGTGGCGCCGGGGGCTATCCTCTGGCCCGACAACGATTTATCCGACTCGGCCAAGCTGGAGATACTGCAACGGGTGATGTTAAAACGGAGCGGCGACTCCGTCGATATTGCCAAGGCAGTGCTTTTTTTGATTAAAGATGCCGATTACATCACCGGCCAAATACTGACGGTCGACGGCGGGCGCACGCTATTTTGTTGAGGCCCAAGGCGGGTTGATGCGCTTTTGCCTAAGGTCGGTCTTGTCGAATTGTTGCCAAAGCTCGGCATAGCTCAACTGACTGACCGGGTGCTTCAGGGCGGGAGCAATTTCCGCTAAAGGCTCCAGCACAAAAGCGTAATGCTCAATTTCATTCCTAGGTATCTGTAAACGGCCATCGTTGAAAATCAGATCGCCGTATAGGATCAGGTCCAGATCAAGCGTTCGCGCGGCGAATTTTCGGCTATCGCGGGTGCGGCCGTTATCCAGCTCAATTTGCCTGAGTTGCTTGGCAACCGCCTTCACTTCCAAATCGGAATCGAAGCCCACCACGAGATTGTAAAAAACATCTCCGATAAAGCCGACCGCTTCGGATTCGTAAATACTCGAAACCGTCAACTCGCCAAAAGCGTGCTCAAGCGCTCGTAGACTGGCAGGAATATGCTCCTCCTTGTTGATATTGCTGCCGATGCTGATATAGCCCCTGGTCACGATTAGCGCGCTCCCCGCTCAATGATAATGCCGACATCGCTGGCGCCGCTGATCGCGCCTTTTTTATTCAGGGTTATTTTTACCCACGACACATTAAATTCATTCCGGATAATATCGGCTATCTCCGAAATTAACTTTTCGACCAAATAAAATTGGCTGGCCTCGACAAAAGAAATAATGCGGTGGGAAACCGTTTTGTAATCAAGCGCGTATTGAATGTCGTCGGTTTCGGCGGCTTTTTGAATATCGAAAGCCATCTCAATATCAAGGATAACGGTTTGCTTGGTAACTCTTTCCCAATCGTAAATGCCGATGATTGTTTGAATTTCCAGGCCGCCTAAAAATATGATGTCCATTATGATTTCCGGTTATGATGCGTGTTTTTTAAAAGTCGCTCGGTAAGTTGCTCCTGCATTGCTCTACCTCCTGCATCCATGCAGTCGTAAGTATCAGGGAAAGCCCCGATGCTTACAAGTTCAAAATAACAAAAAAGGTTACGCAATGGTTGAATGGTTGTTTGTTCCGGCTGCCTATTTAATAGGCTCTATTTCCAGTGCCATCATTATCTGCCGCTTGATGGGTTTGCCGGACCCCCGCGGACAAGGTTCGGGCAATCCCGGAGCGACCAATGTGATGCGTATTGGCGGAAAAAAAGCAGCGGCGATTACCCTGCTGGGCGATATGTTAAAAGGTTTAATACCGGTCTATGCGGCAAATACGCTGGGCCTACAGGTCGAGTTAGTGGCAATGACCGGACTAGCGGCGTTCATGGGGCACCTCTATCCGGTATTTTTCGGATTTAACGGCGGCAAAGGCGTTGCGACATCGGTCGGCGTGTTGCTGGGTTTTTTCTGGGCTTTGGGCCTTGCGTTCATCGCAACATGGTACTTGATTTATAAGTTGGGCAAGATTTCATCCTTGTCGGCATTAGTCGCCTCGACCTTGTCGCCGATTTTTGCCTGGTTTTTGCTTGGCGATAAAGCTATTGTTGCTGCGTCCTTAGTAATGATGATTTTCTTGTTATGGCGGCACAAAAGCAATATTCAGCGACTGCTGGCTGGGGAAGAGTAAAATTCATCATTCAGTACCTCTTAAAAGCATAAAACCACGAAGACGCGAAAAAACTTCATGTCTTCGAGGTGAATTATTAAAACTGCCGCTTATGCTTTCGGCAAAGTGACGCCTATTTGTCCCTGATATTTACCGCCCCTGTCTTTGTAAGAGGTTTCGCAAACTTCGTCGCCACCGAAAAACAGCATTTGCGCAACGCCTTCATTGGCATAAATTTTTGCCGGCAGCGTGGTGGTATTGGAAAACTCCAATGTCACATGGCCTTCCCATTCAGGTTCTAAAGGCGTTACATTCACAATAATGCCGCAATTGTGGACAAAAACCCCATCTTCCAAAGCAAAGTTACCTGCCTCCGGCACAGTCAAACAATAGACGTCATGATCGCCTGCCACCGGGCGCACAGCCACAACTTTATGGTTGTGCGGGGCCGTCGTTCCCGTTTGTACAGGTAACCCCCGAAATGCAGCCAATACTTGCGGAAAACGTCTAAACACCGCACGATCACAATCCAATAAACGTGCAGCACCACGGATAGAGCCGGTTTGATGCAAGGCTTTACTGACCGCATCATCGGTAATTTCAGCACGTAAACGCAGACCCCGAGCAATCTCAGCCTGATTCTGCCGACGTTCGGTGGAGGCTTGTTGCCATGCCGACTTCATCCGCTCACTTTGCCGAACGCGCTCGGATTGATCGCGGTAGCGGGCCAGCATGGCTTCACGGTGCGCTTGACGGCTTGCATCGGAAGGATTTTGCCGGCTCTCCAATAGCTTCGCGCGCTCCGCTTTATATGCATCCTCATGCCAGAACCGGGTAGCGCGTTCGCTTTGCAATGCCGAGTATTGAGCAGCCCATTCCGGGTTTTGCATGCGTTGATAAAGTGCTTCGCGAATCGCCGCGCTATGCTCATCGGGATCAAAATCATCGCCGTAAGTTTCCGCATTATGCAACGCGATATGAGCGCTGGCATCCATGCGGACAATATTCCAAGGATTATTGTTCAAACGGTCAATATCGACATGGTGTCGATGGGTTCCGGGAATGTCGTCATATAAACCGTGGCGCAAATTCCACTCATCAGCCAGCCGATGCGTCGGATACAAATGACCATTCAGCGGCTGATAAACCATTTCATAACCACGCGCCAAGTTGCGGTATAGCGGCATTAACGAACAGCCTGGAGACAGTTCTCCGGCAGCTTGCCAACGTCCGTCGCGCAACATGAATTGATGATCCGGGGTAGCGAAAATGCTTTTACCGTTATCCAGCTGAACTTCCACCAAACTATCGCGGCCTATATAACGCGGCGCTTCCAGTTGGGAGACAATCAATCTGCCATTTTCGCCGATGCTATAGCCCCAAAACAGTTCACCCTGTTCGGCACGCTGAGCCATTTCTTCGAGTGTGGGCGCGGTTCCATCCACTAACGCGACGCGGGTATCGCCCCGAAAACAGCGGGCATACGTGCTTTTGCCCAAGCAAATCGTCAATACGTCGCGGGGAATGCGAAAGTATTCAACAGTTCTGGCTAAGGCGAATGAGTTTGGCGGAATAATGCAGATGTCGGATTTAACATCGACGAAGCTGTTGGAATCAAAGTCTTTCGGATCGACGATGGCGGAATTGATGTTGGTAAAAATCTTGAATTCGTCCGAACACCGGACATCGTAGCCGTAACTGGAGGTACCGTAAGAAATAACCCGCCCATGTTCCGAATCCCTGACTTGGCCGCTCTCAAACGGTTCAATCATGCCCTGTTGTTCCGCCATGCGACGTATCCACTTGTCCGACTTAATGCTCATGAAGTATTGCTATCCGGTTGATTTAAAAAAACCGGATTTTAACACAGAAGTTCAGAAATTCTCATTCCCCACAAGCGTAGGAAGCAGACCTGAAATGTCGATAAGCGGATGATTACAAGCCTTTTATCGCCCAGAAACCATTGGCTGTAGAACAATGCTGGAGCAATTGCCCTACCTCCTGCGTCCATGCAGGGGTTCGTGGTGAAAAGTTTTTTACCTTAGGTGTTTTGGACGACGATCTTGGGGAATTTGGTGCTGAAATCTTTAGCCCTTAGCGCCAGTCTGGCCGCCGTTTTACGGGCGATTTGCCGGTAAATTTGCGCGGCTCGTCCATCGGGATCGGCAACGACCGTCGGACTGCCCGAATCTGCGAACTTCCGGATGTTAATATCCAAAGGCAAAGACCCCAAAAACTCAATCCGATTGCGCTCGGCCATCGCCAACCCGCCGCCTTCGCCGAAAATGGCTTCTTCATGACCGCAATTGCTGCAAATATGGATGCTCATGTTTTCAACCAAGCCCAATACCGGCACATTCACTTTCTCGAACATGCCCAAGCCGCGCTGAGCATCAATCAGAGCAATATCCTGCGGCGTAGTCACGATAATCGCGCCGCTGACCGGAATCTGCTGAGATAGGGTTAACTGAATATCGCCGGTGCCCGGCGGTAAATCGATCACCAGATAATCCAGATTGTCCCAATTGGTGTCTTTAAGCAATTGCTGCAACGCCGTGGTGACCATCGGGCCGCGCCAGATCATGGCTTGGTCGGCTTCCACCAGATAACCGATAGAATTGGTTTGCACGCCGTAAGCGATTTTAGGCAACATGGTTTTATTATCTTTACTTTCCGGGAGGCCCGAAAGCCCCAGCATCGTCGGGATGCT
>SXGT01828842.1_pt1 | contig 13106 bp, 13 predicted proteins | sample 3176221 | NCBI WGS metagenome assembly SXGT01 (sample SAMN11356862, study PRJNA531348) | freshwater metagenome | isolation source: freshwater sample F1-120 | place: China: Fuxian Lake, Yuxi | collected 2017-12-25
ATGCTGGCAAGGGGTTCGAGGTAGTCGCCATCGATGTTAAGGAGCTTGCAAAGCAGACGGCATAAGCCACCGAAGACATCTGCCGCAGGATCGAAGCCATCCAGACCGATACCAAAGGCGCGGTGGATGCGATTGCCCAGATCGGCACAATCATCGGCCAGATCAACGACATTCAGAGCACGATCGCCAGCGCCGTGGAAGAGCAAACCGCAACTACCGCAGAGATCGCTCGCAACGTCAGCGAAGCCGCCCTGGGGAGCCGCGAGATTGCCCAAAATGTCATGGGAGTGGCCGATGCCGCCCGAAGTACGACCGAAGGGGCTGCGAACACGAAGTCATCTGCCGAAGAATTAGCCCGCATGGCGGTCGAATTGCAGAACCTCGTGACCAAACTCGCGTAAGATGACAAGGACGCTCGCGGCACGCCTGGCGGGAAGATTCAACGATGCAAGCTCTTGTGATCGACGACTCACGGGCAGTGCGCTTGCTCGTAGGAAACATTCTCCGCGAACAGGGGTACGATGTCGTTGCTGCCGGCCACGGCCAGGAGGGACTGGAAAGGCTGCGAGAGAATTCGGAAATTCGGCTCGTGCTTGTCGACTGGAACATGCCAGTGATGGATGGCCTGGAGTTCATTCAGGCCGTGCGAAAGGTTCGGGCATGGGACGAAGTGCGGCTCGTCATGGTCACTACCGAAACCGAAAGCGAGCAAGTGCAGCGGGCGATCACAGCTGGCGCAAATGAGTACGTGATGAAGCCCTTCACCGCCGACGTGCTTATCGCCAAGCTTTCGCTGCTTGGGGCATTTGAGGAATAGAGTCATGGAGAAGATTCGCGTGCTCATTGTCGATGATTCGATCGTCGTGCGTCGAGTGGTCAGGGAAGAACTCGAATCGCAGGCTGATATTGAAGTCGCTGGTTCCGCCCCCTCTGGACGGATCGCGCTGGAAAAGATGAAGCAGCTCAATCCCGATCTGGTTATTCTCGATATCGAAATGCCTGATATGGATGGGCTGACGGCGCTGACCCATCTCCATCGCAGTCATCCGGCCACACCAGTCGTCATGTTCAGCTCGCTAACCGAGCTCGGTGCGGTGGCCACGCTGGAGGCACTTTCTCGCGGAGCCTCCGACTTCTTCGCCAAGCCGGGTGGACCAGGCGGGCTGGAAGCATCGCGGCATGTTATCCGTACAGAACTGATTCCGTCGATCCGCGCACTTTGCGCCCGCAAGCAAGCGTCGCCGCCGATCCGCGAGAAAATAACATCGCCCCCAGTCCCGTCCTGCCCCATTGCATCCACTGCCCGCATTGATGTTCTTGCAATTGGCGCATCCACCGGCGGCCCAAACGCCTTGGCTGAGATTTTCACTCTCTTTCCGCCGGGGCTGCCCGTCCCGATCGTCGTGGTGCAGCACATGCCTCCGATGTTCACTCAAATGCTGGCGGAGCGGCTTTCCAAGAACTCGCAGATCCCGACCGTGGAGGCGAAATCAGGCAGTCAGTTGGAACCGGGCAAAGCATGGGTCGCGCCGGGCGATCACCATCTCACTCTTGTTCGTGAGGGGACGCGCATATGCACCAAGATCACCCAGGAACCGCATGAGAACGCCTGTCGTCCGGCAGTCGATCCACTTTTCCGCTCGGTCGCCAGTATCTATGGCCGTAACTGCCTGGCGGTCGTGCTGACCGGCATGGGGCAGGATGGTTTGAGGGGTTGCGAGGCGATTCGTGCGGCAGGAGGACAAATCCTTGTCCAAGATGAATCCACTAGTGTCGTTTGGGGGATGCCGGGCTTTGTCGCCCGCGCTGGACTGGCCGATCGGGCGCTGCCGTTGCCCATGATCGCCGGAGAAATCATTCGCCGAATTCGAGGCGGTTGTGGCTGATACGACCGTATCCACTGCCGACTTCGCCTTCATCGCCAATTTGGTGCGCGATCGCTGCGCGCTCGTACTGGAGCCCGGTAAGGAATATCTGGTGAAAGCCCGGCTTTTGCCCTTGGCTCAGCGGCACGGCCTGGCGGGCATCGAGCCGTTAATTGACAGACTCCGCGGGTCCGACAACGGTCTGGCGACCGAAGTCGTAGAAGCGATGGTTACCACCGAAACGTCGTTCTTTCGGGACATTCACCCGTTTGAAATACTCAAGAAAACGGTGCTGCCCAAACTGATTGAATCCCGCCGGACTGTGCGTCAACTTAACATTTGGTTCGCCGCCAGTTCGAGTGGCCAAGAGCCTTATTCGGTCGCGCTGATTTTGAAAGAGTGGTTTCCCGAGCTGAACTCCTGGAGACTCAATCTCTCGGCGACTGACATCTCGCACGAGATGCTCAACCGCTCGCGTGCCGGTCGATATTCCCAGGTGGAAGTGAACCGGGGGCTGCCGACTCCGTTGTTGTTGAAGTGGTTTCGACAGGAAGGAGCGTTCTGGCAGCTCGATGAACGTATTCGCAGCATGGTGACATTTTCGCCGCTCAACCTCGCGCAACCCTGGCCAGCCATGCCCTTGTGGGACCTGGTGTTCTTGCGGAATGTAATGATCTATTTCGACCAAGACGTAAAGAAAACGATTCTGGGCCGCGTCGGTCGAGTGCTCGGGAAAGACGGCTACCTGCTGCTCGGAGGCGCCGAAACCACACTCAGTCTCGATGACTCGTTCTATCGTGTTGAGGCCCTGAGGGCAGGCTTCTATCAGTTGAAGCCGTAGGGAGACTCCTTCCATGAGCGAATCCAACATCCCGGCCATCCCGCCAACCGAAGTGACCACAGCGTTTCAATCGGCCGCGATCACCGCCCTGCAGGAACTTACGCAAATCGAAGCGTGTCCCGAGTCGATTCTGCCAACCAGGGAAAACATGCCGTCGGAAGGAGTCGTTTTGGCCACGATCCAACTGCTACGACACGCTTCGGGCACGATGACTTTGGTTCTTACGGCGAAGACGGCGTCGCAACTGGCGGCCCGCTACCTTCCAGCAGGCACATTGCTGACTGAAGAACTCGTCGACGACGTAGCCGGCGAGTTCGCCAACGTGATTGCAGGGCAAGCCAAAACGATCCTCAAGGGAACTACGTACCATTTCGGCATGTCGACACCGATCGTGACTCGCGCGGCGAGTCCCGCTCAGTTTTACATCGTTTCGGAGGTTAGTTGTGCGATTCCGGTGGCCTCTGAACTTGGCCGTGTGCTCGTACTTCTTGACCTGCTGCCGTGCCACGATGCATGACTTCCGCTCGTCCTGAAGCCGTTTGGAAACCAGGTACCGTCCATCGAGGGCAAGCGCCGGATCGGTGCGCATCACCAACGAGGCGCCGATGCGGACCATCCACGAGAATGCCGGGAGTCCAATTAGCATGCCAACCATACGGCGAAGCGTCCGCATGAACTCTTTCTGTGAGACGGGATCGGGTGCAGACGCAATATAATCGCCTTGCATGTGGGTCGGTCAACGCGCGCTGGATGCGCATGGTTTCCACTGTCAGGCTGTTTAACGCGCGCCGGCGCTGCGGAGCACGGCTTCGCAGGCCTCCCAGCCGGTCTGCGATGGCGAGAGGCCTGAGAGACGCGAAAGAAGTTGGTCGTGCATGCCTTTCAACTGCGGCATCGATTCGACCATGTTCTTCGTCAGCTCCATCTGGGCGCGGATTGTCTGGATCGCCGCTAGCGGCGTCTGGCCTTGCAAGCTCTTGATGTCCGCCGGCAGGCCGGCCTCGATTAACGCTTGAACCGTCTCCGCCGAGCCGGCCTGCGCGGCTGCATGAAGCGCCGAGCCAAACAGCGGATGCACGTCCGCGGCCTTTGCGCCCAATTCTATCAGCAGACGCACCGCGGCCGTTCGTCCCTTGGCAGCGGCCGCCAGCAGCGGTGCAACCTCAAACCCAGGCAGACTGCCGATCGGCAACACGCTCTGCGCCACAGCGTCCACAGGCATCGCTCCGGTCGCGTTCGGATCGGCCCCCTCGGCCACGAGCTGCCGGATTTCAGAAAGTTCTCCTGCCACGGCTGCCTGCACCAGCGCGTTGCTTTGTGGCGAAGCGGTTGGTGTGGCCACCGATTGAAACAGGTTCGTCAACTGCTGCTGCACCTCTTGCAGCAGACCACGCCGGGGGAATTTGAGCGTCGTGGCTGATTCATCGTCGTCGTTGGCATTCCAATCTTCGTGGTCGCCGGACCAGGGGGCGCCGTCGCCGCTGCCCCAGCCGCCACCATCCGAGTCGTCGTCGTCGCCGTGAAGGAAGTCTTCGAGCGACCGATCCGGATCGATGCCCAAGAACTGGGCAAGCTGCACGATCGTGTCGTCGGCAAATGTGACGTCGGCGCGCAGCACCGAGTTGATCTGCGAAGGAGTGACACCCGGCCGGCAGTAGCGCACCAGCACGTCTGGCCGGCCACGCAACCGCTTGCGCTCCGCCGACGAAACCGGTTCAAAGTAATCGGGTACGGAATGGTACAGATCGAGCAGTTGTCCTCGATCGTGCAACCAATATCGGGCGATGTCGCTGTCGTGAAGCAGGAACGCCACGCAGGCAACGCCGAGCCCGGCAGACAACTCACCATTGAGTTGTTCGACCCAGTCCTCGTCTTGGTCCGAGGCCCGCGATTCGCAGACCGTGATCCAACCGTGCGCCGGGTTAGAGACGCGAAACTCCCCGGCGCTGCACGCGGCGACTTGCCGATTGACGGCGTCGCGATCATCGCTGCGAACGTGCAAACTGACGGCAAACGAACCCATAAGCGTAACCTCCGATGGTATTTCCAACCTACCCAAGCCTAGCTTAGGGACGCCCGCGCGGAATGGGACGGCCCGGTTTTCCCCTCACGAATCCGCCGGGAATGCGGATTTTGCGAGCCTGGCGGCGGGGCCGTTCCGGCGGACAAAACCCCTTTCTGCCGGGAAATCGAGCCCCTTCGCCCCGGTTGTCCCTATCAAAAACTCCATCCGGAGGGTTTTTTGGGGAGTGTAGGGCTGGTGGATGAAAGCATGAGGAGACCGACCTGCGGTGACCTGGCGAGATTCACAAGGCGAAAATCGGACCGTTTCAGACCAGGTTTCAGCAATAGCGCGAAGCGTCGCCTGGGACAAGGGTGTGACCTGCCGAATTGGTCCACGCGCCGTCAAGTGGCGCGGCGGATGCTTCCAATCAAGCGTTCGACGTAGGGATTTTGCCAGGGACTGCGCGAGGCGCTAATCACTTCTTCGATGCCAAGGGTCCTGATCCGATTGCGAAAATATTCGCCATCGATGCCGTCGCGATCCTGCAGTGCGCCTGTGCTGACCGCGGGCTCATCGATCCAGGAACCCGACGGAATCAACTCGCAATCCCATTCGAATTCCTTGACTTCCTTCTCCTCGCCAACCAGCCGACAAACTTTCTTGACGTTGCAATGGCAGCCGCACCCGCCGCAACAGCCGGGTTCGCCCACGACACTGGGCCGCGGCAGCACCAGCAACAGTAATGAGCTGAGTACGAATACGTTTTTCATGGAACGGATTCCTTTTGCGTCTATGTTCGATGTCTGGATTACCAGTCGAATGAAACCCGCATCGAATGGACTTGGACGTCGCTCTTGTCAAATGTGTTGTTGTCGAGGTCGGCGAACGTGATGTTCGCCATCGTGCGGAAGTAGGGTGTCAGGTACGAATGGCACTGCCGCTTGATAGATAACGAGTTTCGTCAAGTCGGCAACCCAGCTAGCATTGCGGGGTGTTTCTGACGCGTTTGCAACAAGGCGATTTGTGAATTCACCATTCGACGGGATATTGCTTGCATTGAAGGCATTGTTCGCAAGTCGTTTGGTGGTATGCGGCAGTGCCATTCCTCCCGGGCGCCTTTGATGACGATGTCCGATGCTGGCATGACGGGCTCGAGGCGAGAAATCCGTTTCGGTCCAGGTGCGAACCATTCATTGTAGAAGCGAGGCGAAAACTTGGGCAACCCAACGAATTTTGGGAAGCTATCTGCGACGCTTGCGCCGCTCGCTCGCGATTGCCAGCCATTAACCCGGCCGCATTGCCATTGTCTGAGAAAGTCTCGCGAATGTATCTTTCCCACCGTTTCGCATCCCGTCCGGACCAACGACATCTTGGCACATCGATGAGCAGAAATCACTTCCTCGTAGTAGCCGCTGTTGCTTACTGTGGACTTGCCCCCTTCCAGGCGTTCGGTCAGTCATGGAGCAGCGAGGGTCCCTCGCTGGAACGAATGCCGCCAGTCGATGCGGTTGCAACGACGGAAGAGATTGGCGCCCCGCCGGCAGCAATCGCGCCGAGTACTCCACCAGAGTCAACTCCGCCATCGGCCGCTCCACCGGGAACTGCTCTGCCCAATGTGGCGACCCCGGCCGCCGTTCTGCAACCGCCGCCGCTGGTTCCGGCGTCCACGACGGTAGAAGAACTTGCAGACAGCGACGACGTGGTGTCGGCAGCCGCAGCCCCGTCTCCGAAACTTTGGAGCGGCAGCTTCGATCTGGGTTTGAACGGCTCGAGTGGCAACACAGACGCCTTCAACTTCCGCTTCAACCTGGCGGCCATCCGCGAAACCGACGCCAATAAGTTGACCCTCAAATCAAACTACGTGCGATTGCAGACAGACGGCGAAGAATCGGGCAATCGACTGTTCTTCGAAGGACGCCACGAGCTGAAGATCGGCGATTCGCCCTGGTCTCTCTACGCTCACCAAACGACAGAGTACGACGAATTCCGCGACTGGCGAACCCGCATTGGCGTGGACGGCGGTTTGGGATACGCCTTCCTCAAGAACGACTCAACCACGCTCACCGCGCGCTTCGGTCCCAGTGTGTCGCACCAGTTCTACGGGTCCGACACCGACTGGGTGCCGGAACTGGCTCACGGCCTGCAGATCGACCATCAGCTTTCGAAGCGGCAGAAACTGTTCTTCCAGGTCGACTACTTTCCAGCTGTCCGCGACTTCAACGAATACCGCATCAATGCGCAAGCCTCCTGGTCGATTGTGCTCGACGAAGTCAACAACCTGAGCCTCAAACTCAGCGCCATCGACCGCTACGATAGCACGCCTGACCCCGGAATGGGGTACAGCGATCTCGACTACGCCGTCACGCTGCTGTGGAGTTTCTGAGACGCACGTGGGCGGTGGTGTTCCCCGAGCCCGCCCATTCCTCGCCTTTCGGCGAAATCGCTGCGCGCCTCTTGCCGGCCGACGGATTTGCCCGTCATACTGCCTACATCCACCCAGCGCGTCGCCACTCTGCCCGTGAAGGGATGTGCGTCAGGAAAGTGGTCGCCGAACACAAGGAATCGCACCTCGCGGCGGATGCGGACTCCGAGGGCATTCCCTACAGCCTTACGTTGGAATTGCTCGTTAAGGATTCTGAGACGATCGCCGAGTTGTGTCGCCATGCGGAGGGCGGGGACCGCGACCAGTTTGCGCTCAATGCCGTGCGAATCGAAAGAAAACCACGGCCATCTGGCCAAAAAACCTTCAGGACCAGATCGAAAGCGTGGTGAAGGAATTTTTGCTCGACGAAGAGAACTCGGCGTTGAGCCGGCTGGTGCGCAACGTCGATCGCGCCCAGAAAACCATCGCGCGCTGGATGCGCATGGTTTCCACTGTCAGGCTGTTTTACGCGCGCCGGCGCTGCGGAGCACGGCTTCGCAGGCCTCCCAGCCGGTCTGCGATGGCGAGAGGCCTGAAAGACGCGAAAGAAGTTGGTCGTGCATGCCTTTCAACTGCGGCATCGATTCGACCATGTTCTTCGTCAGCTCCATCTGGGTGCGGATTGTCTGGAACATCGCTAGCGGCGTCTGGCTTTGCGAGCTCTTGATGTCCGCCGGCAGGCCGGCTTCGATTAGCGCTAGAACCGTCTCCGCCGAGCCGGCCTGCGCGGCCGCATGAAGCGCCGAGCCCGGCAGATAACTCACCATTGAGAGGTTCGACCCAGCCCTCGTCTTGGGCCGAGGCCCGCGATTCGCAGACCGTGATCCAACCGTGTGCCGGGTTAGAGACGCGAAACTCCCCGGCGCTGCACGCGGCGACTTGCCGAGTGACGGCGTCGCGATCATCGCTGCGAACGTGCAAACTGACGGCAAACGAACCCATAAGCGTAACCTCCGATGACTTGGCGGCATTCACAAGACGACAGTGCCATTCCTTGAAACCGAACCCATGACGCTGTCGTTGACGTCGCCGGGTGGCAAATCGGCCGTGTTGAAGCCGTTGCCCAACATTGAGGATCGATTCATTACGATACCGCGATCTCTTCGAAATCGGGTAAGCGTGGAAATTCAGACCTCGTCGAGGTGCCGCGAGTTGTTGATCGGGTTTACCGCGTGACCCGTGCCGTAGTCGTCTCGCGGTCGCTCGAATTCTGCGTACACTTTTGACACGGCGACGGGCACGGCTTGCCGACCGGCGTCCAAATGTATTTGCACGATGGGCATTCGTACTCGACCATCTTCAAGACGTGGACGGTCTTTTGTTTGGCGCAGCGGGGAGGCGCACAACATTTCTCCCAAGGGAATTTGACCCGCGGAATGCAGATCGGTTTGCATTCGACGTCCCAGCAGTGTTTTTTCTCATCAACTGTTTCGCGCGAAAGATGACATTCGAATCGGCAATTGGGGCACCGCGCATGACCCTCGCATTGCGACGGCGCCGTGTCCTCGCCGGCCAGGGACCAATTGTTCGCCGCCAAAGCGACGATCGACAAAACGCAAATGAATCGAACGTATTTCATAACTTGCTTTCAAGAATCGGTTTGGTGAATCGGTTGTCGCAATCGCACGCGCCATATTTCCGCGATCAGAAGTAAGCCAGGAATCTCGTGCCAATGATCGAATAGGATCCGGACGTGAATCCACCGACGGGGGCGTGATCTTCGATCTGCCCCGTGACATAGTTGATTTGCAGTTTTGAAGTTTGGGTCCAATGCCAGTTCAAGGCTAGTGTGACGTTACTGCCCACGCCACCCAGGACGTCCTGGTCGGTCAGATCGAGATAGGAATAGCGGATGGCCACCTGCCAAGCGCCCCAGCCGCAGCCTTGGCCGCTTCGGCAGCGATTGACCAGGAAGAAATTCTCGAACGGCTTGACGACTCCGATTGCGCTCTTGGTGCGATCGTAGGGAATATGTTCGCCGGTCAAAAAGTAGGACAGGTACACGTAGGCGCCGTGAAAGTGCAGGTCAGTGCCCGCGTCGCGCTGGAGCCAATTGTATTGGTACTCGCTGACGACTTGGATCGGTCCGACGTTCAACAGCCCTTCCAGTCCAAAGATCTCGTAGGATTCAGCGCCCGCGATGCGATCGGTGTTAAGCCAGCGCTCGTTGGAACGCACTTCCGCTCGGGTGCGAAAGCGAGCTTCATTCGCGTTGGCGCTGCCGGCCGGAGCGTCGCCGTCCGGACGGGCGAACATTCCCGCGACGGCCCAATGAAAATATCCGCGGCCGCCCGAACTCTCGTCATACCACGGATTGCCCGTCAATCGCGCGTTGGCGCTGAGCTGCAAGGAATCGCCGATATAGGCGCCCGCGTCGGCGGTGTTCGCCAGATTGAACACGCCGAATTGCCACGTGTGCGACTCACTTTCCGAGACGCCGTAGGACTGAATGCCCAACCGCCGCACGTCTTCGTTAAACGCTTCGACGACCATCGGCCGTTCCAGGAACACGTTTTCATTGCTGTTGTTCCAGTAATCCAAACCGATCGGCCGCTTTTGGTTTCCAATCAAGAGCGTTTGCAGCAATGGCAACTCGCGAAAACCAATCCAGGCGTCGCGATAGCCAGGGTTGCGAGGTTCGGCGAATTCAAGGTCGAAGCGATACATCATTGTTTCCGATACGTCTCCGCGGAAATTTAGTCGGAGCCGGCGGAAGGCGAATCGATCATCGGGGTCGTTGCCGGTGATCGGGTTTTCAAAGAAACCGATGCCGGGTCCGACGTGCGGAAACGCCCAATAATCGAGTTGAAGTCGGCCGTTGATCTTGACCGTCGGATATGTCGGGCCCTCGTCCTTCGCCTTGGCCGCCGCGTCTTTGTTCTTGGCGTATTCCTCCTCGAGGAATTTCAACCGCGCGTCGAACGACGTCGAATCGAATGAGGCCGTGTCAAAGGAGGTCGCCTCGATCGACGTTTCGTCGCCGGACGGCGAGCGCGAATCGGCGGATTCCACCAGCGGCAGGCGCGCGATGCGGTACTGGTCGGGGGAATTAGACTGGTTGACGCCGTCGTATTGTGCGGTGGCGAATTGAGCCGACCCAATTGCAACGCTGAGCCACGCGGTCAAGAAACAGCCGCGTTTCACGATGGTTGACTCCGTTCAAAGCATTCAGGGCGCCAACGCTAGATGAATCCGCGACCACCCATTTTCGCGCATCGTGCATCCTGCACAATGCCTGCGTCCATTGTTCAGTTTCGTCAGCGTCGACACGGAATCGTATCATGATTGGCCTCGCTCCGACAATCATCGCTGTTATCAAAACTGACGCGAACGATACGACGCGAAGGATACGGGATGGCGTGACGCGATTCAACGAATACCATCGGACGCGGTCCATCGCGACAGGTTGACTAAAGAGCCGTCACGGGACAGCCCATCGCGCGGTGTAAGCGAAACTGCGCTTCGTTGTAGTCGGCCAGCGTGCGGAGATATTCGCGATGCGCCTGATCAAGGGCTTTAATCGACTGTAACGATTCTAACGGCAACCCTGGGGCCTCGCGGATGCGTTCGAAGTTTCTTTCATACGACGTGAGCGCGGCCTTGACGCCGTCTTCGGCCGTCGCGATCTGGCGCGATCGTGACGTGACTTGCGCGTGAGCCTCGACGATCTCGCGCGCGACGCGGTCTCGAGTTTGAATTTCGCTCAGGTGGGCTTGATCGATTCGCGCGCGAGCTGCGCCGCGGGCAGACGACTCGCCAAAGCCCAGGTTGCGCACTTCCCAAAATGCGACGGCGTCGAAATCCAGCCAGTCGTCGAAGTCATCCGTCGCCGACGAACCGGAGCTGCCCCCAAACCCGCCGTAGCTGAGTGTGGCCATCCCGCCAGGACGGTATGGCGCCGTTATGGCCCGTTCGGAAAAAAATGCAACATTGTCAATTGCGTAGATCAGCGACGCCGCAACGAAAGAACAGACCTCGCAGCAGTCGTGGGCGTTTGGCCATCGATTGCAGAACCACGAAGATTGCTGGTTGTCCGACAAGGACTTAGAATCAGGCCATCGCGGCCCGCACGAGCCGCGCGGATGGAAACTGGCAGAGTTGAACTAAAGGACATGACTGGATCTGTCCATGAGGGGGGTCGGTCAGATTTCCGGGTGTTTTCTCGGTCGGCCGCGGGGGCGGAACGTGGATTCCAGGCCCATCCTGGTGGCGGTCTTCCGCTGCCAGGTTTCGCTCCCATACGGTTGGCCCCGCAGCACGCTCTGGCGGATCGCCAGCAGTTCGGCCATCGTTTGCGGCTTGTTCACGTGCGCCAGCCAGTTGCGCCCCAAAGGCACCGGGCTCTCGGCCAGCAGCGAGCGTTCTTCCGGCGTCCCATGCAGACGACGGTGGAGGCTGCCCCAACGCCATTCGTCGGCACTCTTGACCAGCCTGGCCCTCAAGGGATTGCGCTCCACGTACCGGAGCATGGCCAGCAGATGCTGATCTTGCTCGATGGGGAACGCCTTGAAGCGTCCCTGATAGACGTGCCCCATGCCGAAGGTGTTGTGATGGGCGTGAAAACGCATCGAATGCGTGACGGAGAGCCGGCGAAAGAACTCCGAGACTTCATCGTCTTGTCCCCGCTGTGGCCAGACGACAAAATGCCAATGGTTTCCCATCAGCGTGTAGCCGAGGATCCTCAGCGGCAGACGCTCAGAGACTTCGGCGAGGATCTGTTCGAAAGCCTGAAAGTCGGCAGCCTTCTTGAACAACCGCAACCCCCCATTGGCCCGATTCAGGACATGGTAAGCATAACCCCCGACAATCGAACGAGCACTCCTCGGCATACCCGCAAGCTGACACCATACCCCTCTTCTGTCAATATCAAGTAATGTCCCCTTTATTTACTTGATGTCCGCACCTCGATTGGGAAGTGACAGATCATCGCACTGCGGCAACGTCGTGCGCCCAACCCATCACACCAATGGCTTGTGATGACTGTTGTCTCGTTTTGAGATGGAATTCGCATGTACCACCCGAGAGTGGGGTATTCGTCGGTGCGAGTAGAAGATTGATGATCGACTTTGGCGCATATGTTTCATGACCGATCAGGCCCACAAGTATCGCATCGTTCGGGCATGAGACGCGTATAAATTCGCTAAGTCTTTATCTAATAGCTGTTTAGATAGTGCCAGGGCGTCCGACAAACAGCATCTGAGAATCATTGGCATCGAGCTTGCTTTACTCGCTTCGCCCGACCAAGGCACGCTACGAATGGGGCAAATCAACAATTAAGGCCAACTAATTGGGAGACCCACTATGTTTCGATTTCCTCATCGCCACAGTTACGGCACGGCCCGCTCTGCGTCGCATTCTGTCTGTCGCTATCACCGCGAGTTGCGAATCGATTCCTTGGAGCGGCGGAACCTGCTGAGCGTCACGCCGCTGGAGAGCGACGTGCCGGCCCAGGTCGACGAGGCCGAGGTCTTGAACGACCACGTCAGCCGCTTAGGCACGACACTGACCGTCAACGGCACGTCGAACGCGGACAAGATCACCGCCCGGGTCGACGAGGAAAACATGCTGCACGTGCAGGTGAACGAAGTGGAGATCGTCGTCCCCAGCGACAGCATCGAGCACATTGTGGTCAACGCGCTGGACGGCAACGACTTTGTGCAGTTGGCCGACAGCGTGCCGCAGACCAGCGAGCTCAACGGCGACGCCGGCGACGACAGCCTGGCGGCCGGCAGCGGCGCGACCTCGGCCTCCGGCGGCGACGGCAACGACACCATCTACGGCAGCCCGGCCGATGACGTGATCCACGGCGGCGATGGCAACGATAGGCTCCACGGTCTGAACGGCAACGATTTGATCCGCGGCGGCGGCGGCAACGACGGAATCGCTGGCGGGCTGGGGAACGACAAGGCCGACGGCGGCGCCGGCGACGACACAATCGAAGGGGGCGACGGCGACGATTTCCTGCAAGGCGGC
>SXGT01621839.1_pt1 | contig 13105 bp, 11 predicted proteins | sample 3176221 | NCBI WGS metagenome assembly SXGT01 (sample SAMN11356862, study PRJNA531348) | freshwater metagenome | isolation source: freshwater sample F1-120 | place: China: Fuxian Lake, Yuxi | collected 2017-12-25
GCGTCGCCGCCGGCTTCACCGTTCGTCCTCGACGGCGTGGCGCGATCGTGGCGTCGACTGGCGCATTGGTGATGGCGGCGGTCCGAGACGCACGCGAGTGACTCGCCTATAGGTTCTCAGGCTCGACCACCAGAAACACCAAAGCCTCAAGGAGACCTCTCGTGAACAAGCTCATCCCCCTCGTCGTGCTGTCCTCGCTGGCCCTCGCCGGCTGCTACCGCGTCACCGTCCGCTCCAACGCCATCCCCGCCGGTCCTCCGATCGAGAAGAAGGCGCACGTCTTCCTCTTCGGCCTGGTCGGCGGCGACGTCGACGTGGGCTGCACCCCGGCCATGATCGAGACCAAGCGGGGTTTCCTCGACTGGTTCGTCGGCGGGCTCTCGCTCGGCCTCTACACGCCGCAGTCGACCTCGACGTACTGCGCGATGCCGCAGCAGCAGGTCGGCGCGCGCTGATCAGCGGCACCGCGCTACAGCGTGCTCAGGGCCAGCGCCGCGGTGCAGTCGCCAGGGCCCTCGTGGCCGGCGCTGTCGACCAGCACGACGCAGAAGACGGCCTCGCCGGCGGCCGGCGCGGGTGCGCCGAGATCGGCGCAGGCGGTGGGCGCCGAGCCGGCCAGGGTCACGGCGCCGACGTCGTTGACCAGGAGCTCGAGCTCGCCGGTGATGGCCACGCCCTCGTCGACGCCTTCGCCGCTGGCGATGGCCGGCAGGGTGAGCTCGGTGACCACGTCGGCGGCGCGGCAATCGTGGACGCGGGCCAGGCCGTGGCCGAGATCGCCGTCGCCGTCGGAGTAGGCGATGACGATCGCCAGATCGTTGCGGGTGTCGTCGCCGAGGTAGAGGGTGTCGGGGGCGGCGGAGACCACGGTGGCCGACGGCTCGGGCGCGGGATCCGAACACCCCGCGAGCGCGGCGGCCGAGAGCCCGAGGAGGAGGATGGGTAGGGCGCGCATGGTGGCTCCTACTGGATCGTGATCGGCGAGCTGCCGATCTCGATGGTGGCGATGCCGTTGGTGAAGCTGTCGATGTAGACGCAGATGATGGTCAAGGACAGGCCGGCCGCCGGCACGTTCTGACGGGCCCCGGTGTCCTCGTTGTAGAGCGTGATCGTCGACGGGATGGTCCACGCCCGCTGGAAGTTGAAGACGTCGCCGGTGCCCATCGGGCCGCCGGCGTCATACGTGGTCTGGCCGACGTGCGGATCCGTGGTCGCGGCCGCGTCGAGCACGACCGAGCGCCCGTCGGGCGCGTTGAGCACGAAGGCGCCGAACGGGATCGCGGCGTCGGCGGTCTCGAAGTCGCGCACGGTGTGGCGCAGGGTGACGGTCGCGCCGGCGCTGACCGTCACGGGACCCGAGATCCCCAGGCGGGTGCCGCCGCTGTTGAAGACGCCGATCTCGGGGCGGATGGGCGGGTTGTTGAGCAGCGGCGCCGGCGCGGCCCCCGGCGCGCGCAGCGCGCCACCGGAGATCCAGGCCTCGATCAGGGCGATCTGGGCCTCGTCGAGCGGATCGGCGCCCAGCGGCATGCGCGTCGCCACGTTGCGGTTGCGCAGCTTGTCGATGAAGACGCTGGTGCCGGGGCTACCGGGGTTGACGCGCAGGAGCGTCGGCTTCTCGATCGACGGCCGCCCGACCAGGTACGCGTAGGTGTTGCCCGGCGTCGACAGGTTGGGCTCGAACTGGCCGTTGTGGCACAGGCCGGGCTGCCCCGAGCATCGCGGCGCGATGATGGTGCGGTGGAGATCGTCGAGGCTGCCCGGCGCCGGCGTGACGTCGACCGCGAGCGGATCGGGATCGACCGCGGCGTCGAGCTGATCACCGTCGACGTCGAGCTCCGAGCCACACGCCGCCAGGGACACGGCGACTCCCAGCGCGAACGCAGCGGCCCTGGCCACACGCGCCCTCACGCCAGCACCTCCTGCACCACCAGGCCCGGCCGCTTGCTGGCCGCGGTCAGGTCGTCGCCGAGGCGCTGGCCGTGACCGAGTAGCGTCATGCCGGTCATGATCGCGTCGATGGTCTCGTAGCGGCCCGAGGTGCGGCCGGTCTGGGTGATGCTGGTGGGCGCGATCACCTGGTTGGCCCGGATGTCGGGGCCGAGCATCAGCACCCAGGTGTTGCGATCGCCGTCGTCGCCCTGGCCGTGATCGATGCCGGAGCGGCCCAGGCTGTCGGGGTTCTGGCCGTTGAAGAACAGGTGGCGGCCGTGCTCGGGCATGACGATGAGCGTGGTCTCGTCGCGCAGCGAGGGGTGGTTCTGGATGAAGTTCCAGAGGTGGTTGACCGCCGCGTCGGCGATCTGCTGGGCCCGCAGGTAGCCGTTGAAGTCCTGGTGGCAGGTGTCGACGTCGAGCAACGTCATGGCCAGCAGCGCCGGCTGGAAGGTGTCGAGCACGCGCTCGGCGTGGAACACGGTGAGCGCGTCGGGGGTCGAGTCGAGACTGTTGTCCTCGGCCCGCATGCCGATGCCGAAGTTGTCGGGGAAGTAGCTCTGGTAGCTCGAGTCGGCGAAGAACCCGGCGAGGTGATCCTGGACCTGGCCGGCCTCGTCGACGGCGGCGTGGGGGAAGAGGTCGTCGCGATCCCAGCTCGGCGTGTTGGCGTCGACCACCGCGGTCAGGCGCGCCACCGCGGCGTCCTGGGCGGCGTCACGCGGGATCGTCGGCAAGGCCTGCGTCCCGACGTCGAGCGTCCGCTTGCCGCTGGCCACGATCGGCACCAGTGGCGACATCACGCCCGGCGGCTGCAGGTAGGTCGGCGCGTAGCGGGGTCCGTACAGCGGGTGTCCGCTGGTGAGCAGCGCCCGGTAGAAGCCGCCCGGGTTGGAGAGGTACCAGGCGTCCGTCGCCGGTGCGTTGGCGCCCTTGCGGTGGATCTCGAAGATGGTCGGGGTGGTCAGCTTCGCATCGGCCCGGTTCTCGATCATGTTGTACGCGCCCGAGAGCAGGCAACCGTGGCCCTGGAGGTGGCCGGCCGGCCCGTCGGCGTAGCGCAGGTTGGTGACCAGCGTGCCCAGGGTGTGCAGCGGCGTGGCCCGCGGCGTGGGCAGGATCAGCGGCCGCGCCATGGCGGCGTACTCGGGCGCGATGCGCGGCGCGCCGGCCGGGCCCGAGCCGAAGCCCGAGACCAGCGGTGAGGCGCCGAACAGGTTGGGCATGGTCGCGCCTTCGGCCATGCCGAGCGACTCGCGCAGGCGCAGACCGCCGCCGATGCCGACGACGACGACCCGGCGCGTGGCCATGCCGCCGCCGCCCCAGGCGGGCTTGACCTTGACCAGCGGCGACAGCGCCCGGCTCGCGGCGGCGAAGCCGGCGGCGGCGAGCCCGGTGCGGAGGAAGCTGCGTCGGTTCTGACTCATGGCATCCTCACTTGCTCTGGTACTCGCGCGTGCCGGCGAGGGCGCGCACGATGGCCTTGGGTCCGACGGCGGGATCCGTCGTCCACTGATTGACGAACGCCGACAGCTCGTAGGCGTTGGGCTCACGGCCGAGCAAGCGCCGGAACTGATCGCGGATGAAGGCCCTGGGATCGGCGACCGACGCCTTGGCCGGCAGCTGGACCGCCTCGGACTCGACGATGCCCTTCACGATCAGCGCCCGCAGCGGTGCCGGATCGCCCATGCCGTCGAGCGTGCTGACCAGGAAGGTCTCCTCGTCGATGGGCAGGTTGAAGCCGGGCTGACCGTTGGCGGTGACCACGAAGTCGTAACGCTCGGGCGAACGGCCGAGGACGTCGGCGAACAGGCCGCGCACGAACTGGCTCGAGGTCTTCGAGCGCGCCGTGCCGGTGTTGTTGTCGTCCTCGCCGACCGTGGTCTGGTCGAAGTCGTAGGTGGTGTCGCACGCGCCGAGCGCCAGCGCCGTGGACGCGATGATGATGGGGAGGAGTCTCATGGGTCGAAGTACTCCTTCGACGACAGCACGGCCTCGATCACCGGGCGGGCATCGGGGTTGGCGGCGGAGAGCCTACCGACGAAGTGGGCGAGCTCGGCCGAGCTCGGCTGGCGAGCCAGGTAGCGATCGAAGACGCCAGCGACCACGGCCTCGCGATAGACCTCGTCGTCGAAGATGATGTCGATGAGGTCGGCGTAGTTGGCGCCGTGGCGGTGGAACATCAGGCCGGCCGGGCCGCCGAGGCCGCCGAAGAACATGGCGCGGGCGTTCTCGATCTCGTCGGCCTCGGCCGGACGGCCGAGGAAGTCGACGAACAACGCCCGGGCCCGGTTCTCGGGCTCGCCCGACAGCGCGAAGTAGCCGGTGGCCAGGGCGTAGCGGCGCTCGACCGCGCTGGTCGACATGCCGCCGCGAAGATCACTGGCGCCAGTGGCCAGGGCGTCGCGCTCGGTCTTCAGCGTCGCCAGCTCGGGGCACGCGCAGTCGCAGGGGTCGGCCGCCTGACAGCTCTGGCAGGCCGTGGTCTGGCTGCGGATGATCGAGCACAGGAACTCGTAGCGGTAGCTGAGCGTCTCGCCGCCCAGCACGCGGTTGTCGAGCTCCTCGATCCACACGTTGGCCCACGCCGCCGCCGACATGAGCTTGGAGATGAGCGCCCGTCGCGCCGTCGGCGTGTTGCCGCCTGCGCGCAGGCTCGCCACCTCGGCCGACAGTTCGGCGGCGCCCGGCGGGAGCCCGGAGAGGTCGATGTACGCCCGGCGCACGAAGCGCTCGAGCGCGGCATCGCTCGCTTCATCGCCGCCGACCGGCGTGTTACCGCCGACCGTCTCGTCACAGGCGGCCAGCAGCAACACCGCTGCAAGGCATACGTGTGGTGTAGAAATTCGCACGAGCGGCCCTCCCTTGGGCAAGTGCAGTGAATCCTAACAAGGTGCGTGCCAGCGGTAAGCCGCCGGAATCACACCTACGTGTAGGAACCTCCGCCGTCGCGAAGGGAGACAGGCTGTGGGCGACCGAGGTTAGAGGTCGTGTGGTAAGCCCGCCTCATGCACGACGCCGTCGTCGCCGTCCCTCCTCCCGGAAACGAGCCGGTCCTGTCGTACGCGCCGGGCACCGCCGAGCGCGCACGCCTCGAGACCGAGCTGAAGCGCATGGCTGGCGAGTGCCCCGAGGTGCCGATCGTGATCGGCGGCCAGCGGATCACGACCGGCCGGCTGGTGCCGGTGGTCATGCCGCACGCGCACCGCCATGTGGTGGCGAACTTCCACGCTGCCGAGCCCGCCCACATCGAGCAGGCGATCAAGGCCGCCACCGACGCCCGACGCGAGTGGGAGACGATGCGGTGGGAGGCGCGGGCCGCGGTGTTCCTCAAGGCCGCCGATCTGCTGGCCGGACCGTGGCGCGATCGCATCGTCGCCGCCACGATGCTCGGTCAGTCCAAGACCGTTCACCAGGCCGAGATCGACTCGGCCTGCGAGCTGATCGACTTCCTGCGCTGGAACTGCACCTACGCGGCGCGGCTCTACGCCGAGCAGCCGGCGTCGTCGCCGGGCATGTGGAACATGACCGAGCTGCGGCCGCTCGAGGGCTTCACCTTCGCGCTCACGCCGTTCAACTTCACCGCCATCGCCGCCAACCTGCCGGCCGCGCCGGCGCTGATGGGCAACACGGTGGTGTGGAAGCCGTCGGAGAGCCAGATGCTCTCGGCCTGGCACACGATGTTGCTGCTGGAGGAGGCGGGCTTGCCGCCGGGCGTCATCAACATGGTGCCCGGCTTCGGCCACGAGCTGGCCCCGGCCGCGGTCGGCCACCGCGATCTTGGCGCCATCCACTTCACCGGCTCGACCGAGATCTTCCGTTCGCTGTGGAAGCAGGTCGCCGAGCGCATCGAGAGCTACAAGAGCTACCCGCGCCTGGTCGGCGAGACCGGCGGCAAGGACTTCATCGTCGCCCACCCGTCGGCCGATCCGCGCGCGCTGGCCACCGCGATCGTACGCGGCGGCTACGAGTACCAGGGCCAGAAGTGCTCGGCGGCGTCGCGGATCTACGTGGCCCAGAGCGTGTGGAAGGTCATGGAGGCCGAGCTGGTCGACACCATCGAGTCGATCAAGGTCGGCGATGTCCGTGACTTCTCCAACTTCATGGGCGGCGTCATCAAGAAGGCGGCGTTCGACCGCCACGCGGCGGCCATCAGCGAGGCCCGCGAGACCCGCGGCATGAAGGTGCTGGCCGGCGGCGGCTGCGACGACAAGGACGGCTGGTTCGTGCGGCCGACCCTGCTCACCACCGACGATCCGACCGTGCGCCACATGCGCGACGAGTTCTTCGGGCCCATCGTCACCGCCCACGTCTTCCCCGATCACGCCTGGAACGACGTGCTCGACCTCGTCGATCGCACGTCGCCGTACGCGCTGACCGGCGCGGTCTTCGCACGCGATCGCGGCGCGCTGGTCGAGGCCACCAGCCGGCTACGCCACGCCGCCGGAAACTTCTACTTGAACGACAAGCCGACCGGCGCCGTGGTCGGCCAGCAGCCGTTCGGTGGCGCTCGGGCCTCGGGCACCGACGACAAGGCCGGCTCGGCGCTCAACCTGCTCCGCTTCGTCGCCGCCAGGACGATCAAGGAGACCTTCGTGCCCGCCACCGACTGGCGGTATCCGTACCTCGGCTGAGCGCGCGTCGCGCTGTCGCGGGACAGTCGCGGGACGTCGCAGTTCGGGTCGCATGCTGTCGCATGCCGCGAATCTGAGGGGTTCGGAGGTGGTCCTGTTCTTGATGCTCAGCCTGCGTTCACCGTTGTTGCACGGGTGGTCGAGCGCGTGGGTGGGAACTTCCGATTGACCTAGGAGCCGCCGCGATGTCCAAGAAGCTAGCGATCGTCGGAGTGGTGCTGGCGCTGGCCGCCGCACTTTTCTACTGGTTCGGGTTCCGCGACAAGGGCGGCAAACCCGCGCCCGCGATCGCCACCGGCAGCGGCGCCGATCCGTGGGATCAGCCGGCCGGCACCAAGACCCCGGCCAAGGACGACGGCGCCACCAGCGCGGCCCAGGGTCAACCGAAGCTCTCTTACGAGATCGATCCCGACGGCACGATGTTGCTCGAGGGCATGGTGCTCGACGAGCACGACCAGCCGGTGCCCGGCGCCCTCGTGCGCATCTCGTCGAGCCCGTGGCGCAAGACCACGACCGACAGCGATGGCTCGTTCACCTTCGACAAGCTGCTCGGCCGCGACTACTACCTGCGCGCGCGGGCCGGCGACAAGGTCGGCGGCGCCGTCGCCAAGGTCGGCGTCAAGGGCGAGCCGGTGGTCATCCGCCTGCACCAGGGCACCACCCTCACCGTGCTGGTGCTCGACGCCGAGTCGCGCAAGCCGATCGCCAACGCCACCGTGCTCCGCCCCGACGACGAGGAGGAGACCGTCACCACCGGCGCCGACGGCAAGGCGGTGCTGCGCGGCATGAGCGCCGACTGGATCCGCGTCACCGCCAGCGCCCCCGGCTACGGGCCGCGCACCGCCACCAAGAACATCAGCGGCGGCGACACCGAGACCACGATCGAGCTCGCGCTGTCGAAAGGCGCACCGGTGAGCGGCAAGGTCGTCGACGAGGGCGGCCAGCCGATCGCGGGCGCGCGGGTGTGGGCGATGGACGCGTCCAACGTATGGACCGGCGGCGGCGGCGAACGCACCGCCGAGACCACGACCAAGGACGGCACGTTCACGATCCCCGCCCTGTCGGAGGGCTCGTACCTCTTGTTCGCCAAGGACGAGAGCCACGCCCAGGCGGTGACCGAGCCGGTGGCGGTGTCGGGTCAGGCGCCCACCACCGGCGTCGAGATCGTGATGAAGGCGGCCGGCTCGATCGCCGGTGTGGTCGTCGATGTGCAAGGCGCGCCGGTGGCCTACGCGACGGTGCGGCTGTCCTCGAAGGTGCAGTCGCCCGGCATGGTCTATCGCCAGGCCGCCGCCGACGACAAGGGCACGTTCGTGATCAAGGGCCTGCCCCGCTCGGCGCTGCGGGCCCGGGCCCAGGGCGAGGAGGCTTCGTCGGAGGCGGTCGACATCGACCTCGCCACCACGCCCGACAAGAAGGACGTGAAGCTGGTGCTCGATCGCACCGGCACCATCGCCGGGGTCGTCGTCGACGACGCCGGTGAGGCGGTGCCCGAGGCCACGGTCAGCGCCTATCCCGACTTCCTCGCCGGCGAGGTCGACTGGGTCATGGCCTCGACCGCCACCGCCACCACCGACGGCGACGGCCGCTTCACGCTCAAGGGCCTCGACGACGGCAAGTACCGGGTGTGGGCCGGCCGCGACAGCGGCGGCGCGCGTCGCTCGAGCGGCCGCGAGGGTACCGCCACCCGCACCGGCGCCACCGACGTCCGGCTGGTGCTGCCGGCGCCCGGCGGCATCGAGGGCACGATCGCGCTCGAAGACGGCAGCAAGCCGGCCATCGCCATGGTCTCGATCGGCTGGGAGGAGCGGGTCACCGCCCGCGACGGCAAGTTCTCGCTCAAGGACCTCGAGCCCGGCAGCTACGACCTCCGCATCGTCGGGCCCGACTTCGCCGAGCGCATCAAGGCCGACGTCGAGGTCAAGGCCGGCAAGGTCACCGACACCGGCGTCATCACGGTGCGTCGCGGCCGCAAGCTCTCGGGCAAGGTGACCGACGCCAAGGGCGCACCCGTCGAGGGTGCGCGCGTGATGTACGGCCGCATGCTCTTCTCGGACGGCAAGCAGACCGGCGGCGACGACGAGGAGACCCGCGCCCAGATGGGCCTGCGGATGGCGACCACCAATGCCGCCGGCGAGTTCGCGATGGGCGGCGTTCCCCGCACCCCCGGCGGCCTCATGGCCGAGCACCCGACGGTGGGGCGCTCGCTGTCGGTCAAGGTGCCGGCCGGCACCGAGGACGTGAAGGACCTGGCCATCCAGCTCCGCGGCTACGGGTCGATCGCCGGCAAGGTGATGCGCAAGGGCGAGCCGGTGGCGGGCGCGCAGATCAACGCCGCGCCGGTGGGCTCGAGCGGCCAGGCCGTGTTCGTGCAGTCGGCCGCCGACGGCTCGTTCGCGATCGACCGCCTGCCCGAGGGGCAGACCTCGCTGTCGGCGATGAAGAACAAGGGCATGGGCGGCATGGGCGGCTCGCGCACGGTCACCGTGGTGGCCGGCAAGAAGGTCGACGGCACCATCGTGCTGCCGGCCGGCGACGTGAACCTGATGATGAAGATCCAGGCCCGCACCGGCGAGACCGTGAACCTCGGCGTCGCCTTCCTGTTCCGCGGCACGGTGCTGGTCCAGAACGGCGAGCAGGCGATGGACGCGTTCCTGGCCTCGAACGGCGTGCAGGGCGAGACCGGCGACACCACGCTCGCCACCGGCGGCGCCGCCGGCATGCTGATGTGGCTGGGCCCGGCCGCGTCGTTCCCGACCTTCGAGGAGCTGATGCCGGGCGAGTTCACCGCCTGCGTCATCCCCATCACCGGCAGCCTCATGGATCAGCAGCTCATGGGCCGCATCTTCCGCAACCTCGACAAGCTCGAGGTGGTCTGCAAGTCGGTGAAGGTGACGCCAGCGCCGACGGCGCAGGAGACCACCGTGGTCACGCCGGCGATGAAGCCGCTGCCGCCCGACGAAGACGTCTGAGCGCGGCGCCGCTGCGGGTCAGCGCCAGGCAGCCAGATCGAGCAGCGGGTGGAGCGCGTGCTGCTCGACCAGCGGGCCCAGCGAGTAGGTCTCCTCGTAGTGCTCGCCCTCGGCCTCGCTGATGTACGGGCTCGACGGGTGCAGCACGTAGTTGTACGAGGGCACGATGTAGCCGACGAAGTCGAAGGCGAGGCCGGCCAGCACCGGGTAACGCACGCCCGGGTTGGCGAGGACCAGGTCGCGCAGGTACGGCGGCTCGGGCGCGTCCGCCAGGTTGGGCGCGTTGGGCAGCGCGGTGTTCAGCATGGGCCAGCCCCAGCTCCACGAGCCGTCGTAGCCGCCCACCCACAGCTCGGGGTGGAGCTCGCCCGGCGACGTGATGAGCCCGAGCGGGCCGACCTGGAGGTAGGTCGCGCGCAGCGGGATCCACGGCTCGTTGCCGGGCCCGACCGGCTGGCTCATGTCGTAGCCGACCAGTGGGTGCGGCGCGAGCAGGCCGATGATGAACGCGGCCTGGAAGCCGACGTTCTGTACCAGCGCGTGGAACCTGGCGCTGCGGTACGAGAGCGGCAACTCGCTGACCGATTCGCCCTCGGCGGCCAGGACCTCGAGCGCGCGACGGGCCAGGTTGGTGCCGAGCACGCGCTCGAAGAGGTGACCGTTGCTGTGATCGGTCATGGGCACGCCGGCGAAATCGAGCGGCGCGGTGTTGCGGATCGAGCCGACCTGCCCGCCGAGCGCGCCCTGCACGTACACCGCGACGCCGCCAAGGCCGGGGATCTCGGCGTTGGGGGGGTTGGTGTAGGTCCCGGCCGGGATGCCGGTCTCGAGGCCGACCCGTAGCCAGTGCACGAAGTGCGACGAGATCTTGAGGTTGTCGTCGCCGAAGGTCGAGACCTCGGGGTGGTCGGCCCAGTTGACGACGGTGGCGATCGTGGTGGTCGGCGCGTCGGCGCGGACGAAGCGCGCGATGGTCATGGTCGGATCGAAGATCTTGGGATCGCGGATGTCCTGGTTCCAGCGCTCGGTCCTGCTTGTCGGGTTGCCCGGTTCGTTGAGCAACAGGGTCTTGGCGATGACCATGGTGGCCGGGGTCAGGGCCGCGACCGCGTCCTGGATCGCGCCGACGGCGCCCTCGCGGACGCGCGCGTTGTACTCGGGGTTGTAGCCGGTGACCAGCGCCTGCGGTCCCCACAGGCCGATGGTGTCGACCGAGTCGTGGCCGTGGATCGCGCCGACGATGACGTGGTCGACGCCGATCGCAGCCACGCGCGGATCGTTGCGGACCAGGTCGATGTCGCCGGCGAGGAGACCGATGGCGTCGCAGTAGACGATGACCGCGAGGGTGTCGCCCTGCTTGAAGGCGACAGCGCGGGCCTCGAGATCGGTCTCGACCGCGTTGGCGGCGCGACCGCCGCCGAACAGCCAGAGCGCGTCGAACTTGCCGTCGCCGTCGGCGTCGACGAACGGCTCGCTGTCGTCCCACTCGCCGTCCATGTTCTCGTCGGTGAAGGTCTCGGTGATGACCGGCGTGAAGATGCGCTTGCCGCCGCCGACGTGGAGGACGCCGTCACCGGCCGAGGCGCAGTGGCTGGCCCCCGGGCAGATCTCGTCGGGCTGATCGAAGCCCTCGAGGCGCGCATCGACGCCGGCGTCGGCGGGCCCGGAGCCGCCGTCGTCGCCGCAGGCGGCCGACGTGAGCGCGGCCAGGGCGACGGCCAGGACGGCGGCAGGTGAGACGAGCGCGAGCGCGAACGAGCGAATGAACAGGCGCACGATGGGCCTCCCTCGACGAAGGCGTACCGCGCCCACCCCGGGAAGTAAACGTTCCTGCGCTGGTACACCCGCTGTCGCGTGATCAGCGACTCATGAAGGCCCGGACCCGGGCCAGCGCCTTGGCAGCGGGCGGGGCGTCCTCGAACGACAGGGCGACGAAGACGCTGACCAGCAGGTCCCGCGCGTTGCGCTGGGCGGCGTAGAGCACGGGGTCGAACGGATCGGGCCAGCCGGCGGCGAGCGGCTCGCCGGCGCGGGCGAGCCAGGCGTCGACCGCGGCGTCGTCGAGGAGGCCGCGGCGGAGGATGGCACGCGCGGCCGCCGCCAGGCGCTCGTCCTCGCCGTGGTGAAAACGGGCGCCGTGGCGCCGCGTGACCAGGCCGGCCAGCACGTCGAGGATGGCGCCGGCCTGCGCGGGTGTGAGCTTGGGGTGGCGGGCCAGGAACTTGAGCCAGTCGGCGGTGTGGGCCGGGGCGTGGGCCCAGCCGGTCGCGCCGGTGTAGCCGCGCCGGTCAGTCTCGCGGGCGGCGTACGCGGCCGCCGCGGCGATCTGGGCGTCGAGCTCGGCCGGCGTCCACACGTCGCGCTTGACCTCGCGCGCGGCCACGACCGAGAGGCCGAGCGCCGCGAACGAGCGGCCGAAGACGCCATCGCCGGGCTCGGGCGCGATCGGTCCGGCGGTGCGCGCCACCAGGCGATCGCGGAGCCCGCCGACGGTGGCGTCGTCGAGCGTGACGTCGGCCAGGAGCCACGCCGCCAGTAGCTCGTAGGCGATGCGATCGCGCTGCTCGGGATCCGGCGAAGCGAGCATTCGCTCGACGCCGGGGAGGAGCTCCGCAGCCGCGACGCCCGCCGGCAGGCCCTTGTCGCGGATCTCCATCCACCGCGCCCGCTCCTCCGCCGACAACGGTTCCAGCTGCGGCTGCGGCTGCGGCTGCGGTTGCGTCTGCGGCTGCGGTTGCGGCAGCGGCTGCGGTTGCGGCTGCCTCTGCGGTGAACCGCATCCACCCGTACTCGCCATCACGCTCACGATCATCACCGTCGCGATCACCCTGGCAAACCCGACGCTCATCCCGGCGCTGCGCATCTGCCGCATGGTACAGGTCGCGAATGCCTCCGCGAGCGTGGCTGGCGTGGTCGTCGGGCAAGGACAGCGCGTGGGCGCTGCACGTGGCGCGCCTGGCCGGCGAGGTCGACATCGTCGGCTTGTTGACCACGTACACCGAGCCGCACGATCGGGTCTCGATGCACGGCGTGCGACTGGAGCTGGTGCGCGCCCAGGCCGCGGCGGTCGGGTTGCCGCTGCATCTGGTGCCCATTCCGTCGCCGTGCACAAACGAGATCTACGAGGCGCGCATGGAGACGGCCATGGCGGCGGCGCGCGCCGGTGACGTCACCCACATGGCCTTCGGCGATCTGTTTCTCGAGGACGTGCGCGCGTATCGCGTGGCCCAGCTCGCGCGCGCTGGCATGACGCCGGTGTTCCCGCTCTGGGGCCGACCGACCGGCGCGCTGCTCGACGAGATGCTCGCCGCCGGCGTCGAAGCCTGGGTGACCTGCGTCGATCCGCGCCAGGCGCCGGCCAGCCTGGCCGGGCGGATGCTGACGAGTGAGCTGATGGCGGCGCTGCCGGCGTCGGTCGATCGCTGCTTCGAGCGCGGCGAGGCCCACACGTTCGCCGCCAGCGGGCCGGCGTTCGCGCAAGGCGTCGCAGTGAAACCGGGCGTGGTGGTCGAGCGTGACGGCTTTGTCTTCGCGGATCTGGAGCTCGATCGTACGCGGCCGTGA
>SXGT01094322.1_pt1 | contig 13104 bp, 8 predicted proteins | sample 3176221 | NCBI WGS metagenome assembly SXGT01 (sample SAMN11356862, study PRJNA531348) | freshwater metagenome | isolation source: freshwater sample F1-120 | place: China: Fuxian Lake, Yuxi | collected 2017-12-25
GAAGGTGCAGGACGCGGTCCGCAAGGCTGCCGTCGAGCACGAGCGCCCGCGCGCCGACGCCCACGTCTGACCCGCCCACGCCTGACCCGCCCCGCCCGGGGCGTGGGTTCGGCCGACGACCGGAGGCGCCCATCGCGGGCGCCTCTTTTTTTTCGCCCGGCCGACATCAGCCGGTGGGCGATCCTGCATCCTCGATCGGGCGGGCCGGCCGGCGTGCCTAATAGTCATAGACGGCGAGCTGCCGGCACAGCGGCGAGACGCGCAGGCCTTCCGCCTCAAGCAGCGCCGCCTGCCGCTCGACCCCGCCGGGCAGCTTCGGATTGAGGAAGCCGCCCTTGCGCAGCACGCGCCACCACGGCGTCAGCTCGTCCTCGGGGATTCCGCGCGCGCGTCGCTCCTCGGCGGCGCGGGCGGCGAGGTTCGCGAAGATCGCCGTCGACACCGGGCAGGCGACCGCCACCTTGTAGCGCCGCGCCAGCGCCGCGCGCAGGTCGTCGAGGGTGACGACCTCGCCGGGCGCGACGGCGCGGATGAGGGCGTCCACTTCGGCCGGGCTCGACACCACCATGGCGCCGCCCTTCGCCTCCGAATAGCCGGGCGCGCCCGGCGGGATGAGGTGGACGACGTGCGGTTCCCGCCCGCCGTCCAGATGGTCGATGGCCGATTTCTTCCGTGGCATGGCGCGCACCCGTGCTTCGTGGTCCGGGTCGAACCAGCTAGCGCACGATGGGCCGTTTGAGAACAAGGCTGGTTTGTTCGAGCTTTGTCCCGCGATCGCTCTCCTGTCACCGGCCCAGCAAAAAGGCGCCCTCTCGGGCGCCTTTCCACGTCGCTCTCGGTGGTTGGAGAGGGCGCTCGCCCTCCCCTCGCTAGCGCGTCAGCGCAGGGCCGCGGCCCGCTTCATCACCTTGCCGGCCTCGGCCGTGCAGTCGGTGCCGAGGTTGTCCTCGATGATCTGCCGGTCGGCGTCGTTGGTCAGCGCGTCGACGTTGATGTCGTAGCGGCTCGGACCCTTGTCCTGGAACGAGGTCCAGCCGGCGACGTCGAGGTCGTCGACCTTCATGTCCATGTTGCCGTCGCCGATCGCCGTGCAGGCGTTCTGCGGGTCCGCAGAGGCCCTGATCGACTCCAGCTCGGCATAGAGCGCCTGGAAGCGGGCGAGGTTCTTGTCGGACAGGCACTCGGACGGATCGGAACCGCAGTCGGCGGCGAGGTTGGCGTTCGCCTTGTCGAGGCCGGTCGGGTTCGTCTTCGTCACCTTGACGTTGTAGAGCTCGTAGGTGGTGGCGAGGTTGTACTCCGCCCACGGGAACGCCGGGGTATCCCCGTCCTGCAGCGGCGCGGCGCAGTTGGTGTTCTGCAGCTCGACCATCTTGAAGTTCTCGTCACGCACCGCGGCCTGGCTGACCGGGAAGATGGTCTGCCCCTGCGACGGGTCGATCACCGCGCAGCACGAGGTCTGCTGCACGTCGGCACCGGGGCCGTACCAGGTGCCGTTGTTGTTGACGCAGAGCGACTCGGTCGGGAACAGCACGTCGTTGCAGCTGTTGCCGATGTAGCAGGGCCAGCTGCGCTCCTCGGGGTCAGGCGTGAACACGCCTGGGCCGAGTTCCGCATAGTTGGTCTTGCGGATCGGGGCCTGGTCCGGCCGGCGGACATAGGGCAGCAGCGGCTTCGAATCGAGGATCGTCGTCGCCGGCACGGCCTGGTTGACGTTGATGTTGGCGAAGGCGCCGAACAGGTGGAAGAGGTCCGCGATGTTGACCATGGCGTCGACGTCGCGGTTCGGCTCGACCACGAAGTCGCCCGAGATGATCAGCGGCACGCGCACGCCCGTCTCGTAGACGAAGCCCTTCGACCGCGTCAGCGAGAAGTCGGACTCGGTGCGCACCGTCGGCCCGAAGCTGCCGTTGTCGCCCACCAGCACCAGCGCGATGCCGGTGAGGTCGAGGGTTTCGATGGTCTTGCGGTTCTTCGACAGCGTGGCGCGGCCGATGCCCTCGAGGAAGCGGCCGATCTCGACGTCGGCGGATTCCAGCATGCCGTTGATCAGCCCGCGCGGCGACACCGCGGCGAGGCAGTTGTAGGGGTCCTGCATGCCGCCACGAACCAGCTGGTTCGGCGCCGGCTGCAGCGGCGTGTGCATGGAGTTGTAGCTGACCGTCAGCATCTTCTTGCCCTTGGTGGAGGTCCACCAGTCGACGGCATTGTCGCTCTGCACGGTCGTCATGTACTGGCGGATGGTCTCCTGGTCCGTGCACTGCGGCGCGGCATAGGGAGAGCGCGCCTTGTTCAGCGTCACCTGCGGCCAGACATAATAGGCGTTGTAGACGCTGAAGGCCGACTTCTCCGGCTTGTCGGCGCCGCAACGCTCGCCGGGCGTGAAGATGCCGCCGGTCTGCAGGCAGGTCTCCGACGGCGTGGTCTGCGGCCGGGCGTTCTTCTCGCGAATGTACTCGCAGGAGATCTTGTTGTCCGCGCCGAGCTTGTAGCAGCCGCCGTTCTGTGTGGTCTGGAAGAAGCCGCAGGTCTGGTTGCCATCCGGGTCGACGCCGCCGGCCGTGTAGTCGGTCGACGGTGGCCCGGGGGTCAGGTTGCCGATGAAGGCGTCGAAGCCGCGGGTCGAGGGGGCGCAGGTGCCGGCCGGGTCGTTCTCGTCACCGAGGTGGTACTTGCCGACCATCGCGCTCTTGTAGCCGACGTCGCTGAGCAGCCGCGGCAGCGTCGCCTCGAAGGACGACAGGTAGGTCTGCGGGATGTGGTTGTCCACGATCGCGTTGGTGACGCCGGTGCGCAGCGGATAGCGGCCGGTGAAGAAGGTCGCCCGGCTCGGCGAGCACTGCGGCATCGCCCAGGCGTTGGAGAAGCGCACGCCCTGCTCGGCGATCTTGGCGAGGTTCGGCATCTTCGGCGGCGTCTTGCCGCCATAGCCGAACAGGCCGAGCTGGTCGATGCCGACGTCGTCCAGGATGATGAAGATGATGTCCTTCGTGGCCCCGCCCGGCAGCCCGACCGGAGCGCTGTCCGCGGCCGCCGGCGTTGCCGCGGCGGCCGGGAAGGTCGGCATCGCGGTCATCAGCGCCGCCACCATCGCGGTTCCCGTCAGGAGGCCGCGTCCGCATCGTCCCAGCATCGTCATGGCGTTCTCTCCAGACCGCGGCGGATTCGATCGCCGTCTCTGCGGTCCTGTTACGGTGCCCCGCCGACGATCCTTCGCCGACTCGAGGTCGTTCGTCATCTCGCGGATACGTGATCCGATACCTATCACTTCCGGACCGACGGAAGTCAGATTTCGCAGCCGCCGCGGTCCGCGTCGGCGCGTGGCTGCGCTGGGGGCGCCCGGGAAGCGCCGACCGCGGCCGGCCGATCCGGCATGACGATCAGTGCGCTCAGCGCAGCGCCGCGGCCCGCTTCAGCACGATGGCGGCCTCGGCCGTGCAGTCGGTGCCGAGGTTCGCCTCGATGATCTGCCGGTCCTTGCCGTCGGTGCGGGCATCGACATTGATGTCGTAGCGGCTCGGCCCCTTCCCGCGGAATGCCTTCCAGCCTTCGATGTCGAGGGCGTCGACCACCATGTCCATGTTGCCGTCGCCGATCGCCGCGCAGGCGGCCTGCGGGGCGGCGAAGGCGATCGTCGCCTGCATGGCATCGTGGAGCTTCTGGTAGCGGCCGAGGTTCGCGCCGGTCAGGCAGGTCGCCGGGTCGTCGGGGCAGGCGCTCGCGAGGTTGTCGGTGTCGAGGCCCGTCGGGTTCTGCTTCGTCTTGCGGACGTCGTAGAACTCGGTGGTCGTCTTCAGCCGGTACTCCGCCCACGGGAACGGCTTCGGGTCGCCCTCCTCGAGCGGCGCCGCGCAGTCGGTGTTCTGCAGCTCCACGACCTTGAAGCTCCTGTCGCGCGTCGCATCCTGCTGCACCGGAAAGTTGGACTGGCCCTCGGCCGGGTCGATGATCTGGCAACAGGAGGTCTTCGCCGCCTCGACCGGCACCGTCGAGGACGGGCCGTACCAGGTGCCGTTGTTCTCGATGCAGACCGCTTCGGATGAGAACAGCACGTCGTTGCAGGTGTTGGCGGCGAGGCACGGCCAGCTGCGCTCGGCCGGATCCGGCGAGAACACGCCCGGCCCGATCTCGGTGAAGCTCGTCTCCCGGATCGGCTTCTGGTCGGGCCGCCGCAGATAGGGCAGCAGCGGCTTCGCATCGAGGATCGTCGTCGCCGGCACCGCGTCCCTGACATCGACGCCCGCGAGCGCCCCGAACAGGTGGAAGAGGTCGACGAGGTTGACGAGGTCGTCGACGGTGCGGTTCGGCTCGACCACGAAGTCGCCGGCGACGATCAAGGGCACCCGAACGCCGGTCTCGTAGACGTAGCCGGCGGCGAAGGCGAGCGAGAAGCCCGCGGCGGCGCGCACCGTCGGTCCGAAGCTGCCGTTGTCGCCGACCACCACCACCGCGAGGCCGGTGAGGTCGAGGCTCTCGATGGTCTTGCGGTTCTTCGACAGCTTGGCGCGGCCGATGCCCTCGAAGAAGCGGCCGATCTCGATGTCCGCCGATTCCAGCATGCCGTTGATGAGCGGCCGCGGCGAGATGTCGGCGAGGCAGTCATAGGGCTTCTGCATGCCGCCGCGGACGAGCTGGTTCGGCGCCGGCTGCAGCGGCGTGTGCATCGTGTTGTAGCTGACGGTGAGCATCTTACGACCGGTGGTGGCGGACCACCAGTCGATCGCGTTTTCGCTCTGCACCGTCGTCATGTAGCGGCGGATCGTCTCCTGCGCGTCGCACTGCGGGCTCGCATAGGGCGACAGCGCCCGGGTCAGCGTCGTTTGCGGCCAGACGTAGTAGGCGTTGTCGACGCCGAAGGCCGACTTCGCCGGCTTGTTGGCGCCGCAGCGTTCCCCGGGCGTGAAGATGCCGCCGGTCTGCAGGCAGGTCTCCGACGGCGTCGTCTGCGGCAGGGCGGTCTTCTCACGGATGTACGTGCAGGAGATCCTGTTGTCGGCGCCGAGCGAATAGCAGGCGCCGTTCTGGGTGGTCTGGAAGAAGCCGCAGGTCTGCGTGCCCGCGGGATCGACGCCGCCCGCGGTGTAGTCGGCCGAGGGCGGCCCCGGCGTCATGTTGCCGATGAAGGCGTCGAAGCCGCGCGTCGCAGGCGCGCAGGTGCCGGCGGGATCGTTGGAATTGCCGAGGTGGTACTTGCCGACGAGCGCGCTCGTATAGCCGGCATCGGAGAGGACGCGCGGCAGCGTCGCCTCGAAGGACGACAGGTAGGTCTGCGGCAGGTGGTTGTCTGCGATGGCGTTGGTGACGCCGGTGCGGCTCGGATAGCGGCCGGTGAAGAACGCCGCCCGGCTCGGCGAGCACTGCGGCATCGACCATGTGTTCGTGAACCTGACGCCCTGCTCGGCGATCCTGGCGAGGTTCGGCATCTTCGGCGGATCGTTGCCGCCGTAGCCGAACAGGCTCAGCTGGTCGACGCCGACATTGTCGAGGATGATGAAAACGATATCGCGGGTCTCGCCGCCCGGCAGCCCGGCGGGAGCCGCCGCAGGTGGCGACGCCGCGGTCGCCGCGCGGGACGGGACGGCGGGCACGAGCGCCGTCATCAGGGCCGCCACCATCGCGGTGGCGGAGAGAAACCCGCTTCCCAACCTGCCCGGCATCGTCATGGCCCCCCAGACGGCGGCCGTCAGACTGCCGTCCGTTCCCGCTTTTACGGCGCCCCCATCCCTATCCTTCGCCGAATCGCGCGCGGTCGTCATCTCGCGGGACCGTGAGCCGGCGCCGACCGCTGCGCAGGCGGGCCCTCAGACCTCGCCGTCGCCACGGTCCTCGTCGGCATGGCGACGGCGGATCCGCCGCACCACCAGCCAGAGGAGCAGCATCACCGGCACCACCGCGATCGCCGCCGCCACCGACGGCTCCGGCATCGGCAGCCCCGCGTCCTTCGCGCCCTTGGCGAGATAGGCGACGAGGCTGACGACGTAGTAGCTCACCGCCGCGATCGACAGGCCCTCCACCGTCTGCTGCAGGCGGTACTGCATGCGGGCGCGCAGGTTCATCGATCGCAGCAGGTTGCGGTTCTGCTGCTCGATCTCGACGTCGACCCGGGTGCGCAGCAGGCTCGTCGCGCGGGCGAGTTTGGTGGCGAGCTGCGACTGGCGGTCCTCGATCGCCTGGCAGGTGCGCATCGCCGGGCCGATGCGGCGCTGCAGGAAGGCGGAAATGCTGGAATAGGCGGCGATGCGCTCCTCGCGCACCGATTCCAGCCGGTCCCTGACGATGCCGTAGTAGGCGCGCGTCGCCCCGAAGCGGTAGGCGCTGGCGGCCACGTCCGCCTCGAGCGACGCCGCATACTCGCTGAGCTCGTCGAGGAGGCGGCTGTCGTCCTCGAGGCCCTTGCTCTCGCGCATCGCCGCCGAGGCGTGGGCGAGGCCCTCCTCGATGCGCCGGACCGACGGCCCGAGCCGCTGCGCCTCCGGCAGGCCGAGGAGGGCCAGCGTGCGGTCGGTCTCGATCTCGAGCAGCCGCAGCACCGTGGCGCCGGCCCGCGCCGGGGCGAGGCCGTGGTCGAACAGGCGGTAGCGGGTGAAGCCGTCGGCGTCCTCGCGGAAATCGGTGGCGGCGATGGCGCTGCCGTCGACGAGCCGGACCACGCACAGGCTGACGGGATCGAAGTCGGCGAGCGCCGCATCGAGGTCCGCCGGTTCCGGCAGGAGGTCGAGCCTGGTCGCCACCATCAGCGGTCCCGGCTGGCGGAAGCCGGGGCCGAAGGGATGCGGCGGCAGCGTCCGCGCGCTCCAGCGCACGTCGAAGGTCCAGGTCGAGAATTCCGTGTGCTGCTCCCAGCGCAGCGTGCCGCCGAGGATCGGAATGGCGACGTGGCGGGCGTCCGGACCCGGCCCCGGCAGTCCGAGCCGCGTCGACATCTCCGCGAGCAGCACCCGGTCGGCGGCGATCCCGGCCGCATCCGTCAGGAAGGCGAGATGCAGCACGGTGCGCGGCGGCTCGATCAGCTGGAACGGCCGCGCGTGCACCTCGCCGAGCACCGCCGCGCGCAGCGGGTGCACCTGAAACCGCGGCGCCTCGCCCTGTGCCGGCCCGTCCATCCGATCCCCCGCCGCCATCGCCGACATCACTACGCCCGCAGAACCCGCACGGACCATAGCCGAGACGCCGCAGCAGCGGGAGCAGTGTCGGCGGCGAAGACGGAGCGGATCCCGGCGCCGCCGGGGCCGGGACCAACCCGAAGTCGTGCGCGAGCCATCTCCACCGCGTTTGCGAGCTGCGCTATGGTGCCGGCCGCCTTCGAACGATTCCGAAGGCATTGATTCCGAGGGGAAAAATGGCGTCCTACAGCGCACAGTATTACTACACTCTGACCATCACCGATGGTGTCGCCACGATCGTAGGCGGTCCCTTCTCGATGGGGGACCCCTACGTGCTCGTCTCCCAGGAGGAGCCGGGACCCGGCGAATTCTCGCCCGGTGACCTGATCGACGCGAGCGGAAGCGCGGAGACCTATACCGGATACACGTCCGAGGGACCGGTGACCGACGATCAGTTCCTGTACACGGACAACGGGAGCCTGACCGCCGGTCACGAATTCGCCTACACGGAAGCGGCCTTCACCGTCTGCTTCCTCGCCGGGACGATGATCGCGACGCCCGCCGGCGAGACGCCCGTCGAGAGGCTGGCCATCGGCGACCTCGTGCTGACGGCCGACGGCCGCGCCGCGCCGGTGCGCTGGATCGGCGTGCAGACCGTGGTCACCCCCTTCGCCGACCGTCTGCGCTCGTACCCGGTCCGCATCACGGCCGGCGCTCTCGGCGAGGGGCTGCCGGTGCGCGACCTCTGCGTGTCGCCCGACCACGCCCTCTTCCTCGACGGCGTCCTCGTGCAGGCCGGCGCCCTCGTCAACGGCACGACGATCGTCCGGGAGAGCGCCATGCCCGAGCGCTTCACATACTTCCACGTCGAGCTCGAGGACCATTCCTTGATCCTCGCCGAGGGCGTGCCGGCCGAGACCTTCCTCGACACCGTGACGCGTCGCCGCTTCGACAACTTCGCCGACTACGCGGCCCGGTACGGCGACACCGGACCGGTGCTGACCGAACTCCCCGCCCCCCGCGTCAAGTCCGCCCGCCAGCTGCCGCAGGCGCTGCGCGAGCGGCTCGCAGCAGAGGCGACGGCGAAGGTCGCCGACGCCGCCTGAGCACCGGCGCACGAGACGAGCGGGAGCTCGCGCCCCCGCTTGCCGCGCCCTCGGCCCATGATAGAAATCGCCCCCGCGGGACCACTGGTGCGGTGCCGCGGGGGTCTTCGTGATGAGTGACGGACCGTGATCTCAGCCTCGGCGCGCAATGGGGCTTGCCGCCCACAGCGGCGCGGCCCCGGCCGGTCCGCACGCCCGCGCCGCACCTCCCCCATCCCCACCCCGTCCGCCCGCTCGCGCCGGTCCCGCGACGCCGCGCGCCGACCGGGCGCCCTCGGAGCCGGCGGCTCCTCCTGAACCCTTCCTCCCGACGATCCCGGACGTGCGGGGCGACCTGTCGGCGCCCGGCCCCACCCTCTCACGGAAGACCCGATGGCTACCTTCGTCTGTTCCGCCTACTACCAGCTCGTCTCCCTCGGCAACGGCCAGTACCAGATCAAGAGCGGCGCCCTCGGCGGCACCCAGACCTGCACGGACAATCAGGGTGACGAGACGTTCACCGCCGGCGAGACGATCTTCATTTCCGACGGCAGCGACGACTTCACCGACATCTACGTCGGCCACTTCGCCGGCGGGTTCGTCGGCGAGGAGGGCGGCTCGTACTACTTCTACACGAACGACACGACCATCGCCTTCGACACCATCTTCACGGTGAACACCGGCGCCTTCACCGTCTGTTTCCTCGCCGGCACGATGATCGCGACCCCGGCGGGCGAGGTCGCCATCGAGACGCTCGGCCCCGGCGACTGCGTGATGACAGCCGGCGGCGGCGCGGCGCCTGTCCGCTGGGTCGGCCGCCAGACGGTCGCCGCCGCCTTCGCCGACCCGGTGGGCGCCTTCCCGGTCCGCATCACCGCAGGCGCCCTCGGCGACGGCCTGCCCGTCCGCGACCTCCTCGTCTCGCCCGACCACGCGCTCTTCCTCGACGGCGTCCTCGTCCAGGCCGGCGCCCTGGTCAACGGCACGACGATCGTCCGCGAGGCGTCGATGCCCGATCGCTTCACCTACTTCCACGTCGAGCTCGCCGACCACGCCCTCATCCTCGCCGAGGGCGTCCCGGCGGAAAGCTTCCTCGACACCGTGACGCGCCGCCGCTTCGACAATTTCGCTGATTACGTGGCTCTCTACGGTGATGGTGGACCGGCACTCGCGGAGATCGCCGTGCCGCGCGTCAAGTCCGCCCGCCAGCTGCCGCGGGCACTGCGCGAGCGGCTCGTCCTGGCGGCCGCCAGCGCCGTGGCGAAGACCGCGGGCTCACGGCCGGAAGGGCGCCGGCTGGGGGGCCGGCGCCGTCGCCGCATCGGGCGCGGGAGGAAGGGGGGTGGAGGAATGACGACCTACAGCGGCCTGACGGCGCTCGAGGGCACGCTCGACCCGGCGACCGACACCTTCACCACCGACGAAGTCCTCAACATGCCGACGCACGCCACCGGCGACTTCGTGCCCGGCGGCACCGTCACCGTGCCCGAATACGACCCCGGCGACTTCACCTATGTCGGCTACGGTCCCGACGGCTGGATCGGCACCAGCACCACCTGGGGCACCGTCTACTTCACCAAGACCGCCTTCGCCGATGCCCCGTCGAGTTTCACCTACGAGACCGGCGCGTTTCCCTATTACGCGGCCAACGTCACCGCCACCGGCACGATCGACCCCGACACCCTGACGTTCACGGTCGACGAAGTGGACAACATGCCGACCGAGGTGATGGGCGACTTTGCCCCCGGCGGCGTCCTCGACGTCCCCGAGTACGTCCCCGGCGAGTTCGACTATGTCGGCTACGGCCCGAACGGCTGGATCGGCTACAGCGACACCTGGGGCTACGTCTACTTCACCACGGACACCCTCGAGGACGTGCCGGCCACCTTCACCTACGAGACCGGCGCCTTCGTCGTCTGCTTCCTGGCCGGGACTCGGATCGCGACGCCGGAGGGCGAGACGCCCGTCGAGACCATCGTGATCGGCGACCGCGTGGTGACCGCCGACGGGCGCGTGGCACCGGTGCGCTGGGTCGGCGTGCAGACGGTGGTCTCGGTCTTCGCCGAGCCCCTCCGCACCTTCCCGATCCGCGTCACGGCCGGTGCCCTCGGCGAGGGCTTGCCGGTGCGCGACCTCCTCATCTCGCCCGACCACGCCCTCTTGCTCGACGGCGCCCTCGTCCAGGCCGGCGCCCTCGTCAACGGCGCCACCGTCACCCGCGAGACCGCGATGCCCGAGCGCTTCACCTGGTTCCACATCGAGCTCGACGACCACGCCCTGATCCTCGCCGAGGGCGTGCCGGCCGAGACCTTCCTCGACACCGTGACGCGCCGCCGCTTTGACAACTTCGCCGAGTACGAGGCCCTCTACGGCGACACCGGCGCCGTCATCGCCGAGATTCCCGTGCCGCGCATCAAGTCCGCCCGCCAGCTGCCGACGGCGCTGCGCGCGCGCCTCGCGGCGCGAGCATCCCAGTCGCTGGTACCGCCGGCAGCTATCGCATAGCGCCGGCAGATCTGGTTCATTCTTTGGGGGAAGCAGATGGCAGACTTCACTCTCTCGCAGTCCGTACTGTATTCCAGCGGAGATAAGCTTGCGGGCGAAACCTATGATCCGCCGACATTCATCACCAATACGTTCGACGACAACCAGTTCCTCTTTAGTGATGAAATTCTCATAGACGTCGATGGAAGCTTGGTCATCGTCGGGACTTTTGCTGGTACGACGAGCGTCTCGGGGTCCTTGTTCGTCGTGATCGATGCCGGTGACGGGGACTATATTCTGTTCGGCCCTGCGACTCCCGACTATGCTGATTTTCCTGACAGTTTCGCCGACCTGGTGATCGACGGGAGCCCCTTCACCGTCTGCTTCCTGGCCGGCACGCGCATTGCAACGCCGGCAGGCGAACGCCGCGTCGAAGAGCTCGCCATCGGCGACCACGTGGTCACGGCCGACGGCCGGGTCGTCCCGGTTCGCTGGGTCGGCGTGCAGACGGTGGTCTCGCTCTTCGCCGACCGGCTGCGCACGTTCCCGATCCGCGTCACGGCCGGCGCCCTCGGAGAGGAGCTGCCGAAGCGCGATCTGCTTGTGTCCCCCGACCACGCCCTGATGCTCGACGGCGTGCTCGCCCAGGCGGGTGCCCTCGTCAACGGCACCACGATCGTCCGCGAGACAGCGATGCCCGAGCGGTTCACCTACTTCCACGTCGAACTCGAGGACCACTCCCTCATCCTCGCCGAGGGCGTCCCGGCCGAGACCTTCCTCGACACGGTCACCCGCCGCCGCTTCGACAACTTCGCCGAGTACGAGGCGCTGTACGGCGCCACCGTCCCGCAGCTGACGGAACTCCCCGCCCCCCGCATCAAGTCCGCCCGCCAGTTGCCGACGGCGCTGCGCGAGCGGCTCGCGGCGCGGGCGCTGGCGCTCCGCACGCGCAACGGCACCGTCGCCGCCGCCTGAGCCCCGTCGGCGCATCGTCCTCCCAGGTCCCGGCGCAGCGATGCCCGGGGCTATGCGCCAACCCACTCCCGCCGTTGACGATTCGCCAGAACCTTGGCACTATCGATAGTCGATGACGGTGCCGACGGTGCGTCGGCATCCTCCGGGGGGAGGATTCCAATCCATTCGTGACACACGCCGCCGGTTCGCCGGCGTCGTCGCGCATCGTCGACGGCCGCCGCGGCGGGCCGGAGGCGGGCGCGTCGATGCTTGTTCGCGCCGCGCACGCGGTAGTCGCAGACGGCTTCAACCCACAGTCTCGCCTTGGCGCCACCGGTTCGCTGAGGGTTTGCTCCGGCATCCCCCCGAAAGGGATGCGGCCGGCGCGAGCCCGGCGCTCGCGCGGCGGTGCGGGCTGGCCCCGGAGACGGGACCAGTGGCGAGGCCGGTGCCGGCCGGCAGATCCATGACTTTCGTGGCAGACTCTTGGGGAAACTGAAATGGCGAGTTTTGCAGCTGGTGTCGAAGTCGCTTACAGTAATGGTTCGCGCTCAGGCGGTCGCCAGGCCGACGTCACGATATCGGACGGCGATTCCGGCAGCACAACATTCACGCTGAATGAGTCTCTCGACGTTCTCAATGGAGGAGGAACGGTCCTCTTTTCGGGAACGTTCCTGGGGACGACGGTGGTCAATGGGCACACCTATGTCGTCTTGTCGGTCAACACGACGGTCCGGTTATTCGGACCGACCGCGGACGTCAGCACCTTCCCGAGCGATTATGACGATCTGACGATTGATACGAACACCTTCACGGTCTGCTTCCTCGCCGGCACGAGTATCGCGACGCCGGCCGGCGAGACGCCCATCGAGAGCCTCGCCATCGGCGACCTCGTTCTGACGGCCGACGGCCGGGCCGCCCCGGTGAAGTGGGTGGGCATCCAGACGGTGGTGTCGGTGTTCGCCGACCCGCTGCGCTCGTTCCCGATCCGCATCACAGCCGGCGCCCTCGGCGGGGGACTGCCGGCGCGCGACCTCCACGTCTCGCCGGACCACGCCCTCTTCCTTGACGGCGTGCTCGTCCAGGCCGGCGCGCTCGTCAACGGCACCACCATCGTCCGTGAGACGGCGATCCCCGAGCGCTTCACCTGGTTTCATGTCGAGCTCGAGGACCACGCCCTGATCCTCGCCGAGGGCGTGCCCGCCGAGACCTTCCTCGACACGGTGACGCGCCGGCGCTTCGACAACTTCGCCGACTACGAGGCCCGCTACGGCGACACCGGCCCGGTAATCGCCGAACTCCCGGCCCCCCGCATCAAATCCGCGCGCCAGTTGCCGGCGGCCCTGCGCGATCGGCTCGTGGCCCGGGCCGAAGCGGGCGGCGCCGCCGTCGCGGCCGCCTGACGACACCATCCGGCTATCTCCGTCCGCGGCCGGACCGGCCGGCCGCGGACGGCGCACCCTCAGTTCGGCGTCATC
>SXGT01353696.1_pt1 | contig 13104 bp, 8 predicted proteins | sample 3176221 | NCBI WGS metagenome assembly SXGT01 (sample SAMN11356862, study PRJNA531348) | freshwater metagenome | isolation source: freshwater sample F1-120 | place: China: Fuxian Lake, Yuxi | collected 2017-12-25
AAATCGGAGGGGTACTGCAGGCGGCAGCCAAAAGTGCAAGAAGGGTGAGGCTCGGGATGAGTTTTTTCATTTTGTCTCCTAATTATTGATAATGAAAACCATTTTCAATATGGTATCACAAAAATTTGAATTGTGGGGAAAAACAATTCAAATTTTCGAAGCAATGTGTTTGAGATGAAAAAGGCTGGCTGGTTTCAAATCAGCAGCCTTTTTCTTGTGTTTGTTAAGAACGGCTGCTGTAAAGAGCTACCAACGCAGAGCCAATCGCCTGTGAAAGGTCTCCGAGGGTAGCGGGTACGATACGCAAAGAATTCTTTTGCCCTTTCCATAGATACGGCTCGGCGGTCTCGTGCATGATGCGGATGTAGCGGTTGCGAAATTCCTCAGTTGTGGCTTCTGGGTCCATTAATCCGCCCCCAATGACCACAAACCCTGGGTCGAGGGCCATACAAAGGTTGGCAATGTGGTAGCCCATAACGCGAGCCTGAAAATCAAAGATCTCAACAGCCAAGGCATCGCGTTTTTGGGCAAGGGTACGCAAGGCAAGAACTCGTTCTTTCATAGGTTGGGTGGAACGTGCTAACTCGTGGTCGGGGTATTGGGGCAAGCGTTCTTCCAGCAGGTAGGGCAGGCCGCTAATGGTTGTGTAGACTTCCACACAACCCCAATCTCGGCCACACCCGCATTTGTACGGTTTGGCGCCAAGTTTGTGTAACGCAGCGGGCATATGGCCGGCTTCCATCCCGGCGAGCGTATCGCCTTCCAAAGGCAAGCCTTTGTTATCGACGAAGGCGGTTCCCAAACCGGAACCCGGAGCGAGCATTAAAACTGAGGCATTGGAGTTGCCGCGAACACGGGCAGCCTCGGCAACGCCGCCGTAGTTGCCATCGTTGCCAACCACCAATGGAACAACCCGGTTGGCTTTGGAGGAAAGTGCGTCGGAAAAAGCGGTGTGGACATCCCACCCTTCAAAAATCTGGGGCAGGTTTGGAGCCTTGTCTAACACTCCATAACGTATGAATGGAGCGGGCATTGCCAAACCTACTCCGGCAACTTGCTCCCAAACCAAATTATTCTCGGCAAGGAACTCGCTGATCGCATCAACCCAACTACGAATAACAGCGTCTTTTCCGTATTGAGAGTTGGTGGAACGTTGTAACAATTTAGTTGTGATCGGTGTACCGTCTGGCCATACCGCTGCTATTTTGCTGGTAGTCGCGCCGCTATCGCAGCCAATATAAATTTGTTTTGATTGCATAGGTCCTCCAAAGTATGTAATTATTATTTTACCAATTTGCAATGATGAACTCAGTATTGCTGTTTGAAACTTACTTTGTACAACAATGGCTGGCCTTGCTTAAAAAGATGAAGATTTTTGAGAAAAGGGTGGATAACCTGGGCAGGAAAACTGGGCGCAGAAGTGTGGCTTGTGATGAACAGATTGGGCACTTGCCAAAGTGGATCCTGAGTTGGCAATGGTTCTGTTTTTAAAACATCCAAAACCGCGCCACGTAAATGATCATTGCGTAATTCAATTTCCAAAGCCCTTTCATCCAATGTCGCGCCACGGCCAACATTAATAACTATAGCACCAGTGTTTAGTGCTGCCAACATTGCTCCATTGATCAGATCGCGGGTATATGTTGTGTTTGGCAAGACGCCAACAAGGTAGTCGAGACCGGTTCCAAAACCAACGGGGTTCGCGCTGGTATAGAAACGGTCAATGAATCGGCAATCGGTGCTATTTCTGGTAAGGCCACGCGTGATCATCCCAAACGATTTTGCGACCATGGCTACATGGCTTCCGATACTGCCAACACCCGCGATTCCGATCGTCTTACCTCGCAAGGTGCCAGGCAGTTGATCATCCCACTTGCCAAGTTGTTGGTTTTCGTACTTTGCCAAAATGTTTTTTTCAAAAAGTAACAGGTATCCAAAAACAAACTCAGCAATCAGAGGGCCAAAAACATCCCTTGTGTTCGTTAGTTCGAAGTTGTCGCGTGGTTGTTGCAACAAAGGTTCAACCCCAGCCCAGCTGGAGTGGGCCCATGCCAGGTTCGGCATTTCCTTTAAGGTTTCGGCGATCTTGCGAGGAGAACCAAAGGTTACCTTGGTGTTATGGTCTGGCGTTCTCTGGATATCATCTGCCTGCAGACCCGATGAAAGTAAAAGATCAAGATAGGTTTGTTGCTCGGTTGGCTCAAAAGCCAAATATAGCCATGACATTTAATCCTCCTCTACCCATACTGCCATTCTGGATCTGCCGCGGTTACCCCATAAATAATACGGTAGAAACTCCAAACTGTTGTTGTGGTGATCCATTGCCACCAAGGCGGGGTAATCCAGCCAACCAAGTTTTCGGGCTATTACTTGAACGCCTGCCACTTTTATTTTGGTTTTCTTGGGATCAAACCATGGCTGAGATATGGATTCAGCACAATATAAGATCGGTCCGCGGCTGAAGCATATTTTGCGATCAAGGATATGTGGGTGTCGATCTGTCTTTCGAATGGTAATTTCCATTGGGAATGCAATTTCCAAGGCGCCATCGGACCGTAACAATTCCGATGCATCAAGGTAATTTGACAACCTTGGATCATACCCTCCCTGGGCTGGGCGGTTGGGAGTGGCACCTGCATTGACTGGCACCGTAATACCGTTGATCATCAAACTTGAGGTTGGGCTGGCAGAATGAAACACCCAGGATGGTATGCGGATGAAAACTCTTTTTTCAAGGGATTCCTTGGAAAAATTAATTACTACCTTACCATCAAAGGGGAAGCCTGATTGGATTTGGACTGTGTCGTTTTTCATCGGAATGTACTGATCTATGAAAACCGATTTTTTGGTTTCTCTGAGTGTGTATGCTGATAACGATGCGATCGTGCGGGAAAGATTTGGAGGACAGCATGGCACAGAGTACCATGCACGACGTTGGATGTCGATGTTGACCTCAAGTGGATTGTTATACAGAAAGGTGTCGCCATTCAAACCAATTCCAACCAAGGCGGCGTTGTACAATTGCCACTCAAACAAATCGGCGTAACAAGCTTGGTTGGTCACCTTGGCCAATTCGGCACTCCAAAACATGCTGGCAAGCGCCGCGCAGGTCTCGTTGTAGGCAATTTCGGGGTCCAACTCGCCATCCGGGCCAAAACCTTCATTCCACGGATATGCACCCAACCCGCCAGAGACGGACATTTTTTGAGACACCATACGATCCCAAGCTGTGATGCTGGTTTGTAGAGGACCATTTTGCCAGCCATGGTTGTAATTTTGGACCAATGCTGTTTGCATATAACCAAACCTGACTGAGTGGCCAAGCGGTTCTAATTGCTGGCCAATAGGGGTGTGTTGTTGCAGGTAGGTGCCAGATAACTCTTCCATTTTTCGCCATAACCAACCCAGAGCGGGTTCCTTGGATTCGTTATTTGGGGGCAAGGTTGAGAAAGCAAAGCCAGGATTCTTTTGCAGGAATAACTGCCTTTGATGTTCTACTGCTTTTTTGCGGTGCAGGTAATTTGATTTTTGAATGTGTGATGTGTACCAAAAAAACCTGTCTGTACCACGGGCTGCAAGAAATTTGCGTGATTGTTCCAGGTAAGCTGTTTTGCCGGTGACCTCGAACAACCGTACCAATCCGATCTCGATCTCCTGGTGGCCATCGCATTCGATGGCAGTAGGGGAGGGAAAATCACGCAGGAGCAGGTCGCCAATGCGGGTGCCAATGCGCAATGCGTCGGCTTCAGCGAAGGTTTTATAATGGGAGGCTATCGCTTCCAGTAAGTGGCCAAGACAATACATCTCATGTTCAACTTGCAGGTTCACCCAGCGTTGGCCAGGAAAATGAAATTGGTTAAATGTGTTTATATAACCATCTGGCATTTGAACCGATTTGACCAAACCGATGATGGTGTCGATGCGGCCAAGCAATTCATTACTTGGGTAACTGGCATATAGGCGGCAGGCAGCATCCAGCCATTTATAAGCATCTGAATCGGCGAAGACCCAGCCTTCGCGAAAACCTGAGATTTGGCCGGCAACAATACGAAAATTATTCAGGCATCCACTTTTTTCCAACTGGTTCCACTGATGGTTTAGTGAGGTTAATTGGGTGACTTCAAATGTGTGCTGCCAAAATTGTGAGGAGGGCACAGGTTTCATGACCAGTGGTAAATTAGGGCAGCTACAAGGCTGGCTCTTTCGGGAAGGCTTTTGGTAAAGATGTACTCCCGTTCAGAGTGTAACCCTTCACCATAGGTGCCCATACCATCCAACAGGGCGATCCCCAATGGGGCAACAAAATTTCCATCGGAACCACCCCCCGAACCGCCTGCCAGGATTGTTTGGCCGTTTTGCAAGGCGATCTTCTCTGCTTTCTCAAAAGTTTGTTTCATGCGGGTGTCGAAGGGCATTGGGGGTCGATTAAGGCCACCGGTGATGTGGATGGATGTGCCTGGCAAAACTGATTGCAATGCTTTTAATTCCCGGTCGATGCGATGCGCTTCGTCAGGTACGAGGACGCGAAAATCGATATCGGCCGATGCGTGGTCTGGAACCACATTTGATACAGTGCCGCCGCGTATCACTCCCACATTCAGGGTGGTTCCTTTTTCGTAATCTGTCATTTTTTGAATGCTGATAATTTGATGGGCGAGTTCCTCAATCGCATTGATGCCTTCTTGGTGTGCGCCTCCAGCATGGGAAGATCTACCGGTGACATGGATGAAAAAATCACCCACTCCCTTGCGCCAGGTCTTGAGTGCGCCATCTACCAAACCAGATTCCATCACCAATACCAGTTTGGCTTTTCGTGCTTCGGCTTCGATGATCGCCTGGGAAGTTTCAGATCCTTCCTCTTCATCGCTGGTGATCAGAATGACCACTTTTTTATTGAGCGCTTTTTGCTCTACCAGGGCTTTTACGGCAGCAAGTGATATTACAATCCCACCTTTCATATCCAAAACCCCTGGGCCAAATATTTTTTCACCTTTTTCATAATACGGCATGGTCTCAAGAGTTCCAATTGGGAAAACCGTATCCATGTGATGCATCAACAGGATCGTTTCTTCGCCTTCGCCAAATGTCGCAATGAGGATATCTCCGCGAGTGGCATTAGGAACCATTTGGATATTGCCCCCCAAAAGCCGTAATTCTTGGGCGATGACCCTGCCAAGCCTGTCGACAGCGGCTTTATCGGCAGTGGGTGTTTCGATTTCAACGAAAGTCCTGAGGGTTTCTTTCATATAATCGGTTAGAGGGGAGAGATCAAAAATCATAGCGGACTCCGGAAATGTGATTTTGGTTCAAATGGTTGTTCAAAGCGTATAATTCGAATATGTACATCAAGGTGGTAATTATAAATGTTCCCGCAATTTCCGCGTTGGATTACTTGGTGCCTGTGGAATTGGAACCGGAAATTCGGATCGGCAGGGTTGTAGGTGTGCCATTAAATAACTATTTGGATTATGGGGTGGTTTATTCGATCCACGATCAAATACCAACCATGAAGTTAAAAGAAATGCTGGTACTGTTGCCTGACATGATCTCGATCAGCAACGCCCAGATGGAATTTGCCAAAACGATGGCGCGGAAAACCTTCGTTCCAATGAGCGTTTTATTGGAAAAAATGTTGCCTACCCGATTTACCGACCGTGCTGAGTTCATGTACAAAAGAACTTTGAAAAAAGCGGAAAAATCCTCACCGGCAGTTTTAGGCTTGTTAGGATGGATCGAGAACCATGGCGAGATGAGCGAAAAAAAACTTGCGCAGCAATTGGGTGGTGATAAATTACGAGATACCTTGAATTTATGCGTCAAGGAAGGCTGGTTGGAGCGATGGGCAATTTTCCCCAAGGCGATCAGCGGTCAAAAATTGGCTAAAACTGCACTTATTCGGGCAAGCAGGCAAAGAATTGAAAATGTCGCAAGTATTCTTGGCCGAATTGAACCAGTTCGGCAGCGCAGATTATTGGCGTTGGAATTTTTAGCAGCGGAAGCGATCCCAACTCCTATCCAATGGGTAGCAGCGGCGTCTGGATGTAACCTCGCCGACCTAAATAAACTGGAAGAATTGGGCTTGGTCACTTTGAATGAAGCCCCGGTTTTTCGGGATCCTATTCGAAAGCTGATTAGGAATGAAGATCAACAATCGGTTCCGGCCGGGGTTGATTCAGAATCATGGGCGAAAGTGGCATTCCAAGATATCCAGGAAGCAAATAATGATGCTGATATCTTGCTGTTCAAACAGGATGATGAAAGTTTTTTACAATTGTTGGAAAAAATTGCCGGCGATGCCTTGCTGCATGGTGGTGGTTGTTGCGTGATCGTGCCAGAAACAGCGCTGACCCCACGTCTTGTTCGACGATTTATTCAACATTGGCCAGAGCAAGTTGGGCTATACCATGGCTCGTTAAGTGCCGGAGAGAAGTACGATACATGGATGCGCGTACGAAACGGGGAGCTACCGCTGATCATTGGCAGTGTGTCTGCTCTATATTTGCCATTTACCGATCTGCGCTGGCTGGTTGTCGATGAATGTCAAGATGGGGCCTACCGAAATGAATTTAACGATATTCCAAATGTTAATTATGCAGCCGCACAATTGGCCAAAGAACATAACGCCTGCATGATTTTGGCTAGCCATACACCGCCGATCGATCTTTATTACCGGGCACAAATGGGCATGCGCGATGAAGAACTGCAAAGGTTAAAGGCGGTAGGCAAGGTGGGTCAGACCCATCGTCAAGTGCTTCTGGAAGATATGCGCGAGGAACTGAAACATGGCAACACAGGGATCTTTAGCCGCGGATTAGAAAAAAGTATCAAAGAAAGCCTGGAGCGAAAGGAACAAGTGGTTTTGTATCATAATCGATTGGGGGATTACACCTACGTGCTATGCAAAGACTGCGGAAATATCTTTACGTGTAGTCGATGTGGGACCACCTTGTTCCTGGAAAACCAAAAGTTGGTATGCAAAAGATGCCGCCATGTGGAAGATTTCAACCGGCATTGCCCGAATTGTGCCGGCAATCGGTTCCTGATGGGTGGCTTTGGTATATCGACTGTTGAGCGCGAATGCCGAGAACGGTTTCCGAACGCGACTTCGTTGGTGTGGGGTGGTACGCGTAGCCCGGATTTGGAAGAATTGTCATTAAGCCATTTCTTTGCCGGTAACGGCGATATTTTAATCGGCACCAAATCGATAGCTAGGCTTGGCACCCTGGAAAAAGTGACAACGATTGGTGTTATGTTGGCCGATAATGCCATTGGCAAGTGGGATCCGTTTTACAATGAGACGAATTATGCGATCTTAGAGTCCATTTACAGGTTATCTGAAAATACGCCTCGAGTGCGAATCATTATTCAGACATATGATATGGCTGACTATTTTGTGGAGGCATTAAAAACTGCCGATTACCTAACTTTTGCGGACAGTGAGTTAAAGTTCCGGTACGAAGCCCAGTTGCCACCGTTCTCAAAAATGGTTGTTCTGAGTAAAAAAGGGGATGACCTGGCCAAATTAATCTCGGAAGGTTATGAGGCAACAGGTTGCCTTCGGGCGGCGTTGCCTGATGGACAAGCAGAAGTGTTGGGCCCTTATACCGACCTGAGACCTGCGGGTGTGGCAAAGGCTGGGGTGAAGATCTTTTTGCGTAATTACCCGCTTACCTACCAATTTTTAAAGCAAAATTTATCGGGTTGGCGAGCCAATACGGATCCGTTCCAACTATAATTACGGAATATTATGAACAGCGAATTCAATTATCCCAAACATCAGGTACTTACCTGGAGAGACGTCGATAAACTGATCGACCTTTTGATACCGCAATTTAACCGTGAATATGAGGCGATGGTGATCATAACGCGAGGTGGTATCATCCCCGGCGGATTATTGGCTGAGGCATTGGATATTACACACGTATTAACCGCAGCGGTCGATTTTCCAGCAGAGACCGGAAAGGATCGCTCACTGATGGCTTGGCCAGAATTTATTCAATTTCCGGCAGAGGAGAAGATCCTCGGCCGGGCAACCTTGATCGTTGATGATGTTTGGGGTTCTGGCCGAACCATTACCGCAGTGAAGAACAAGGTATCGGCAGCGGGAGGGTTCCCAGAGACTTGTGTGTTACATTACAACCCGTACAGAACCTTGTTTGGCAACCAAAAGCCTGATTACTTTGCAACCTTGACTTCTACGCGTGTTATCTTTCCGTGGGAGATAGACCGTGGCGCGGATGCCGAAAGGCTCTCCGCGCCAGTGTAAGCAAGGTGTAGGGCAATAGACGCAGAACCCTTTACAGCAAACCCTGCGAAATCACCAACTCGGCATTAAATATCGATCCGCCCGCTGCGCCGCGGATTGTGTTATGTGAGAGAACAACGAATTTGATGTTGAACAGGTTGTCTTCCCGTATCCTTCCAACAACTGTGGTCATACCCTTGCCAGTCTGGCGATCCAACTTTGGTTGCGGCCGGTCTGCCTCGTTTCGAACAAGGATGACAGGATCGGGCGAAGATGGAAGATTTTGTGCAATTTGAGGGCCTTTGTAAGAAGCCAAAATATGTTGGACATCCTGAACGGATGGTTTGGACAGCAGGCTGACACTTGCGCACACCGTATGGCCATCTACTACAGCGACCCGATTGGTGTGGGCGGAAATTTTGATCGGGGCGAGTTGAATGCCCGAAGGGTTGAATTTTCCGAGCATTTTTGTTGGCTCCCATTCAACTTTTTCTTCTTCACCGCCGATGTTGGGAATAACATTATCGATCACATCCAGCGATGGGATGCCCGGATAACCGGCACCGGAGAGTGCTTGCATAGAAACTGCGAATATTTTTTCCACACCAAAGGCGTCATCCAAAGCTTTTAGGGCTACTGTTAGCCCGGTGCTGGTGCAATTTGGGTTGGTCAGGATTGCGCCTCGCCAGTTACGATTTTTTCGTTGGAGAGGGATCAATCCAATGTGGTCGGCGTTCACCTCAGGTAATAATAATGGTACATCCTCGTCCCGGCGAAACGAGGAGGCATTGGAGCAGAGCACTATTCCTTGCGAAGCCAGTTCTGGTTCGATGGTATTGGCCTCAGATGCTGGGAGTGCCGAAAAAGCGATCACAGCCCCATTCAGACCGGATTTATCAGAAGGGGTGAGTACCATGTTACCTGCCCAATCTGGCATACTTTCTGCCAACAACCAGCGGCAGCCATCTTTATACTTTTTCCCTATGGACCTGTCTGAAGCGGTAAGCGCGACGACCTTAAAGTATGGGTGATCATTCAATAATGAGATGAAACGTTGGCCTACCGAACCGGTTGCGCCAAGAACTGCGACGGGGATATGAGTTTGCATGCGGTGTGCTCCTGGAGAATAAAAAATAAGTTCAATTGATCAGGTTATGCAGCGCCAAAACAGCGCGAGAATCATCTTTGCTACCAATGACAAGACTGACAGAGACATCGGAAGAACCATGCGCTATGGCCAGCACATTGATCGCTTCATCTCCAAGCTTTGAGAAAATGCGGCCAGCGATTCCAGGGGTGTTTTTTGTGCCATAACCAACAACAGTTAGGATCGAAACCGGTTCGGACGCAAAAACACCATCAATATCGTTATTGGCCAATTCTTTGACAAACTCATTCCGCAACGCATTGATCACATTATCGGAAGGTGCGCTTGGAATGGCGAAACAAATTGACTGTTCAGAGGAAGATTGCGTAATGAGGGGAACACTGGTGCCGGTGGAGGCGACCGCGGCGAATGCGCGGGCTGCCAAACCCGGAACGCCCAACATGCCACGACCTTCGATGGTGACCAATTTTTGGTTGCGGATGGTTGTGACCGCCTTGATGATCTGGCTGATCTCGGTGGGTTCCTGTACTTCAGCATTGGCTATCAGGCGGGTTCCTGGGTGGGTGGGGTTAAAGGTGTTACAAATGCGCAAACCAATACCTGCCTCCACCACCGGTTTCACAGTTTTTGGGTGCAGCACCTTGGCGCCGTAATAAGCCAGCTCTGCGATCTCGGAGTAGGAAATGGAAGGGATTGTTCGCGCATCCTTAACGATTCGCGGATCAGCAGTCATGACCCCGTCCACATCCGTCCAGATCCAAACATCGTCGGCATTTAAAACTGCCCCCAAAATCGCGGCTGAGTAGTCACTACCACCTCGGCCAAGAGTAGTTGTGATGCCTTGCGGGGTAGCACCGATAAAGCCAGTGACGATGGGTGTGATTCCATCTGAAAAAAGTGGCCGCAGTTTTTGATGGGTCGCAACCTGAGTGGCTGGAAAATCTGGATTGGCGTTTTGGTACAGGTTGTTCGTTATGACCATTTCGGTTGCCTCAGCAAATTGGGCTGGCAGGCCTGCGTCGTTAAAAATTGCCGCAAGCAATCGAACGCTCATCCTTTCCCCAAGCGAAGCTACCGCATCCAGTGCCCGAGGGGTTGTTTCACCGAGCACAAACATTGCATGGCATAACGACCTGAATTCCTCGATCAATTCATTGATGGATGACTTGACATTTATATTGATTTCGGGGGTGTTCACGGTCTGGTCCAATATCTCGAAGTGCCGGGTGCGAAGTTCCGAAACTGACTTGGAGATAAGGGCATCATCGCCGGCTGCTGCCTGAGCGGCAGTATCAAGCAAGATGTTGGTGGTGCCAGAGATAGCGGAAATTACCACCACCACATTCTTCCATTTCTTTTTTTCGTCGCGGACGATCTCCAGAACAGTTTTCATGGCAGATGCAGAGCCGACGGACGTACCTCCGAATTTCATTACGAGCAGGTCGAATTTGCTTGGCAACATTTGGAACACCTCTGTTTATAAAAATAAAAAGAGCCCCAATCGCTTGGGGCTCTTTTTGTGTGCATTTTTTGCTATGCAACCAAAACAAACCCGCACGATGTGGGGGTAGTAGTGGTAGTAGGCATGGATTGGTACTTCATAATGACGTCGTTTATATCACCAGAATGGATGGATGTCAACGAGTTAGGGCAGGATTTGGCTTAATTGACAGACAATCGAGAGGAGCCATCCATTTTTTCGATATCAATGCGATTGGGGAACGCTTCTTTTAAGTCATCCAAATGTGTGATGACCAGGATCTTTTCAAAATCGCCACGGATCGCGTTGATACATTGCTTCAGCTTTTCCCGGCCATCAGCATCTTGCGAGCCAAACCCTTCATCAATAACGAGGGTGCTTAGTTTGGCATTGGCCCTACTGGCAAGAACCTCAGAGAGGGCGAGACGGATGGCAAAATTAACCCGAAATGCTTCACCGCCTGAGTACATTTCGTAATCACGCGGACCATGGCTGTCGTAAATGATGATGTCAAGGGTTTCCTTCAGGTCGGCACGCTTTTTGTCGGCATAAGATTCCTGGGTCTCGATACGGATGCTCATCGTACCATTGGAAAGCTTGTCCAAATAGGTATTGGCCTTATCCTCAATGGAAGGAACAGCTTGTTCAATCAGCATCGTTGGGACCCCGGTTTTACCGAAGGCTGTTTCAAGAGCTTTCAGGTAGTCTATTTCAGTTGCGGTTTTTGACCTTTCTTTTTGGCGTTCTGAAACCTTATGTTTGGCATCGTCAATATTTCTTAATTCTTGTTCACCGGCACCAATCTCCTTTTGAGAATCAGTCAGTTCCCTTTTTAGCTTGGTGATCTCGTTTTCCAAAAGATTGATGTTAGGCAATGATGCTTCGGTGGCGGCTATCTTGGCTTCCAAGTTTTTTATTTCTTCAGCAAGAAGGTTTTTATCGGCCTCCAGGCGGGATTGTTCATCGAGCCTGCTTTGATGCAATTGTTGCAAAGAGGGTAACGCACTTTTGGCTGCCTGAAGCTCCTGGTAGCGTTTCTGGACATCGGCGGAGGAGGAAAGTTGGTTCGCGAGTTGTTCGTATAGGATCGGATCAAAATCCATTAATCGAAGATCTGCCTGAAGGTTTTGGATCGCTTGCCGTTCAGCAAGATTAAAATCCTTTGTATTGATCTTGTGTTGTAATTGGACAAGCAAGGGTTGTTCGGTTGATTGCCAAGCGAGAATGTTCTCATCAACCATTTTTTTTCGCTCTTGAATTGAAGCGCTGGATTTGCCCAACTCATTTAATTGGATCCTGAGAGAGTCATTTTTTTTATGTGTGTCAGCGATCTGCCTGGATTTAACAGTTAATTTGTCGCGCAGGTCAGTGATGTCCGTGGCTTCCAACCCCAATGTTGCCAAGTGTGGTTGCATTTCGTCTTTTAATTGCTTAAATTGCGGCAAGAAAGGGGCATGGTATGACTTTGATTCCAATTGGGAAACAAGTTCCTCAAGCAGGGAACTTCTGACGTTCTCCCAATCAGCAATATCCGAATCGAACAATTTCTGTTTGGTGGATAGTTCGGTAATCCGGTTGTTAACATCATGCAACTTGTTCTGTAATACTTGTTCACGTGAGGCTTCAGCCTGATGGAGTTGTAATTTATTGTGCAGGTCTTCCAGGCTTTCTTTCAATTTTTGTTCATTGAGCAGAGTGGAATTTTCCTCAATGGCCAATTTGGCCAGTAATTTTGCATGATCTTGGGGAGAAAGTGCTTGCTCACACAGGTGACAATGAGCGCTATCATGATCACGCAATTGAATCTGCCGCTGGACAGTTTCTTCCCTTTGGGCGGAAAGTTGAGACAGGTTTGATTGAATGGTCGCTATCTGAATCGTAAGTTGGTTGGCCAATATTGCAGATTGCCGCACTGAATTAATTTCTACCAGCAGGGCTGATTGCTCGGCTGCGGCAAGGGCGAATTGGGAATTTGACGGCTGAAGCGATTGTTTCTTTTGTTCAATACCAGCCTGTTCCTGACGCAACGAATCGATCTGAGCAGTTAGCCCATTTTTTGCCAATTTTAGTTCTGAGTTTAGGTCAGCGTATTGCTGGGCAAGGGAAGTGAGAGCCCTCAAGGCGTTTTCAGTCTCTTCAAGGTGGCCAAGTGCTGAAATTTGTGTTTCGACCTCAGCTACTTGTTGTTGAGTAAGGTCCCATTGCCGATTAAGTTCAACAACGGTCAATTGATCTTGCCCAAATTGAATTTGCCGGTTGTGCAGATTCTCT
>SXGT01847650.1_pt1 | contig 13103 bp, 22 predicted proteins | sample 3176221 | NCBI WGS metagenome assembly SXGT01 (sample SAMN11356862, study PRJNA531348) | freshwater metagenome | isolation source: freshwater sample F1-120 | place: China: Fuxian Lake, Yuxi | collected 2017-12-25
ACGCTTGCGTTTGCGTACGGTAGCCATGGCGAATTGTTGCCATGACCACCACGCCAGTCAATCTCGCCGCACCAGCCAAACCGCCTCCGCCATCTGATTGTCATGCGAAATCACCCACACCATTCCGAGAAGACCCAAAAACCATAAGGTCCTTGAGCGCCCTTTCCGCTTGGCAATGATGCCGGTCGGGATGGCAGTCACAAAAGCCAGGACGGTAATCCAGATTGCGCTCGACAGCAGCGTCTCCACGAGGCCAGCGTCGAACCCCAGTTGATTGAGCAAGGCGGTGGTGTTCGGGTCAAGCATAGTCACTGCATGGCCAAGATGCACGCCGTCTCGGCAAGATCCTCTTTGGTAGCATCCGCAAGCATCTCTTCTGACAATTGCCAGTAGGCACGAAACTTTAGAAAGTTTGAATTCTTGGCATCCATTTGTCGTTACTCCTTAATCGCAGCGCTTTTTATGTTGGCGACACCCGCCATTGCCGAGACTATATCCGGCATTGTTGTCGGTATCTCGGACGGAGACACCGTGACGCTGCTCGATGCCAACCGCCACCAACACAAAATCAGGCTCCAAGGTATTGATGCCCCCGATCCCATTCAGCCATTCGGCCAGAAATCCAAGAGCAACCTGTCTGCCTTGGTCTTCAACAAAGAAGTTATCGCAAACTGCGGCAAGCAGGACAAAGGCCACCATAAGCTCTGCAAGATCATCGTCAAGGGCCAAGATGTCAACCTCGAGCAGGTGAAGTCCGGCTTGGCATGGCACCACAAGCAGTATGCGAAGGATCACTTTCCGAAGGATCGGGAGGACTACGAAGTCGCAGAGTTCAACGCGAAGATCCGCCGACTCGGACTCTGGGCGGACACAAATCCGGTGCCCCCTTGGAAGTGGCGTCGCTGACTGGAACCAGTATTGACGGGGAAGTAAGCCGGATTCCCCTGCTTGAGGCATGGAATCACTAAAATTCAAATGGGTAACCTTTGCGCCACTTTCCTTTAACCTCGGAGTCCATCATGGCAACCAAGAAACCCGCGGCCCCCAAGGCCAAAGCCCCTGCGAAGAAACCCGCTGCTGCTGCGAAAGCTCCGGCCAAGAAGCCTGTCGCTGCTAAACCAGTCGCTGTAAAGCCCACAGCAGAAATGAAGCCCATCAAGGCGGCCCTGAACAAGACAACCCTGATCGCTCATCTGTCCGAGAATTCCGGCGTCGAGCCCAAGGCTGTCAAAGCCGTCCTGGCTGCGCTCGAAGCAACCACCCTGGCCTCGATGAACAAAAAGGGCATCGGCGAATTCACCCTACCCGGCCTACTCAAAGTTGTCGCCTTGAAGGTCCCAGCCAAGGCCAAGCGTTTCGGTAAAAACCCGTTTACGGGTCTGGAGCAGTGGTTCCCGGCCAAGCCCGCATCTGTTAAGGTCAAGGTTCGCCCGTTGAAGAAACTGAAGGACGCCGTGCTGTAAGCCTCTCCATCTGTACGGAGCTTGTGGGGCATGGCCAATGGTCATGCCCTTTTTACATGTTCATCACCCAAGTCACTTCCGTCATCCAAGGAGCCTCATATGGTCCTGCTTGATTTCTCCATGTCGCCTTTTGGTAAGGGAGAAAGCCTCAGTCCCTTCATTGCCCGTTCCATCGACATCATCGACAAGTCAGGGCTGTCCTACCAACTGACACCCATGGGAACGATCCTGGAGGGAGAATGGGACGAGGTCATGAAAGTGGTCTCGGACTGCTTCGCCACCATGCAAACCGATTGCGACCGCATCAGCGCCCAGATCAAGATCGATTACCGTGCCGGTCCGAGCGGACGCATGAAGGCGAAGATCGAAGCGATTGAGGACAAGCTTGGGCGCAAACTGTCGACCTGAACCTCACAATGGAAGAGATCATGGAACAAGCACCCCTGCTTACCTGCCTGGAACTCGAAACCGCCAACTCACCCGAGTTCGCCGTGATCTGGATGCATGGGTTGGGGGCCGATGGTTCGGATTTCGTTCCGATCATCCCGGAGCTCGGATTGCAAACAGAGATCGGCATCCGATCCATCTTACCGAATGCCCCGGAGATGCCGGTGACCTGCAACGGCGGTTACGTCATGCCGGCCTGGTACGACATCATTTCCCTCGACAGCACGTCGCGGGTCGTCGATGAGGCCGGCATTCTGCATACCCGACAGCAGATTCGCCAGTTGATCCTGCGCGAGAACCAGCGCGGCATCCCCACCTCCCGCATCGTTCTTGCCGGATTTTCGCAGGGAGGCGCCATCGCCTACTTCACCGCCCTCACCCACCCCGAACGCCTGGCCGGGATCATCGCTCTCTCGACCTATATTCCCAGCCAGACACTGATCGAGAGCGAACTCAGCGCCGTCAATACCGGCCTGCCAATTTTCGCAGCCCATGGAACGGAAGATGATGTGGTCGCTCCGGAACTGGGCATCCGCGCCAGGGATTACCTGGTCGGCAAGGGGTATTCGTTGTCCTGGCGGGAATACCCGATGCCGCACTCGCTCTGCATCGAAGAGGTTCTCGATATTGGCGAATGGCTGAACCAGTTGATCGGATCGACATCGCGGTAAGTCATTGGGGGCGCTTTGCCAAGCTCAGTTCGACGATCAGATGAGCTTCGATAAGCCTTTCCGAAGTTTTGGGACTGAACAGCAAGACTAAGCTTTCCGGGCACATTCTCGAGGAGGAAGCATGTTGGCATTTAGCATCAACGATCAGATAAGTTTTCGTACACTCACCCCTGATGGCCCGTACTCCAGTACAGGCCAGGTGATCAAGATCCTTCCTGGCGGCGATAGCCACTGGCTGCACATCCGCCAGGAAGATGGCAACGTCCGGATGCTTTTTGAAGCCACGACCCAGATCGAGGTGCTCGAACTCGAGGCCGCATGAAGGAAGATGACATGCTGTCCTATCTGACCCGGGAAACGGCACTGATTCGCGATGTTCCTCGGCCGGAACGCGACGAGACCTGCCAGCGGGCGGAGGAAGCACTTCGGCGCTTGGCGGAACTGTTGAAACAAGACGAGAGCCTTTCATTACCCGACGAAAGCTGACGATGACCCTCCTCTTTTCCCTGGTCGAATCGCCACTTCATCCCCGCTGGGGTCCCCTGTACCAGCAATTGGGTATTACAGAGGAATCGTTTGGCAGTGCCCGCAAGTTGCACAAGGCTTTGCAGAAGCAGAAGCCGGATTTCTTCGTCGGCGAATTCATTTATGGCTATGCCAACAACTATGCGGGTACCAATCTGAGCAATCTCGATGTGACCCTGGCGACATTGCAAGGCGTTGCGCCCGAGACAAAGGTCATTGTCTTCGTACAGTCAACCGAGGAAGTTCATGCGCGCCGTTTGGCCGAGCTGTTTCCCATCCACGCCATTTTGAAATATCCAGTGGTTGAGCAGGAGATGCGGGCAGCACTCCTTCGTGAATCCACCTGACCCAATAGTTCAAGTCCCAATCATCATGAACAGCAGTCTCGGCCCTGATATTCCTATTGGTTGCGGCCTTCACAACAACCGCCTGGATAGCCTCTACCGCACCAGCTATCCACTTTTCGCTTACCTGAAGCCTTGGGGTGGCGAATTCGTGGTGGTTATCCAGGACGGCCATATCTTTGGCATTGTGCGGCGTGACAATCGACCCGTTTGGCAGAAACTACGAGAGCGGCTTCACTTGTACTACCGGAACCGCTTCCCTCAGCAGGAATCGAAGTCCCAACAGCCGACCGACGATCCGCTGGCAGGTTGCGAAGCCTGAGTATTCACTGCACGCGATCTAGCCGAGCAGCGCCACGACGACGGTGAGGACGCCGAGCATCAAGTTCGTCAGCACCAGAGTACGGATCTTGTCCATGGCCTTGCCGCCCGTAGGCCAGTCCTGAGCGGCCACGGCACTCTGCAAGCGGGAATAAAAACGCAAGACAATGACGCCGAAGATGATCGTCATCGCCGTCGCAATGCCGGCCATGGCATGCCAGTTCCAGGGCATCCCGCTTTCCGTTTGAGCGAACCGAACGATCCCGCTCACCCATAACAAGACCAAGGCGACGGTGACAAATCGGAAGAATCGCCCAAGGATGGCTGCCATCAACGGTAAGCGTTGCGGTGGAGGCAGCTGTTCGGCGGCCACGGGACGCAGGCAGTAGTGGGCAAAAAACATGCCGCCGACCCAGACGATGACGGCCAGCAAATGGAGCAAAAGCAGAAAGTTGCGCATACCGTTCAGTGTAATGTTTTGTCAGCTGCACCACAGCACTGCTTGAACTTCGTGCCGCTGCCGCAGGGACAAGGTTCGTTGCGGCCGACCTTGGGTTCTGCGCGGCGAACCGTTGCTTTGGCTTTCCTGACGGGTAGCCACCACTGCTGAATGGCCATGACGCAGTCACCGAGGGAGACGACGAATTCCTCATGCCGATCCTCCAGGGTGGGGTTGTCGCGCAGTTGATCCCACCCCGCTTCCGTACCGTAGAGCATGATCGGGAAGAGCATGTCATCGCCCTCCTCCGTATCCATCAGCGGACGCCAGGCTTCTTCGTCAAGGGCGATGCCCTTGACGAATCCGGTGCACCATTCGTCGATGATCGGGATCGTCTTGCCTTCGTGCTTCCGTTCGTACAGCAGGGGCTCGAAGGTTTCGGGATCTTCGCGCAGATAGAACAGGATGTCGTTGGCGTGACGAAAGACGTATCCCATTATGCGTTCGGCCTGTTCCCTGGATTCCCAAGTCATGGGACCGCCCCAAATAACGGGCATCCACTGGCTGGGTGGCAGGGTGTTGGGGCCGATGGCCAGCGAGGTGAGGAAGCCGTCGAGCATGGAGATGTCCATGGCTTCTTCGCTGGTGGCATCGGACATCAGGAACTTGTCGAGTTCATCGAGTTCTTCATCAGAGAGTGGAACATTGGGGTCGGCGTTCATATCTGCCCATTCACTGGTATGGAGGCAACAGTAAGACGGAGGAAGTATAGCGACGCCGGATGGCGGCGAAAGCGATAGGATGAGAAGCCTAACCACAAACAACCCGTCCGTAGCTCATCTGGATAGAGTACCTGGCTTCGAACCAGGTGGTAGGGGGTTCGAATCCCTCCGGGCGGGCCAACATTCAAATTGAAGGATTCCCTCATGCTTCTGCTCGAGTTTTCCATGTCGCCTTTCGGCAAAGGAGAAAGCTTGGCAAGTCAGTTTGACACCCACTCGAAACTCAACAGAGGCAAGCGAGTTATCCATGACCCCTTCAGACCTTTCAGCCATTGAGACGATCGTCCGCGCCGTCGCGCGTGAGGAGTTGATCGAACGCTTTCGCCATACCAGTCGTCAAGAAAAGGCGGATGGAAGTTGGTTGACCGAGGCCGATCTGGCGATGCAATCACGCTTGCAGGCCGAACTGGCGGCGCGCCACCCCCGGATTGCCTTGCTTGGCGAGGAAATGGAGAGGGCGCAACAGGCGCAGTTGCTGGCCGAGGTCGGCAATGCTCGCGGAGAGGACTGCGAAGGACTATGGATTCTCGACCCGCTCGACGGCACCAGCAACTACGCTGCCGGCATCCCACTGTTCGCCGTTTCCCTGGCGCTCATGCGCCAGGGCCGCATCGAGGCCGGTATCGTCTTCGACCCGATGCATGATGAATCCTTTGCCGCCCTGCGTGGCCATGGCGCCACGCTCAATGGAGAAACGCTGCGGGCGCCTGCTTCCAACATTCCGCTCGCCAAGACGACCGCCTGCATCGATTTCAAGCGTCTGCCCGCCACGCTGGCGGCGCGCATTGCCGCGTCGCCACCTTATTCGTCGCAGCGCTCGATCGGCTCGGTTGCGCTCGACTGGTGCTGGGTGGCGGCGGGTCGCTTCCATCTGTATCTGCATGGCCGGCAAAGTCTGTGGGATTACGCCGCGGGCAGCCTGATACTGGAAGAAGCCGGCGGCCATGCCGACACTCTCGACGGTCAGCCAGCAGCGCTGAACCTGGTGGCACGATCCGCCGTCTGCGCCGCAGACAGGAGGATGTTCGAGCAATGGCTCGACCACCTTCGAGCCACTTAATTTCCAGTGTCATGACCACTCTGTAAATGGCGGCACAATCGAGAACCAGAAGGCGGAGTAAAAGAGAGTCAGTCGGCTCGTAAAGTGAGCTCGGAGTAGCCCGATGGTGCTGTTGTGGTTTTGCCTTGCCTTGGGCAGTGCGATTGACTGGGGCTGCCAGGGCAGAAGAGACTCCCGCATGTCGCGTTGAATTTTCTATCCTTTGATTGTTCCTTACGTTGCCATGGCCGTTAGACTTGGCGCATGGTATTTCGTGTCCTTGCCGATGTCGTCCTGGTGCTCCATTTGCTGTTTATCGTCTTTGTCGCAGCCGGTGCTCTGGGACTTTCCCGCTGGTCGTTGCTGCCATGGTTGCACCTTCCTGCCGTACTGTGGGCGCTGATCATTGAGTTCGGTGGCTTTATCTGCCCACTCACGCCGCTGGAAAACCAACTCCGGCTATGGGGCGGTGAGACGGGTTACGCGGGAGGATTTATCGAGCACTATGTCGTGCCGCTGATCTATCCGGCGGGCCTCACGCGCGAGTCGCAGATCATTCTTGGACTTGCTGTCATGGCGATCAATTTGGCCTTGTACTGGCGCTGGTGGCGACAACGGCATGGCTAGGCGCATCATCATCCGACTGGTGATATATCTGCTACTCTTATTCGGAGGCATCGTCTTGATCCAGGATCGCCTGCTCTACTTTCCAGATACCTTGCCGCAACCGAACTTGCTCGCCGAGTTGCAGCGCGACGGCCTTCTGGCGTGGCCGGCCACGGGCGAGTTGCGCGGGCTACGGCGCGAGCCGGCAGGGCATGCGCGGGCCACGCTGTTGCTGTTTCACGGCAATGCCGGGCACGCCGGCCATCGTGTCTACTACGCAGATCTTGCGCGCTTGGGGCTGCGGGTCATATTGGCGGAGTATCCGGGTTACGGGCCGCGTCCGGGAAAGCCTGGCGAGGAGGCCCTGGTCGCGGACGCGGTGGAGACCATTCGCCTGGCGCGCCGCGAGTTTGCCGGACCCTTGCTGCTCGCTGGCGAATCACTCGGCAGTGGTGTCGCGGCTGCGGCCTATGCGCGCGTGCCGGATGCTGTCGCGGCGGTACTGCTGATCACGCCCTGGGATAGTCTGGCCAATGTCGCTAGACACCATTACCCGTGGCTGCCGGTGCGCTGGATGCTGCGCGACCGCTACGACAGCCTTGTCCATCTGAGCACTGCGCAGTTGCCGGTTGCCATAGTGGTGGCGGAACGCGACAGCATCGTTCCCGCGAGTTATGGAGAGAATCTCTATGAGCGCTTGCGGGCGCCCAAGCGCCTGTGGCGGCTATCGGGTGCCGGACACAACGACTGGATGGATCACTTGCCGCCTGGATGGTGGGATGATGCACTGGCATTTCTGCTTCCGCCGGCGGTTGTTGAGCCGAAATCATGAGGCTTGAGGATCCAGCGTCGGCGCATGCTCAGAAGTCGGCGCTGGCAGGACGGCGACCTGGCTGCATCGAAACCAGGCTTGACGAGCCCGGCATGGCCAAAGGCATAACCTTCTCTTTTCAGTCGCCTGAGATGAACTGAAGGAGTTTCTGCGCAAACCGTTCAGGCTGAACCAACTGAGGACAATGATCCGTGCCGGCGTAACAGGAAAGGATCGCATCCGGGATCTGCTCGAGCAGAAAGTTCGCCGTCTGAACGGGGTAGAAGTTGCTCTTCTCACCCCACGCCAAGAGAGTTGGCACGGAAATCAACGGCAAAACATCCCGGTAGTCCGCTTCGACCAATGACTTCCAGATCGCGATAAGTGGCTCAGGTTCGAGTTTCTCGAGACCATGGCGTGTCTGCTGCCAACCGCGACTGTTGCGCGCATAGGTCTCCCTGGCTTTGGTGTTCAGGCCATTGGCGATCAGCCGCAGGACGGTCTCGACGAAATCGATGCCCAAATCCTCGATCAGGCGCAGCGAGCGTTCGGTGTCGAAGTCGCCGTAGATTCCGTGCGACCAAGATGCATCTGTCACCAATTTCGGGGACTGGTCGACGATGCAAAGACGTGTGATCCGTTCGCAGCCGAAATCACGGATGTATTGCCAGAGGGTCAGCGCACCCATCGAATGCCCGACAAACGCGGCACGCTCGATGTTGTGGTGATCCAGAAAGTTCTGGATGTCTCTGGCCAGTCGCCTGACATCCGGCGATTGCGTCTCGCTGAGCACAGGCCCGCCATGGCCACGCGCGTCAGGGCAATAAACTCGGTGGTGGCGCTGGAGCGGCTCCAGCACGGGATTCCAGATCGCGTGACTGGCGGTCCAGCCGTGCAGCAGGACCAACGGAGAGGCGTTGCCGGTGACCCGGTAATTAAGGCACTCGCCGTCGTCGGCGAGAAAGTTGTCCATCAGATCAGCTGCGCGTGCCGATCAACTCGATGTAATACCCGTCCGGATCCGCCACAAAAGCGATGATGGTGGTGCCGGCATTCATGGGGCCCGCCTCGCGGATGATCTTGCCGCCTTTCTGGCGGATGGCCTCGCAGGCTGCGTAGACGTCATCGACTTCAATGGCGATGTGGCCATAGGCGTTGCCGAGTTCGTACTTGTCGACGCCCCAGTTGTAAGTGAGCTCGATGACGGTGTTGTCGTTTTCGTCACCGTAACCGATGAAAGCCAGCGTGAATTTCCCTTCCGGGTAATCCTTGCGGCGGATGAGCTGCATGCCGAGGACCTGGGTGTAGAAGTCGATGGACCGGTCGAGATCGCCGGTGCGCAGCATGGTGTGGAGGAGACGCATAGTCAGAATCCTTTCAGTTCGCTGTTGCCGGCTTGCGCGCGATCATGCCGATCAATGCCGACCGGCCCTTGTGCCCCATGCCCTCGTCGATGTCGTCCTCGTATTCAACAAGTTCTTGAATTTCCCAGTCAGCGAACAGATCCTGGAGGATCGCCGGGGTGTAGAGATTTTCCACTTGGGAAGGACCGCCCGTCTTGTAGTCCAACTGCTTTGGTGTGTACCCCTGCAAAAGGATATGCCCGCCAGGCTTGGTGACCCATTTGAGGGCGGTCATCTGATGGAGACGCTCGGTCGGACCAACGAACTGGATGAAGACACCCACCACCCAGTCATAGGCGTTGTGGTGACGTACCGGCGGCCAATCGGGAGCGACGATGTCGCCGATCTCAAATTTCACCTGGACGTTGCGGCCTACGGCAAGCCTTCTGGCTTTCTCGATGGCGACCTCAGTGATTTCGATGGCGGTGACATCGAGGCCCTGCTCGGCCAACCAGACAGAATTTCGACCCTCGCCATCCGCGACAGAAAGCGCGCTGCTTCCCTCGCGCAAACGATCGGCACGGTGCTCGAGGAAACGATTGGGGGTGATTCCGAACAAGTAGTCGTCGCCGGCGGCGCGATAGCGCTCGGACCAAATCTTGTGTTGATCCATCAGGCCGCAGCGGATTTCATGGCTGCAATCTCTGTTTCGGGAAGCCATCCTCCCACTTCAATGCAAGGCTTCATATAGATCGCTACCCAGCCGCTTTCACGGCCTTTAAGGCATCCGCCAGATCCTGGTCGGTGAGCCGTCCGTTTTCGAGCAACCAGATCAGCATCGACGTCGGCGTCGGAATGTCTCGGCCAGATTCATAGCGCGATCCACCGGATTGGGTCACACCGAAACGTGACCAGTAAGCGTTCTGGTTCATGCCGGATTTCTTGCGGGAATCCTGGATGGTGTCGGGTTTGAATGATTTCAGGCGGGCCATGGTGGTCTTTCGATGGGATTGGGCCTGTGATTGTGCCATGACCAACGCATTTTGCGCTCATTGCGCCTACCGCTGATCGATGATTTCGAAGCCCGAATGATGATTCATGGCGGCGTACCACCTCTTTTCTCGCCAACACCGAGTTGAGGTTCTCGCCGATATGGATCACCCTCCTTTGTAGGAAAGCATCATCTGCCGGATTTCATCTGCGCGATGCGCTGCTGCACCTCGCGCTTGCCCATCTTCTTCAAGATGGCGATGTTGCCAATGATGTCCTTGCCAGGTCGGGACGTGCCGGCTTCCCAGTTGTAAATGCTCTGGGCGGAGACACCAAGGATCGATGCCAGAGTTGGTGCGGAGATTTCAAGACGTTCGCGCATTTTCTTCAGGCCAGCGAAACTGAAGCGCGTGGCGCGCCCATCTTGAGTTGGGGATTCCTTGGGAGATGGTGGTGAAGCCTTGGTGGAAGCCTTTTCGAGTCGCTTGACCTGCTGCTCGAGGACGGCGACTTGGCGCTTCAGTTGCGCGATGTCGGAGCGGTAGCGGGCGTTGGATTTCTTGAGGGCGTCGGATTCGGATTTGATCTCACGGCGGGCAATGCGGGAGATTTCGGAGCGGAGGATGGAGGTGAGGTTGGGCATGGGAAGTGTCAGTTTGTTCGCAAGGAATTTAACTCGGCTTCCAAAACAGCTCGGTAGGAGTCAACAAGTTGTTGCTTTGCACCTTGAGATTGCCATTCCCGAGTAACTGCATTCGCTGATGACAACCAATCTATACCAAGATGCCTTCTATGTGCAAGATACTCCTCAGGCTTATCGTCGAATACTCTACCAATCAAAACACCATGGTCATGCCAAAAGGGAATTCTGACCAGAGAGTCCCTAATGGACCCGAATGCCATGCCACGCTTTATTGCAGCTTCCATACTCGATGAAACGCTGTTCTTAGCTATCCACGCACGTAGGCTTCCCATCGTGTAAGTCACTTTCAGATTCAGACCACGCGATGATTTTCCACCTCCCTGAAAATATTTAGGACCGGAACCATCAGCCCTCATCCGCTCAAGAGATGATTTTGAAACCCTAAGATAAATCGCAGCCTCATCAGTGGTAAGAGCCACATCGTCAGGGAGACGAGCAATCCTATCAAGAACATCTAGAACGTTGAGCAAATCTTTTGTATCTGTCGTCATAGATTCCGACCTACTCCTCTTCATTGCCCTAAAGCGGGAACCATAACATCATTGCCTATGACTGTTAATCTGGTTCTGTTTTTTTGGGGCGCCCTGATCGAGGTTTTGCCGGTCGGCAGATGTGAGGCTCAGGGGCAACCAAAGGGGGCCAATCAACTGGCTTCAGTGAATTGTAGATGTTGGGAGCTTTACTCAAAATGGATTGTTCGATCTTCTCGATCCACTCCTTCAGCAAAATCCACTCGGCTCTAGTGTAAGTCGCGGTGACAGAATTTTTTCCTGCATGATTGAGGAAACGACTCTTGATGCCTTCAGGCACATCGATTGATGTCATGACCGCACCAAAAGTCCTCCTCAAATCATGTGGTGCAATTTTCTCCACTCCGGATTCAGCTGCAATTGCCTTTAGCAAAGTTGATCCATCAGCGTAGTGACCGCTTCTCGAGAACTTCGATTTTGCGGGAAACACCCATTTCCGGGATTTTCTATCAAAGCCGCGCCTTGCTGATTCCTCTGCTGAAAGTTCTCTTCTGCGCTGAAGGAGAGTCAATGCCATGTTCCCAAGCGGGAGTCGATGTGCTTTTCTGTTTTTAACGACATCCGGCGACAAATACATGTAGGGGCCATACGTACCAGATTCCTCAAGCCACACATGGCTCGTGGTGAGCTTTTCATTCTCGGAAAGAAGGTCACCCCACACACATGAGACATGTTCACTTTTACGAGTACCCCATAACAAAGACAGAATGAATGAATGAACACCAGTTTCGTTGTCATTGAAATTCTTTTTAGCCCATGCAGCTTCTAGGAATTTTCCAAGACTGGTCATCGGGCCAAGCGGGTTTCTCTTCCTATTTACCTCACGATCATTCTCAAGCTGATCCCTCGACCGATACATCCCTTTGATCGAAAGAATTTTGAAAGGATTTGCCACTAGCGTTTGTTTTCGATTCTGGGCTGCGGCATCCAGTGTTTCCTGCTCAATGATCGCCTCAATGGCCGTACTTGCTGCACGAAAGTTTTGCTCGTTGGCCGATGGGGCCGATTTTCTTTTCAACTCGAACAACTGAAGAATTTCTGATGATGAAATTTCTGGCACTGGTCGATCCAACCATTTAGCGGCAGCGAATCTGCGCTTGGCCTGCTCATGCATTTTGATGGTGGAATTTCTACCTGGATTGTTGGCCCTGGCGATCAAATGAGCCTTATAAGCATCCATCGCCGCGCCAAGAGTGATTTCGTGAGCAAGCACCTCACGCGCCACTTTGTTGGGGTTTTTCCCACCGCCCTCAATGATTTTGACTGCAAGCTTTTGAGCGGCCGCTCTGGCATCAGCCAAACTTGTGAAATCTGCAACGTTACCTACCTTAGGTCTAGTCTCCCTACCTTTTACCGTACGCCTGATAATGTAGGTCTTCCTTGCCGACACCCTGACCCCGAAACCTGGGGGCGCAGAATCTGATGCATCGTAAATAATGTAGTCTTTTGCTGGATCGTTTGCTTCAAACTTTAGCCGGCCGTGTTCATCGAAGCCAACAGGCTTCTGATCTCGCCTGAGACGCTTGATAAGATCCAGTGTGAGCACGGCTTTCATTGACCACCTCCAATCCAGGTACACGGACTGATCGCATATTTGTATCTCATTGTTTTTTATTATAAAATTTAATTCACATGATTGACCACGTACTGAATGATAAATGAGCCATGTTTTTTGAAATCAGTCCGTCATCAGTCCGTTAAATCCTTGAGAGACTTGATGGTAAAAGAAGAGATATGACGGCAAATGAAGACGAACACATTATTTAGTACATTGATTCCTATCGATTATTGACGAATGTCCGAGCCCCAGCAAGCCCTCCCGCAGCACACCCCGATGATGCAGCAGTACCTCCGTCTCAAAGCGGCGCATCCTGACGTACTGCTGTTCTATCGCATGGGGGATTTCTATGAGTTGTTCTATGAGGATGCCGAGCGGGCTGCACGTCTGCTCGACATCACGCTGACCAAGCGTGGCCAGTCGGCAGGCCTGCCTATTCCGATGGCCGGCGTGCCCTACCATGCTGCCGAGCAGTATCTGGCGCGACTGGTGAAGCTGGGCGAATCGGTGGCGATCTGTGAGCAGATCGGC
>SXGT01344477.1_pt1 | contig 13101 bp, 9 predicted proteins | sample 3176221 | NCBI WGS metagenome assembly SXGT01 (sample SAMN11356862, study PRJNA531348) | freshwater metagenome | isolation source: freshwater sample F1-120 | place: China: Fuxian Lake, Yuxi | collected 2017-12-25
CCGTTATTGATCGACGCAATGCGTGGCGACCAATCTTTGTACAAGCACCGCATAGAAGTCGAAAGCGGTTGGGCGGCGGTCATGCCATTCCTGGATTCTTCATCCGCAACAATTCGCAAGTCAATCGCCAGTAATTACGCGCCAGGTTCTTGGGGGCCAGCCGCAGCAGATGAAATGATGGTGCGCGATGGACGCGCTTGGCATAATGAATGACGGAATTGCTGTTTCGCTCTATAGACTTGCGTCATGTCCACAACTCCAGAACCGATTCCGCTCGCCGCACTTGAAGAACCCATCAAGGGTCCGGCTCTTTCAGGGCGTGTTGTCGTGGGAAGTGACCGTCATACTGTCTATGAATTGCTTGGATCGCAATTGCTCTCAACTGCATTCGACTGCGTGACAAAGTTTGGCGATTTTCATTTCGCCGTTTCTGGTGGATCGACGCCATTTCCTTTTTATCAATCGCTGATGACCGATCCACGATATCGATCATTTCCCTGGGCTCGCACCCATTTGTGGATCGTCGATGAGCGGCGCGTTGCTTTCGATAATGCCCTGAGCAATTGGCGGCAGATTTCGGAAATCTTCTGCGACCACTCTGGAATGCCCGACAGTCAGATTCACCCAATGATGGCGACAGCAAGTGACGCCGCGGAGCAATATGAAAAACTCCTGCGAAGTTCGCTTGGTTCACGACCACAGGGCGAAGATCGTCTGGATTTCGTGTTGCTTGGAATGGGCGACAACGGTCACACGGCAAGTCTCTTTCCAGAAACTTCGGTGCTGAACGAAAAAAATCTCTGGATCAGTTATTGCGATGGTCCAACTGTCACGCCACCGCCGCGTGTCACGATGACATATCCACTGCTGAACAATGCGCGAGTGATCGTGCCGCTTGTGATGGGTGCCAACAAGGCCGAAATGATTGCCCGCGTCGCGACGGGCAACGAAGATTTTCACGCGTTGCCTATAAAAGGAATAAAGCCGACTCGAGGCGAATTGGTGTGGTATCTCGATCGCGCTGCGTGCGGGCGAGATTGAGCCGTTGCCGGCGAATCATGTGGTGTGATCGCGGCTCTGAAAAAAATCTTTCAGAACTTCGCACGCGGCAAGAGCATCACGCAATTTTTTCTTCTGCCCGTGGGTGCGGCCGCTTTGATTCAGCGAAAATTCCGCCGCAAAGCTTGTCAGCCGTTCATCTTGCATGATCGCCTTGATCGAAAAACGTTTCGCGCATTCATCCGCAAATTCACGCGCCATCTTTGCGCGCGGCCCTTCGGTCCCGTCCATATTCACAGGCAGTCCAATGATCAGCGCGTCTGGCCCATACTCGTGCACCAGTTTTTCCAACCTCGAAAGCAGCACTTCTCGAGGTGACGCATCGATCACTTCGATCGGCGAAGGCAATCGCAAGATGTCGTCACCGCAAGCGACTCCAGTTCGTTTGTCGCCGAGATCAATCGCGAGATATCTCATAAGCGCTCAGCGCAGTTCGGGCGCAACGCGCCCAGCAAGATCTTTGACTTGTTCCGCCATATCCGCGCGGCAGATCAATGTCGCATCTTTCGTGTGCACAACCACCAATCCCTCAACACCAATCGTCGCAATCAAATGCGCTGGATCATCACTGACGAGAATCATTTTTTTCGAGTCGATGTGCATCGCCCGCGCGCTTGCGCGATTTCCATCCGCGTCGACGGTCAGCGCTTCGCCATACGAAGGCCAACTTCCAACATCGCGCCAAGAAACCGGCATCGGCACCGCGCAAATCTTGATGCGTTCGTCACGCGCGGCTGGTTCCATCAATCCATAATCCACGCTGATCTTGGTCAGCAATGGATAGACATCCTCGACAACTTTTTCTGCGCCGGGCTTTCCCCACGCAGCGCCGATTTTCGCCAGTCCAACAGCGCTCGCTGGTTGAAACCACCCAATCGCATCAAGAACAGTGCGCGCGTGAAAGATGAACATACCGCTGTTCCAACCGAATGCGCCACTCTTGAAATATTCCGTCGCGCGCGCAAGGTCTGGTTTTTCCACAAACCGTTTCGTTCGAAACGCGCCATCGAATTTCCCCGTGGGATCAGTGATCGGATCGCCTTGCTCGACATATCCATAAGCCGTCGCTGGAAAAGTTGGCGTGATCGAAAAAGTCACGATACGGCTCGGGTCAGCTTCTACCAGGCGAAATCCAAGATCCACTTTCTGTGTAAACACAGATTGCGGTTCGATGATGTGATCGCTCGTCAGCACAGCGAAGATCGCATCGGGATCGCGCGCCGCAAGCACCGCCGCAGCGAAACCAACCGCGTTGAGGGTGTCACGCCCAACCGGCTCGCCAAGGAAATTATTGTGCGTAAGCCCATCAATTGCAGCAATGACATCCTTGGCATAACTGCGAGAGGCACACACCAATCTGTGATCCTTTACAACCAAGCCTTCCAATCTCTCGCCACTGATTTGCAACAAAGACTTTTTCTGCTTCTCATTTTTATCCCCGCTCTCAATGAAGGGGATCAACTGTTTCGGTCGGCTCGTTCGACTCATCGGCCAAAGTCGCGTGCCAGAACCACCGGCCATAATCATTGCATATCGATGATCCTGCGTCATCGCGTCATTCCCTTGGACGCAAGCGCCGCAGCGACAAGCGTGTTGGCGGTGGTCAAGTCAGGCTCGCGCTCGAGCGCAAGATCGATCAACGCGCGCGCGTCGATTCTGCTTTCGCCAAGTTGCACAAGCACATTCATTGCGTCCATCATTGCTGATGCGTTCAATGTTCCGGTGGCAGTGGGCGGACTCGCCACGGCTGACTTTGATTCACCTTTGCGCGTTGGAGATTTTGCAGCAACGCTTGTCGACGCGGTCTTCGCATACGAATCCATTTTGTCGCGAAGTTCCAACACCATCGTCTCCGCAGTCTTGCGTCCAATTTCTGGCAGACTCATAAGCAGCGCGAGGTCTTTCATCACAATCGCTTCAGCGACTCGCGCAAATGGAATTGTCAGCGCGCGCAAAGCGCGTCGCACGCCGATGCCTTTGACTGTTGTGACCAACTCAAAAAACGCGCGATCTTTAGGCGATTGAAAGCCAATCAACTTCGGCCAGAAACTGGAACCTTGGCCTTGGGATTCCAAATAGTGCAATGTGTGAAAAGTTATGCGACCGCCGATGCGGGAAAACAACTCTGGAATATCCGCAGCGGGCACTGCGACTTCATATGCAATGTCCCCGACGACGACGAGAGCCGCCGTCTCTTCCACCGATTCGAGAATGCCTTCAATGCGGTTGATCATTGTTGCGTGCGAGTTTATCCGCTTGCGATCTGTTCGCCGCGTCCTTCAACTTCGGCATCGACCTTCGCGCCGAGCGCCGCGCCCATTTGGTCGCGCAATTTGAGCGTCCACGCGGATTCCTCGCCAGCCACAGGTGGCGGCACAACCGCCATAAGCCGCACGCGCGCGCGACTTCTGCGAAAGAGACTCCAGAATGGATTTCCACAAGGGGGGATACCGTCGAGCAAGAAAACCGCGACGGGAGTTTTTGTTCGGCCAGCGATCATCGCAAGCCCTGGATGGAAAAGTTGTATTCGCCCATGCGGACGAGCGATTTGCCCTTCTGGGAAGATTCCAATGACTCCTCCACTCGCCAAATGACGAAAAGCCTCGCGCAAGGCTGCAGAACCACCCGATTTCTCCACGGGGATGATTTTCAGCCGCCGCCAAAGGCTATTTAGCAGGGGGATCATCATCTCCCGCTCCATCATCCATCGAATCGGACGAGGGCAATACACCTGCAAGAGCACGGCATCTAGGCCAGAAACATGGTTCGACGCGACGATCAGCCCACCACTTGGCAGCACATTCGCCAAACCATCGCCGATCAACGGCGCGCCTTCCCAGCGCGATCGGTGAAACCAGCGCACATAAAAACTGAGAATCGGGAGGATGAATCTCAGTACTCCTGAAAATCGTTCTATTTGAATGGTCGCATCACGCATATCAGTTTGGGTTTCGCCGTTATATTGGGGGAGATTTGGACTGAAGACAGATTGTGGGTTGAAGAAAGATGATCAACGAATAGGACTCGGATGCCTCGCCGCAAAGACATACAAACGATACTCATCATTGGCTCTGGACCGATTGTGATTGGTCAAGGTTGTGAATTTGATTATTCAGGAACGCAAGCATGCAAGGCTCTGCGAGAGGAAGGGTATCGCGTTGTGCTGGTCAATTCGAATCCTGCAACGATTATGACCGATCCCGCGTTGAGCGATCGAACTTATATCGAACCGATCACACCAGAAGCAGTCGAGAGAATTTTCGCAAAGGAGAAATCGCTCGGTCATCCAATTGATGCGCTCCTACCAACAATCGGCGGACAGACTGCGCTGAACTGCGCGTGCGTCTTGCACGATCGCGGCATTCTTGAAAAGTATGGCGTCGAAATGATCGGTGCATCACGCGAGGCGATTCGCCGCGCGGAAGATCGCGAAGCCTTTCGAGAAATCGTTCGACGACTCGGATTGCATCAGCCGCATTCAAAGACTGTTACAAACATCGAAGATGCGCGCACTTTTCTGGAAGAGATTGGACTGCCTGCAATCATTCGTCCTGCGTTTACGCTCGGCGGTTCTGGCGGTGGCATCGCATACAACTTGGAAGAATTCGAGGACATCATTCGCCGCGGACTTTCCGCCAGCATGATTGGCCAAGTGCTCATCGATCAAAGCGCGCTTGGATGGAAGGAATATGAACTCGAAGTTGTCCGAGATCACAAGGACAATTGCATCGTTGTTTGCTCGATCGAAAACATCGACGCAATGGGTGTGCACACGGGTGATTCGATCACTGTCGCGCCGATTCAGACCCTGACTGACCGCGAATATCAACGGATGCGCGATGCGTCTTTCGCAATCATGCGTTCGGTCGGCGTCGACACAGGCGGATCCAATGTGCAGTTCGCAATCAACCCAGCGAATGGTCAGATGGTTGTTGTCGAGATGAATCCGCGCGTTTCGCGATCATCCGCACTCGCTTCGAAGGCGACCGGATTTCCCATCGCGCGCATCGCAGCAAAGTTGGCAGTTGGATATTCGCTCGACGAATTGCGCAACGACATCACAGGATCGACGAGTGCTTGCTTCGAACCATCGATCGATTATGTCGTGGTCAAGATTCCGCGGTGGACATTCGAGAAATTCCCTGAAGCTGACGAAACGCTGACCACGCAAATGAAGAGCGTGGGCGAGGCTATGTCGATCGGCCGCACATTCAAAGAAGCGCTGCAAAAAGCAATTCGCTCTATGGAAGTCAAGCGATTTGGATTTGGACTCGATGCAAACGACAAATGGCTTGCAGGTCGCCGTGCAGCGAAAAAGGAATTAGCGGATGGATCGCTTCCAGTCTGGCCGATTCCCGAAGAACTTCTGCGCCGCAAACTGACTGTGCCAAGCCAGGGTCGACTTTATTTCGTTCGGTACGCATTGAAGATGGGATGGACCATCGAACAAGTTGCGCAATCAACTGGATATGACAGATGGTTCGTCGATCAGCTCAAGCAACTTGTTGAGTTCGAAGATGTTCTTTGCGCGGTCGATCGATTGGAAGATCTCCCCGCGGACTCGCTTCGCCGAGCCAAGCAATTCGGATATTCGGACGCGCAGTTGGCGTTCCTTTATCTCGGCGGCATTTCAACGAAGAACATCCTCGCCGTGCGAGCGCATCGCAAGCGGATGAAAATCGAACCCGTCTTCAAGTTGGTCGATACTTGCGCCGCGGAATTCGAAGCGGTCACTCCATATTTCTATTCCACCTATGAAACGCCAGTGATGAACGCTGGAATCGCCGTTGTCGACGATGAAATCCGCATTTCGCCTCGTCCCAAGATCATCATTCTTGGCGGAGGTCCAAATCGAATCGGCCAGGGAATCGAATTCGATTATTGCTGCTGCCAAGCGGCATTCGCCTGCGCCGATATGGGCTTTGAGAGCGTGATGATCAATTCGAATCCCGAAACAGTTTCAACTGATTATGACACCAGCGATCTTCTCTTCTTCGAACCGCTCACGCTCGAAGATGTGCTGAATGTGATCGAGCGATTGAATGGCGGCGGTGTCGATGTGAAGAATCGTTCCGGTGGGGTTGCGGGTGTGATTGTGCAATTCGGCGGGCAGACTCCGCTCAATCTTGCGCACGGACTTCACGCGGCTGGCGTTCCGCTGATCGGCACGGGCATCGACTCGATCGACTTGGCCGAAGATCGTGATCGATTCAAAGCGATGCTCGAAGAACTCGGCATGAATCAACCGCCAAGTGGAATCGCGCGCAGCTTGAACGACGCGCTGCAAATCGCGCAGCGCATTGGATATCCCGTGCTTGTTCGTCCGTCGTATGTTCTCGGCGGTCGCGGTATGGAAACTTGCTTCGATGAAACAAGTCTGAAGCGATATATGTCCGAAGCGGTCGATGTCAGCGAACTTGCCGACCGCCCCATTCTCATTGATCGCTTTCTTTCTGATGCGATCGAAATCGATGTCGATGTTGTTTCAGATTTTATTCCAAACGAAGAGAGTCGATCATCGGCGATCACCCTTCACGCCAGCGAATCCAGAGCCGTGGTCTGCGGCGTGATGGAACATATCGAAGAAGCCGGCATTCATTCGGGCGATTCGACTTGCACAATTCCACCTTATTCCCTGCCGAAATCGATGGTTGATCGAGTTGCCGCTCAAGCACGCGCGCTCGCCAAGCGATTGAAGGTTCGTGGATTGATGAATGTGCAGATGGCTTGCAAGGATGATGTTCTGTACATCTTGGAGGTCAATCCTCGCGCGTCGCGCACCGCGCCATTTGTCAGCAAAGCAAAGGGCGTTTCGTGGGCGCGTGTTGCGGCGAAGGTGATGATGGGCGCATCCTTGGATCAATTGAATATTCACGAAACCGCCGACGCAAATTTCTTCTCGGTGAAGGAATCCGTTTTCCCATTTGCAAAGTTCCCGGGCGTCGATGTGATCCTCGGTCCAGAAATGCGCTCGACGGGCGAGGTGATGGGCGCGGATCGTTCGCTTCCTGTCGCATTCGCGAAGGCGCAAATGGCAGCGGGAGTGATGTTGCCGACAAGCGGTAAAGTTTTCCTTTCAGTTCGCGAAAGCGATAAGCGCGCCGCGATCGACATCGCACGCAGTCTTATTACGGCTGGGTTCACACTTATTTGCACTCGCGGAACGCACGAGTATCTTGCAAAGAATGGTATGAAATCCGAACTTGTCCCCAAGATTGCAGAAGGTCAAAGACCGAATGTCCTTGATCTCATCCGATCGGGCGAAATCGTGTTGATCATCAATACTCCAACTCGCAAGGGCGCCCACACAGACGAAGGGGGCATTCGCGCTGGTTCTGTCCGCTCTGGAACGCCGATCATGACGACAGTTGCAGGCGCGCGTGCCGCGGTGCAGGCGATTTCCGCTTTACAAATTGGCGCGTGGGATGTCTGCGCAATTCAGGATTATTTCCCACATCTCGCTCGGCCGACTTTGCCCGTGTCCGTTGCAACAATGACCATCTGATCGCTAATTTTCGAAGCAACGCTAGACTTCGGTACTCATGAACAGCATCATTCCACTGACTGGCGGCATCCCCCAACTAATCGCAAATGTGATTGTCATCCTCGTGATGATTCACGTTCTTCTTGGTGGTTGCGCATACGGAGTCATGTTGGAACGCAAGCTGAGCGCGTGGATGCAAGATCGTGTTGGTCCAAACCGCGTCGGTCCCAAAGGATTACTGCAACCGATCGCTGACGGACTGAAGTTCATTATGAAGGAAGAGCACACTCCCCATGGCGCGGATGCAGTGCTGTTCACTCTTGGTCCAGGACTGAGCATCATTCCAGCAATGGCGGCATTCGTCATCATCCCGTGGGGGGGGATTTTGGATCTTGGTTCGCTTCCTTCAGCGATCACCTCATTTCTTGGCATCGGTCCATCGCTTGTCAAAGTCGTTGGCGCAAATCTGAATGTCGGCGTGATTTATCTGATCGCAGTCACCAGTCTTGGCGTCTATGGTGTTGCGCTTGGCGGTTGGGCCAGCAACAGCAAGTTTTCATTTCTCGGCGGACTTCGCGCAAGCGCGCAAATGATTTCATACGAAATTCCGATGGGACTTTGCCTGCTTTGTGTGATCTTGATTACTGGATCGCTCGAGCCATACGCGATCATCACCCATCAACAGCAATTCAGTTGGAATGTGATTCAGCAACCTCTCGCCGCGATCCTCTTCTATACATGTATGTTGGCCGAATCCAATCGAGCTCCATTCGACCTTGCCGAAGCAGAGAGCGAATTGGTCGGTGGATTCCACACCGAATATTCGTCGATGCGTTTCGCGATGTTCTTCCTCGCTGAATATTTCCACGTCATCACTGGGTCGGCATTCTTCGCGCTTCTTTTCCTTGGCGGATGGAGCGTGAATCCATTTGGCGGACTCGTTCCTGCAAGTTGGAATTGGGATCTTCCACTTGTTGGAGGAATCGGCTTGATCATTCTGCAAATGGTTGTCATGCTTGCAAAGACAGCATTTATGGTCTCTTTCACTATGGCGATTCGTTGGACCCTGCCGCGATTCCGCTTTGATCAACTGATGAAACTCGCGTGGCAGGGGATGATCCCAGTCTCGATCCTTCTCTTGGCATCCGCAGCGGTTATGACCTATTACGGCATCACGCAATATATGTGGATCGCAACGGGCGCATGCCTGGCGATCATCTGGATCGCATTTCCATTTATGCCGCGTCAAGAGAATCCAAACCGACGCATCGCAATCATCGGCAGTCGCTTTTCGCCACTCGCCGACGAACGAGTGGTCACAGCATCAACCCATCCCATCGCGCTCAACGATGCGGCTATTCCAGATCCTCGTCAAGGGACGATGTCCATCCACTGATCCGTGCGCCTTTCTTTCCTCGATATTCTGCGCTCGATTTTCGCCCTTGCACGATTGGCGTTGTCGTCGAAGTTTCGTATGCGCAGCAGATATTGGAAATGGCGCGATGAGACTGCCTTCGGTTTGAAATCATCTTCGATTTCGCGCGGCGCTCGTTTGCATGCGATGTTGGAGTATGGCGCGTGGGTCGCTCGCATGCGACACCTCACGCGCTGACTTGCAATTTTCCATCATCATCGGTTACAGTTCGCTTGTGGCGCATCGCAGCGTCACATGCTCGAACAACTTATGTGTTTCTCTGCAGGCGCCGACCGAACTCCGACTCGACCGGCGCCTGCGATTTTTTCTGCCTGCGCTTTTTCTTGAAGCGGTGAATTCTGGTCATTCGGACATAGAATGCCAAGCGTGTCAAAAGTCAAAACAAGTTTCGTCTGCAACGAGTGCGGCGCAATCTCTCCGCGTTGGGCGGGTCGTTGTGTTGAATGTGGCGCATGGGATTCGGTCGAACCATTTCAAGGAAGCGACACGGAAGGTGATGACACATCTCGATCCGCTATCGATGGCGTTTCTCCATCCGCCGCACCAATGGCGGAAATTTCGCCACTCGAAGTTCCACGGTTGCCAACAGGCATCGACGAATTCGATCGAACGCTCGGTGGAGGATTGGTTCCTGGCAGCGCGGTCTTGGTGGGAGGTGATCCTGGAATCGGCAAAAGTACGCTCCTTTTGCAGGCGTTTTCCGCATTAGCGGCACGAGGCGAGCGCGTCCTTTATGCCAGCAGCGAAGAGAGCGCGCAGCAAGTCAAGTTGCGCGCGGAGCGAATTCTCGGCGAGATGACATCGACAACTCGCGACGCTAATTTATTTTTGCTCGCGGAAAGTTCTGTTGCGCGAATCACCAACGAAGCGCGCAGAGTCCGTGCGTCTGTGCTTGCCATCGACAGCATTCAACTCGTCCACAGACATGACGCAGACGCATTGCCAGGATCGATGACGCAGCTTCGCAGATGTTGCATGGAACTCGTGCAATTCGCAAAGACAACGGGGACGGTGGTGATGATCGTCGGTCATGTCACAAAGGAGGGCGACCTCGCAGGACCAAAGTTGCTCGAACATCTTGTCGATGTCGTGCTCTCGTTCGAAGGTGATCGTCATCACGCATACCGCCTCGTCCGAGCGAGCAAGAATCGATTTGGATCGACTCACGAGATTGGACTCTTCGAAATGACTGGCGAAGGATTGGCTGAAGTCGATGAGAGCGCGCTCGCGGCGGCGAATGCGACCGATGCAAGACCAGGAACTGCGGTTGTACCCGTGATGGCAGGCAGTCGAGTCTTGCTCGCGGAGATTCAAGCACTCGCAGTCGCTGGATTCCTCGGCAGCGCGAAACGCAAAGCAAGTGGAATGGACAGCGGTCGACTTTCGATGATGATCGCGGTTCTTGAAAAACATGGCGGACTTCGACTCGCAGATCAGGACATTTACGCAAGCGTCGCCGGTGGTCTGCGAATCATCGAGCCCGCGGCAGATCTGGCGGTTTGCTTGTCGATTGCCGGCGCACATTTGGCGCGCGCGCTTCCTCCGTCCACAGCGGTGCTTGGAGAAGTTGGTCTTTCAGGAGAAATTCGCCCCGTTCGAGCGCTCGATCAACGGGTTGCTGAAGCCATTCGCCGCGGTTGCTCGACTGTTCTTGTTCCTGCGGGCCAAACAGAATCAATCAAGCGGTATGGCAGTGCGATCGTTTCGATTCGCACCATTTCGCAGGCACTTGAACTATTATCACCAGTGTTCCGTGCGAACTGAATCGCTGAATCGCTGAATAAAAATTATGTCCGATTTCCTGACGATCGCGGGTATGTCCCGCCAAGATTTAATGCGGCTGATCGCTGCAACACAAAAGAATGTTCCAATTGCCGAAGGTCGATCCCCCAATCGAACATCACTCAACGGCCGAGTGATCGCAAACTTATTTTTCGAAGATTCGACGCGCACCCGTTGCAGTTTCGAGACCGCCGTGCATCGACTTGGTGGACAAGTCTTCAATCTGACTCCAAGCGGATCAAGCATCAGCAAGGGCGAATCACTGGTCGATACCGCGCGCAATATCGAGTGCATGGGAGTTGCGGCAATTGTTGTTCGCTGCGCAGTATCAGGTGGAGCGAAAATGGTGGCGGATGGAGTGAAGTGTCCAGTCATCAACGCTGGTGATGGACGCCACGAACATCCGACGCAGGCAATACTCGATGTCTCCACTTTGATGGAGGAATTCGGTTCTGTCGAAGGCCGAACGGTCGCGATCGTCGGCGACATCACCAACAGTCGAGTTGCTCGATCAGCCACTCACGCGCTTTCAACGATGGGAGCGCATGTGCGTTTGGTCGGTCCACCGACGCTGGTCTCAAAATCTTTTGAGCGAATAACGCAAGGTCCTGGCAGTATTTCGACGATGAGTAATTTGGATTCTGCCCTCGATGGGGTTGATGCTGTAATGATGCTGCGCGTTCAATTCGAGCGTGCGGCAGGAGGAGCAGTTTCCAGTGATTATCGCCAGATGTTTGGGCTCACACCGCAGAGAATCGCAAAGCTCGCTCCTCATGTCATTATCCTGCATCCTGGACCAATGAACCGAGGGATTGAAATTGACGATCGAGTTGCCGATGACCCTCAGCGAAGCCGAATTCTCCGTCAAGTCACCCACGGTGTTGCGGCTCGAATGGCAGTATTGGAAATGGTTTTGTCGGATTTTGGTTCAGAAAAGTCCGTTGGGGCAACCGCCATTTCAACGGTCGCAAACCGTATTGAAGTCTGATGCTTCAATGGTCGATTCTTTGAAACCGCTCTTGAAATAAGTCTATAACCCTTAACGATCTTTCTCGCTATTATTTTGCTTTCGAAACGAATTGATTTCAAACTGATGTTGCCCCATATGTCTTGCATATCGAAAGAACAATTCAAACCCACTCATCCAATTCTTTCTTGCTTGGCAACTGTTGCATTGATCTTCGCAATTGGTTGCGAAACCGATTCGTATATGAATCCAAGTGTCACCGGGTATTACGAAAACACACCAACAACCATGCCGGTTTTGGATCGAATTGATGTGATCGAAGCGCCAGAAGAGCCACTTGGAGTGACTGGTCCACCAGAGGCACAGGATCTGATCGCGAACACTCTTCAATATCGTCTTGCTGCTGGTGACGAAATTGGAGTCGAAATCTACGAGTTAATCACTGTTGGTAGAACAGAATCTGCGCTTCGAATTGTCGATCAAGGCGGATACATCCGTCTACCGACGATCAATGAAGTGAAGGCAGCGGGACTGACTCTTGAAGAGTTGCGCGAAGCTATCCGAGTGAAGTTGGAAGCCTTCATTAAAAACCCAGTCGTGACTGTTGATATTCAGAAGGGGCGAAGTTTTGAATTCACAATTCAGGGGGCGATTCAGAATGCAGGAATCTTCGCTCTCAACAAACCAAATTTTCGACTGACAAATGCAATCGCCTTGGCGGGTGGAGCAGATGTCGTTGCTGAACGCGTGCTTGTTGTGCGAGCGATGTCAACGGAAGAGGATGTTGAAAGCGCTTCAAAGATCGACTCCGCGGCAAATTCGTCAAGTGCTACACCGCAGACAACAGATGGATCTAGTGGCGCGAATCCCTCAAATTCAGGGCAAATTACGCCGCCTTCAACCCCATCTTCACCTTCAGGTACGACTGCGGCTCCAGTGGATATCGAATCGCTGATCAATAAATTGAGTGAAGGGGAACCAACTCCAACTCCAACTCCAACGCCAGCGCCAGCGCCAGCGCCAGCGCCAACGCCAACTCCAACGCCAGCGCCAGCGCCAGCGCCAACGCCAACGCCAGCGCCAACGCCAGTTCCAACATCTGGGTCTGCACTCGAACCCGTGCCGGGAATCGCGCCCGCACCCGCGCCCGCACCCGCGCCAAGTCCAGGCGCTGTCAGCGGAACGCAAACTCCTCCTCTTGTTGACATCGATACCCTCGAACCTATTTCTGTCACCGATGCCCCCAAAGTCAACGCGCAGAATGCAACTCAACAGACACCAGCTTCGCAACTTTCCAACGAAGGTGACTCATTCATCTTCGATGTGAACAGTCAACAATGGGTTCGAATCCGCGGAGCGAATATTCCAAAGCAA
>SXGT01247213.1_pt1 | contig 13100 bp, 15 predicted proteins | sample 3176221 | NCBI WGS metagenome assembly SXGT01 (sample SAMN11356862, study PRJNA531348) | freshwater metagenome | isolation source: freshwater sample F1-120 | place: China: Fuxian Lake, Yuxi | collected 2017-12-25
CCCTGGCCCGCGCCCTGGCCATGACTCCGCGCGGGATGCTGCTCGACGAGCCGTTCAGCGCGCTCGATCGCGAGATCAAGCTCCCGCTCATGGCCCTGGTCCGCCAGATCGCCGACGAGACCCACGTGCCGATCATCGCCGTCACCCATTCGATGGGCGAGACCCGCGCGCTGGCCGACCGGGTGCTGCGCATCCAGGCCGGCGCCGTGGTCGCCGACGGGACGTTCGCCGAGGTCGTCCGCTCAGAAGCTGATGCGGTGGCGCCAGCTCGCGGCGCTGCCGCTGCCGAGTCGTGACGCCGCGACCGCGTCGCGCACGCAGGAGGCGACGCGCGACGGCAGGTCGGTGTCGATGATGTTGAGGAAGCCGATCGCGCCGTTGGCGTCGACGCCGATCTCGAGCTCGACGAACGTGTCGTCGGCGAGCCCCTGTTTCTCGACCGCCCGCACGCATGCGCGCAGGCGACCCTGATCGAGCGCGCGTCCCAGCTCGGCCCTTCGGGCTCGGCGGCCGGCGGCGGCGCTCTCGACGGGGGCCGTGGCGTCGGCCAGCACCAGCGGGCGGACGTCGTCGTCGCCGACCTCGACCCAGCGCGCCGGCGAGAAGCGGCCCGGTGCCTGCTCGGCGTCGACCAGGTGGCGCCCGGGCGCGACCCGCATCCACACCGCGCCCGCGCCGACCACGATGCCGTCGACGCGCACGGCGCGGGCCCGCGGCGCGACCACCGATAGCGGCGACGTGGTGCGCAGCACCGTGGCCGGATCGGTCCAGCCCGGCAGCGCGGCGGCCCGCGAGGCGACCAGCGCCGCCAGCTCGGCGTCGCCCAGCGGACGGGGTGCGCGGCCGAGCAGCGGCTCGGCGTCGCCGAGGGAGAGGCCCTGTCCGGCGCCGAGCTCGACGGTGGTGTCACCGCTCGAGACCGCGACCCGCCCGTGCTCGCAGGCCACGGCGACCTCGCCGTCGCGGTGGGCGACGCGGAAGGCGGTGCCGCGCACCTCGATGGTGCGGCCGCCGGCCACGACGGTGAAGCGCTGGCCCACGGCCCGCTTCGAGATCTCGATGTCGACCTGGCCATCGATCACCAGCTCGATGCCGCCCTCGTCGAGACGGCCCAGCGCCATCGACGAGCGACCAGCCAGGGTCACCACCGAGCCGGCGCCGAGCTGGAGCGCGAGCCGGCCGTCGCCGGTCGCCAGCCGCGCCCCGGCCGCCACCGCGCTGGCACCGATGTCGTCGGCGTCGGCGATCTCGGCCGAGCCCGGCGCACGCACCAGCGAGGCGTCGCCCTCGACCAGCGTGACCACGGCGGTCAGCGGCGCCGGCGCGAGTTCGACCGGAATGAGCGGCATCGGCGCCGGCACCGGGGACGGCGACGGGACCGCGGTCTGCGACGGCGCCGGACGCGACGAAGACTGCCATGGTGCCCACACCGCCATGGCGATGGCGGCCACGGCCAGCACCGGCACAGCGAGCCACGGCCAGCGGCGTGCCGGTGCGTCGCCGGGGTCGGTAACGGCGGGGAACGAACCCGAGCCGATCGACCAGTACACCTGGGCCCGCACGCGATCCCAGCGCAGCTCGGGCGGCGGCGCGCCGCCGATGTCTGCGAACGTCGCACGCAGGCTGCGCAGCTTGTCCCAGGCCCCGCGGCAGTCGTCGCAGCCATCGAGGTGCACGCGCACGCGCGCGGCCACGCGACCGTCGAGGCGGCCGGCCGCCAGCTCGGCGAGGCGGTGAGGCGAGACGTGACGGCTCACGTGCGATCTCCGTCGTTTTCGGAGTCAGTGGAGTCAGTGGAGTCAGTGGAGTCGGTGGAGTCGGTGGCCTCGACGACGGGCACGGCCGTGGGCACGCCGCCCTCGTCGACCAGCGCGCGGTAGAACTCGCGGCGGGCGTAGAACAGGCGGGTCCGCACCGTCACCGCGTTGGCGTCGACGAGGTAGGCGATCTCCTTGAGATCGCGGCCCTCGATCTCGTGCAGGTAGAGGACCATGCGCTTCTTGGGCGCCAGCCGATCGAGCGCGCGATAGACGCGGGCCACGTCGTCGCGCCGCTCGAGCGCGCGCTGCGGCGACTCGGGACGATCGGTGAGCGTCGCGTTGTGGGCAGCGCTCTCGAGATCGGCGACGCCCAGCGGCGGCGGACGGCGCGTGCGCGAGCGGATGCGACCGAGCGCGACGTTGACGCAGATGCGATAGAGCCAGGTGCCGAGCCGCGCCTCGTGACGGAAGGTGGCGAGGCCGCGAAAGGCGATGACGAAGACCTCCTGGACCAGATCCTCGATCTCGTTGCGATCGCCGAGGACGCGGTAGAGGTTGGCGGCCACCTGGCGCCGGAACCGGTGATAGAGCTCGTCGTGGGCGGCGCGTTCACCCGCCTTGCACCGGCGGATGAGCTCGGGCTCATCGAGCTCGGCCAAACCCGGGCCGGTCTCGACGCTTCCGCTCTTCTTTCCCACGAGGACGAGCATACGACCTGATCTGCTGGTGATCAGTGTCCGACCGAGGCCCCGAGGTTCATCGCCCTCACGGAATTGTAACGTCGCGATCTCGCCCGTTCAACCCCGCGGGATCATGGACGCTTCGAGTCACGGCCGGGGATGTACCGCCCTGCCCCGTCCTTCTCGAACCCGGACGGCCCCAGCACCCAGAAGTACTCCTGGTAGTCGTCATGGTGCATCCGGCGGTTGGCGGTCATCCTGCACACCCTTCCGCCTACCGGCGCCTGGACGCACCTGGGCGGGTCGAACGCGAACGCGCCGATGGTGCCGAGCAGCACCGGGCACCCACCGTCGTTCCGATACATCGCGAAGTCGCTGTTGCCGTGGATGTCGTTGCCGTTCCTGAACACCTGATCCACATCCCCGTCGCCATCGAAGTCGAAGCCCTCCATCGCCTCTCCATCGATCGCATCACATCCGGCGTCGACGGTGACCGTTGACGTGGGCGTTGACGTGGGCGTTGACGTGGGCGTTGACGTGGGCGTTGACGTGGGCGTTGACGTGGGCGTGGACGTGGACGTGGACGTGGACGGCGTCGGGCTCGGCGCCGTCGAACCCGCGGATCCGCACCCGACGCCGATCACGATCGCGATCACGACGACGATCGCGATCACGTCCACGTCCACGTCCACGCTGTGCCACTTCATCGACGTGCCGGGCGGCCCTCGAACACCAGGTCCGCGTCCACGTGACACGTCAGCACGTCCTCGTCGCCGTCCTGGGTCAGCAGGCACGGTGCCGAGTCCATCCCGTTGCCTTCGGCCTTCTTCATCAGCAGCTCCACCGCGGCGTCGGTGCGCGTCCACGTGCCCTTCATCGAGAATGTCTCGCGCATGCCCTCGCACACGCTGCGGAAATCGAGCCGGAAACTGCGATCGCGCCGCAGGGTCAGCTTCATCTCGGGCCGATCGCACGGCGTGAGCGACTGCTCCCACTGCCCGCCCAGCCCCATCAACCGCTCGTACGGCGTCGACGGCGGTCGGTCGTAGCCGACCGCGGTGCGGAAGCGAGGATCGGCGACGAGCTTCAGGAAGGCCTTATCGAAGCGGGCCTCGATCAGCCATTCGGCGGCGTCGGGCCGCTTCGACGCGACCAGCGCCTCGAGCGCGGCCACCGCGTCGCCCGCCTTCTTCAGCCCCGCGTACGCCACGGCGATCCGATAGCGGGCCTCGCTGTGGTCGGGATCGATCGCCATCACCTTCTGCCACGCCGCGATCGCCGCCTTGCCGCTGGCCTTGCGCGCCTTGACTGCGGCCCTGGCGATCTGCGGATCCACCGTCGGCAACGCGTCGGGCGGACCGGGGCCACCGCCGCCGCCATCGGGCGGCTTCACCCCGCCGGCGCCGCCACCGACGCCGAGATCGAAGGCCACCACCTCGTGGACCTCGCGCCCGGCCCGCCGCACCGTGTACTCGACGGCCACGATGCGCCCGTAGGTCGAGCGCCACACGTCGACGATCGACGTCACCGGATCGGGCGCGCTCCACGTCACCAGCACCTCGCCGGTGCGCGCGGTGATGGTGATGGTGCGCGTCTTGGCGGCCGCCTTGACCTCGGCCTCGCCGCCCTTCTGCGGGGCCGGCGTCTTCAGCGACATCCCGGCGAGCTCCTCGGTGGAGGCGGCGTGGCAGCTCGGGACCCCGCGCGCGACCGCGGCGGTCACCACCAGCGCCTGGCACGCCTTCTCGCGCCCCAGCACGTACGCCTTCTCGTTGCCGGCGAATCCGCCGAAGCTGTCCGCCGCCGCCGTGCCCGCCGCACAGAGCATCGCGGCCGTCGCAAGTAGACGAGTACGCATCAGGGGAGCTCCAGCGGCGGCTTCGAATCCGCGTCACGCACCTCGGTGGCGGTCGTGTCTATGACCTCGCCAACGCCTTCAGGATTCACCGGCATCCCCATGCCCGGCCCCACCATCACCAGACGCCCCTTCAGCCAGGTGGTGGCGCGCTGCCGCACCAGCCAGCGGATCGGAGGCGCCAGCAGCAGCAACCCGACGACATCCGTGACGAACCCGGGGATGATCAGCAGTACCCCGGCCAGCGCGACCAGGGCGCCGTCGACCACCACCGGGCCCACCGGGGTGCCGCTCTGCATCGCCTCGGCGGCGCGGCCCAGCGTGGTCACGCCGCGGTTGGCCAGGACCGCCATGCCGAGCCCGGCGGCCAGCGCCAGACCGGCCAGGGTCCACAGCCATCCGGCGACATCCGCGACGATGGCGATCGAGGCCAGTTCGGCGACGATGGCGAGGAGGATCGCGAGACCCATACCCTCGGAATAGCACGAGGCTCCGTGCTGCGCCGGGTCGTAAACGTTGTACCTTGCGAGGGTGCTACGCGACGTCCTGCGTGCCGTGACCCAGGCCAGCGCCGCCGTCGATCGCGGCGCGCTTCGCCTCATGGAGCGGCGCATGTCGTCGAGCGCGCCGCGCCGCGTTCCCACCGACGCCCGGGCGCGCCTGATCGAGCTGGCCGCCGCCTACCGCACCGCCGATTTCTTCCCGGCGCCGCCGCCGGCCGAGGCCAGCGAGCGCCGCGACGACGACGCGTTCGGCGTCCCGGTCACGTCGATCCGCTTCGCGTCGGCGTACCGCCCCTTCCTCGCCGCGTATCGCGAAGAGCACCACCGCCACGTCGAGAACCAGACCGCCCACGCCCGCCTCTACGGCAGCGGCAAGCGACCGGTGATGATCTGCCTGCACGGCTGGGGCGGCGGCACCTGGTGGTTCGAGGAGCGCGCCTTCGTCATCGGCTACTGGCTGCGCCGCGGCTTCGACGTGGCGCTGTTCCAGCTCCCCTACCACGGTGCCCGCGCGCCGAGCGTCGAGGGCCGGACCGGCCGCGGCGGTTCGCTGTTCCCCAGCGCCAACCTGGTCCGCACCAACGAGGGCTTCGGCCAGGCCATCTTCGATCTGCGTGCCTTCGCCGAGCACCTGCGGCGTCGCGGCGCGCCGTCGGTGGGCGCGATCGGGATGAGCCTGGGCGGCTACACCACCGCCCTGTGGGCCACCGTCGATCCGTCGCTGGCGTTCGCCGTCGCCATGATCCCTGCGGTCAGCATGAGCGAGCTCATGTGGCGCCACGGCGAGGAAAGCCCGGCCCGCCGCCGGGCCGTGTCGGCCGGCGTGTCGGGCGACCTGCTCGACGACGTCTTCGCCATCCATTCGCCGACCGCGCGCGCGCCGCTGGTCCCGCACGAGCGCCTGATGATCGTCGCCGGGCGCGGCGATCGCATCACACCGCCCGATCAGGCCGAGTCGTTGTGGCGGCACTGGGGCGAGTGCGCGATCCACTGGTTCCCCGGCGGCCACCTGGCCCAGGTCGGCCGCGGTGACGCGTTCCGGGCCGTGCGCAAGCACCTGCAGGCGGTCGGCCTGCCCGGAGCCCCACCGGGAGATCGCCCGTGAAGCCGTTCCTCGAGGCGCTCGTCGAAGGGCCCGTGCTCTTCGACGGCGCCATGGGCTCGCTGCTCTACGAGCGCGGCGTCCTCCACACCCGCAGCTACGACGAGCTGGTGCTCTCGCAGCCCGAGCTCATCCGCCAGGTCCACCTCGACTACCTCGCCGCCGGCGCCCAGGTGATCGAGACCGACACGTTCGGCGCCAATCGCATCGCCCTGGCCCGCCACGGCCTCGCCGATCAGATGACGCAGATCAACAAGACCGCCGTGCGGCTGGCCAAGGAGGCCGCCGCCGGCCGGGCCTGGATCGCCGCCGCGGTCGGCCCCACCGGCGTGCGCTACGCCATCGCCACCGAGGCCGAGCGCCGCCGCGCCCGCCTGGCCCTGGCCGAGCAGATCGACACGCTGGTGATCGCCGGCGTCGACGTGATCCTGCTCGAGACCTTCACTTCGATCCTCGAGCTCGAGACCGCGATCAGCGTGGCCAAGGAGCGCGGCCCCAAGGTGCCGGTGATCGCGCAGCACGTCTTCGACGCCGCCGGCAAGGGCGACGGCGGCCTGGCCCCGTCCGAGGTCGCCGACCGCCTGGTCGCCGCCGGCGCCGACGTGATCGGCGGCAACTGCGGCATCGGCCCGGCCGAGCTCTACGGCGTCGGCACCGCCATGATCGGCCGCGGCAAGCCGGTGATCGTGCAGCCCAACGCCGGCCTGCCCGCGTCGGTCGAGGGCCGGACCCTCTACGTCGCCAACCCCGAGCACTTCGGCGTGTTCGCGCGCCGGATGCTCAAGAGCGGCATCCGCGCCATCGGCGGTTGCTGCGGCACCACGCCCGAGCACATCCGCACCATGCTGGGCGCCATCCGCATGATGGGCGGGGTGCGCATCGATCAGATGGAGGCCAAGAGCGCGCCCGGCGCCGGTGGCGTCCCCGAGATCCGCACGCCCCAGGAGGCGGTGGTCCCGCTCGCCGATCGCAGCCGGCTGGGCGCGCGCATCGCCCGCGGCGAGTTCGCGGTGTCGGTCGAGCTGACCGCGCCGGCCGGCACCGATCTGGCCAAGACCAAGGCCCAGGTCGAGACCCTGCTGGCCAGCGGCATCGACGTGGTCAACATCGCCGACGGCCCGCGCGCATCGGCGCGCATGGCCAACATCGCGGTGTGCGCACGGCTCGCCGGCGAGACCGGCGTCGAGCCCATCCTCCACGTGTGCGCGCGCGACCGGAACTTCCTCGGCCTGGTCGCGCACCTGCTCGGCGCCGCCGCGCTCGGCCTGCGCGACCTGGTCATCATCACCGGCGATCCACCCAAGATGGGCGACTACCCGTTCGCCACGCCGGTCTACGACGTCGACTCGATCGGGCTGCTCAAGATCGCCCGTGGCCTGAACGCCGGCTTCGATCCCGCCGGTAAGGCCATCGGCGCGGCCACCTCGTTCGTGCTCGCGACCGGCGCCGAGCCCGGCGCCCAGGACTACGATCGCGAGCTGCGCCGTCTCGAGGACAAGAAGGCGGCCGGCGCCGAGCTGGTCATGACCCAGCCGGTGTACGACCCGCGCACGCTCGAGCGCTTCCTCGACGACACCAGGACCTTCGGACTCCCGATCATGGTCGGCATCCTGCCCCTGGCCTCGGCCCGCAACGCCGAGTTCCTGCACAACGAGGTGCCGGGCATGTCGATCCCCGCCGAGTACCGCGCCCGCATGGCGCGCGTGCCCCAGGGCATCGAGGCCCGCGCCGAGGGCATCCGCATCGCGCAAGAGGCGCTGGCGGCGGTGCGCCATCGCGTCGCCGGCACGTACATCATGCCGCCCTTCAACCGCGTCGAGTCGGCGATCGCCGTGCTCGAGGCGGCGGCCGACCGCTTCCAGCCAGCCCGCGGCGCGAGCGGTGCCGGCAGTGCCGGCGGTGTGCCGTGACCGGCTCGTCGCTCACGCTGGCCGAGGCTCGCGCCTTCCACGCCGACGCCACCGTCACCGATCTGCACGCCGACACCGCCAAGCTGATGGACAAGGTCGGCTTCGACATCGCCGCCCGCCATCCCCGGCCGATGCCCGATCAGGTCAACTACGTCGGTCACGTCGACCTGCCCCGGCTCAAGGACGGCGGCGTCGCCGCCCAGTTCTTCGGCTTCTGGACCGTGCCCTACCCCGAGCGTGGCTGCCGGCGCGCCGTCGAGACCCAGCTCGACGCGCTCGACCGCGCCATGGTGGCCAACCCCGACAAGCTGGTCTGGGCGCTCACGCCTGCCGACATCGCTCTTGCCAAGGCCGCTGGCAAGATCGCCGCGCTCGGCGGCATCGAGGGTGGCCAGGCCCTGGAGAGCGACGTGGGATCGGTCGAGCGCTTCGCCCGCCGCGGCGTGCGTTACATCGGGCTGCTCCATTTCTCGGCCAACGCGCTGGGCTCGCCGGCCAAGGGCCGCGGCGCCGACGCCAGCCAGGGTCTGACCCCGTTCGGCCGCGACGTGGTGCGCGAGATGAACCGCTGCGGCGTGATCGTCGATCTGGCACACATCAACCGCAAGGGCTTCTTCGAGGCCCTGGCGCTGTCGACCCAGGCCCCGATGGTCACTCACACCGGCGTCCTCGGCGTGCACGATCACTGGCGCAACATCGACGATGAGCAGCTCCGCGCCGTCGCCGACAAGGGCGGCTGCGTCGGCATCATCTTCGCCCGCCGCTTCCTGGGCGGCGCGTCGATCGACGCGGTCGTCGATCACTTGCTCCACATCGTCAACGTCGCCGGCGAGGACGTGCCGGCGCTCGGCTCCGACTTCGACGGCTTCGTCGTCCCGCCCACCGGCCTCGAGGACGTCGCCGCGCTCCCCAACCTCACCGTCGCGCTGTCGCGGCGCGGCGTCTCGCCCCGCGTCCTGCGCAAGATCCTCGGCGACAACCCCATGCGCGTGCTGGGGGCCGTCGAGCCCACCGCCTGGAAGGCAGCGAGGCCGCGTGCGTAAGCTGCTCGTCGGCCTCCTGCTGCTCGCGGCATGCAAGCAGGGCAAGAGCAACGACGCGCCTCCGCCGCCGCCCGGCGCGTCCGACGGCGGCGCGGCGACGGTCGCCACCACCGATGCTGCGACCCGCCTGCCCACGGGCCAGGTGCTCCTGCCCGCCGCCCAGCCGGTGCCAGCGCCGCCCCCGGGTCTGCCCCCGCTGCCCACGGATCATGCGCCGACCGCCGACGAGGTCTCGCTCGGCCACCTCCTCTTCTTCGACGCCCGCCTCGCCGCCGACGGCACCACCGCCTGCGCAAGCTGCCACGATCCGCACAACGGCTTCTCCGGCGACGAGCCCCACTCGCAGACCGCGGCCGGCCGACCCAACCTGCGGCGCACGCCCGCGCTGGTCAACCTGGCGTGGCACCGCGAGCTGGGATGGGACGGCCGCGGCGCCGATCGCACCTCGTTCCTCGACAGCCACGCCGCCGGCCAGCTCGGTCATCCCCTCGAGATCGGGCTTGGCCGCCTGCTCGGCAGCGCGACGTACCGCGCGTACTTCGATCGCGCCGCCGGTGGACGCGACCGTCTGACCACCGCCAAGGCTGCGCTGTGGGCGTTCGTGTCGACGCGCTACAGCGGCGCCGCGCCGTGGGATCGCTACGAGGCTGGCGCCACCGACGCGGTGTCGCCCGAGGTGGTCGAGGGCTACAAGCTGGTCAACGGCAAGGCCCAGTGCGCGACCTGTCACGCCCCGCCGCTCTACACCGATCTTGCCTATCACCGGCTGGGCCTGATCGCGTCGCCCGACGAGGGCCGCGGTCGCGTCGAGCCCACCCAGGCCGGCGCCTTCAAGACGCCCACCCTGCGGGGCGCGGTCGCACGCCGGCCGCTGTTCCACGACGGCAGCGCTGCCACTCTCGAGGACGCCGTGGCCTGGCACCTCGCCGGCGGCCGCGGCCAGGGCGCCGACCCCAGTGTGGTCGATCGGGCGCTGCCCGAGATCCCGCTCACCCCCGAGGAGAAGGCCGCGCTCAACGCCTTCGTGCGTGCGCTGTCGCCGGCGCCCGACGCCGCCGCGGTGGCGGCGCCGGCCCTGCCCGACGACGTGCCCGGAGCCGTGCCGTGACCACGCCGGTGCCACCTCTGGGTCAACGCGCCGAGCTCGCGCTCGGCAAGCTCGAGCTGCGCGCGCTCCAGCGCGGCATGATGGCCGCGGCCGGTCTGCGCGCCGGCAGCCAGCGCGTCGCCGATCTCGAGCTGGCGACCTACGAGCGCCGCCGCGAGGGCATGCCGGTGGTGATGATCCACGGCTTCGGCGGCGACAAGGAGACCTGGCTCCTGATGGCGCCGTTCGTGCGCCGGCGGCCGCTGCTGGTCATCGACCTGCCCGGGCACGGCGCCTCGACCATCGTCGGCCGCGACCGCGCCACGCCGCAGGCGATGGGGGAGGCCATCGTCGGCGTCCTCGACGCGCGCGGCATCCGCACGGCCCACCTGTGCGGCAACTCGATGGGCGGCGGCATCGCGCTGTGGATCGCGCGGAACCATCCCCGGCGAGTCGCGTCGCTGTGCCTGGTCGCGTCGGTGGCACCCGAGCTGGCCGAGAGCGAGCTGACCCGCGCCCTCGCCCGCGGCGAGAACCTGCTCATCCCTGGGCCCGGCGACGGCGATGACGCCGACCGCTTCGTGCGGCTGGTGACCGAGAAGCCGCCACGGGTGCCGCGGGCCGTGCAGCGCTACGTCGCCGCCCGCCGCGCCGCCGCGCGCCACGTGCTCGAGGAGCTGTTCCGCGGCTGGGTCGAGGCCACGCCGGCCAGCGGGTTGCCGCCCGATCTCGAGGCCATCACCCAGCCGACGCTGATCGTGCACGGCGCCAAGGACCGCATCATCCATCCCGACACCGCGCGCAAGGTCCACGCCCGCCTGCCCCACTCGCGGCTCGAGATCCTCGACGGCATCGGCCACGTGCCCCAGCTCGAGGCGCCGGCCGCGGTCGCGCGGTTCGTCGACGCTCACCTGGCGTCGGTGTAGCCATGCGCGCCAAGGACGTCTGGCAGCGGGTGCGGTGGATCCTGGCGCTCATCGCCCTGTGCGCGCTGGCCACTTGCCCCGCCGCACAGCGACGCTGCAGCGCCAAGCGAGACGCCCGCGAGGCACCGGCGCTGCTCGGTTACCTGGTGCGCGAGATCAAGGCCCAGGTCGCGGCCACCGGCAAGCTGCCCGACCTCAATGCCGGTCCGACGCCGGCGATCGGGGCGTGCTGCGCCGAGGGCACGAGCTGCGCGCCCGACCCCCGACGATGGGTCGAGCGCGGCTGGCTCGCCCTGCGGTTCTCGATCGACGGCCGTCACCGCTTCTCGTACCAGGTGCGCCGCGACGGCAACGCGCTCGTCCTCACCGCGGTCGGCAATCAGGACTGCGACGGCGTGCACGCCGTGTACGAGGTGCGCCTCGTGCTCGACGGCGATCGCTTGACCGAGACCTGGTCGCAGCAACACCCGCTCGAATAGCGCGAGTGATACCCTCGAACCAAAGGGGGGTTCGATGCGCTCGACTTCCAGCTCGATCATCGTCGCAGGCATCGTCGCAGGCCTCGTCGCAGGCATCGTCGCAGGCCTCGGCGTCGGCGCCGGCTGCAGCAGCAGCGATGCCAAGGACGAGTTCATGAAGAAGGGCAAGCAGAGCGAGGCCGAGATGAACCTGCGCTCGATCGAAAAGAGCCTGAAGACCCACTACGTCGAGATGGCCGCGTTCCCCACGGGCAGCGCGCCCCTCACGCCGTCGGCCCCGTGCTGCGAGACCGCGACCAAGAAGTGCGACAACAACCCCGCGCAGTGGGCCGACGACCCGATCTGGAAGGCGCTCCGCTTCTCGGTCGACGAGCCGCATTTCTACCAGTACGTCTACGAGTCGAACGGCAGGACGGCGCGGGCCACCGCGGTCGGCGATCTCGACTGCGACGGGACCACCGTCACTTACGCGGTGTCCTGCGAGGTGGTCGACGGCAATCCGATCTGCACCCAGACCAAGCCCGACAACCGCGACTGATCGCGACCTGACCCGAGGGGAACCGATGCGCACAATCCTGATCTCGATCATCGTCGTCAGCTCGTCCGCCGCGCTGTCGCTCGCCGCCGGTTGCGGGGGCGGCAACTCCTGCGAGGACGTGATCGCCAACATGGCCAAGGTCTTCGGCTTCGGCGGCTCGAGCTATGGCGACATGCGCGCCAAGGCCATCGCCGGTTGCAAGGAGCAGAAGTTCAGCGACAAGGTCCGCACGTGCATGGCCAGCGCCAAGGACAAGGGTGCGTTCATGGCCTGCGAGCGGCTCACCGAGCAAGGCGACCAGGGCGGCGCCGAGGAGTACCTGAAGAAGAGCAAGAAGAGCGAGGCCGAGCTCAACCTGCACTCGATCCAGAAGGCGTTGAAGGCGCACTTCGCCGAGAACGCCGAGTACCCACGCGGCAGCGCGCCGCTCACGCCGGCGGCGCCGTGCTGCGAGGGACCCAACCACAAGTGCGCGGCCGACATGGCGCTGTGGTCCGGCAACCCGGTGTGGGACGCGCTCGACTTCCAGATCGACGAGGCCGGCTACTTCCAGTACTCGTACGAGTCGACCGACGGCCTGACGGCGCGCGCCACCGCGGTCGGCGACCTCGACTGCGACTCGACCACGATCACGTTCGAGCTGATGTGCGAGTCGGCCCAGGGCAGCCCGACCTGCACCCTGGCCAAGCCGTCCCGCTCCGACTGAGCGCTCACGCGCCTGGAATCCAGGTGCCGGCGGTGCCGCAGGCCGCCATGCCGGTCTCGCCGGTGGTCGGTGGGTACCACCAGATGGTGGTGCAGTAGGCGCCCAGCGGGCTGTCTTGCCCGATCTGGCAACCGCCGACCGTGCCGCCGCGATCACAGGGCGCGTCCGACCAGGTCGTGTCGCCGAAGTTGCCGCACTGGGTGCTCGCCTGCTGCTGCGAGATCGAGCCGGCATACTCGGCGCAGGCGAAGCCGTCGTTCGAGCGGCACGATCCATACGGCGTCATCGAGCACGCCGCCTGCGAGGAGCCGTCGACGCCAGGCTGGCCGCCGCCGTCGACGAAGTCGGGGTCGTCGTTCGAACCGCAGGCCGCCATGGACATGAACGAAGCCGCGAGGATGCAGAGGGAAAAGCGCATGGAATCTCCTGGTTTCCTCACCAGGAGGGCCGACGCCGCGGATGTCGCAAAGAATGATCCGAGCCCGAGCCCGAATCCGAGCCCGAATCCGAG